>Ga0100388_10000042_pt1 | contig 144217 bp, 143 predicted proteins | sample CryGeymeta201512_FD_81536 | JGI IMG/M metagenome (GOLD analysis project Ga0100388, IMG submission 81536) | Groundwater microbial communities from Crystal Geyser aquifers in Utah, USA - Crystal Geyser metaG 2015-12 | ecosystem: Environmental > Aquatic > Deep subsurface > Groundwater | place... | reverse complement strand
GATGGCTCGGTCTGGACCTTCGAGATCCGCGAGGGCGTGCGCTTTCACGATGGCAGCGCGCTCGACGCCGGTGATGTGGTCTATTCGCTGCACCGTGTGATCGACCCCGATTTCGGCAGCCCGGCGCGTGCCGCCGTCAAGATGATCGAGCGGGTCGAGGCCACCGGCCCCCTGAGCGTGCGCATGACGCTCGACTCGCCCTTTGCCGATCTGCCCCTGCAACTGATGGATCCGCGCCTGCGCATCATCCCCGAAGGCTCCGGCGACACGATCGACCGAACCGGCATCGGCACCGGCCCCTTCAAGCTCGAAAAATTCGACCCCGACGGAATCACCGTGCTCGTGGCCAACGAGGACTATTGGGAGGGCCCCCCCGGCCTCGCCCGGATCGAGGTGATCGGCGTGCCCGACGCACAGGCGCGATTGCAGGCGTTTCTGAGCGGGCAACTGGACATGGAGCGCGGCATCGTGCCGCTGCTGCGCCGGGCGCTCGACAAGTCGCTGCGCTATCAACTCCTCGAGATCCCCACCGGCAACTGGATGGGCCTCGCCTTTCGCACCGATGTGGCCCCCTTTGATGACCCGCGCGTGCGCCGCGCGCTGCGCCTTGTTGTGGACCGTGACGAGATGCTGCAACTGGCGCTCGACGGCGGCGGCGTGGTCTCTTGCGACACGCCCGTTGCCCCCAATGACCAGTATCGCGCCGAGATGGACTGCCCCGCCGATCCGGACCTTGCCCGCGCCTTGCTGGCCGAGGCGGGCTATCCGGACGGCCTCGACATCGAGGTCAATGTCTCGGTGCTCGATCAAAGTTGGCCGGTGATCGGCGTGGCGTTTCAGGAACAGGCCGCCCGCGCGGGCATCCGCGTCACACTTGTCAACGCCGCCGCCGATGGCTACTGGTCGAATGTCTGGATGAAAAAGGACGCCTTTGCGACAAGCTGGGGCGAACGTCCCGCCGATCAGGCGCTCAACGAGGCGTTTCACTCCACCGCCAAATGGAACGAAACCCACTACGCGAATTCCGATTTTGACCGCCTGCTCGCGGCCGCGCGCGCCGAACTCGATTTCGACAAGCGCCGCGCGCTCTATATCGAGGCGCAGAAATACCTCGCCAAGAACTCGGGCACGCTCATTCCGTTTCACGTGACCCAGCTCGTGGTGCTCTCAAACCGCGTGACACATTTCGATCCGGTCCCGAATGACGCACTCAGATGGCATATGGTCACAGTGGTGGATTGATCCGGCTCAATACGTCCCGGCCACATATTTTGCGATCGCCCCGCCGCGCGAGTTGACCTCGAGCTTCTGATAGATCGCCTTGAGGTAGTATTTCACCGTGTTTTCCGACAGGCCAAGTCGCGCCGAGATCTGAAAGTTGGTCAGTCCATCCACGAGCAGACCCAGGATCTCGTGCTCGCGCCGGGTCAGCGCATCATTCTGTTCCCCGCTCAGACGCTTGAGCACTTCGATGGGCAGGATGCTGTGGCCCTCGACCAGATGACCCAAGATGCGTGGCAGGCTGGTCAGAACCTGCCCCATCATGCAGACCGCATTGACGCCTGCCTTGATCGCCGTGCGGATAAAGGCGAATTCAGATTCCTCAGCCACGACGACCACGAGGACGGGCGGAAAATCGCGGCGCAACATTTCCAGCACCCTCGCCAGATCCGCATCCGCAAGCCGCACGCCGAGCACCACGATGGCCGGTCCCCGCCGCGCAGCAAGCGCCTTGCGCAGGCTCGCCTTGTCGGTGGCAAATGCGCCAAGTCGCACCGAGGCAATCTGTGCCACAAGCGATCCGAGCCCCTGACAAACGATCGCCTGCCGGTCGGCCACGATCACTTCGGGCACCACGTGCTCCACCTCGTGCACGAGGCCTTCCTCCATGTCGCGCATCATCTCCTCCTCAGGATCACTCTACAAAGACAAAGGAAAACTCTGAAATCAAATAATTTTTGGGCATGCACAGGTATGCAGCCCAAGGCTGGACGGGTAGTCCCCCCTACCTGTCGGGGGAGAGGGGTGCCCGCTCGGTCGCGCATTTCCATGCCGGAGGGCGTTTTCTAAGGCCTTGAGACTCCGCATAAACAGGTCAACGCCTTGGGGTGTGACGGGGGCCTGCGAACCCGGACACGTGCCCCGATCGCGGATCGTGTGACGGTGACACTACGCCACACCGCCAGAGCCATGCAAAGGACGACACCGATGAGCTACACCCTCCACCCTCTGAAAAAGCAACGCCTGCAACGCTCGGAACTGGCCGTGCCAGGCTCAAACCCCGCGATGATCGACAAGGCCGCCGACAGCGAGGTTGACTACATCTTCTTCGATCTCGAGGATGCCGTCGCGCCCCCCGACAAGATCAAGGCCCGCGCCAACATCATTCAGGCCCTCAACGACATCGACTGGAAGGCCAAGGGCAAGACCATCTCGATCCGCATCAACGGGCTCGATACCCATTACATGTATCGCGACGTTGTCGAGATCGTCGAACAGGCGGGCCAGCATCTCGACACGATCCTTGTTCCCAAGGTGGGCGTGCCCGCCGACCTCTACACCGTCGAAACCATGGTCAGTCAGATCGAGACGGCGATGGGATTTACCCACAAGATCGGCCTTGAGGCGCTGATCGAGACCGCGCTTGGCATGGCCAATGTCGAGGCCATTGCCGCGGCCCCCGGCCGGCTCGAGGCGCTGCATTTCGGGGTCGCCGATTACGCTGCCTCCAACCGCGCCCGCACCGTGGTCATCGGCGGTCTCAACCCCGACTATCCCGGCGATCAGTGGCACTTCGCGCTCTCGCGCATGACGGTGGCCTGCCGCGCTTACGGGCTTCGCGCCATCGACGGGCCGTTCGGCGATTTCTCGGACCCCGACGGCTATATCCTCTCGGCCAAACGCGCCGCCGCTCTCGGAATCGAGGGCAAATGGGCCATCCATCCCAGCCAGATCGCGCTCGCCAACGATGTCTTTTCACCGCCCGAGGCCGAGGTGACGCGCGCCCGCCGCATCATCGAAGAACTGCGCAAGGCCGAGGCCCAGGGCAAGGGCGCCGCCAGCCTTGATGGCAAGATGATCGACGCAGCATCCGAACGCATGGCCAACAATGTGCTGACCGTCGCCGACGCGATCGCCGCCAAACGATAAGAGGAGGGAAACCACATGGACATCCACGAGTACCAGGCCAAGGAACTCCTGAAACGCTTCGGCGTTCAGGTGCCACGCGGCGGCATCGCCTACAGCCCCGAACAGGCGGTCTACCGTGCCAGCGAACTCTCGGGCGACAAATGCGTGGTCAAGGCCCAGATCCATTCCGGCGCGCGCGGCAAGGCGGGCGGCGTCAAGATCTGCGCCAACGAAAAGGAGATTGCCGAGGCCGCGAACTGGATGCTGGGGCGGATGCTCGTCACCCATCAGACCGGGCCACAGGGCAAACTGGTCAGCCGCCTCTACATCGAGGAGGCCACCAAGATCGCACAGGAAATCTACCTCGCCTTCGTGATGGACCGCAAGGAAGAGCGCGTCGTCGTCGTGGCCTCGGGTCAGGGCGGCATGGAGATCGAGGAAATCTCGGCCAACGAGCCTGACTCGATCATCCGCTCGGTGGTCGATCCGGCGGTCGGGATGCAGGCCTTTCAGGCGCGCGAGATCGCCTTTTCGCTCGGCCTCGATGCCGCCCTTATCCCGCAGGCGGTCAAGACCATCACCGGCTGTTACCGGATGATGGAGGAAACCGATGCCAGCATGGTCGAGATCAACCCCCTCGTCGTGACCCAGGCCGGAGAGATCATGGCACTCGACGCCAAGGTCAGCTTTGACGACAACGCACTGTTTCGCCGTCCCGACATCATGGAGATGCGCGACAAGAGCCAGGAGGACACGCGCGAGACCTTTGCCTCGGATCGTGGCCTCAACTATATCGGCCTCGACGGGCAGATCGGCTGCATCGTCAACGGCGCGGGCCTTGCCATGGCAACGCTCGACATGATCAAGATGGCGGGCGGCGAGCCTGCGAACTTTCTCGATGTCGGCGGCGGTGCAAGCCCCGAGCGCGTGCTGATGTCGTTTCAGGCCGTGCTCAACGATCCCAAGGTCGAGGCGATCCTCGTCAACATCTTTGCCGGTATCAACCGCTGCGACTGGATTGCCGAGGGCGTGGTCCGCGCGGTGCGCGAACTTGATCTCAAGATGCCCATCGTGGTGCGCCTGTCGGGCACCAATGTCGAGGAGGGCCGCAAACTGATCGCCGACAGCGGCCTGCCGATCCTGACCGCCGAAAGCCTTGCAGAGGCCGCCGAAAAGGCGGTCCTCGCCTGGAAATCCGCAACTCCGAAGGAGGCTCAGTAATGGCCATTCTGATCGACAAGAATTCCCGCGTTCTGGTGACAGGCCTGACCGGTCGCATCGGCAGCTTTCACGCCCAGGACATGGTCAATCATGGCACCAATGTCGTGGGCGGCGTGACGCCGGGCAAGGGCGGCACCAAACATATCGACCTGCCGGTGTTCAACACCGTCAAGGGGGCTGTGGCCGAAACCGGCGCCGATCTGGTGATCTGCTTCGTGCCCCCGCCCTTTGCCGCCGACGCGATCATGGAGGCGGCAGATGCCGGGATCAGGACCTGCGTCTGCATCGCAGACGGGATCCCGACCCAGGACATGATCAAGGTCAAACGCTACATGCGCCGCTACAAGGCGGAAAAACGCATGCGCCTGATCGGTCCGAACTGTGCCGGCATCATCACCCCGGGCCAGGCCTTTGCCGGGCTGATGCCGCCGCATATCTACCTGCCCGGTCGGGTCGGCATCATCGGCCGCTCCGGCACGCTCGGCTATGAGGCGGCAAGCCAGATGAAGGAGCGCGGCATCGGCGTCTCGACCTCGGTGGGCATCGGCGGCGATCCGATCAACGGCTCCAGCTTCCGCGACATTCTGGAATTGTTCGAGAACGATCCCGACACCGATGCCGTGGTCATGGTCGGCGAGATCGGCGGCCCACAAGAGGCCGAGGCCGCCGCCTACATCCGCGACCACATGACCAAGCCGGTGGCAGCCTATATCGCCGGTCTCTCGGCGCCCAAGGGACGCCGCATGGGCCATGCCGGGGCGATCGTTTCAGCCTTTGGCGAATCGGCACAGGAAAAGGTCGAGATCCTCAAGGAGGCCGGCGTCACCATCGTGCCGACCCCCTCTTCCTTTGGCGAGGCGGTCGAGCGCATGGTCGCCTGACGCCCACGCCTCAGGGGTCGCCCGTGCCGACGGGCGGCCCCACCCCCGCATTGCGTACGAAACCCGCGTACAGGGTGCACATCGCGTACCCGCTTGCCCTGCCCGCGACCTCGCCCTAGGCTGCATCACGTTTCAGCCAAAGGTGTTCCATGCGCGCAGCCCTCCTGTCCCGCTACAACAGCCCGACCGAGATCACCGATGTCCCCGATCCCACCTGTCCGCGCGATGGCGCGGTCATCGCCGTGCGCGCCTGCGGTGTCTGTCGGTCCGACCACCACGCCTGGAAAGGGGCGGATCCCGATGTCGTTCTGCCGCATGTCATGGGCCATGAGTTTGCGGGCGAAGTCATTGAAATCGGGACAGAATGTCGCGCCTTCTCAGTGGGTGACAGGGTCACGGCCCCGTTCATTCTGGGGTGTGGCACCTGTCCCGATTGCCGCGCCGGAGAGCCCACCATCTGCAATCACCAAGAGGTCATCGGCTTCACCGGATGGGGGGCCTTTGCCGAACGCCTTGCCATCCCGCGCGCCGATTTCAACCTCGTGCGCCTGCCCGAAGGGATGGATTTTGCCGTCGCCGCCGGCATGGGCTGTCGCGTCACCACCTCTTTTCGTGCCGTGGTGGATCGGGCGAAACTTCAACCTGGTGAATGGCTTAGCGTGCACGGCTGCGGTGGTGTGGGCCTATCGGCCATCATGATCGGCGCGGCGCTCGGGGCACGGGTTCTGGCCGTGGATGTCAACCCCGAGTCGCTGAAGCTCGCCCGATCGCTCGGCGCGAACACGATCCTTGATGCCAGCGGAACGCAGGATGTCGGCGCGGCGGTGCGTGATCTCACCCAAGGGGGCGCGCACGTCTCACTCGATGCGCTAGGGGTCACGGAGACCTTCCACAACTCATTGAAAAGCCTTCGTAAACTTGGAAGACATGTGCAGATCGGGATGCCGCTCGGCCGCCATGCCACGCCTGAATTACCGCTTCTGGAACTGGTCTATTCCCGGCAGATCACCCTGCATGGCACCCGCGGGATCGGCGCGGCCCGCTTTGCCGCGCTCTTCGACATGATCAGCGCCGGTCGCCTCGCGCCCGAGCGATTGGTGACGAAACGCATCAGCCTGTCCGGGCTGAATGCGGCGTTAAAGACCATGGACGGCTATACCGTCGCGGGTGTCACGGTCGTGGACGACATGGCAGCATGACAGGAAAAAGGCCGCAATCCCAAATGGATGCGGCCCATTTCTGATGATTTGAAGGCTTAACCGACCAGTTCCAGACCGGAGAAGAAATAAGCGATCTCGACCGCTGCCGTTTCGGGCGCATCCGAGCCATGGACCGAATTTTCGCCGACAGACTCAGCGAATTCGGCCCGAATGGTTCCCGCTCCCGCATCCTTCGGATTGGTCGCGCCCATCACTTCACGGTTCTTGGCAACCGCACCCTCGCCTTCAAGCACCTGCACCACCACCGGGCCGGACGCCATGAAGTCGCAGAGCTCGCCATAAAAGGGGCGCTCCTTGTGCACGGCGTAGAAAACACCCGCCTGTTCCGGTGTGAGCTGGATCCGCTTTTGAGCGATGATCCGCAGCCCCGCATCCTCGAACTTGGCATTGATCCTGCCGGTGAGATTGCGTTTGGTCGCATCGGGTTTGATGATGCTCAGCGTGCGTTCAACAGCCATTTCAGCCTCTTTTTTATGAGTTTCATCGGCCTGGCCCCGTGCCCGACCGCGTTTGATCGCGGCCCCGATAGCACGCTCACCGCGCCTTGAAAAGCCGCGATTGACGACGGCCGTGCATTGCGGCATTCGGGGTCCATGTTACGCATTGATGATATCACCTATTCCGTCGCGGGGCGCACCCTGATCGAGCACGCTTCGGCGACCATTCCCGAAGGCCACAAGGTGGGCATCGTCGGGCGCAACGGCACGGGCAAGACCACGCTCTTTCGCCTGATCCGCGGCGAGTTGGCGTTGGAGACCGGAGGCATCAACCTGCCCTCGCGCGCCCGGATCGGCGGGGTGGCGCAGGAAGTGCCTGGAAATGAGATTTCGCTGATCCAGACTGTGTTGAACTATGACACGGAACGCTCTGATTTAATGAATGAATCCGATCTTGCTACGGATGGAGCGCGGATTGCTGAAATCCAGACACGGCTCGCGGATATCGATGCCTGGTCGGCCGAGGCGCGGGCCTCATCAATCCTCAAGGGGCTGGGTTTTACCGATGCGGAACAGCTCATGCCCTGCTCTGCGTTTTCCGGTGGCTGGCGGATGCGGGTCGCGCTGGCAGGGGTGCTCTTCGCGCAGCCCGACCTTCTCTTGCTCGACGAGCCCACCAACTATCTTGATCTCGAAGGCGCGCTCTGGCTCGAATCCTATCTCGCGCGCTATCCGCATACCGTCCTGATTATCAGCCATGATCGCGGACTGCTCAATCGTGCGGTGGGTGCAATCCTCCATCTCGAGGACAAGAAACTCACGCTTTATCAAGGGGGTTATGATCGATTTGCGGAAACCCGCGCGGCGCGGCTGGCGTCTGCCGAGTCTGAGGCCAAGAAACAGGATCAGCGCCGTGCCCATCTGCAATCCTATGTCGATCGTTTCCGCTACAAGGCCGACAAGGCCAAGCAGGCGCAGTCGCGGATCAAGGCTCTGGCGCGAATGCAACCGATCACCCGGCCGCAGGAAGCAGCCTTGCGGCGATTCAGTTTTCCCAAGCCTGAAGAGTTGTCACCGCCGATCTTGCGGATCGAAGGGGGCAGTGTTGGTTATGACGGTCTGGCGGTGCTGCGGCATCTGAACTTGCGGATCGATCAGGATGACAGAATCGCATTACTGGGTCGGAATGGAGAGGGAAAATCTACGCTTTCCAAGTTGTTGGCAAGTAAACTTCAACTTATGGACGGACAAATCCACAAGGCCTCGAAACTGCGTGTCGGCTATTTTGCACAGCATCAGGTCGAGGAGTTGCATGTCGACGAGACGCCCCTCGATCACATTCGGCGCCTGCGCCCGACCGAGACGCCGGCAAAGTTGCGGGCCCGTCTGGGCGGGTTTGGCATCGGGGCGGAACAGGCCGATACGTTGGTGAGCGATCTCTCCGGCGGGCAGAAAGCGCGGCTGAGCCTGATGCTGGCCACGCTCGATGCGCCGCATATGCTGATCCTCGACGAGCCCACAAACCACCTCGACATCGAGAGCAGGGAAGCCTTGGTAGAGGCGCTAACTGATTATTCTGGCGCGATAATCCTGGTCAGCCATGACATGCACCTGCTCAGTCTGGTGGCGGATCGGTTGTGGCTGGTCAAGGGGGGGGCGGTGAACCAGTATGAGGGCGATCTGGAAAGCTATCGCGCGATGCTTCTGAGCGGGGAAAATTCTGAAAAGACTGCGGAAAAACCGAAGGATATCAAGACCAGGCGGCCCTCGCGCGAGGCGGTTCTGCGGCTCCGTCAGGACGTGAGGAAATGCGAGGAACGTATTGAGAAACTTCAGGAAATGGAGGGAAAGGTCGCAGCGAAGCTGGCCGATCCCGCGCTTTATGACGACATCCACGGCCTGACCCGCTGGCAGAAGAAATATGCCGAGATCGAGAACGGGCTGGCGCTCGCCGAGACGCTCTGGATCGAGGCGCTGGAGCGGTTGGAGGCGGCGGAAAATCCGATCTGAGAATGTCCAGCCCGTACATCCGGCACGCGGATTTCGTACGCAATTCGACAGGCGCATCACAGGCTTGACGATGCGCCTCATTCAGGATCGAGATGAACCATGGATACCGCATTTCTGATCACCGCCTTCGTCACGCTTTTCGTGATCATCGATCCGATCGGGATGACCCCGCTTTTCGTCGCCCTGACCCGCGGCATGAGCGCGGAGCGACGACGCGCGATTGCCATTCGCGCCTGCCTCACCTCGGCGCTCCTGCTCATCCTCTTTGCCGCGCTTGGCGAGGCGGTGCTGGGCTTTATCGGCATTTCCATGCCGGCCTTTCGCATCGCCGGAGGGCTGCTCTTGTTTCTGACCGCGCTCGACATGCTGTTCGAGCGCCGCGGGCAGCGGCGCAAGGGGCAGGCGGATGCCGCCGAAGAGGATGAGGGCGACGATCCGTCCATCTTTCCCATCGCTATTCCGCTGATTGCCGGGCCGGGAGCGATCGCCACGGTGATCCTTCTGGCCGGGCAGCGCCCGGGACTCGAGGGGCTGGCCTGGGTCATCGGCGTGATGCTTCTGGTCATCGCCCTCGTCTTCGTCATGTTCCTGATGGGGGGAATTCTGGAACGCGCCCTTGGCAAGGTTGGGATCAATGTGGTCACGCGCCTGCTGGGGATGCTGCTGGCGGCGCTTGCGGTGCAATTCGTGCTCGATGGCCTGCGCGGCATTGGTCTGGCGGGCTGAGGCCCTATATCGGGATCATGGAACAGGTCGATTTCGCCCGTCTCACCTATCTGGTCATTCTCGGCTCTGCGATCCTGATGTGGTTCGTGGCGCAGAATCGCGCCTCGTTGGGTAAACTCGCGCAGCAGGCGGCGCTCTGGGGATTGATCTTTGTCGGGGCGATCGCGGTCGTCGGGCTGTGGGAGGATATCCGACAGAGCGTGCGACCGATGCAGAGCGTGGTCTCGGGCGACCGGATCGAACTGCCGCGCGCGCCAGACGGGCATTATTACCTGACCGCAGAGGTCAACGGCGTACCGCTCCGTTTTGTCGTCGATACGGGTGCGAGCCAGATCGTGCTGAGCCAGAGCGACGCGGCGCGCGCCGGGATCGACACCAGTAAGCTTGTCTATCTGGGTCGCGCCCGCACGGCCAATGGAACGGTCCGGACAGCGCCGGTGCTGCTCGACAGCATGGCTGTTGGGCCGATGCGGCATGACAACGTGCGCGCGGTGGTCAATGAGGGCGACCTTGGCCAGTCGCTTCTGGGGATGGACTACTTGCAGAGGTTTGCAAGCATCGAGATCACCGGGGGCATCCTGGTATTGACGCGCTAGCTTTCCGCCCCACCCGGCATCCGGCGGGCGAGGGCACAGAATTGTTCGAGGCTGACGGTTTCGGCGCGCTCGGTCGGCTGGATTCCGGCCGCCAGAAGCCGATCCTCGAGATCGGGAGCCGCGCCCTTGAGCGCCGCGCGCAACATCTTGCGGCGCTGGTTGAAGGCCCGCGCGACGAGGCGTTCGAGGATCCTTGGATCGGCGGGATAGCGCGGTTCCGGCAAGGCCGTCAGATGCACCACCGCGCTCGACACCTTGGGCGGCGGCGTGAAGGCGCCGGGCGGCAGGTGCAGGACGATCTGCGGCGTGGCACGCCATTGGGCGAGCAGCGCGAGACGGCCATAGGCCTTGCCGCCCGGTTGCGCCACGATCCGTTCCGCCACCTCGCGCTGGAACATCAGCGTGAGCGTGACCCAGAAGGGCGGCCAGTCGGGGGGCGTGAGCCAGCGGATCAGCAGTTCGGTGCCGACATTATAGGGCAGGTTCGCCACCACGCGGACGGGCGGGGTCAGATGCGCGCGCGGGTCGAGATCGAGCGCGTCGGCGTTGAGGATGGTGAGACGGCCCGGCGCGGCGGCGGCAATCTCTTGCAGCGCGGGCAGGCAACGCGGATCCTTTTCGATGGCCAGCACATGACGCGCGCCTTCGCGCAAGAGCCCGCGCGTGAGACCGCCGGGACCGGGCCCGATTTCGAGCACATCCGCGCCGGTCAGATCACCCGCCTGCCGCGCGATCTTGGAGGTGAGATTGAGATCGAGGATGAAATTCTGCCCCAGTGCCTTGCGCGCCGAGAGGCCATGCGCGGCGATCACCTGCGCGAGCGGCGGCAGGGCGTCGAGTGCTGTCATGGCTGGCGGGCCTGCGCCATGTCCTGCGCCAGTTTCAGCGCCGCGATGAGCGAAGCGGGGTTGGCGCGACCCTGCCCTGCGATGTCGAGCGCCGTGCCGTGATCGGGTGAGGTGCGGATGAAGGGCAGGCCAAGGGTGACATTCACGCCACGGTCGAAATCGAGCGTCTTGATCGGAATGAGCGCCTGATCGTGATACATCGCGATGGCCGCGTCATAGCCCGCGCGGGCGGCCGCATGAAACATCGTGTCAGCAGAGATCGGCCCGCGCAGATCGAAGCCCTCGGCACGCAGCCGCGCCAGCACGGGCGCAATCAACGTGATCTCCTCGCGGCCCATCCTGCCGCCCTCGCCGGCATGGGGGTTGAGCCCTGCGACGGCGAGACGCGGCGCGGCAAGGCCGAAATCGCGGATGAGCGCGGCATGGGTGATGCGGATGGTTTCCTCGAGCAGGTCCGGGGTCAGCGCCTGCGGCACATCGGCCAGCGGGATATGGATCGTCGTGGGCACGACGCGCAGGTGCGGGCTGGCAAGCATCATCACCACGCGGGGCACGCCCGCGAGATGGGCAAGATATTCGGTATGGCCGGGAAAGCCGAAGCCTGCCCCCTCCTGCAAGGCCTGTTTGTGGATCGGCGCCGTGCAGAGCGCAAGCGCCTGCCCTGCCTGCACCAGCGCCACGCCGCGCGCGATCACGTCGATCACGCCCCGGGCATGGGCGGGGTTGGGCCGTCCGGGGGTCTGCGCGCCGGGAAAGTCGTGCCGCAGCACCGGCAACCCGGTCGCGCTCGCGGCGACGCAATGCGCCGGATCGCCGATCTCGACCACCGGTGTGCCGGCGGGCAGATGGGACGGGTCGCCGATCACAAAAAACGGCAAGCTGTCGCGCAGCGCAGACCAGGCCGCGGCGGCGATCTCGGGCCCGATGCCCGCCGGTTCGCCGCATGTCAGCGCGATGGGCAGGCTCACCTTTCCACGATCCGCGCCTCGGCGCGCAGTTGTGCGAGATAGCCTTCTGCAAAGGATTGGATCCGCTGGTTACGGATGAAATTCGACAGATCCTCGACCGTAGGCTGTTCGCCGTCAAGCTTGGGTGAGCGGCCGCAGAGCATCAGGAACACCAGCGTCTGACCATTGGCTCGGGTGATATTTGTGGAGACCTCGCCGGGGTCGAGCCGCGCCAGTTCGGCAGCGATATCGGCGGGAATTTCCTCCGGGGCCTTGGAGCCCCGCTCCAGCACCTCGGGCGGCTGGCCCTGTGCGACGCCATAGAGATCGTCGCAGACATCGACCATCGCGCGCACCTCCGCCGCCCGCGCGCGCGCCTGATCGCTGCGCCCGCCGGGGATGTAATAGGCCGCGTATTCGATGGTGGAATATTGCGGCGCAGGAACCGAAGTTTCCTCAATGTCGCGCATATAGAAGAGCGCCAGCGCCCCGTCGATGGGGAGCGGATCGGAGACCTCGCCGGGACCGAGGGACAGAACAACCTGCCGCAGACCGGCGGGCAGATCGCTGAGTTGCACCCAGTTCATCCGCCCGCCTTGCCCGGCCGAAGGCGCGGCCGAGTAGCGCCGCGCGGCGGCGGCAAACTCGTTCTCGCTCGTCGCCTCGGCGATACGCGCGGCAATCACCTGCTTCTCCTCGGCATCTGCCGGATTGGCGACAGGGATGATGATCTCGGACAAGAGCACCCGCACCGAAGCCCCCCCCGTCAGCGCCAGCGTGGCGCGTTCAAGATCGCTGTCACTGACCGAAACGCGGTTTGCGAAGCGCGCGCGGGTCAGTTCACGCCACGTGATCCCGGCGCGCACGAATTCACGAAAACTCGACTCGGACACGCCTGCCCCTTCGAGGGCCTGAACGAACTGCTCCCGGTTCATGTTGACCCGGCTCGCGAATTCCTCCATGCCCGCATTCACGATGTCATCCTCCAGAACGATACCGCTGGCCCGGGCGGCATCAAGCTTGATGCGCTCTTCGGTCAGTTGCTCGCGGGCGAGGCGATTGGGATCGCCGGGCGCGCGAAACAGGGTCAACATGCGGGCCCTTTGCTCGATTTCAAAGCGGGTGACGGCCTGATCGTTGACGAAAATGACCGGCTCGAAGATATTCTGCGCCGCGCCGGGCACCGCGCTCAGGCTCGCGATGGTGGTCAGGACGAAGGCAGAGACAATCCGGCGAAGCATCAGGGTCATCCTCATCATTTCTTGCAACTACGCGTAAAGCTGCGGTCTCTCGTTTCAGCCGAGAAGCCCCGCACGCCGACGGTAAAGCCTATGTTCGTTTCGGGTTCAAGTTTAGTCGAAGAGGTGAACCGGCGCGAGACGGAAAGCGTGATGTCCACACATTCGTTTGAATAGGTCAGTCCCGCCCCGGCGCGCACGCTTTGGTCACTGGCGGCATCATAGCGCCATTCGGCGCTGCCAGTCCAGTTGCGGGCAAAGCGGTAGCTGCCGTCGATCGCCCATTCCGAGACGTTCGACAGACGGTCCTCTGCGGGGTCGTCACTCAACCAGACATAGGTGGCACCGATATCGGTCCGATCATTTCGCCAACTGGCCCGCGCCTCGGCCTTGGTGACATCGGAAAAACCGTCAAAGAGGCTGCGCGCCGTGACGATCAGGCCACTCCGATTGTGGAACTGCCCGGCGACGAGCAGATCGGATGTGCGGTCGCGCAAGCCCGAGGACTTGGTGAAAGTCGGGATGTTGCTGCCCGGCTCTGTCAGTTGTTCGTCGCGCACCACCTGCCCGATCGCCAATGCGCCCTGCCAGCCGGCCGGGTCGATCCGCGTCCAGCTCAGACCATAGGCCGCTTGATACCCGCGCTCGCGCCGATCAGGCGCCGTGAAGCGAGAGGGATTGAACAGGTTTCCTTCGTCAAACTCGATGAGGGTGCTTTCGTCATTCGGAATATCGGGGTTCGAGCCGCCGGACCAGGCCAGCTGGGCCACCGGCTCGATGACATGCGTCACGTCTTTAGGCGACGATTTCAGCCACGGCCAGCGCAGTTCCAGTGACACCATCGGCGTGAGTTCGGTGGCCTGTGATGCACTGGTGTTTCCCGCCTGTCTTATCTCGAAATGATCGAGGACAAGCCCGGTCTGAAAGCGTGCCAGAATACCGGCAGGGATCGTCCAGCTCTTGTGCCAATCGAGGCTCGTGGTCAGCCGGGCGACATCGCGGCCATCGGCCCATGGATCGGTATCGAGGCCATCGGTGCTGAGGTCCGAATTGCGGTAATGGCCGTGCGCGACCGCCGCAAAGCGCAATTCACCCCCCAGCCGCTTTGGAAAGATGCGCCGCTCGTATTCGCCATTCACGATCGACGACGGCAGGGTATCGTTGCTCTCGCCATCGCGCAGCGACTCGACATGGGTCAGCGCGCTGCGGATATACTCATCGCGGCGCGCCCGCTCGAGGGAGATTTCGCTGGTCAGGCGATCCTTGTCGGAAAACCTGTGATCGAGCAAAAAGGTGTCGTCACTGGTCAGTTCGGCATTGAAGCGCAGGACGAAATCCCGCGGCACCTCAAAGCGGCCCTCGGCAAAGAGATAGCCGCGCGACGAACTCTGGCTGAAATCGTCCTTTGAAATCGCGGTATTGATTTCGATTTCTCCGGTTCGGAAGGCCTGTCGATAGCGCAGTTCAAGACGGCGGGAATTGGTCGCCCAGAACGGGGCAAGCGTCACGTCGCGGTGATCGCCCAGCCGGATGAAATAAGGCACCCGGACGCCCGTCCCGAGCAGACTTGAATTGACCGCGGAGGGCGTCAGAAACCCGGTTGCGCGATCCAGGGTCGGGTCCGGCAACCGCAGTCGCGGGAGATAGAAAACAGGCGTGTTCAGAACACGAAGCTGGGCATTCTGAAAATAGAGCTGACGGGCCTGCTGATCGTGGATCATCCGTTCGGCGCGGATCTGCCAGAGCGGCGGACGCCCTGACGTGCAGACCCGGCATGAGGTGACGGCGACCATGGACAACTGGTTGTAGCGGCCATCGACGCGGCTCATCTCACGCGCCGCCAGTTGCAACTGATCCGCCATGACGATGCGCGCGCCGCTCAGCAGGCCATTGGTCAAGTCGCGATCAAGAGCGCCACTGTCCGCCAGAACCACGACATTCTGGGCCGCATCGGTCAGCGTCAGCGGCCCGGTGATCGAAAGCTGATCGGTGGCCCGATCATAGGTGATGGACTGGGCGGTCAGACGGCGGCCCTGAAAGAGCGCCTCGACATGTCCGGTCGCAATCAGCTTGTCATCTGCCGTCAGGCGCACATCGTCCGCCACCAGAATAGCAGGCTCGGGTGGCATGTCCTGTGAGAAGGCCGCGGTCGCCCAGAACAGCAAACCGAGCACAAGACGGAAGAACCGTGTCATCCGTCCTCCAGATGCAAAAGAATGCCGAGGGCCAGGAAGATTGCCGCGACGGGCGGCGCCCATGCCGCAAGCAGGATCGGAATCTGGCCGTTTTCACCAAGAATAAGTGCAAAGTTGCGGATGTAGTGCAAGCCAAATCCGATCAGCACGGCCGACATCACCATCAGCCCGACATTGACTCCGCGCATGTGACGCATGGTGAAGGCTGCGGCAATCAGAACCATCGCCACCAGAAAGACCGGGCGTGCCAGTTCCGTGTGAAACCAGATCGCATAGCGGCGCGCCGAAAATCCGGTCTGTTCCAATTGGTCGATGAAACGCGGCAATTCCCAGATCGGAATGAATTCGGGGCGACCGAAACTTTCGAGGATGCGGTCCTGCGTCAGGTTGGAACGCAGGGTAAGAGTGGCGCGTTGCTCGGCTGTGGCCTCGGAATTCACGTCCTGATCGAGGGTCCATATCTTGGCGTTGACAAGGTGCCATTCCCCCTCTGCCAGCCGCGCCGTTTCGGCGTTGATCCGCCGCAGCGGCCGACCATCGGTGGCGAAATCGACGAAATTCGGCGCATAGAGCGTCCCGAAATCGGAACTGGCCCGCACGGCATAGATCACGGTCTGTCCCTCGGCGCTGCCCTGACGCAACCAGAGCCCCTCCGAGGCGATGGCCAGAGCCGAGAGACTGCCGCCGCGATTGCTCAGCTTGAGATCGTTATGGCGTTTGGCGGTGGCCGCGACGATCGGATTGCCCATCACCAGGCTCAGAACCCCGATTGCCAGGGCCACCAGAACCGGCCCGAGCAAGCCGCGCAACGCCGAGCGCCCCGAAGCGCGCAGCACGATGAGTTCGGAAGAGCGCGACAAGCCCAGAAACAAGGCCACGGCGGCGAGCGTCATCACCAGTGGCAAGATCTCGTAATTTGCCCAAGGCACGTTCAGCAACACAAGCGCCAACACGTCACGCAGCGGCAAATCGGGAAAATTGCTGATCTCGTCCACAAGGTCGATCAGTCCGAGCAAGACCGCGAGGGCCAGACCCGTCGCCAGGAACGTGACCAGAAATCGGCGCGCGAAGTAGAGTTGCAGGGTCATGTGCCGGTCTCCGTCACCGGCTGAGGCGCGCGGTGCCTGAACCTGTGCAGAACCCCGGGATAAGCCGCCAGTCCCAGCATCCCGAGGGACAGCGCAATCCCCAGCACGACCGGCAGATAGAGCAGAGGCCAGAGCGCGGCCTGCGTCAGAACCGGGGCGACCACGGCGCTCTCGACAATCTTGAGCCCCACCAGCAGCGTGAAGGCCAGCAGGACCTGGCGCCAGACGCCGAAGCGGCTATAGGTGCCGACCAGCAGCGTGGAAAACCCCACCAGCGCGGCAACGAGACACAAGAGCGCGCTGGTGAAGCGACCATGCACCTGTGACATGACCCCCCCCAACGTGGTGCCGGTGCGCAGCGCCACCGCCTGCGGATCGCGTAGCATCTCCGCGCTCGACGCGAATGCGATCTTGTTGAGATCGATTGAATCGCCGCTGACCAGACTGCTGATATCATAGGAAAAATCGTCAAAATGAGTGGTAAACAGCCGGTTGCTCGACAGGCGCAGGTTCTGTGCCAGTCCCGCCACCATAACCAGCCGTGTGCCGCCATCATCCTGCACCAGATAGGCGCGCGAGGACGTGTAGGTCACGGCAGAGTCCACGTTGCGACGATCCGACAGGAACACGTCCTTCAATTCGCCTTCGGGCGTGATCTCGCGGATGTAAAAAGTGATTCCGGGCACCGGATGCAGGAACTCGCCCTCGGTGAGCAGCTTGGTGGTGATGTTGCGCGACACTTCATCCTGACGCACACGCAACTGGCTGAGGCTGTTGGGAATGAGCAGATGCGACAGAATCGACATCAGCAGCACGATGACGATGCCAAAGATCACGACCGGGCGGGCGAGGCGCAACGGCGAGTAGCCAGTGGCCTGCATCACCATCAGTTCGCTCTCGCTGCTGAGCCGGTTGACAACATAGACGGCCGCCGCAAAGGAGGCGATCGGCAGGACGGCACCGATCACCCCAGGCAGGGTCAGCGCCGTGAATTCCAGGATCACCCAGCCGGGCTGGCCATCACCGATCAGCCGGTCGAACATGCGCACAGCCTTGTTGATCCAGAAGATCGCCACCAGAATCAGCGCAAAGAACCCGAACATCACCATCAATTGCGACAGCATGTATCTGTCGAATCTGGTCACGCACTTTCTCCCAACATTTCCGTATTTCGGGCCAACCTAGCGGATTTGCCAACGCGGGAAAACTGCTAACTGGTCATCGGCGGCGCGGCGCGCTAGTTCTGTTGGAAATCAACCGCAAGGAGCCTTCCGATGACCTCTCCCGTCTCCGTCAGCTTTGCCGAAACCGATCTTGATGCACTTGCAGAGGCACCGGGGCGCGTCGCGGTTTTTGTCCCCTCGGACGGCAGGCTGAGCCCGAGCGCCCGCCGGGTCAACAGGCTGACCAAAGGGGCGCTGACGCGGATGGTCGAACGTGGCGCCCTCGACAAGCTGAAACCGGGCGACCTGATCACGCTGGCCTGGCCCTCGGGCCTGGCCGCAGAGGCGCTCGATGTTGTCGTTCTGGCACGCAATGCCACTGTCGAGGAGAGCCGCCGCGCCGGCGTGGCCCTCGGCCGGGTGAAGGGGGACAAGGCGCTTCTTGTTCTGGGAGACCCGTTGCGGCACCCCGTCGATGTCCTGCTGGGGGCGGTGCTGCGCGCCTATGAGTTCACCACCCACAAGACCGCCGAGACCAAGCCCGCCGGCGGGTTGACGCTGATGGTTGGCAATCCGGCTGCGATCGAGGCGGCGGCGGGCCCGGTGCTGAGTGTCGCCGAAGGCGTGTTCCTGACCCGCGATCTGGTCAATGAGCCCGCCAACCACCTCACCACCACCGAGTTTGCCGCCCGCATCGCCACGATGGCCGATCTGGGGCTAAAGATCAGCGTCCTTGAGGAAAAGGACATGGCAAAGCTCGGGATGGGTGCGCTGCTGAGCGTGGGGCATGGCAGCATCAGCCCGTCGAAACTCGTGGTGATGGAATGGCAAGGCGGGGCCAAGGGCGAGGCACCGCTGGCACTGGTGGGCAAGGGCGTGATCTTTGACACCGGCGGGATCAGCATGAAACCGGCGGCGGGCATGGAAGACATGACCATGGACATGGGCGGTGCGGGCGTCGTCACGGGGGTCATGCACATCCTCGCGCGGCGCAAGGCGCAGGCCAATGTGGTGGGCCTTGTCGGTCTGGTCGAGAACATGGTCTCGGACCGCGCGACACGCCCCGGCGATGTGGTCACGTCGATGAAGGGCGACACGATCGAGGTGATCAACACCGATGCCGAGGGCCGGCTGGTGCTGGCTGATGTGCTCTGGTATGCGCAGGAAAAATACAAGCCGCGCGGGATCATCGATCTGGCGACCCTCACCGGCGCGATCATCATCGGGCTGGGCCATGAAACCGCCGGGGTGTTTTCCAATGATGATGCGCTCTGCAAGGCGTTTCTCAAGGCCGCCGAAGCCGAGGGCGAGGCGGCCTGGCGGATGCCGATGGGCGCGGTCTATGACGAGAAGCTGGCCTCGCAGATCGCCGACATGAGAAATGTCGGCGGCGGTCGCGAGGCCGGATCGATCACCGCGGCGCAGTTCCTCAAGCGGTTCGTGCGCGCCGACATGCCCTGGGTGCATCTCGACATTGCCGGCGTGGCGAGCGTCAAGGCCGACACGCCCTATGCGCCCAAGGGGGCCTCGGGCTGGGGGGTGATGGCGCTCAACCGGCTGGTGGCGGAGATGATCGAGCCGGGCTGATGGGAGCGGTCTATTTCTATCACCTGACGCGGCAACCGCTGGAGGAGACCTTGCCGGCATTGCTGGGCAAGGCCCTTGAGAACGGCTGGCGGGTGGCGGTCCGGGGTCGCGATGCGACACATCTTGCCCGGCTGGACGAACAGCTCTGGATGGGACCCGAAGATGGATTTCTGCCGCATGGTCTGGCCGGTGGGCGGCAGGACGGCGATCAGCCGGTGCTGCTGACCACCGGCACGGAGCGTCCAAATGGCGCGCTCTGTGTGATGGCGGTGGACGGCGCCGATGTGAGCGCCGAGGAGGTGCAGGCGCTGGAGCGGGTCTGCATCCTGTTCGATGGCCGGGATGAAGCGGCGTTGCAGGCCGCGCGCAGCCAGTGGAAGGCGCTGACCGCAGCGGGCTGCGCAGCGCAATACTGGTCAGAGGAAAGCGGGCGCTGGCAGAAGAAGGCCGAGGCGTGAGCGCTCAATCGGGCGCTCCGCCGAGGCGCGCGAGGATCGGCGCGGTCTCAAGGGGGCCGATGGCGCCCGCCACGCGGCCGCGCGGATCGCAGAGGCGTGTGGCGACATAGGCGGAGGCCACCGTATCGGGCACAGTTCGGATCAGCACCGAGGCGGTCAGCAGGGTGGCGAGGCTCTCGGCATACCAGCGCGCCTGCGCCTCGTCGGGCAGTTTGGGAAACTGCGTCATATGCGCCTTGAGCGCCGCGTCGAAGCGGCGGTCCTGCCCGGCCACCTGTGACAACTCCTCGCTCAGTGCCTCGCCCGCCAGAGGCTCCTTGCGCAAGGTGCGCAGGATATCGAGGCAGATCACGTTGCCGGACCCCTCCCAGATCGAATTGAGCGGCGCCTCGCGGTAGAGCATCGGCAGGGCCGTATCCTCGACATAGCCCATGCCGCCCATCGCCTCCATCGCCTCGTAAACGACGCCGGGGCAGAGCTTGTTGCCGAGAAATTTGGCCAGCGCCACGCCGAGCCGGGCAAAGGCGCGATCGTGTGCGCTGCGCCCGTCAAAGGCGCGCGCCACATGCAGGCCGAGCGCCAGCGTGCCCTCCCAGTCGAGCGCCAGATCGGCCAGAACGGCGCGCATCAGCGGCTGGTCGATCAGCTGCTTCTGAAAGGCCGAACGGTGGCGGGTCCAGTGCTGCGCCTCGGACAAGGCCGCGCGCATCAGACCCGCCGGGGCCATGGCGGTATCGAGGCGGGTGTGATGAACCATTTCGAGAATGGTGCGCACCCCCTCGCCTTCCTCGCCCAGCCGATGCGCGATGGCGCCGTGATACTCGATCTCGGCGGAGGCATTGGCGCGGTTGCCCAGCTTGTCCTTGAGGCGCTGGATATGGATGGCGTTGCGCCCGTCATTGAGCCAGCGCGGCACCATAAAGCAAGTCAGGCCACCGGCGGCCTGCGCCAGCGTCAGGAACCCGTCCGACATCGGCGCGGAGCAGAACCATTTGTGACCCGTGAGCCGGTAGTGATCGCCCTGCGGCGTGGCGGTGGTGGCGGTGGCGCGGAGATCCGAGCCTCCCTGCTTTTCGGTCATCGCCATACCGAGCGTCGCGCCGATTTTGCGCGCAAGGGGTCTGGGTGCGGGATCATAGGCGCGCGAGGTCAGCTTGGACACCCAATCGACAAAAAGCGCGCGGTCGGCCTTGAGAGCGGGCACGGCGGCATAGGTCATCGTCATCGGGCAGCACACGCCCGGCTCGACCTGGGCGGTGAGATAGACCATCGCGGCATGGGTGGCGTGGCCGCCGGGGGCCCCCTCCCACGGCAGCGCCGCATAGCCTGCACCAATGCCCGCGCGCATCAGATCATGATAGGCGGGGTGAAAGCGCACCTCGTCGAGCCTGCGCCCGCCGGCGTCAAAGAGCAGCAATTCGGGCGGGTGGCGGTTGGCGGCACGTCCGGCAAGGCGCATCTCCTGGGCACCGATCCTTGCGCCATAGGCCGCAAGCTGCTCGCCATCTGCCCCGGCCGCCGCCGCATGGCAGCGCAGCGCCGGATCCTCGTGCCAGAGATCGAGATCGCCGCGCGACGCGGGCTGGTTGAGCACCACATGGGTCGCAAGGTCTGCTCGTGCGGGACTGTCTTGCATCGGAGGCTCCTTCCTCTGCGATGCTAAAACGCAAGCGACCGCAACGAAAGGGGATTCACAACGGGACTCACCTGTGGCATGGTGCCGTGAGGCGTCCGGCAGAGGCGCAAGACAGAGCAGAGCAGAGCATGATTTCTCGCAGCCGACCCTGGGGCACCCTGATGTTTTTCATCATCGCGTTCTTTCTGGGCGCCTATTTCACCTTTGCCGCCGTGCAGGGCGATTATGGCCTGTTTCGGCGGGCCGAAATCGTGGCGCAGAGCGAGGCTCTCAGGATGCAGCACGAAGAGATGATGCTCCTCGTGACGCGGATGGAAAACCTGACACGGCGGCTTTCGGATACCTATCTTGATCTCGATCTGCTGGATCAGCAGTCCCGCGAGGTGCTGGGCCTGATGCGCAGCGACGAAATCGTCATTCGTTAGGCCGGAACCGCGCCCGAGACATTTGTCTTGCGCGGGGATCATCGCAGGCGCAGGGCTGGCGCGACAAATTCCCGCTCGCACCCGCCGCTTGTTTCGTGTATGAAATAGTTTAACGCTAAACTATATTTGTCAACAAGGAGTCGCCGCCTCATGGTTGCCCGAAAAAGCACAAAGAAACCAAATGTTTCCGCCGAAGATCTCAAGCAATATTACCGCGACATGCTACTCATCAGGCGATTCGAGGAAAAGGCCGGACAGCTTTATGGCATGGGTCTGATCGGCGGTTTCTGCCATCTTTACATCGGACAGGAGGCGGTGGTCGTGGGGCTTGAGGCCGCAGCCGAGGAAGGCGACCGGCGCATCACCACTTACCGCGATCACGGCCATATGCTGGCCTGCGGCATGGACCCCAAGGGCGTCATGGCCGAGTTGACGGGGCGCGCGGGCGGCTACAGCCGTGGCAAGGGTGGCTCGATGCACATGTTCTCGACCCAGAAGCGCTTTTACGGCGGGCATGGCATCGTGGGGGCGAACGTGCCTCTGGGTGCGGGTCTGGCCTTTGCCGACAAGTATCTGGGCAATGACCGCGTGACCTTCACCTATTTCGGCGATGGCGCGGCCAATCAGGGGCAGGTCTACGAGACCTTCAACATGGCGGCGCTCTGGCAGTTGCCGGTGATCTTTGTCATCGAGAACAACCAGTATGCGATGGGCACGGCGCAGAAGCGCTCGACCTCCTCGCCCGATATCTATCACCGGGGCGAAGCCTTTGGCATTCCCGGCGAGATGGTCGATGGCATGGATGTGCTGGCCGTCAAGGAAGCGGGCGACAAGGCCGTCGCGCACTGCCGGGCGGGCAAGGGGCCCTATATCCTCGAGATCAAGACCTATCGCTATCGCGGCCATTCGATGAGTGATCCGGCGAAATACCGCACCCGCGAGGAGGTGCAGAAGATGCGCGACGAGAAGGACGCCATCGAGCATGTGCGCGAATTGCTGATCTCTGGCGGTCATGCCACGGAGGAGGATCTCAAGGCGATCGACAAGGAGATCAAGGACGTGGTGAACGCGAGCGCCGAATTCGCCAAGGAAAGCCCCGAACCCGCTATCGCGGAACTCTGGACCGATATCATTGCCGATCCGGCACCGCAGAACGCCTGAGGAGGAGAGACGATCATGGCAACCGAAATCCTGATGCCCGCCCTCTCTCCGACCATGGAAGAAGGCACGCTGGCGAAATGGCTTGTGAAAGAGGGGGACACGGTCAAGGCCGGCGACATTCTGGCCGAGATCGAGACCGACAAGGCGACGATGGAGTTCGAGGCGGTCGATGAGGGCACGATCGGCAAGATCCTGATTGCCGAGGGCAGCGAAGGCGTGAAGGTCAACACGCCCATCGCGGTGCTGCTGGAGGAGGGCGAGAGCGCGGATGACGTTCAAAGCACCCCCACCGCCAAGATGCCCGAGGACAAGCCCGCAGATCAGCCCAAACCCGTCCCGGCCAAGGCCAAGGCCGCCGAGGCGCCGAAGGCCAATACCAGCCCCGACTGGCCCGAAGGCACCGAGATGCAGACCATGACGGTGCGCGAGGCGCTCAATTCCGCCATGGCCGAGGAAATGCGCCGCGATCCGACGGTCTTTGTCATGGGCGAGGAGGTGGCGGAATATCAGGGCGCCTACAAGATCACGCAGAACCTGCTGCAAGAGTTCGGCGCCAAGAGGGTGATCGACACGCCGATTACCGAGCACGGCTTTGCCGGAATTGGCGTTGGCGCGTCCTGGGGCGGCTTGCGGCCGATCGTGGAATTCATGACCTGGAACTTCGCCATGCAGGCGATTGACCAGATCATCAATTCCGCCGCCAAGACGCTCTACATGTCGGGCGGTCAGATGGGCAGCCCGATCGTGTTCCGTGGCACCAATGGCGCTGCGGCGCGCGTTGGGGCACAGCACAGTCAGGATTACGCCGCGTGGTATGCGCAGGTGCCCGGCCTGCGGGTGGTGCAGCCCTATTCGGCGGCAGATGCCAAAGGCCTGTTGAAAACCGCCATTCGCGACCCGAACCCGGTGGTATTCCTCGAAAACGAGATCCTCTATGGCCGCTCCTTCGAGGTGCCCAAGATCGACGATTTCACCATCCCCTTCGGCAAGGCCAAGATCTGGCGCGCGGGCACGGATGTGACCATCGTCAGCTTTGGCATCGGCATGACCTATGCGCTGGAGGCCGCCGACAAGCTGGCCCAAGACGGGATCAGCGCCGAGGTGGTGGACCTGCGCACGCTGCGCCCGATGGATACCGACACGGTGATCGCCAGCGTGATGAAGACCAACCGCTGCGTGACGGTCGAGGAAGGCTGGCCGGTGGCCTCGATCGGCAACCATATCTCGGCGGTTCTGATGCAAAAAGCGTTCGACTATCTCGACGCGCCGGTGATCAATTGCACGGGCAAGGATGTGCCGATGCCCTATGCCGCCAATCTGGAAAAGCTGGCCCTGACGTCCACCCAAGAGGTGATCGACGCCGTGCGCCAAGTGACCTATCGCTGAGGGAGAGACGACCATGGCAACCGAAATTCTGATGCCCGCCCTCTCGCCCACGATGGAAGAGGGCACGCTGGCGAAATGGCTGGTCAAGGAGGGCGATACCGTTTCCGCGGGCGATCTTCTGGCCGAGATCGAGACCGACAAGGCCACGATGGAATTCGAGGCGGTGGACGAGGGCGTGATCGGCAAGCTGCTGGTCGCCGAGGGCACCGAAGGCGTCAAGGTCAACACGCCGATTGCGGTGATCCTGGACGAGGGCGAGAGCGCTGCGGATCTTTCCAGCGCCCCGGCCAAGGCCGCAGCACCGGCGGCGAAAGTGGCGGAGAGTGCACCGCAGGCGGCGAGCGCTGCCCCCGCCCCCGCCGCGCCGAAATCGGCCGATGGCGGGCGCGTCTTTGCCTCGCCTCTGGCGCGGCGGATCGCGGCGGACAAGGGGATTGATCTGGCCGCAATCAGTGGCTCTGGCCCGCATGGGCGGATCGTCAAGGCGGACGTGGAGGGGGCCAAACCCTCGACGGCGCCCTCGCAGGCCGCTGCACCCGCAGCCGCCGCCAAGGCCCCTGCCCCGGCCGCTGCGGCGCCATCTGGCCCGTCGTCGGATGCGGTCATGGCGATGTATCAGGGCCGCGCCTATGAGGAGGTCAAGCTGGACGGGATGCGCAAGACCATCGCCGCACGGCTGACCGAGGCCAAGCAGACCGTGCCGCATTTCTACCTGCGCCGGGAAATCCGTCTGGATGCGCTGATGAAATTCCGCGGTGAGTTGAATGCGCAACTCGAATCGCGGGGCGTCAAGCTGTCGATCAACGATTTCATCATCAAGGCCTGCGCGCTGGCATTGCAGGCGGTGCCCGATGCCAATGCCGTCTGGGCGGGCGACAAGGTGCTGCGGCTCAAGCCGTCGGATGTGGCCGTGGCGGTGGCGATCGAGGGTGGGCTCTTTACGCCCGTTCTCAGGGATGCCGAGATGAAATCGCTCTCGGCACTCTCGTCGGAGATGAAGGATCTGGCCAAGCGGGCACGCGACCGCAAACTCGCGCCGCAGGAATATCAGGGCGGCACGTTTGCGATTTCCAACCTCGGCATGTTCGGGATCGAGAATTTCGACGCGGTGATCAACCCGCCGCATGGGGCGATTCTCGCCGTGGGTGCGGGGCTGAAAAAGCCGGTCGTGGGCAGGGATGGCGAGCTGACGGTGGCGACGGTGATGTCTGTCACGCTGTCGGTGGATCACCGGGTGATCGACGGCGCGCTTGGCGCGCAACTCCTGGAGCAGATCGTGGGCAACCTCGAGAACCCGATGGTCATGCTGGCGTAAAGTCTTAGGCCCCGGCCTTTGGGCCGGGGCACCTTCGGGCGCGCGCCCGTCAGAGCGGCGCGCGAAAGATCACGAAGGCCCCCGCCGCGATCAGCGAAAACCCGAATGCGTGGTTCCAGGTGATCGGCTCCTTGAGGTAGAGCACGGAGAATCCGGCAAAGACCACGAGCGTGATCACCTCCTGCATGGTCTTGAGTTCAGCCGCCGAATAGACCCGATGCCCGAGCCGGTTGGCGGGCACCGCGAGCATGTATTCGATCAGCGCGATGCCCCAGCTGATCAGCACCACGGCCCAGAGCGCGACATGGGGGAATTTCAGATGCCCATACCATGCGAAGGTCATGAAGATGTTCGACAGGCTCAGCAGCAGCACCGGCGCGAGCCACAGCCAGAGGCCGCTCATTCAGGTCAATCGCTCTCGGTTTCCGTGGTTTCCGTGCCGCGCACGCCCAGAAGCTGATCCATGCTGACCGACGGCTGAGCACAGCCCGCCTCGCCGACGATCCGGGCCGGCACGCCGGCGACGGTCTTGCACGGCGGCACGTCCTGCAACACGACCGAGCCTGCGGCGATGCGCGAGCAGTTGCCGACACGAATATTGCCCAGCACCTTGGCCCCTGCCCCGATCAGCACGCCATTTCCGATCTTGGGATGGCGGTCCTCTTCCTCTTTGCCGGTGCCGCCAAGGGTGACGGAATGCAGCATCGAAACGTTGTCGCCCACCACCGCCGTCTCACCGATGACAATCGAATGGGCGTGGTCGATCATGATCCCCCTGCCGATACGGGCGGCGGGGTGAATATCGACGCCAAACACCTCGGAGCAACGCATCTGAAAGAACCGCGCCAGATCGCGTCGCCCGGACGTCCACAGCCAATGCGCGATGCGATAGGCCTGAATGGCCTGAAATCCCTTGAAAAACAGAAGCGGCAGGATGAACCGGTCACAAGCCGGATCGCGATCATTGACCGCGACGATATCGGCGCGGGCAGAACGCCCGATCTCGGGATCGCTGGTCAGCGCCCTGTCGCAGATCTCGCGCAGGATCTGTTCGGGCATCTCGTCGGAGGCGAGCTTGAGCGAGATGCGATAGGCGAGCGCCGATTCGAAGCTGTCGTGGTGCAGGATGCTGTAATGAACGAGTCCGCCCAAGAGCGGTTCATCGGCAATCGCGGCCTTGGCTTCTTCGGCGATCTGCGCCCAGACCGGATCAAGTTCGGCCAGTTTCTTGCGGGTTTGTGCCACGGGCTTTGCTCCTCTGGATTAGCGCCAGTATAACAGATAGGCAGAGCGGGTAAATTGCCAAGCGGTGAACAGATGGATGAAACGACGCAGGCCCGGATGCGGGCCCGGATCGAGGCAATTCTCGCGGATCTGGCAGACGAGGACAGGCGAGGCAAGGCCGGTCAGGCGACGGTCGAACTCGATCAGCAGGCCGTGGGACGGCTGAGCCGGATGGACGCCTTGCAGAATCAGGCGATGGCGCGGGCGGGTCAGGTGCGCCGTCAGGCGCTGCGCCAGCGGTTGCTGGCGGCGATCGCGCGAATGGATGAGGGCGAATATGGCTCTTGCGAGGATTGCGGTGAGGCCATCGTCGAGGGGCGTCTGGCGCTCGATCCGGCGGCGACGCGCTGCATGTCCTGCGCCAGTGGTTGAGATCGGGCCACGCCCGCTCAATCGGTATCGGAGACCAGATAGCGGGTCGCCATCGAGAAAAGTTCGCCCTGCGAGGAAATCCCCAACTTGGCATAGGCGTTGCGGCGATGCACCTTGACGGTGCCCACGGCCAGCCCGAGAGAGGCCGCGATGGTTGGACCGGAATGGCCCTGAAGCACCAGATGGATGATTTCCGCCTCGCGCGGGCTTAGGCTGACCGCGCCAAGAAACCCGAGCAGATCCTGCGCCCGGCCGGGCCGTCCGTCTGTCGTCTCCGGTTCCGCGCTCTGGCCCCAGTGACGCGCGATGGCGGCGCAAAGCGGGGCAAAGCCCAAGCGAACGCTATCCAGCGCCGTGGCATCGAAATCCGCGCTGCGCAGGCTGCGCGCCAGCGACAGGATGATCCAGCCCTCGGACCCATCGGGTAAAAGCAGGCCCAGCTCGTCACGAATGCGCACCCGGCGATAGAAGCGACGGTAGTATTCCGACAGCAGGAAGGACGTCGGCACCAGATCGCGCAACCGGAAGGCGCCCGGCGCGCGGCCCTCGCGGCAGGCTTGGTAGAAGGGATCGAGCAGGAACGGCCCGGTGGCATAGAACGAGACGGAAATGGCCGCCTGCACATCATCGAGATCGTGAAACAGGCAGACCGGCTCTGACGCGCCGCGATAGCGTGTCACCATCATCGATTCAAACCCGGTGCAAACCGCCAACGCGCGCCGCAGCGCCAGCGCAAACCCGTCCTGCCCGATCTGTTCGATCAGATCTCCAAGCGCTGCGTTCCAGTCGCGGAGGCCGGCCTCGGATTTCAGATGGGGTGTAAATTCTACCACTATCGCCATAGATCCCTAGATGAATTTACAGGGATATACGTTGTGGGCACAGTGTTCGGCAAGCGAAGATTTTTTCTTACCTCTCACCGAAAGGACCCCCCGTGACCGAGACCACGAGCGTCAACCCCGTTGCCTGTGATCTGGCCTTTGGCCGACCCGACCCGCGCGGCAGCATTTCCGAACCCAGCTATGGTGGCGCCCTCAGCTTCATGCGGCGGCGCTATACCAAGGATCTGAGCGGCGCCGATGTGGCGGTGATGGGCGTGCCGTTCGATCTCACGGTTTCGGGCCGCTCGGGCACCCGGCTTGGGCCGCGCGCGGTGCGCGCCGCCTCAAGCCATATCGCCTGGTCCGCACCCTGGCCCTGGGCCTTCGATCCCTTCGAGATGCTCTCGGTCGTCGATTACGGCGATTGTTTCTTTGATCCCGGCTATCCGGCGCAGGTCCCCGAGGCGATCACGCAGGCGGCACGCGAGGTGCTGGCGCAGGACACCGCCCTTCTGACGCTTGGGGGCGATCACTTCATCACCTGGCCGCTGCTGAAGGCCCATGCCGAGAAGCACGGGCCGCTGAGCCTGATCCAGATCGACGCCCATTCCGACACCTGGTCGGACGAGCCGGGGCGGATCGACCACGGCACGATGCTCTGGCATGCGGTGCGCGAGGGGCTGGTTCTGCCCGAACGCTCGGTTCAGGTGGGCATCCGCACGCATAACCCCGAACCGCTGGGGTTCAACATCATCGACGCGCGCGAGGTGCATCGCAGCGGGCCTGAAGCGGTGGCGGCAAAGGTGCGCGCGATCGTCGGCGATGCAAAAACCTACCTGACTTTTGATATCGACGCGCTTGATCCCTCGGCCGCCCCCGGCACCGGCACGCCGGTCATCGGCGGGCTCTCGACCTGGCAGGCGCAGGAATTTCTGCGCGGACTCGAAGGCATCACCCTTGTCGGCATGGACATGGTCGAGGTCGCCCCGGCCTATGACGTGGCCGAGATCACGGCGCTGGCGGCGGCGACCCTGGCCTGCGATCTGCTGTGCCTCTATGCAGCGGGGCGCAGGTAGGGCGCGGGATCTGTCCCGATGTCACAGATCCGAAAAAAAGCCCCGGCGATTTGCCGGGGCCAGTCCAACAGGGAGGTACATGCGTCAACCGCACATACAACGTAAGATAGCACGATAATCGCGCGATGCGCAGGCCGCCTTGATCGAGGTCAAACGAGCGTGACCTTTAAACCACAAGTCGGTAGCCGCCCGACTCCGTCACCAAGAGGCGCGCATTACCCGGATCGGGCTCGATCTTTTGCCGCAGGCGGTAGATGTGGGTCTCGAGCGTATGCGTCGTCACGCCTGCATTATAGCCCCAGACCTCGTGCAGCAGGATGTCGCGCGCCACGATATTCTCGGTCGCGCGATAGAGAAACTTCAGGATGTTGGTTTCCTTTTCCGTGAGCCTCACCTTGCGCTCGTCTTCGGTCACGAGCATTTTCATCGCCGGTTTGAACGTATAGGGCCCAAGCTGGAACACCGCATCCTCGGATTGCTCATGCTGGCGCAACTGGGCCCGGATGCGCGCCAGAAGCACCGGAAACTTGAACGGCTTGGTGATGTAGTCGTTGGCGCCGGCATCGAGACCCAGAATGGTGTCAGCGTCGCCATCATGGCCCGTCAACATCAGGATCGGGGCCTTGACCCCCTGTTTGCGCATCCGTCGGCACAATTCGCGTCCGTCGGTATCGGGCAGGCCGACATCAAGGATGATGAGATCATAGATCTGATCCTTGATCTTGCTCATCGCATCAGCGCCGCTTGACGCCTCGAACACATCGAAATCCTCGGTCATCACCAATTGCTCGCCAAGCGCCTCACGCAAGTCGTCATCATCATCGACGAGAAGTATCTTCTTGACTTGTGCCATCTCGATTTCCCCTTCCTGTGATGGAACATGAGCCACAAGGCGACTTGCGGCAAGATCTGCAACACAAGACTCACGCCCACGTGTTGCCTTGAGAGCGTTTCTTTCCATTCGTTACAAAAAACCCTACATAGAGTTGTAATCTATCGGACCCCTGCCACCATGACCCTTGCACCAGATATCAGTGAAATCGTCGCCCGTGCACGATCCGACCTGCGGATGGGCGTGCCGGTGGTGCTGTCGGGCGAGCAAGGCGTGGCGCTGATCCTGGCGGCCGAGACGCTTGATGCGCAGCGCCTGGCCGATCTGCGCGCACTCGGGGGGGCACCGGTGCTGGCCATCACCGCGCGGCGCGCCGAAACCCTCAAGGCGCGGCCCTATGATGGCGATCTGGCGCGGGTGATGCTGCCGCCGGATGTGACTCTGGCCTGGCTGCGGGCGGTGGCCGACCCGGCCGATGACCTGAAAACGCCGATGAAGGGCCCGCTGGCAAGCGCGCGCGATGGCGTGGCGGATCTGCACCGGCTCGCGATCGCGCTGGTCAAATCGGCGCGGCTATTGCCCTCCGTGCTGGTTCTGGCGCTGCCGGATGGTGCACGATTTGCCGCGCGCAACAGCTTGACCCTGGTCGATACGCTGGCGGCGACAGAACATCTCAACGAGATGAGCCCGCTGCATCCGGTGATCAGCGCCCATTTGCCGTTGCAGGTCTCCGAGGCCGGGCGGCTGCATATCTTTCGTCCCGAGGACGGCGGCGAGGAGCATTATGCCATCGAGATCGGCAAACCCGCGCGCGATGCGCCGGTGCTGGCGCGGCTGCATTCGGCCTGTTTCACCGGCGATCTGATGGGTTCGCTGAAATGTGATTGCGGCCCGCAACTGCGTGGCGCGCTGGCGCAGATGGGGGCGGAAGGGGCGGGCGTGCTGCTCTATCTCAATCAGGAGGGTCGCGGCATCGGTCTGGCCAACAAGATGCGCGCCTATTCGCTTCAGGATCAGGGATTTGACACCGTCGAGGCCAATCACCGTCTGGGCTTTGAGGATGACGAGCGCGATTTCCGTATCGGGGCACAGATTCTGACCCTGATGGGATTCTCGGCGGTGCGTCTGCTGACAAACAATCCCGCCAAGATTGCGATGATGGGGCAGAATGGCATCGAGGTCGTTGAACGGGTGCCGCTCAGACTTGGGGAGAACCCGCATAACCATGCCTATCTCGCCACCAAGGTGGCCAAGTCGGGGCATTTGCTCTGACGCTCAGCGCTGCTTTTCGAACCAGATGATGACCTCTCCAATTTCCAGCCCGTATTTGTTCATATAGGCGCGATTGAGCACGCGGCGGTCGGATTGCAGCCACATCCAGTCGTCAAAGGCGACTCGCAGCGTGCCGTCCGGCACTGGCAGGTCGATCGCATAGCGCCAGTTGAAGGTGTCGCCACGTTCTTCGCCCGACGCGCTGCCGATCACGCCGGGGGCTGATCCCTCCCAGGTTTCCGGGCCGGTCTTGGTGAGGGTCCAGACGCGGGTTTCGGTGGCGCCATCGGCATAGGCGAAATCCTCGTTGAGCGTCAGGGTCTTGCCATCCCAATGCCCGGCGACATCCACCTTGAAGCGGCGGCGCACCGTGCCGAAGCGATCCTGAAACTGGCCGTAGCCGATCACATGACCGGCAAAGAACTCCTCGAGCTTGAACTCTTTCGGGCTCAGCTTTGGATCGCCAAGATCGGGCCGTCCGGCACAGGCCGTGACCAGAAAGACGGACAGGAACAGAAACGCAAGACGCATGGAACCCCCCTGACAATGCTCGCGGGAGAGATAACGCGACAGCGCGCGCCGGCAAGGTCGGATCAGAGCGTGGCGTTCACCGCACCGCCATCCAGCAGCAGGTTCTGGCCGATGATGAAGCCGGCATACTGGCTGCACAGGAAGGCACAAGCGGCCCCGAATTCCTCTGGTGTGCCGTAGCGACCCGCCGGGATTGTGGCGCAACGGCGCGCCTTGGCGTCCGCCAGTGAAATTCCCTGCGCGGCGGCGACGCCGTTGTCCAGCGATATCGCCCGGTCGGTGGCATGAATGCCCGGCAACAGGTTGTTCATCACCACTCCCCGACCCGCAACCTGCCGCGACGTTCCCGCAACATATCCGGTGAGACCGGCGCGCGCGGCGTTCGACAGACCGAGAACGGCGATCGGTGATTTGACCGATTGCGAGGTGATGTTGACCACCCTGCCCCAGCCGCGCGCCATCATCCCCGGCACCAACGCCTTGATGAGCGCGATGGGCGTGAGCATGTTGGCATCGAGCGCCTTGATGAAATCTTCGCGGTCCCAGTCGCTCCACATCCCCGGCGGCGGGCCACCGGCGTTGTTGACCAGAATATCCACGCCCGTCGCCGCCTCGAGGATCAGCGCGCGGCCCTCCTCTGTCGTGACATCGGTGGCCACGGTCACGATCGTCACGCCGAAATCCTTGCGGATCGCCTTGGCCGCTGCTTCGAGCGCCTCTGCACCCCGCGCGTTCATCACCAGATCGACCCCGGCCTCGGCCAGCGCGCGGGCACACCCAAGCCCGAGCCCCTTTGATGACGCACAGACCAGTGCCCGCTTTCCCCTGATCCCCAGATCCATGTCATCCCCCCGGTTTGGTTCAGCCGGGAGTTAACACCGGGGCATGCAGAATGACCAGAGGCCTGCCGACCATGCGCCGACGGGCTGAACGCAGGAGCCCCGGAAAGTCCCGCGCATTGACCACTTGACGCCACAATTCTAGACTAATGCTGCAACAATGTTTTCGCCGCCGACGGCCTTACCAGAACCGGTGTCTCTGATGATCCCCGACCGTGCCCAGACCGCACATTCCGTCTCCGTCTTTCCCGCCGCGGCGTTCTGCGTGGTGAACGGGGCCAATCTCGGCGATCCGATTTCCTTTGCCGCCGAGCTCGATCTCGATGATGTTTACGACGTGCAACCCGGCGCATCACCGCTCTTGCTGTCACTGGTGATGCACCCTGACGGCCCGTTCACTATCGCCGAGAGAAGCGCGGTTGGGCACCCCGGCGCGCAGGTGCATCTGGATTGCTGTCTGACTTTCATGTCGGTGGCCGGAAAAACCAAGGAAATTCTGGTGCTGGTCGAGCTTGACGCCGACGGGGATGTCGCCGCGATCTACGTCATGCCTCTGGCGCACCTGCGTGCCAAGACCGATTATACGCTGGTCGGCATCGACCGCGAGGCGGGGTTGAAGAAATTCGCGCAGGCCGCCTGCATGTCCTTCGCGCGGGGCACCCATATCACTCTGGCCTCGGGCGAGCAGCGCCGGGTCGAGGATCTGCGGCCCGGCGATCTGGTGCTGACCCGCGACGACGGGGCGCAACCGCTGCGCTGGATCGGACAGACCACCTTGAGGGCTGCGGGCGATTTTGCCCCCATTCGCATCCGGGCGGGCGCACTCAACAATGAACGGGATCTGCTGGTCAGCCCCGATCATCGGCTTTTCATCTACCAGCGGTCGGACGCGCTCGGGGCGGGGCGACACGAAGTTCTGGTGCGCGCACGTCATCTGGTCAACGGCGATACGGTGCGGCGTGAGAGCGGCGGATTCCTCGATTACTATCAGCTCCTGTTCGACACGCATCAGATCATTTATGCCGAAGGTATCGCCGCCGAAACACTTCTCGTCGATCCACGCACCCGCGCCGCGCTGCCGGTTGATCTGGGCGATTGCGCGATCCCCGATGAAACGGCGCATGGCGCGCGCGCGCATCTGCGCTACGAGGTGAGCGGGGTTCTGCTCGATCGTCCCAACACCGCGGATCTGCTCAAGCGCGCCTCGTCGCGTTAGGGCGTGCAAGCCGTGTTGCGCAGGCCCGCCCGCCCCTCTATATCCCGCCGCATGTTGGACACCCGCACAAACCGCCCCGCCCTGCCGGCCGAGATTGCCCGGCGCCGCACCTTTGCGATCATTTCGCATCCGGATGCGGGCAAGACCACGTTGACGGAAAAGTTCCTGCTCTACGGGGGCGCGATCCAGATGGCAGGCCAGGTGCGCGCCAAGGGCGAGGCGCGACGCACGCGCTCGGATTTCATGCAGATGGAAAAGGATCGGGGGATTTCGGTCTCGGCCTCGGCGATGTCATTCGATTTCGGGCGGTTCCGGTTCAACCTGGTGGACACGCCCGGCCACTCGGATTTCTCCGAGGACACCTATCGCACGCTGACCGCCGTCGATGCCGCCGTGATGGTGATCGACGGCGCCAAGGGGGTGGAAAGCCAGACGCAGAAGCTCTTTGAGGTCTGCCGCTTGCGTGACCTGCCGATCCTGACCTTTTGCAACAAGATGGACCGCGAGGCGCGCGACACCTTTGATATCATCGACGAGATTCAGGAAAATCTGGCGATTGACGTCACCCCGGCAAGCTGGCCCATCGGCATGGGGCGGGATTTTGCCGGCTGTTATGACATGCTGGGCGACCGGCTGGAACTGATGGACCGCGCCGACCGCAACAGGGTGGCGCAATCGATCGAGATCAATGGCCTCGACGATCCGGAACTGGAGCGCCATGTGCCCGCCGATCTGGTGGCCAAGCTGCGCGACGAGGTGGCGATGGCGCGCGAACTCTTGCCCGCGCTCGATGTTCAGGCGGTGCTCGAGGGGCATATGACGCCGATCTGGTTTGGCTCGGCGATCAATTCCTTTGGCGTCAAGGAATTGATGACCGGCATCGGCACCTACGGGCCGGAGCCTCAGGTGCAGAAGGCCGAACCGCGCCAGATCGCGCCAGAGGAAACCGCCGTCACCGGCTTTGTCTTCAAGGTGCAGGCCAACATGGACCCCAAGCACCGCGACCGGGTGGCCTTTGTCCGTCTCGCCTCAGGGCATTTCAAGCGCGGCATGAAGCTCACGCATGTGCGCTCGAAAAAGCCGATGACGGTCTCGGCGCCGGTGCTCTTTCTCGCCGCCGACCGTGAACTGGCGGAAGAGGCCTGGGCGGGTGACATCATCGGCATTCCGAACCACGGGCAGTTGCGCATCGGTGACACGTTGACCGAAGGCGAGGCCCTGCGCGTGACCGGCATCCCGTCCTTTGCGCCGGAACTGCTGCAACAGGCCCGCGCTGGCGACCCGATGAAGGCCAAGCATCTGGAAAAGGCGCTGATGCAATTCGCAGAAGAAGGCGCCGCCAAGGTGTTCAAGCCCGCCTTTGGATCGGGCTTTATCGTGGGGGTCGTCGGCGCGCTGCAATTCGAGGTGCTGGCCAGCCGGATCGAGCTGGAATACGGCCTGCCGGTGCGTTTCGAGGGGTCGCAATTCACCTCTGCCCGCTGGGTGAGCGGGCCGAAGGACAAGGTGGAGGCGTTCATCGCCGCCAACAAGGCGCATATCGCCCATGACCACGACGGCGACGTGGTCTATCTCACGCGGTTGCAATGGGATATCGACCGGGTGGTGCGGGACTATCCCGAGATCAGGCTGGCCACCACCAAGGAGATGATGGCCTAGATTTCTCTCAGTCGTCGCGCTCTACCTTAGGCAGGTGATGGGCGATGCCCTTGTGGCAGTCGATGCAGGTGCTACCTTCCGGCGAATGTCCGGTCTCGGCGACAACTTGCATCTTTTCCTGTGCCCGGCGGCCCTGCTTGGTGAAATCCATCGCCTCAAAACTGTGGCAGTTGCGGCATTCGCGGGAATCGGTGCGCTTCATCACCTCCCAGACATGCCCGGCCAGTTCGGCGCGCTTGGCCTCGAATTTCTCGGGCGTGTTGATGGTGCCGAGCACTTTGTGCAACAACTCGTTGCTGGCCTGGATCTTGCGGATGACCTTGGGCCCCCAGGCATGGGGGACGTGGCAATCCGAGCAGATGGCACGTACGCCAGAGGCGTTCTTGTAATGCACGGTGGTCTTGTATTCCTGAAACACGGTGTCGCGCATCTCGTGGCAGGAAGTGCAGAATTCGAGCGTGTTCGTGGCCTCCATCGCGGTATGGAACCCGCCCCAGAAGATGATGCCGGCGACAACCCCGACCGAGAGCAGAATCCCCTGCCCGATGAGAACACTGGGCCGGGTAAACCAATGCCAGAGCCATTTCACGAATCGAATCATCTTCTTTCAGTCCTTCAGGTGAATTTGGCGATTGGGACGTGCCGACCGGGTGGGCGGCACGTCCATAGTTGCAAGCGGTTGCTATTCGGCGGGAAGTTCCGCGCCGATATAGGCGATCACATCGGCCGCAATCTGATGATCGAAGGCGCGCAGCGCCGGCATCGCCTCATGCGGCTGACCGTTGAGCACCTTGTGCATGACCTCATAGGGATTGCCCACCAGCGAACCGAGCGGCGGCATCTCCTTGGGCAGTTTGCCCTCTGCCCCGTGGCAATTGGCGCACACGGTGCGATAGACCTGACCGCCATTTTCGGCATCGCCGACGATCTTGCCATCCGCGACATAGGCGTCGTAACCATAGTCGCCGTGGACCACGAAATTCGCCAGATCGGTCAGATCCACATCGGACAACAGGTCGCCAAAGCCGTGCGCCGGAGCCGTCAGCACCGCGACCACAGCCGCCGGATCACCGCCCTGCATCCCGTTGATGCCCTTGATCCCGGTGAAATGCTTGCCGCTGCTATAGGCCCCGTCCGCGCCCTTGCCATCCCAGCCGTGGCATTCCTTGCAGCGCCAGTTGGCATTCGGCTTTTCGGCATAGCTCGCATCCTTGGGATAGAGCGGATGCGCCTCTTTCGGGGCTTCCTGATTGGTTTCCTTGTACCACTTGTCGTAAAGCCGTCCGCCACGTGCCACCGACCCCTCATCGGCCGCAAGGGCAAAGGGCGCCGTTGCCAAGCCGAACGCGGCCGCCAACAAGGCAACGCGCGCCAGCGGTTGAGTGTTTTTCATCATCTTCACAGTCCTCCTGCGCTACATCGACCTTGCCTCACTGGCAAAGGTCCCAGCAGACCCATTGTGCAACTCTGGCTAAGGCCTTGCGTTGATCTACATCATGAAATTGAGAAACTTCAACAATCCGTTACACCGCCGCTACATTTTTTATCCGCGCAGACGGCGCCGGGAGATCGCCCCGGCGCCAAGGCCCTTTCGGATCGTAGTTTCGTCTCAGTTCGACATCAAAGTCGGAATGATGGTCACGATTGCCGGGAAGAACCACAGGATCGCCAGTCCCCCGATTTGGATCAGCACGAAGGGCAAGACGCCGCGATAGATGTGACCCGTGGTCACCTCCTTGGGCGCCACGCCGCGCAGGTAAAAGAGCGCAAAGCCGAAGGGGGGTGTCAGGAACGAGGTCTGCAAGTTGACCGCGATCATGATCGTCACCCATTTCGGATCGAAGGTGCCGCCATAGATCACCGGCCCCACGATCGGGATCACGATGTAGATGATCTCGAGAAAGTCGAGCACGAAGCCGAGGATGAAGAGCACCAGCATCACGATCAGAAAGACCTTCAGCTCGTTGTCGAAGCTCTTGAGGAATTCCTGGATGTAATGTTCACCCCCGAAGCTGATGACCACGAGGTTGAGAAGCTGCGAGCCGATCAGGATGGTGAAAACCATCGACGTAACCTTGGTCGTCTCGCGCACCACCGGGGTCAACACCCCGCCCGTGTAGAGCACCCAGCAGGCAAACAGCAGGCCGAACAGGGCGTAGAGATAGGCCGCATAGGCGATCAGGAAGGCCACCCATGACTCGAAGCTGACACTGTCAAGATTGACCCGCAGGTCAAAGTTGATCCCCATCAGGATGGCAAGGCCCACGGCCAATGTGGCAATGATGATGATTTTCGGTGATCTGTCCTGATCGCGCAACTTGCGATAGGCGGCCAGCATGATGGCGCCACCCGCGCCGAGGGCTGCGGCGGGTGTCGGATTGGTGATGCCGCCAAGGATCGAGCCAAGGACCGCCACGATCAGCACCAACGGCGGGAAAACCACGCGGATGATCTCGTTTTTGGCCATACGCAGCGCCGCATGGGCGACGCCATACAGCGCCAGGCCGTAGGGAATGAGCAGGAGCAGCGCTGATATCCCCGAAGATGTCGATGGCTTGATGACAAGGATATCGACGAGCAGCCCCAACAGAATCCCGAGCGCGCCGATGATCAAGGGGGCAGGACTGGACGACGGGCTGACCCCACGCCCCACGGCGAGGGTCAGGGCCAGCATCACCATGATGATGGCAACTCCGTCGCCGATCGGGGCGGCGGCTGCCTCCTTCTCGAAGCGCAATTGCGCGATCTCTTCGGGGCTCAGACGCACACTTGCAGTGACGCCACCCGCGGCGTCGATCGTCGCCTGCTCGGCGACCGCCACATCCCATTTCTCTTGTCCGTGCAACGCGATCATTGCCGCCTTGCACTCGGGATTTACGTTGGTCCTCAGGGACGCCGTGGCGCCCTGATCGGAAAAGCTGTCAATGGTCAGATCCTGAGATCCGACGATGTTCAGCGAGGTCAGGAACATGATTCCGGCAATCAGTCCGACGGGCACGCCCACAAACCAGGTAAACCCCTCCGAGCGGGTAATCACCTCGCCCTTGCCGTTGCTGGAAAGCTGAACGGCAGGTGCCTTGGACGGATTAAACAGCGCATAGCAAAAGGCATAGAGCCCGTAAAGCACCGCAAGAAGGATCCCCGGCAGCAGGGCCGCCTGAAAGAGGGTGCCGACAGACACCACGGCCGGCTGTCCGAGATAGGTCAGCGCGTCGCCGCAGCCCACCGCCATGGCGCGATTTTCCTGCGCCACGGAATAGAGATCGCCCGCCAGCGTGCCCAGAAGAACGATCACGATCGAGGGCGGGATGATTTGTCCCAGCGTCCCGGAGGCGGCAATCACGCCGGTGGCGATTTGCGGCGAATAACCGGCCCGCAGCATGGTGGGCAGAGACAGCAGCCCCATCGTCACCACCGTTGCGCCGACGATCCCGGTCGAGGCCGCCAGAAAGGTGCCCACCACCACGACCGACACCGCGAGACCTCCGGGCAGCGGGCCAAAGACCCGCGCCATGGTGGTCAAGAGGTCGTTGGCGATCTTGGAACGCTCCAGCGTGATCCCCATCATCACGAACATCAGGACCGCGAGCAGCGTCTCGATAGACGCCCCCGCCAGCACCCGCTCGTTGATCCGGTTGACGATGAACGACACGTTGCGGTCAAGCGCCACGTCCCAGCCAAGCGGAAACAGCGGTTGCGCCGCGCGGGGCAGATCCGGGTATCGGAAAATCGAGATGGCATCAGGCCGCACACCGCTCGCGATCAGGCTGTTATAGGCCTCGCTGCCGCTGTCGATCGCCTGGTGGATCAGGATCCCGGCGCTGTCGAGCCCGGCGATGATCGCAAACGCCACGATCCCCGCCCCGCCAATGGCAAAGGCCACCGGAAACCCCGAGAGAATGCCCCCGAAGAGGCAGAAAAATACGATGATGAGACCGATCTCGACGCCGTCAAGTCCGAATAGCATTGGTTTACGTCCCTTTAATGCGTGCCTTCATAGGCCTCTTCGCCCTCGCCCAGCGTGTCGCGGTCAAGGTATTTTCCAACACTGTCGATGCCTTCCTTATACTCCAGATAAGAGCGCCAGAAGAACGCCATCGCCTGCAAGAAAACCATCGCGGCAAAGCCAATCAGCAACATCTTGAACAGGAAATAGGCGTTGAACCCGTTCGGGCTGAAGCCAATGGTTTCCACGTTCCAGCGCAGCGCGCGGGATTTCATCATCAGCCGGTCAAGGCCTTCGCTGGCCGACGGGTTGGGCACGATCAGATGCCGCCACATGAAGAACCAGCCATACATCCAGATCAGAGTTGCCATCGGCATCATGAAAAACAGACTGCCCAGCATGTCGATGATCCGCTTGGTGGCGTGGCTCACCGGCGCATAGATCAGATCAACCCGCACATGCCCGCCCTGAACAAAGGTGTAGGTGGCACAGAGTGTCACGATCATCGCATTGTAAAGCTTGAGTTCCTCACCCCACCAGCTGACATCGAACTGGAGCGGAATGCCAATTCCCAGCACGATGTCGGGCCGGGCAAAGATCCGCTGAATGAAAACGATGATGATCTGTTGCAGAACCATGATCAGGCCGGCCCAGGCGATGAACCGGCCAACGGTGTTGGCAAAACCCTCAAGCGCGCGAACACAGCCCCACATGAAGCCATTTTTCCAAAGGCCGATCCCCGTCAGGATCAGAAAGATGGTAAACACGACAAAGAACAACTCGATCGAACCGCCATAGTAGACGACCCGCATGATCGCCTCCTTGTCGGACCAGTTGAGCCAGAGCCCCGGATGGCTGATCGCGTAGGCCAGATTGTAAAAGGCCATGCCGATGTTCTGAATGACCCAGAGGATTGCGTCGAGCATCTCTTCTCCCTCACGCGTGCCACTCGGGCGGAGCTTTGGAACTCACGCGCCGATAGGGACAGGCCCCGAGATAGCGGGGCCTGCCGTTGTGATCTGCGTCGCAGTTTAGCCCAGAACGCGGTCGCGCTGCGCGGTATAGGCGCCGTCGGACTTGTGGATCCAGGCCGAGGAGGCTTTGAGCGAGGCGGTATAGCTGTCATACATGCGCTTGTAGAGGTCGTCGCCCATGTTTTCCTGATGCACCTCATCAGAGGCCTTGCCGAAGGCATCCCAGACCGAATCGGGGAATTCCAGCGTCTTGACGCCGGCCGATTGCAGGCGCTGAAGGGCCGAGGAGTTATTGGCCAGGAACTGCGCCAGGTTCCACTGATGCGCCTCGGCACAGCCGATCTCGATCATCTTCTGTTGCGCCGGGGTCAGGCTGTCGAACACTTCACGGTTCATGCCGATCGAGAGGCCTGCGCCCGGCTCGTGGAAGCCTGCGGTGTAATAGATCTTGGTGATCTCCTGAAAGCCCATCTTCTCGTCTGCCCAGGGACCGATCCACTCGGTGCCGTCGATGGCACCCGAGGCCAGCGCCTGATACACTTCGGAGCCGGGCAGGTTCTGCACCGATGCGCCCAGCTTGCCGAGCGCTTTGCCACCAAGGCCGGGCATCCGGAACTTGAGACCGTTGAAATCCTCGGGTCCGTTGATTTCCTTGGAGAACCAGCCGCCTGCCTGCGCACCGGTATTGCCCGCGAGGAAGGATTTGAGACCGAAGATCTGGCCCAGCTCGTCATGGAAGGCTGCGCCGTCGCCGTGGTAATACCAGTTCACCAGTTCCTGCGCGGTCATGCCGAAGGGCACCGACGTGAAGAACGCATAGCCCGGATGCTGGCCCACAAAATAGTAGTCCGCCCCATGGTAGAGATCGGCCTGACCGGCAGTCACGGCGTCGAACACCTCGAACGCACCCACCAGTTCACCGGCGCCCTTGACGTCGATCGTCAGGCTGCCGTCGGACATGCCGTTGACGCTGTCGGCCACCCGTTGCGCGGCATCGAACACGCCCGCCAGACCACGACCCCAGGTCGTGACCATGGTGAGCTTGCGTGCGCCCTGCGCATAGGCCGGTGCGGCCAGCGCGACCGCGGCGGCGGCGCCGCCACCCAAAGCGGAATTTTTCAGAAAAGAACGACGATCCATATGGTATCCTCCCCATTCATTGAATGACTGCCCTCTCGGGGACAGCACTCGGATCATTAGAGTAAGCGGACCTTAGACTCGGATCTTGCGTCTGCATATACCGATTACTGCGTAGATTTGTGCCTTTTGAAAAAAATTCTGGGGCAAATTCCAACTTGGCGACATGAAGATCGTATCAATCGCGCTCCCCGCAAAGGGCAAGGCGGCCTGCCGCTCTGACCGTCTCGCTCTGACCGGAGACAAGAGCGGCCCGGCCGATCGCCTGCCCCGCCACGATCTGCCGGAGGCGAGGACGGCGGCCCTGATGCGTCAAGGACTGGAATTTTCTCAGGTTTGGCACTATCGCTTGACCATGCGACCCATTCTTGCCCGCTTGCGGCTCAATTACGGCCAGAAACTCTTTCTCATCGCCACCCTGCCGTTGATCCTGACGGCGGTGGCGATCTCGGTCGTCGTGACCCTGCAATCGCAGCAGCTTGCCGAGCGCGAAATCGCGACGCTCGAAGCCCAGTTGATCGAGGCCAAGCGCGCCGAGTTGCGAAACTATCTCTCGATTGCCCGCACCGCATTTGTCAATATCTACGGACGCGCCGCCCCCGATGACACGCGCGCCATGCTTCAGGTCAGCCAGATCCTCGCCGGGATGCTCTATGGACAGGACGGCTATTTCTTTGTCTTCGATTACGACGGCAACAATCTCGTGAGCCCGCGCCACACCGCGCTGATCGGCCGCAACTGGACCGGACTCGAGGATCCGAACGGTCAGCCGATCACCGACACGCTGATCCAGTTGGCGCGCACGGGCGGCGGCTATCACAGTTATGAATGGCCCAAGCCCTCGACCGGCGAAAGGGCGCAGATGGTGACGTATGTGATCGGATTGCAGGATTGGCGCTGGGCGATTGGCACCGGCATCTTCATCGACGATGTGATCGCCGTCGTGGCGGCGTCGCGCGAAAAGGTCGAGGCCCGCATCAAGCGCACCTTTTTCTATATCGGCGCGGCGATGCTGGCGGCGCTGCTGCTCGTCTTTGTGCCGGGTCTCTTCATCAATATCCGCGAGCGGCGGCTGGCCGATGCCAAGCTCAAGAAGCTGACCCAGCGCGTGTTCGATGCCCATGAGGAAGAGCGCGGCCGCGTGGCGCGCGAATTGCATGACGGGATCAGCCAGATCCTCGTCGGCGTGCGCTATGCGCTCGACACCGCCAAGCGGCGACTGGCAGCGGGCGATGCGCGCGCCAGTGACACGCTGGAACGTGGCATCTCGCATCTCTCCGGGGCGATTCAAGAGGTCCGCCGGATCAGCCGCGATCTGCGTCCGGCGGTGCTTGACGATCTCGGGCTCGGCCCGGCGCTCAAGGCGCTGACGGAGGATTTCGGCAAGCGCACCGGGATCAAGACAGAGTTCAGGACCGTGGTTTTCCGCAACCGTCTGGACGATGAGGCAAAGATCGCGCTCTACCGCGTCGCCCAGGAAGCCTTGACCAATATCGAGCGCCATTCCGGGGCCACACAGGTCTCTGTCGATCTGCGCGGCCATGCGCGCGGCGGCACGCTCAAGATCTCCGACAATGGTCGCGGTCTCGATCATCACCAGACGAGGCAGACCGCGAGCAACGGACTGGGGCTGCGCAACATGCAGGAGCGGATGGACCAGCTCGACGGCACGTTGCGAATTCTCTCGTCGAAATCCGGCACCCTGATCGAGGCCTCGGTGCCGCTCAACCATCTTTTGCAGCCCCAGGACGACTCGGGCGATGCCGGCGACCAGGCAACATCAAAGGCGAGAACCCAAGCATGACATCAGCGCCCATTCGCATCGTGATCGTCGATGACCATCCGATGGTGGCCGAAGGCATCCAGTCGATTCTCGAAAGCTATGACGATGTCGAAGTGATCGGTGTCTTTTGCACCGGCGCCGAGATCATCGACCGGGTCAGCGATCTTGACCCCGATGTGATCCTGCTCGATCTCAACATGCCGGGCATCGGCGGGTTGACAACGACCGAAATCATCCTCGAGCGCCGCCCCCATACCCGCATCCTCATCCTGAGCATGCATGACAGCCCTGAATATATCGCGAGCGCCCTCAGCCATGGCGCGGCGGGCTATGTGCTCAAGGATGTTCCCACCGATGAGATCAAGCGCGCGATCGACGCGGTGATGGCGGGTCAGCGCTATCTGTGCACCGGCGCGCAGGGCTCGCTCGGGCCCTTCAGCCCCGACGAACGCGAGCAATTGACCAACCGCGAGCAGACGATCCTGCTGCAACTGGCGCAGGGCAAGTCCAACCGGGATGTCGCGCAGATCCTTGATATCTCGGTGCGCACGGTGGAGACGCATCGCAAGAACATCAAGCGCAAACTGGGCATTTCCTCGACCGCCGGCCTGACCCGCTATGCGCTGGAACACGGCGTCTTGCAGGGCACCGGCGTGCGGCTCTGAGAACAGCCAAGTCCGAGTTCGATATTTGCACCCGCCCGCCTGTTCTGTAACCTTGCCCGAACACGGGAGGAACGGGAATGCCGCAACGCGAGATCAAGCCGCTGGGCCTGCCGGAGATGGGCGAGGTCCGTCTGGCCATGCTGGCAGAGGCCTTGCGTCTGGGCTGGGCCGACATGCGCCGCGCGCCGGGCTATGCGGTGCTGTTCGCGGGCGTCTATGTGGCAATCGGCCTGCTCATGGCCGCGATCACCTGGACCACCGGCAAGAGTTACTGGCTGATCTTTGCCGCCGTCGGCTTTCCGTTGATCGGGCCCTTTGCGGCGGTCGGATTCTACGAGGTCAGCCGTCGACTGTCACAGGGACGGCCGCTGGTGGCCTCGGAAATCCTTGCCGTCATCGCCTATCAGAGACGGCGGCAACTGCCGTCGATCTGCGCCATCATCATCATGGTGTTCCTGTTCTGGTTCTTTCTGGCGCATATGATCTTTGCGCTGTTTCTGGGACTCTCGACGATGACGAACGTCTCGTCGTCGCTTGCTGTCTATTTCACCCCGCAGGGGCTGGGAATGCTGGCGGTGGGCAGCGGCGTGGGCGCGATGTTCGCGCTTTTGCTCTACGCGATCACGGTGGTCTCATTGCCGCTCTTGCTCGATCGCGAGGTGGATTTCGTGACCGCGATGCTGGCCAGCATCGAGGTGGTGCTCAACAATCCCGTGCCGATGCTGGCCTGGGCGGCGCTGGTGGCGGGGCTGACCTTTGTCGCGATGGTGCCCGCGTTTCTGGGCTTGTTCGTGGTGCTCCCGCTTCTGGGACATGCGACATGGCATCTCTATCGCCTGATCTGCGCGGCGGGCCAGGATGAGGGCGAAACCTGATCTACCCCAAAGACGCGCCCTGCCCCGGTTTGGCATGGACCCGTGGCAGACGTTCGGGCAAAATGAACCCACAGGCTCTTGAAAGGGCAGACCAATGATCGACGTGAAGGACATCGAGCGGATGGCCGCCGAATATACGGCAGCCTGGAACTCGAAATCGGCCGAGGCCGAGGCCGCATTCTATGCGCCGGAGGGCGAGATCATCATCAATCGCGGTGATCCGTGGACAGGGCGCTCGCGGGTGCGCGATATGGCGGCTGGGTTTTACGCCGATGTTCCCGATCTTTCCCTGACCTGTGATGGCGTGCGGTGTTCGGGGCATCACGTTCTCTATCTCTGGACCTTCACGGGACATGACGCGACCACGGGACAGGCCCTGACCATTCGTGGCTGGAAGGAATGGGAGCTCAACGATGATCTCAAGGTCGCGGCCTCGCGCGGATGGTTCGATGCCGAGGACTATGCAAGGCAAGTCGGCGGCTAACCTCTGCGGCAGTCCTCATAGACCACCGGCCCGTCGGACCTTGCGGCCCCCTGAGCGACCGCGAGACGATCCAGATCAAGGCGAGATCCTTGGGCATGTGGTATCAGGGAAAGTGCCGTTTCCGGCCCAGGTGAGGCGGCGCTGATAGTGATGAAGGACGCTTTGACATGCGAAAACCAGTCAAGACAGACGCAAAGGCAGAGCCCGCAACACCCGCGATGACCGCAGCGATGATGGCCTTCAATTCGGCCATGCTACAGGCGTGGCAGGACATCATGTCGGACAGCGCGCGCTTTCTGACAGAGCGTCTGCATCAGGATCTGGACACCCAAAGGGCCCTGCTGGCCTGCAAGAGTGCAACCGAACTGCTTCAGGTTCAGTCGGCCTTCTTCAAGACGGCCATGGCGGATTATGCCGACTATGCAACGGGGCTTCGCGAACGGCTCGCCGCCGCGACGAAGGACACGATGGAAGATGCGCGGTCCGGTTTTTCGCGCGGCTATGACGACGTGCCGCTCTGAACCCTGCCCCCCGGAGTGATCCCTGTTTCGCGACCCGCTCATGCCTCGCGGCCCTGCGCGACAAGGCGCGCGTGCAAGACGCGCGCCTCCGGCACTCCGGCCTCCAGCGCAAAGATATAGGCATGGGTGAGGTAGAAACAGGCGGCGTCGAGATCCGCCGCCCCATCCGCCGCCTGTTCATAAAGCCGGATCAGCGCCGCGCGATCCCCCGCGGCATGAGCGCGGATCATCGCGGCGTCGAGATCGCTCATTCCGCGGCACGCGCCCGCTCGCGATGCGCCTCGATCCGGCCCGCCACCCAATCGTGAAAGCAATGCGTCGGGCTGTCCATCACCGGCGAGAACCGCCCGCCGTCGAAACCGGGGGCGTGGCGGCCGCGCTGCATACCCTCGACGACACAGATGTCCTCCTCGAATACGGCCCTCCAGAGTTGCGTGTTGCGCGCGCGCAATCCGCCGTCGGTGTCCGCCGCGGCATAATAGAGATGGACATGCTCGAGCGTGCGCTCGGGGCCCTGCGGTGCGAGAAGGACCGCAAAGGCATGGTCGCGATGCACGCCCAAGAGAACATTGGGATAGACCGACACATATTCGGCCTGTTCGTTCCACTTGCTGCCAACCTCGGGAAAATCGGGGAAAGTCGCGCCGGTCTTATCGCTTAACTGCCGATAGACCATCGTGCCCTGACCGGAATACTCGCCCGGTCTCTCGATGTGATAGTGATCCTCGAGCCGCGAATAGCTGTTGAGGCCGGGATGCACCCAGGGCAGGTGGTAGCTCTCGCAGTAATTCTCGACCGCGAGTTTCCAGTTGGTCGCGACCGCGAGGCTGAAGGTGCTGTCGGCACCGCCGTGATGGAGGGGTTGCTCGAAATCGGCCCAGCGCCGGAGCAGATCCGCATGCGCCTCCTCAAAGGCCGGCGCATCGCCCGAGACGTTGATCCAGACCACATCGCGCCAGATATGGCTGCGGATCTCGGACAGGCCCAGTTCGTCGCGGCGGATCGCCTCATGCGTGTTGTGCCCCGGCCCGCCGACATGGGGCGTGCTGACCAGTGCGCCCTTGGTGGAATAACACCATGAGTGATAGGGACAGCGGATCGCCCCCTCGATCTTGCGCGGTGCGTTGACCAGGATCATGCCGCGATGACGACAGATGTTCTCAAAGACGCGGACATCGCCGTCCTTGTCGCGCAGAAGCAGGAGCGGCATGCCAAGAAACTCCAGTGGCTTGGCATCGCCCGGTTCTGGCAGGTCGGCGGCCACCGCCAATCCCACCCATTGAGAAAGAAGCAGCGCGTGCTTTTCCTCCTCGAAAACGGCAGGATCAATGTAGTGGGCGTTGGGCAGGCCATGGGCGCGCTCGATCGAAGTGCCGACAGTCGAAAGATCAGTGAGAGCGGTCATCCTGGCGTCTCCGGGTGGGTGGTTTCGGCCACACAGTGACAGAGGCCACCCCGCGCTCGCGCTCATCTGCGACGCGCGCGCACACCCGAACGACACGCCGCGCGGTCAGCGCCCGCGCGGCAGCGCCGCCACCCCGGTGCGCGCCATTTCCACAAGGCCCAAGGGGCGCATCAACTCGGCAAAGGCGTCGATCTTTTCCGGCGCGCCGGTGATCTCGAATACGAAACTGCCCAGCGTGCTGTCCACGGCATTGGCGCGAAAGATATCCGCAAGACGCAACGCCTCGACCCGCTTCTCGCCCTCGCCCGCGACCTTCAGCAGCGCCAGTTCGCGCGCAACACTCGGGCCCTCCACGGTCAGGTCATTGACCTTGTGCACCGGCACGATCCGTCCCAGTTGCGCCTTGATCTGCTCGATCACCTGCGGGGTGCCGGTGGTGACGATGGTGATGCGGCTGGTGTGGCCGGTATGATCCACCTCGGCCACGGTCAGGCTGTCGATATTGTAGCCCCGGCCCGAAAACAGGCCGATCACGCGCGCCAGCACGCCGGGCTCGTTATCGACGATCACGGCCAGCGTGTGGGTCTCCTGCACATCCGAGAAATTCGAGCGCAGGTTGTAGGCGGAATGCCGGGACGAACCTTTCTTGATGTGCAGGGGGGGCATGTGAGTCCAATCCTCTTTGTGGCGCAAAACGGCCGTGGCTTCTTCTTGGCGAAAATACCCTCGGGGGGTGTGGGGGGCAGACGGCCCCCCATCGGCCTCAGACAAGGACCGCGCCACCCTCTTTGATCGCGTCCTTGGTGCTGACCTCGCCCAGCAGCATCTTGTTGTGCGGCTCGCCCGACGGGATCATCGGGAAACAGTTCTCGTGCTTTTCCACGAGGCAGTCAAAGATCACCGGCCCGTCATGGGCAAGCATCTCCATGATCGCCTCGTCGAGATCGCCGGGGTCCTTGCACTGGATGCCCTTGGCACCAAAGGCCTCGGCCAGTTTCACGAAATCGGGCAGCGATTCCGACCAGCTTGACGAATAGCGCTCGCCATGCAGCAATTCCTGCCACTGGCGCACCATGCCCAAGCGCTCGTTGTTGAGGATGAACTGCTTGACGGGCAGATGGTATTGCATCGCGGTGCCCATTTCCTGCATGTTCATCAGCCACGACGCCTCTCCCGCGACGTTGATCACCAGCGCCTCGGGATGGGCGATCTGCACCCCGATGGAGGCCGGAAAGCCATAGCCCATGGTGCCAAGGCCGCCAGAGGTCATCCAGCGGTTGGGAGCGTTGAAGCCCAGATACTGCGCCGCCCACATCTGATGCTGGCCCACTTCGGTGCAGATATAGCGGTCGTGACCCCTGGTCAGCGCCTCGAGCCGCGCCAGCGCGTATTGCGGTTTGATCACCGGGCCTTTCTGGGTGAATTTCAGGCAATCGACCTTGCGCCACTCGGCAATCTTCGCGGTCCATTTGCCGATCGCCTCGCGGTTGACCTTGCGGCCGCGCGCTGTCCAGATCTCCAGCAGGTCCGCCAGCACCGTGGCGATGTCGCCGACGATCGGGATATCGGCGCGGATCACCTTGTTGATCGAGGAGGGATCGATATCGATATGCGCCTTGATCGACTCGGGGCTGAAGGCATCGACCCGTCCGGTGATCCGGTCATCGAAGCGCGCGCCGATATTGATCATCAGATCGCAGTCATGCATCGCCATGTTGGCCTCGTAGAGCCCGTGCATCCCCAGCATACCCAGCCAGTGCGGCCCATTGGCTGGATAGGCGCCCAGTCCCATCAGCGTCGAGGTGATCGGAATCCCGGTTGCCGCGACCAGATCCCGCAAGAGCCGCGTTGCCTCGGGCCCGGAATTGATCACGCCGCCGCCGGTGTAGAAGATCGGACGTTTCGCGGTTTCCATCGCCGCGACCAGATCGGTGATGGCCTCGATATCGCCCTTGGTCTGGGGTTGGTAATGCGAGACGCGCGCCTTTTGCGGCGGGGTATAGGTCGCGCTGGCAAATTGCACGTCCTTTGGGATGTCCACCAGAACCGGGCCGGGACGGCCGGTGGTCGCGACGTGGAACGCCTGATGGATGATGTCCGAAAGGCGCGCGGTATCGCTCACCAGCCAGTTATGCTTGGTGCAGGGCCGCGTGATGCCGACGGTGTCGGCCTCCTGAAAGGCATCATTGCCAATCATGAAGGTGGGCACCTGCCCCGTCAGCACGACAAGCGGGATCGAATCCATCAGCGCATCGGTGATGCCCGTCACCGCGTTGGTGGCGCCGGGGCCGGACGTCACCAGCACCACGCCGGGCCGCCCGGTGGAACGGGCATAACCCTCGGCGGCGTGCACCGCCGCCTGTTCGTGACGCACGAGGATATGACGGATGTCGTTTTGCTGGAAGATCTCGTCATAGATCGGCAGCACGGCACCGCCGGGATAGCCGAACACGACGTCCACGCCCTGATCCTTGAGGGCCTGAACCACCATTCTCGCTCCGGTCATCTGACGTGTCATCTGCGTGTTTCTCCGTATGTGACGTCACTTCAATTCGCATAAAAAAGCCCCCGGTCGGATCCGGGGGCGCATGAGAGACGGGTATGGTTCCCCTACCGGCCCATGCGCCATTCGCCTACGATGTTGACTAGCCCTGCCATTGACAGCGACTCCTTTTCTGCGTGTGCGAGACATTAGGACCGGGTCGGGGGGGCGTCAAGGCAGTTTGCTGGATAAAATGTCGCGAAAAGGGGGGATTTCTTTGCATTTATTGCTTAAATGGGGCAGATATGCGCCTTGGGGCCGAAAATGGGTGCGGCCAAGCGGCATTTTTATCCGCTCGGCCCGCGAGATCTCGTGGGCCGGGCGGGCGCTGCCTTCTACTGCATCAGATGCTGAACGTGCTGGCGTGACCTACTTGCGGGGCGATCGCGCGCGCGCTCTGGCCGCGCGCCGCACGCTTGCGACCAGAATGACGATGCTGCCCAGCAGCAGGACGCCGCCCCCGGCGAGCGGCGGCAGCGCGGTCGCGTCGATCAGCGCCGCCGCGATCAGGACCAGGACCAGAATCGCGGCGGTCAAGCGCGCGTCACTCACGAACATGCTGAAAAGTTCGGACAGGACATCTTTCAGAACACTCATCACAGCCCTCCTCCGGCCGGTTGCCGCACCATCCGGGCCGAGAGCAGCCCCGCGACCAGAAACAGCGCCGCAAACGCAAGCAGCGCCAGATCCTGCCCCGGCCAGTCCACGCCCAGGCCCTCACCCGTCCAGAACACGCCAAAGGCGGACAGCATCACCCCCACCCCGAACTTGAGCGTGTTCTCGGGCACGTTCGACAACGGCCGATGCGCGATGACCCCAATCCCGAGAACCAGCACACAGGCGGCCAGCGCGCCAAGACTGGCGGGCCAGAGCAGCCCGCGCCCGGCGCCAACGGCGATGACGATGAAGATGACCTCAAGCCCTTCCAGCAGCACCGCCTTGTAGGCGGCGATCCCGGCGATCCAGTCCTGCGAGGTCTGCTGACGTTTGACCTCTGCGCTCAGCTCTGCGGTTTCGCGGGCAAAGATCGCGCTCTCGTCATGCAGCGGCAACACGCCCGCCGCCCGCAGCGACGCCTTGCGCAGCCAGCCGATCCCGAACAAGAGCAAGAGCACCCCGATCACCAGTTGCAGCAGATGGAGCGGCACCCGGTCGAGGAGCGGCCCGAGGATCACGACGATAGCCGCCAGCGTCGCCAGCGCCGCCCCGGTTCCCAGCACGGCGGGCCGCCAGCCGCGCAGGGTGGCGACCACCAGCACGATGGTAAAAGCCTCGACAACCTCGACGACCGAGGCAAGGAAGGCCGCGCCTATGGCAGGGGCGGCAGTGGACCAGTCAAGCATCTCTTTCCTCACTTGTTTTCATCATGTGCGTCAAAGACCCGGCGGGCATAATCGTCCAGAACATTGACACATCCGGCCAGACGCGCCTCGGCCTCGGCTGCGCGGGGCGCGCCATAGAAATCGAGCTTCCGGATCTTGGCGAGCCAGCCCTGAAGTTTCTTGAGATCAACGTCGTTCTCTTCCAGTTCGGCATAGGTGAAGTGGTTGGCGGCGACTTCCTTGGCCACCTCGCGTTCGAAATCATCGCATTTGTCGATGAATTCGGCATAGGCCTCATCGCGTTCGGCCTTGAAGCGCGCGAGCACCTTGGCCTCCTGCCCCGGATCGAGGGCGAGGGTTTCGAGGAGCACCGACTCGCCGTTGGCTTCGAGAACGTCGTTCTCCAGCATCTTCAGGCGGCGGACATGATCCTCCGTTCTGGGCAGGAGGCAGACTCCGTTTTGCAGGTAGATGGCCCCCATCGCCTTCAGCTTGCGCCAGAGCGAAACCCGCTTGGCCGCCGGTTCTGGCGGCACCTTGTAGGTCAGAAGGAGCCATGATTCTGGGGTCATATGACAGTGATATTGTAACCATCGTAACATATCAAGAGACACCATTGCTCGGACCGTGCAGGCGGCGGGCCTCGCAATCTTCCCCAACCCCGTGCGACCTGCTAGCTAGGGGGATGCTCAGCTATCAGCACCATTACCACGCCGGCAATCCGGCAGATGTCCACAAGCACGCGCTGCTGGCGTGGATGCTCGACTACCTGATACGCAAGGACAAGCCGCTCAGCTACATCGAGACCCATGCCGGCCGCGGGCTCTATGATCTCGAGGATCCAGCCGCGGTCAGGACCGGCGAAGCGGCACAGGGGATCGGGCGGCTGGAGCGGGCCTTTGCCGCCGATCACCCCTACCGCCAGCGTCTGGACGAGGTGCGCGCACGCCACGGGGCCACCGCCTATCCCGGCTCTCCTCTCATCGCGGCCCTGAGCCTGCGCGCGATGGACCGCCTCCATCTGGCTGAACTGCATCCCGGCGAACATGCGCACCTCACCGACCATCTGGCCCCCTACCACGCCCATGTCCGCCAGCAGGACGGCTATGCCATGGCGCAGGAGATCTGCCCGCCAATCCCGCGCCGCGGCCTTCTGCTCGCCGATCCCAGCTATGAGGTAAAATCCGAATATGACCTCATTCCCAAGGTGTTTGCCCAGATCGCCCGCAAGTGGAATGTGGGCATCCTGACGCTCTGGTATCCGTTGCTGACCGCCGATAGCCACGTGGCCATGCTGGCGCAGCTTTCCACCCTCTTTCCCGAAGCGCTGCGCCATGAGGTGCGCTTTGCCCCCGCCCGCGACGGCCACCGGATGATCGGATCAGGCCTCTTTGTCGTGAACCCGCCCTTTGGCCTTGCGGCAGAGAGCGCCCGGCTCTCGCGGATTTTCATCGCGAACGCCTGATCTGCGGGGATTCTGCCCGGTGACGACACGGGGTGCGACAAAATTCTTTGATCTTGATCAATTTCGCGCATTGCCGCTCTCTGGCAGACATTCTAAACCTAAACGGAATAACGGGGTTGCGCGTGCCATTCACGCACACTCCCGGCACCCACACCATCAGGAGGCGCCCAATGGCAGATGCAGCCATTCACGGTCACGAACACGAAGATCACCGCGGGTTCTTCACCCGCTGGTTCATGTCCACGAACCACAAGGATATCGGCATCCTCTATCTGGTCGTGTCCGCCTTCGTCGGCCTGATCTCGGTGATGTTTACGGTCTACATGCGGATGGAACTGATGCATCCGGGCGTGCAATACATGTGCGCCGAAGGCGCGCGCTTCATCGCCTCCGATGTTGCAGACTGCACGCCCAACGGCCATCTCTGGAACGTGATGATCACCTATCACGGCGTTCTGATGATGTTCTTTGTCGTCATTCCAGCGCTCTTTGGCGGCTTTGGCAACTACTTCATGCCGTTGCAGATCGGCTCGCCGGACATGGCGTTTCCGCGGATGAACAACCTCAGCTTCTGGCTCTACGTGGCGGGCACCGCGCTCGGTGTTGCCTCGATGCTCAGCCCTGGCGGCAACGGCCAGCTTGGCTCGGGTGTGGGCTGGGTGCTCTATCCGCCGCTCAGCGCCAACGAGGGCGGCATGTCGATGGATCTGGCGATCTTTGCCGTGCATGTCTCGGGTGCGTCGTCGATTCTTGGCGCGATCAACATGATCACGACCTTCCTCAACATGCGCGCACCGGGCATGACGCTGTTCAAGGTGCCGCTCTTTGCCTGGTCGATCTTCGTCACCGCCTGGCTCATCCTTTTGTCACTGCCGGTTCTGGCAGGCGCGATCACCATGCTGCTCACTGACCGCAATTTCGGCACCACCTTCTTTGATCCCGCGGGAGGTGGCGATCCGATCCTCTATCAGCACATCCTGTGGTTCTTTGGCCACCCGGAGGTGTATATCATCATCCTGCCCGGCTTTGGTATCATCTCTCACGTGATCTCGACCTTCTCGCGCAAACCGATCTTTGGCTATCTGCCGATGGTCTGGGCGCTGATCGCCATCGGCTTTCTGGGCTTTGTGGTCTGGGCGCATCACATGTATACCGTCGGCCTGTCGCTGACCCAGCAGAGCTATTTCATGCTGGCCACGATGGTCATCGCGGTGCCGACGGGGGTCAAGGTGTTCTCCTGGATCGCGACCATGTGGGGCGGCTCGATCGAGTTCAAGGCGCCGATGCTCTGGGCCTTCGGTTTTCTCTTTCTCTTTACCGTCGGGGGCGTCACCGGCATCGTGCTGAGCCAGGCCGCCATCGACCGCGCGTATCACGACACCTACTATGTCGTGGCCCACTTCCACTACGTGATGAGCTTGGGGGCTGTCTTTGCCATCTTTGCCGGCATCTACTTCTATTTCGGCAAGATCACCGGGCGGATGCTTCCGGAATGGGCTGGCAAGCTGCATTTCTGGGCGATGTTCATCGGCGCGAACCTGACCTTCTTCCCGCAGCATTTTCTCGGGCGCCAAGGCATGCCGCGCCGGTATATCGACTATCCCGAAGCCTTCGCGTTCTGGAATTTCTGGTCGTCTATCGGGGCATTCATCTCTTTCGCGTCATTCGTGTTCTTCTTGGGGATCGTGGCCTACGCACTCCTGCGGGGCGCGAAAGTGACCGAGAACAACTACTGGAACGAATACGCCGACACTCTGGAATGGACCGTATCCTCGCCGCCGCCGGAGCATACGTTCGAGACGCTCCCCAAACGCGAGGACTGGGACAAAGGGCACGCGCACTGAGCAGCACCTGAAGCCTGAGATGGAAACGGCCCCGGAGCGATCCGGGGCCTCTTTCGTTTGCCCCGAGGGGGCCTGCACGCGGATCGACGTTCGGGGTCAGGCTCGACCCGAACGCATTTCGCTATGGCAGCGTGCCACCCATCCCAGCAGGGCCTCTTCCTCTGGCGGCAAGACCTCGGCCATGTCGCCCACAAAGTCGAGAAACGCCGTCAGGTTGGACCCGCCAACCCCGACCAGAACCGGAACATTGAGGCTCATGGCCTCGGCGATCACGGGACGAAATCCGCGCCCCTCGGCCTCATGCTTGCCGAACTTGTTGACGATCAGCACATCCGGTCCCTGTGTCAGCCCCGCCACAACCAGCCCGGCCGCCTCCTCCAGCCCCGCCGGTTCAAGCCGACATCCCCGCGCGCCCGGCCCGAGCCGCTGGGAAATCCGCAACACGGGGCCATCGGGCAGAACCTGCATGTCCATGTCGCAAAGCGCAGCCTGCGGCCGCTCCGTGTTGATCTGGACAACGCCACAGGTCCGCAGACCCATCGCTGCCAGCCGCTGCGCCACTCGCCACATGAGATGGTCGATGGCCCCCGTCCCTGTCACTGAACTATAGGCAATTTTCATGGCGAGAGGGACTGCCTCCTGATGATCTTGGCCCCGTGCGGGCGGCCCGACACTCTGCTCTTGCGACGGCCCTCTGGGGCGAGACGGGCGCACGCTGCGCCTTTCAGCGTCTTAGCACCCCGCTGGCCCCTGATCCATCGGGATTTACAGCTTCCCGACCGACGCCCCATCCTCTGACGCGGGCCAGTCGGACAACCCGGTGCCCCAGGTCAACCGCGCCGGATTCCCTCTCAGATGAGCGCGTGGCGCATCCGCGCGGAAATCCATTCGCTCAGCACGACCGTGCCGAGGATCACGATCAGGATCATCGTCACCTGCGGCCAGGCCAGCACGTTGAGCGAGGCTTGCAGCTTGAGCCCGATGCCGCCCGCCCCAACAAGGCCGAGGATCGCACTCTCGCGGATGTTGATATCCCAGCGAAACACCGAAATGCCCCAGAAGGCCGGCATGATCTGCGGCACGATCCCGTAGCTGATCACCTGCGCGGCGCTGGCACCGGTGGCGGTCACGGCCTCGATCTGGCTGGCATCGGTTTCCTCGATCGCCTCGTAGAGCAGCTTGCCGACAAAGCCGATCGAGCGCAGCGCGATGGCGACGATTCCGGCCAGCAGGCCGGGGCCGATGATCGCCACCAGCAACAGCGCCCAGATCAGCGAGTTGATCGAGCGCGAGGCGACGATGATGAAAAGTGCTGCGGGTCGCAGGACATGCACCGAAGGCGTGGTGTTGCGCGCCGCAAGAAAAGCCACCGGCACCGCCATGAGGACGCCACCTATGGTGCCCAGCGTAGCGATATTGAGCGTGTCCCAGAGCGGCAGCAGCAACTCGGGCAGATAGCTCAGGCGGGGCGGAAACATCCGCCCGCCGATATCGGCCGCCTGGGTCGGCGCGTCGTTGACAAACGCCCAGATCGTGTCCCTGGTCATCACTTGCCAGCACCAGACAAAGAGCGCCACCAGCGCCAGCCAGCCGCCCCAGAGCAGGAGCCGTTGGCGCGGGCTGCGATAGGTCCAGACCTGACTGTGATGCGTGATCCCGTTCATTGCAGGTGCTTTCGCAGCGAACTGGAGCTGTATTCGGCCACCATCACGATGCCGATGACGATCAGCAGGATCGCCCCCGCGCTGTCATATTCATAGCGGTCGATGGCGGTATTGAGCGTGGCGCCGATGCCGCCCGCACCGACGATGCCAATGACCGCGCTCTCGCGGAAATTGATGTCGAGCCGGTAGAGCGACAGGCCGATGAGGCGCGGCATGACCTGCGGCTCAATGGCATAGTTGATCAGTTGACCCCAGGAGGCCCCGGTCGCGCGGATCGCCTCGGCCTGTGCCTCGTCGATCTCCTCGATATCGTCCGCGAGCAGCTTTGCGATGAAACCGATGGTGGCAAAGCTGAGCGTGAGAAAGCCCGCGAAAGGCCCGAAGCCGAACATCGCGACCAGAAAGATCGCGATGATGATCTCCTGCAAAGCCCGGCTGACGGCGATGATCCCCCGGCAGATGACATAGATCCCCCGCGGCGCCAGATTGCGGGCGGCGCCAATGCCGATGGGCAGCGAGACCGCCACGCCGACCACCGTCGAGGTCAGCGTCATGGTCAGGCTTTCCACCAGACCCTGACTGATATCGCGCCAGCGGCTGCTGAAATCGGGTTGCAGAAAGCCGAGGATAAAGCGCTGGCCGCGTTCCAGCCCCGCCGAGACGCGCGCCCAGTCCACCTCGACCGAACCGACGGCCAGCACCAGATAGAGAAGGATCCCCAGTTGCAGCACGATCCGCCAGCGGCGGTCCCTGACGATCTGCGGCGGCCGTCGCCAGGTCGTCGGATAGACCGCGCGCATCAGACGATGGCCTCCATCCGCGCGCGGGCATCGGCCTCGGCGGCGGCCTGTTCACGCTCGCCCTGCCGCATCGCATTCCAGTCCTCGGCACCATAGATCTGCGTCAGCGCGGCCTCGGTCAATTGCTCGGGCGGGCCGTCGAACACCACCCGGCCCGCGCGCAGCCCGACAATGCGCTGCATGAACTGCTGGGCCAGCGGCACGTCGTGGATGTTGACGATGGCGGGCAGGTTGCGCTCGGCGCAGATCTCGGTCAAGAGCCGCATGATCTGACGTGAAGTCTTGGGATCGAGGCTGGCGGTGGGCTCGTCCACCAGCAGCAGTTCGGGCTCCTGCGCCAGGGCGCGGGCGATGCCGACGCGCTGACGCTGCCCGCCCGAAAGCGCATCGGCGCGCTTGTCGGCATGGTCCATCAGCCCCACCCGATCGAGCAGGCGATAAGCGCGCTCGATGTCCGAGGGCGGAAACCGGCGCAGGAAACTGCGCCAGAACGGCACATATCCCAGCCGCCCGGAGAGCACGTTCTCCATCACCGTCAGCCGCTCGACCAGCGCATATTCCTGAAAGATCATGCCGATCCGCCGCCTTTGGCGGCGCAGGTCGGACTTGCCAAGCCGCGCGAGATCGACATTGCCCAGCATCACCTTGCCGGCACTCGGCTCGACCAGCCGGTTGATGCAGCGGATGAGCGTGGATTTGCCCGCCCCAGACGGGCCGATCAGCCCGAGGATCTGGCCCTTGGGCACGCTCAGGGTGACGTCGTTCAGCGCCGTGTCACCGGTCCGGTAGGTCTTGGACAGGCCTTCGAGATGCAGCATTTCGGATCTTTCAATGCAGACCACGGACGGCGCAACGCCGTCCGTGCGAGAGCTTTTGCTTTCAGATCAGTTGCAGGCGTAGGAGACGCCGTTGGCCTCGTCGATCTGCCGGATCACCGACCAGTTGTCCTTGAAAGTGATCGGAATGAACTGCGCCTCTCCCGATTTCTGGAATTCCTCTTCCAGCTTCGAGCCTGCCCAATCGAAGCTGAAGAAAGCCTCCCTGATCTTGTCCTGCAATTCGGGGGCAAGATTGTAGACCACGCCATAGCCGGTCGTCGGAAAGGTCTGGGACGTATAGAGGATGGTCAGCTGATCGGCATTGACCACACCACGATCAATCATCCGGGCCTTGACCGAATTGGCGATGGCGGCGGCGGTGTAATCCTTGTTGGCAACGCCGAGGATAGAGTTGTCATGCTTGCCGGAAAAGACGGCGGTGTAATCCGTGCCCGCCTCCATGCCGAATTCCGCCTTCAAGAGCGCCGAGGGGGCCTTGAATCCCGAATTCGAGGTTTCCGAGGTAAAGGCCAGTTCCTTGCCCTTGAGATCCTCGATCTTGTCCACGCCCGAGTCGGGATAGGTGATGATCTCCATCTCATAGCCAAACGATCCGTCCGCCGCCGCCATCATGGTGAAGGGACGGAACCCGGCGCAGGCCACGGCAAGCGGGTTGGACCCGGTATTGAAGCCCGCCACATGCAGGCGTCCCGCGCGCATCGCCTCGATCTGCGCTGCGTTGGACTGGACAGGAAAAAACTGCACTTTCTTGCCCGTCACATGCTCCATGTGGTCCAGAAAACCCTGCCAGACTTCGACATAGACGGCTGGATCCTCGACCGGCGTATAGGCAAAGATGATCGTGTCGGGATCAAGCCATTTCGAGGCGTCTTCCGGAATATCCGCGATCAGATCGCCATCCGCGTCGGCAAAGCGGTCGCTGAGCTTGAATTCAGCCAGAGCCGGTTGGGCAAGGGCAAGCGCCATGGTCGCCGTGAGTATCGTCGTCAGTCTCATTCTGTTCCCCCTTGTGGTATGAGATTACTGCGTTCGTATTTGTTTAAGATGAAGTTTCGATGAAACGCAAATGAAAGGCGCGCGTCCGACACCGGACGTCGCAAACCGGCACTGGACTTTCGCTTGAATGAAACTGGGCCTTACCAAAGCCCCGGATTGCTGTAACTATCGGTTCTGGAGTCCTTGTCTGGCGAAGCTGACCCATGAAAATCACGCGCATCGAGACCTTCTGCAACCGCTATGTCGGCTTTACCCGGATCACCGACGACAACGGCGCGACCGGCTGGGGGCAGATCTCGACCTATCATTCAGACATCACCGCGCAGGTTCTGCACCGACAGATCGCGCCCTGGACACTGGGCCGCGAGATCGACGATCTCGACGATCATCTGAATTTCATCGCGGAGCGCGAGCACAAGTTTCCCGGCTCCTACATGTGCCGCGCGATGGGCGGCCTCGATACTGCGGTCTGGGATCTGCGCGGCAAGCTGGCCGGGCTGCCGGTGACGGCCCTGATCGGCGGCACCCCCGGAAAAATCCGCGCCTATGCCTCGTCGATGAAGCGCGACATCCCCCCCGCCGATGAGGTCGAACGCTTTCGCCGCCTGCGCGGCGAGCATGGCTTTGATGCCTTCAAGTTCCGCATCGGGGCCGAGGTCGGGCGCGGCCACGACGAATGGGAAGGCCGCACCGAAGAGATCATTGCGACCGTTGCTCATGCGTTCCGGAGCGAAGATGTGGCGCTCCTCGTCGATGCCAATTCCTGTTATGCCCCCGCGCAGGCCATCGCCTATGGCCACATGCTGGCCGATCACGGCATCAGCCATTACGAAGAGCCCTGCCCCTATTGGGAATTGCAGCAGACCCGCGCCGTGACCGAGGCCCTGTCGGATCTCGACATCGACGTGACGGGGGGCGAACAGGATTGCATGATCCCGGTCTGGCGACAGATGATCGACCTGCGCGCGGTCGATATCGTGCAACCGGATGTGATGTATCTGGGCGGCATGGCGCGCACGCTGCGCGTGGCGCGGATGGCGGCAGAGGCGGGCCTGCCCGTGACCCCGCATTGTGCCAACCTGTCGATGGTCACGCTTTTTACCATGCACCTGCTGCGGGCGATCCCGAATGCGGGAAAGTATCTCGAGTTCTCGATCGAGGGTGAAGACTATTATCCGTGGCAGAGCGATCTTTTCGTTCGCTCCCCCTACCACATCGAGGACGGCATGGCAGAGGTCACGGACGCGCCGGGATGGGGGATCGAAATCCAACCGGACTGGCTGGCACGCTCGACCTATCAGGTCAGCGAACAGCAAGGCTGACGCGCCTCACCGCAGAGCGGCGCGCTGCCCTGGCCTTCGATTGGGCCGCTCGCTTGGGCCGGCAAAGCGGTGACGCGGCGCGCGCCACCGTGATCCACGGCGCGCGGGCCACCCCATGCCGTCACAGCCCCATGGCGTCACAGCCCCATGGCGCGGTAACTCGCCGCAACCCGCGAAATCGAGACCAGATAGGCGGCAGTCCGCAGGTCGGTCACATCCTGACGGCTGTGCCAGACCTCGCGCATCGCCTGATAGGCGGAGCGCATCGTATCGTCGAGCCCCGAGCGCACCAGTTCCAGTTCGCCCGCGCCGCGCAGGTATTTCTGCTTGAAATCCGGCGACAGCTCCCAGGCATCCCCGATGCCGTGGTTGAGCCGGTCCAGTTCGTTGACCAGCAACTGATGCCGCCCCTCTTCCTGCCGCCGTCCGATCCGGCCAAAGCGGATATGACTCAGGTTTTTGACCCATTCGAAATACGAGACCGTCACCCCGCCGGCATTGGCATACATGTCGGGAATGATGACCGTGCCCTTCTGGCGCAGGATGTCATCGGCGCCGGCGGTGATCGGCCCGTTCGCCGCCTCGATGATCAGCGGCGCCTTGATGCGCTCGGCATTGCCGATATTGATCACCCCCTCCATCGCCGCGGGAACGAGGATGTCGCATACCTCCTCGAGACATCTTGCCCCCTCGGGGATGTAGGTTGCGTCCGGATAGCCCTTGACGCCGCCATGCCGGGTGATCCAGTTGCGCACCGCCTCGACATCGAGACCGGCCTCGTTCATCAGCCCGCCATCATGCTCGATGATGGCGATGATCTTGCAGCCATCCTCCTCGCGCAGGAACTTGGCGGCGTGATAGCCGACATTGCCCAACCCCTGCACGATGACTCGCTTGCCATCGAGCCCGCCGCTCAGGTGAGCCGCCTGGACATCTTCGGGATGGCGGAAGAATTCGTGCAGCGCGTATTGCACGCCCCGCCCCGTCGCCTCGACCCGGCCCTGGATGCCGCCCGCATTGATCGGCTTGCCGGTCACGCAGGCGCGATAGTTGATGTCGGTGGTGTTCATCCGTTTGTATTGATCGGCGATCCATGCCATCTCGCGCTCGCCGGTGCCCATGTCGGGGGCGGGCACGTTCTGCGCCGGGTTGATCAGATCGCGCTTGATCAGCTCATAGGCAAAGCGCCGGGTGATCTGTTCCAGTTCATGCTCTTCCCAGGCGCGCGGATCGACGCGGAGCCCGCCCTTGGAGCCGCCGAACGGCGCCTCGACCAGCGCGCATTTGTAGGTCATCAGCGCCGCCAGCGCCTCAACCTCGTCCTGATGCACCGCAAGCGAATAGCGGATGCCGCCCTTTACCGGCTCCATATGCTCGGAATGAACGCTGCGATAGCCGGTAAAGGTATGGATCTGTCCGCGCAACCGCACGCCAAAGCGCACCGTGTAGGTCGCGTTGCAGACGCGGATCTTTTCCTCCAGCCCCGGCGACAGCTCCATCAGCGCCACAGCCCGGTTGAACATCAGATCCACGCTCTCGCGAAAGCTTGGCTCTATTTTGGTTTTCATGGTCTCTCTCCCTGTCGATACTCGCGACCACTTTATCGCTACCGAACCTGCAAGCATGGTTAAGGCTTGCACGAAAATTGTCCAGACATACCCGTCTGGCAACCCAGGCGGCGAGGCTGGAATTGCCCCTGCGGCCGACATTGTGCCGACATGCGAAACATTGGCAAAGCTGGATTCTGAATGTTGATAAACCTGCGTTTTCTCCCCTGCATTTTCAGCCGCAACGCCATAATTCGGCCATAGAAATCCAGCAAACAATTCGGTGATAGAGTCCGATCTGCGGCGGACGATATGATTTTACGAGGTGGTGAAAATGAATTCGGCTCAACCCCCCTGCAAACGGCCCGGTGCTCTTGCAAAAGGTGCCAGCGCGATCCGTTACGAGCGCTTCCCGGCCCCGATTCAGGCCTTCAGCGACGACGAAAATGGCGGCATCCTGCCGCTGACGTTGTTCATGACGGTGTTGTTTCTGACGGTGGCGGGTCTGGGTATCGACACCATGCGCCACGAAATGGAACGCACCCGCATCCAGGCGGCGCTTGACCGCGCGGTCCTTGCCGGAGCAGCGGGGCGCAACGCGGTCGAAGCGCGCGCTATCGTCGAGGATTACTTCGACAAGGCCGGAATGGCCAGTTACCTTGACAACCAGGCAGATGACGACATCGCCACCACCCTCAATTCCGCCAAGGTCACAGCGCGCGCCAGCAAGACCATGGACACCTATCTGATGAAACTGTCCGGCGTCGAGACCATGACCGCGGCCGGCACCTCAACTGCCGAGGTGCGCATCCCGAAACTCGAGGGCATCCTTGTGCTCGACGTTTCCGGCTCGATGTCCTGGAACAACAAGCTGGTGAACCTGAAAGTGGCGGCCAAGGATTTCGTGAGCACCGTCATCAACTCGTCCGAACCCGGCAACACGGTCCTGTCGATCGTGCCGTTCAGCTTCTCTGTCTCGCCGCCCGAATCGATCTACAAAACGCTGGCGGTGAACGAGACCCACAACTATTCGACCTGCCTCGAATTCAAGGATAACGACTATCACAATCCCACGCTGACCAGCGGCGCCTCGGCGCACAGCAATGGCATTCCCGTGGATCAGATGATCTATACTTCGGTCTATGGCAGCTTCGACAATCTCAACGACAGCTGGCGGGCGTGCTACAATGACGATTACATGCGCATCCTGCCCTATTCGACCAGTATCACGGCCTTGCACGCCAAGATCGACGCATTGCAACCCGATGGCAACACTTCGGGCAACGAAGGCATGAACTGGGGCGCAGCGCTGCTCGATCCCACATTCCGGGACGTCACAGAGAAAATGATCCTCAACGGCGACCTCGACGTGTCGATGTCCACCATCCCGGCCGAATACGGCACGCCCGAAACGCTCAAGACCATCATCTTCATGGGCGACGGCGCGAACACGACCTCGTATTTCTTCAACAAGAGTTCGCCCAAGTATCGCGGCAAATTCTCGGATCTCTATGAGGTGGTCTTTCAGGACCGCGTGTTCAAATACGCCTACAACATCTACAACGTGAACAAGAAGAAATACGGCTCTGACGGTCTTGCCAAGTGCTCCAAGTCCAAGTGGGAATGTGTCTGGGATGTCAACGGACCCGAAAAGTCGGTCTATTATCTGCACAACCCGCTGAGCGGCCAGTACTGGAGCATCTCCGAAGAGAAATGGCTGTCATCGAGCCAATTCAGCAACTTGCCCAGCACTATGCCCGGCTTCATCTCCGAGACACAGCTTGACTGGGAAATCGCCTGGGGCTTCATGTCGCCCTACTATTATGGGCAGGTCACCGGCGACTGGCGTCCCTGGAACGACTATGTCGGCTCTGAGTATGTCAGTGGTGCCAAGAAGAACACGCTGATGCAGAGCGTGTGCAGCGCCACCAAGACCGAAGGCGTGGTGGTCTACACGATCGGCTTCGAGGTGCCGGTGAACGGCACCGCCGAGAACGAATTGCGCAAATGCGCCTCTTCTCCCGCACATTACTATCGTGCCGAAGGAACCAACATCAAGAATGCGTTCAGCGCGATTGCCGGGAACGTCAAGCAGTTGAGGTTGACCCAATGATCCAGCGGCTCAAACAGTGCCTGTCGCGCTTCCGGCGTGACGAAGCGGGCAACCCGACGGTCGAGTTCGTGCTGATCTTTCCGATCTATCTCGGCATGATGTCGATGTCGGTCGAACTGGGCATGGTCACGTTGCGGCATACCCTGCTCGAACGCGGCCTCGACATGGCGGTGCGCGAGGTGCGCCTTGGCACCGGTACGGCGCCGACGCATGACGAAATCAAGACGCTGGTCTGCGATAACGCCATCATGATCTCGAATTGCGAGGCCAACCTGCGGCTCGAGATGCGTCCGGCGGACGTGCGCGCCTTTACCGCGCTCGATGCGGACGTCGATTGCACCGACCGCTCGGAACAAGCCAACCCGGTGCGCGCCTTCGCACCCGGCCAGCAAAACCAGCTGATGCTGTTGCGCGCCTGCCTCAAATACGACCCGCTCTTTCCCGAAGGCATCATGGGGTCCGCGCTGTCCAAGGATGTCAGCGGACAGGCCGCCATCGTGTCGACAACCTCCTTTGTGCAGGAGCCGATCTGATGATCATGTCGCGAGTCACATCCCTGCTCACCCGGTTCCGCAAGGAGACCAGCGGTGTTGTCACCGTCGAGATGGTGATTACCCTGCCGCTGCTGATCTGGTCGCTTGCCGCAACCTTTGATTATTTCGAGATCCACCGCCATCGCGCGGTGCGCGAAAAGGCGACCTATACCCTGGCCGACATGCTGTCGCGCGAGCAGGCACCGGTCACGGCGGAATACATCGATGGGGCGCGCGACCTGTTCAACGCGATCACCAATGACGACGATCCGGTGCAGATCCGCGTGAGCGTCGTGACCTATGACGGGGATACCGAGCAATTCCGGGTGGTGTGGTCGCGCCTTGGTGGCACCGGTGCTCTGAGCGCCCTCACTGATACAGATGTGCAATCCGGTAACGTGCCGCTCCCCCAGATGATCCCCGGCCAGCAGATTGTGATCGTGAATTCCCTCTCGACCTACAATCCCGCATTCAATGTCGGGCTGAGCACCAACATGCCGGTGGAAACGTCGCAGTTCATGAACCTGCGTTTCGCACCGCAACTCTGCTTCGAGGACACCTGCGGATAGGACAAGAGGGTCACGTGCGGTGCGTTTGCGCCGCGCGCGCCGCCGTCAGATCAGACATCATTTCCGCCATCACCTTGGACTGCGTGGTCGGCGTGACCCCCCCGACCCCGATGCGCCGCCCCACCCGCCACCAAAGGCCCGGTTGCCACGCATTCGGGGCCTTCTTCTCCATCCGGATCAGAAACCCGCTCGACGGCTTGAAGGCAAACACCCCGCGCTCGATCGCGGCCACATCCGCGAGCGGCGCAATCATCCGGCCATCACTGCTGCGCAGCCCGTCCCGGGTCAATTCCAGATGCAGGGCGGTGGCGCGCCACATCCGCTGCGCCAACCAGAGCGATAGCGCCCCCGTGCCCACCATGAAGATCTGCCACCCCATCGCCGTCGCCTGAACCAGCGTCAGGTAAAGCAGCATCAGACCCAAGCTGGCCATCGAGCCCACGCCCAGCAGCCGCCGACCCGGCGAGGCGCGCAACTCCATCAGCACTTCAGCGTCCTTCATGCGGTTACTCCCTTTGGCCGGGGCTTTACCCCGGTTCCGCCCGGTTGGCGAGAGGGGCAGACCAAAAACGCACATCTCCTCTCCATGGCTGAACAGCCCGCACCATTCCCAGCCCCCGCCCCGGCCCCTATATCAGCGGCGAAGGGAGACGCTCATGTCCATCAGACCGATCCTCGAGACCCGCAAGGCCAAGCCGACGATAGAAGGTGCCGGCGTGCATCTGCACCGCGCCTTCGGGTTTCACAACCCCTCGGAGCTTGATCCGTTCCTGCTGTTTGACGATTTCCGCAACGACGATCCCGCGCGCTACGCACAGGGATTCCCGTGGCATCCGCATCGCGGCATCGAAACCATTACCTATGTCCTCGCGGGCGAGGTCGATCACGGCGACAGCCTCGGCAACAGCGGCACGCTCGGCGCAGGCGACGTGCAATGGATGACCGCCGGATCGGGCATCCTGCATCAGGAAATGCCACGCGGCAATGCGCAGGGGCAGATGCACGGTTTTCAGCTCTGGGCCAACCTGCCCTCTGCGCTCAAGATGACGGCGCCGCGCTATCAGGACGTGACCTCCTCCGACATCCCCGACCTGACCGAGGATGATGGCACCACCGTGCGCGTGATTGTCGGCAGTTTCTGGGGCCGGCGCGGCCCGGTCGAGGGCATCGCCGCCGATCCGCAGTATCTCGACATCTCGATACCTGCGGGGATCAAGCGGACCTTTCCGATCGACACGCACCGACGCAGCTTTGCCTATGTGTTCGAGGGGGCCGGTGCCTTTGCCGACGCCTCGGCGCCAACAGGTGTCCTGCTGGAAAAGGAGATCGCAGGACGCGAGGTCACGCTCCGCGACCGTTCCGGCGACCGGACGCTCGTCCGTTTTGGCAGCGGCGACGAGGTGACGGTTCAGGCTGGCCCCGAGGGCATCCGCTTCTTGCTGATTTCCGGCGCCCCCCTTCAGGAACCCATAGCCTGGCACGGCCCCATCGTGATGAACACGCAGGACGAATTGCGTCAGGCGATGCGCGAGTTGCGCGATGGCACCTTCATCCGGCCAGCTCCCTAGACCCCTGCACCGGATCATGCGCTCTCGGTCGACCGATCACACCGCCACCGACTTGCGGACCATGTCCCAGTAGATCGCCTCGACCGAGGCGAGATCGAGCCGACCGTCTGCGCGAAACCACGTGTTCACCCCCGTCAGCATCGCGATCAGCGCCATGCTGGCGATGCGCGGCTCGGCAATGGCAAACGAGCCGGCGTCCGCCCCCGCCCGCAGGATTGATTCGAGCCGGGTTTCGTACTCCCGCCGCAACCTCTCGATCGCCTTGAAATTCTCCGGGGCAAGATTGCGCAACTCCATGTAGGAGACAAAGACCGCATCCGCCCGGCTGGTGTTGAAGCGGATGTGAAACCGGGTAAAGGCCTCCAGTCGCTCAAGCGCCGCGCCCGCCGGGGCCGCGCGATCCCACGCCGCCAGCAAATCCTCCATATGGGCGCGCATCAACTCATAAAGAAGCGTCTGCTTGTCCGGCGTGTAATTGTAGAGCGCGCCCGCCTGCACACCCACCGCCCGCGCGATCTGGCGCATCGACACCGCGGCAAAGCCATGCTGCGCGAAAAGTGCAAGGGCGGCCTCGCGCACACGCGGGCCGGTGATGTCGGAATGAGAACCTTGGGTGCGTGCCATGACCCAAGATTTAACTGAACATTCGTTCAGATCAAAGCCCCTGCTTGCCCTTTGCCCCGAAAGAATGGCAAGAGATCACAGACCGACTGCAAAAGGACCATTTCGTGAGACCGCGCGCCCTCCTTCCCGCTCTGGCTGTGATCGCCCTTGGCCTGGCGGCGAGTTGCACGTCTGTTCTCGACCGCGACACGCAAAGCACACAGGCCCTGCGCGCCGTCGGTTATCCCGCGCTGGTGCCGGCAGAGGATCTGACGGCCAGCGTTCCGCCGCCCGCCATCACGCCACAAACCGCCAGAGACCTTGACGCCCGTGCCAACGGGCTCAGGGCCCGCGCCGAACGGCTCAGGGCCGAAGGCGTCGATGCCGGGACAAAGGCACGGACGCAAGCTGGCGTCGGGGGGTAACAGCACGCCCGATTCTGTCCAAGCCGCGTTGCAAGCCCCCGTCGAACCCGCTACATCGCGCCTCAACCTGTTGAACAGTGATGATCGGAGCATCCCATGACCACCCCTCTGCGCCTTGGCATTGCCGGATTGGGAACGGTCGGCACCGGCGTTGTCAGGATCGTTCGTCAGAAGGCCGATCTTCTGGCCATCCGCGCCGGGCGCCCGGTCACGATTGCCGCCGTCTCTGCCCGCAACCGTGACAGGGATCGTGGCGTGAACCTGTCGGATTACGTTTGGGAAGATGATCCCGTGGCCCTCGCCCGCCGCGCCGATGTGGATGTCTTTGTCGAACTGATGGGCGGATCCGACGGCCCGGCCAAGGCCGCCACCGAAGCGGCAATCGCGGCTGGCAAGGATGTCGTCACCGCCAACAAGGCGATGCTCGCGCATCATGGCCAGGCCCTCGCGCTGGCCGCCGAGGCCGCGGGCCGCGTGATCCGCTTCGAGGCCGCGGTGGCGGGCGGCATCCCGGTCATCAAGGCCCTGACAGAAGGGCTGGCGGGCAACGAGATCACCCGCGTCATGGGGGTGATGAACGGCACCTGCAACTATATCCTGACCCGGATGCAGGCCACCGGACAGGGCTATAACGCGCTCTTTGAGGAGGCCGACAAGCTGGGCTATCTCGAGGCTGATCCCAATCTCGATGTCGGCGGCATCGATGCCGGTCACAAGCTGGCGCTGCTCGCGGCGATCGCCTTTGGCTGTCAGGTCGATTTCGCCTCGGTCGCCCTCGAAGGCATTCAGAACATAACCCTCGAGGATATCCGCCACGCCGCCGACATGGGCTATCGGATCAAGCTTCTGGGCGTGGCGCAGATGACCGGGCGCGGGCTGGAACAGCGCATGTCGCCCTGCCTCGTGCCGGACACAAGCGCGCTGGGTCAACTGGAGGGGGGCACCAACATGGTCGTGCTCGAAGGCGATCAGGTCGAACAGATCGTGCTGCGCGGGCCGGGCGCGGGCATGGGGCCGACCGCCAGCGCCGTGATGGCCGATGTGATGGATATTGCACGCGGTGCGCGCCTGCCGACCTTTGGCCAGCCAGCGACCAGCCTGCGCCGCTGCCAGACCGCCAGTTCCGCGACGCCCGCGCCCTATTACCTGCGCCTGTCGCTGCTCGACAAGCCGGGAGCGCTCGCCAAGGTCGCGACGCTTCTGGGCGAGGCCGGGATTTCCATCGACCGGATGCGCCAGTATCGCCATGATGCCGTCACCGCCCCAGTGCTGATCGTGACCCATATGACCACCCGCGACGCGCTCGACACGGCGCTTGGCGGGATCGGACGGCTGGATGTGCTGTCGGGCAAACCCGTAGCCCTCCGGATCGAAACCGTCTGACCCGATGACCTGCCGCTCTTGTCTGACCGGGACACGGGCGCTATTGCTGACCATATCCCGATGTGCAAGGACCACCTCATGACTTCCGAGATTGCTTTCAATGACCGCCTGCTGTCACTCAGCCTTGCCCGCGTGGCCGAACAGGCGGCGCTGGCCTGCGCCGACCTGATCGGGCGCGGCGATGAAAAGGCCGCCGATCAGGCCGCCGTCAACGCGATGCGCACACAACTCAACCTGATGGCCATCAAGGGCGTCGTGGTGATCGGCGAGGGCGAGCGTGACGAGGCCCCCATGCTGTTCATTGGCGAGGAAGTCGGCACCGGCGAGGGCCCCGGTGTCGATATCGCGCTCGATCCGCTCGAGGGCACGACGCTGACCGCCAAGGCGATGCCCAACGCCTTGACCGTGATTGCCATGGCACCGCGCGGCACGCTCTTGCATGCCCCCGACACCTATATGGACAAGCTGGCCATCGGGCCGGGCTATCCCGAGGGTGTGGTCTCTCTGGCGATGTCGCCGCGCGAACGGGTCGAGGCCCTGGCCAACGCGCGCGGCTGCCGCCCCTCCGAGATCACCGTCTGCGTGCTCGAACGCCCCCGCCATCAGGAGATGATCGCCGCCTTGCGCGAAACCGGCGCCGCTGTGTTCCTGATCACCGATGGCGATGTCGCAGGCGTCATCCACTGCGCCGAGTCCGAACGCACCGGCATCGACATGTATATGGGCACGGGCGGCGCCCCCGAAGGCGTGCTGGCGGCCTCGGCGCTCAAATGCATGGGCGGCCAGATGTGGGGCCGCCTTGTCTTTCGCAACGCCGATGAACGCGCCCGCGCGGCCACGGCCGGGATCACCGATTTCAACCGCATCTACGCGCGCGACGAGATGGTGACGGCGGATGTGATCTTTGCCGCCACCGGCGTGACCGACGGCTCGATCCTCAAGGGGGTTCATCGCAGACCGGGTTTCGTGGAGACCGAGACGCTGCTGATGCGCTCGCGCACCGGGTCGGTGCGGCGGATGATCTATCGCGCGCGGCGTGACTGACGCAAGACCAGGCAGGGGGGCGCTGCCCCCGTCGCCGCAAGCGGCGACTCCCCCGGGATATTTCGGGCCAGAAGAAACCGGAGGGCAGGCATGGTGGCCTATCTTGGTGTCGAGCACTCGCTGACCGGTCGGCACTGGATCGGGCCAGGGGCCGAGATCGACCGACAGGCCGAGGCCATGGTGCAGGCAACCGCCCTGCCCCGGCCGCTCTGTCAGACGATGGCCCGGCTGGGCGTGGCGCGAGACGCAGCGCTGGCTTATCTCGATCCGACCTTGCGCGATCTCCTGCCAGACCCGCGCGTCTTGCGCGACATGGAAACCGCCGCCGCGCGGGTGCTGCGCGCGGTCGTACAGCGTGAGCGGATCGCGATCTTTGCCGATTACGATGTCGATGGCGGATGTTCCGCAGCGCTGCTGATCGACTGGCTGCGGCAGATGGATCAGCCCGCACCGACGCTCTATATCCCCGACCGGATCGACGAGGGCTATGGCCCGAACGTCCCCGCCATGCGCGCTCTGGCCGCAGGCCATGACCTGATCCTCTGCGTCGATTGCGGCACGCTGAGCCATGACGCGATCGCCGCCGCCGATGGCGCGGAGGTGGTTGTGCTCGATCACCATCTGGGCGGTGAGACGCTGCCGCCCGCGCTGGCCGTCGTGAACCCCAACCGGCAGGACGAGCAGGGTGATCAGGGCCATCTCTGTGCTGCCGGCGTGGTCTTTCTGATGCTGGTCGAGGCCGGGCGTCAGCTGCGCGGCAGCGGCCGGCAGGGCCCGGATCTGATCGGCCTGCTGGATCTTGTGGCGCTTGCCACGGTTGCCGATGTGGCCCCGCTCATCGGCGTCAACCGGGCCTTTGTCCGCCAGGGTTTGCGGGTTCTGGCCCGGCGCGAGCGGCCCGGTCTTGTGGCCCTGAGCGATATCGCGCATCTGGACGGCCCGCCCAGAGCCTATCATCTCGGTTTTCTGCTCGGCCCGCGCATCAATGCCGGCGGACGGATCGGACGCGCCGATCTGGGCGCGCGACTGCTCAGCTGCCAGAGCGTCACCGAGGCCCGCACCATGGCCGAGGCGCTGGATCAGCTCAACACCGAACGCCGCGCCATCGAGGCCGTCGTGCGCGCGGCCGCTTTGGAACAGGCCGGGGCGCGCGGGCTGGATGCGCCGCTGGTCTGGGCCGCGGGCGAGGGCTGGCATCCCGGCGTCGTCGGCATCGTCGCGAGCCGCCTCAAGGAGGCGGCGGGCCGCCCCGCGATTGTCATCGGCCTCGAGGGCGATGAAGGCAAGGGATCCGGCCGCTCGATCTCGGGCATCGACCTTGGGGCCGCGATCCAGCGGCTCGTCGCGGAGGGGCTGCTCCTCAGGGGCGGGGGCCACAAGATGGCCGCAGGTCTGACCGTTGCCCGCGACCGGATCGACGCCGCGATGGCGCGTCTCTCCGAACTGCTGGCGCGGCAGGGGTCGGACCGCTCCGGCGCGGCCGGTCTGCGCCTTGACGGTCTTCTGATGCCCGGTGCGGCGACAGTCGAACTCGTCGAACAGATCGAGGCCGCCGGTCCCTTTGGCGCAGGCGCGCCGGGTCCGCGCTATGTCTTTCCCGCCTGCCAGATCGGGTTCGCCAGGCAACTGGGCGAAAGTCACCTCAAACTGCGTTTCGGCGATGGCCTCGGCGCACACCTCGATGCGATCAGCTTCGGGGCCTTTGACGGGCCACTCGGACCGGCCTTGATGGCGCATGGCGGGGCGCGCTTTCACCTTGCCGGACGGCTCGAGATCAATCGCTGGGGCGGTCGCAGTTCGGTGCAACTCCGCCTCGATGACGCTGCTCTGGCCTGAGGGTGCGCGCGCGCAGCGCCCCGTCCCGGCCCGCCGGATTTGCAGGCGGCGCGGCAAGTTTTTGCAAAATCCCTCTTGCGCCCCCAGCGGGTTTTGCCTAGTTACGCGACACGCCAGTGCTTGGCCCGTTCGTCTATCGGTTAGGACACCAGGTTTTCAACCTGGGAAGAGGGGTTCGACTCCCCTACGGGCTGCCATTTAATTCTTTCAAGATATTGATAATACTGTATTAAAATAGAGATCTCTATGCGTTCACCCCCAGTTTATCCCCCATCATAACGCGGATTGCGCCGGAACAAACCGAATGACGGCTGCTGCGCCTTGCTCTACAATCGCCGTGAAGATGGAGAAGTTGAGGGTTACATCATGGTAGTGTCCATCGCGGCATGAAATTTTTCGCATCCCGAAATCAAAATGGCCATTTTGAGCAGGTATTCGCTATCTCCCACGATGATCTCGCCGTGAAATGGCGTTACGACCAACCGGGTTGGCAGCCGCTCACACCATCACGTAAACTCGCAAGGCAAGTTGCTGATGACGCAAGTTTGGAGCTTCTGGACGAATACGAGCAGGAGCGATTGTGGGCTCTGACGGAACCGCCCCGCAATTTCTCTCTCGGATGGCGAACTGAACAACGCTGGTCAGGATGGATTTCGGTCGGACTGCTTTTCTTACCGTGCATTCCCCTTTGGTTCTTCTGGGAAGACCTTGTCAGGTGGTCAGGAGGCTACAGCGAAACGGTCGCAGGTGTCGTGATCTTCTCGCAGGTTGCATCGCTGTTACTTCTCAAAGAGCCACTGATGCGAAGGATGGTCAAGCTATCCAAAAAACTGGACGCTCGGCGCGGGAAGCGACACTCTCACAAAGAAAGCAACGAGAATCCAGCGCAAGACACCCTTCTAGAGAGCCTGTGCGACAAGACCGAGGAGAGGTTTCACAAGCTGGCAGTTATGGGAGCCGAGCTTGCTCGACTGGACGCGGAGCAGAATTTGCGAGTGCGGAGAGAGCAGATGGAGAAGGCCAGAGAAGCCGATGCGGGCAAGGTAGAAATGCGCTTCTTCATGGTAGGCGGTTTCAACCCCGCGCTGGAACCAAGGCCAGGATACATGCTGCTGTTGACTGATGATGGTTCATGGGCGTCCATTTCCCCGCGCGAAGTGTTGGCCGACGAGAGGTCGCGAGAGGTTTCTGAACAGAAGTTTCGCGCAGTAGTGGCGGCGCTTGACTGTGCAATGCCGGACAATCCAGAATATGCGAGTTTGCCCGACACCCCAAGCCGATCCTCGATCGAGGCGGATCCGAAAACCCGCTCCTCGGCAGCCGCTATGATCTACCTGCGGGAAGACGCGCGGGAGACGTTCCTCGAGAGCCCGGAGCTGCAGCGGATAGCCAAGGCGCGGCGGGCGATGCTGCGGGGCAACGATTCGTAAGCACCGACGAGGAAGCGATCGAGCTGGTGCAGGGAACGGCGATCGCCGTGTATGGCAAGCCGATCGTGGTCTATCATGGCACGGATCTGGAATTCGACGAATTCGATCCTCTGGCGATCGACACTCTGGGCGATCCTACGGCCCGTCGGTTTGACGGTGGGTTTGCGGGGCGCGAAACATACTTCTCGGCTTCCAAGTTCTATGCCGAGGCTTATGGCCACCAGCGATCAAATGTTTCGGGGCGCCCGGCGCGGCTGGTGAGGGCTTACATCAACATCAAGAACCCGCTCCGGATCAACAAGATTGCGATCGAGGACGAGATCTCGACGGCGATCGCGTCCGAGGTTCACAAGCTGAAAACGATCCCGATCAAGGCCAAGCTCGCAGAGGAAGGCACGGATCTTTTCGAGCTGCAGAAAACCGGTAACGCGCGGTGGCGGGAGATCAAAGCCGAGCTCGATCAGTCTTTCTTGGATTTGCTTTCCAGCTCGGGCACCGGCGGGGCGCCGATCGCGGCAAGTAACCGCTCGGCGTCTGCCGGATCCAGCTCGACCGCCCTTTCGTCGTCGCGCACCCATTTGGCAAAGTCAAACGCGCCGTCGGGCGGCTCCCAAGATGGAGACGGCCCCATCATTAGCAGCGCGCCATTGGACAGGTCGTCGGAAAGAGCCCCTATCTCGGAGCCGTCGAATTTGAATATTCTCACTGATAGACCTCCTTTCGATCCAGATATAAGAGATCCCGACGGTTCTGGCAGTACGAGTTCACCGGATAGCGATATACATGAGGCACCTCGGCAACAGCTCGAGCAAATCCCTGCAGGGGAGTAGCGCGTGCAGACGGCGGCCTATCGAGTGTTCCTTGCACTGGCACGGATGGCCAGCGAATGTCCAACTGCGGAGCGGTGTTATTTGCGGTGACCGTTTTTGGCTCGCCACTTGGCCCAACGCTGCCGCTGTGCCTCGGCTATCCGTTCGCGACCCTCGGGCGTCTTGGGACCTGTGCTTAGGCCGCCATGGAACCTGCATCGGATCTTGCCCGGTAGGGCTTTCGCCTTGCAAGGCGTGCCCTTGCGGGTTCGAGCGCCGCAAACTCTCAGGCAATAATCCTCTCGATCCTCGGAGTTTACGACTATTACCCTACCTCGCGCGCGCGCGAGATCGGGCAGAAATTGACGGTTCAATTTTTCAAGCATTACCGCGTCGATCGAACAAAAGTTAGGACGCTTTCCCAGCGGATGTAACCCGTCTCTTAACAGCGGCCGAGGTCATGCTCAACGAGCGCCAACTGATGCGCCACCGCCCTTTTGAAATCGCGCTGGAGGAGGCTCATTCCCGCTTCGTTCAACACTTCCATGGCGGCTTTGATTATGACGCGGGCGCGAGCTTTGGATGTGAGTTTCGTCCTTTCGGCCATAAGCTGAGCTCCTGTCCGTTGTTGAGGCCTTACATTTGTACTTCTCTTCTGAATCACTTCGTGGTAATTGTAAATTAGGCTTAGCCTTCGAGATCGCCTGTGCGGTCGTCCAACCCCGCCCCCCGTGGCGGGGTTTATTCTTTCCGGACAACGCCTTCGAAGCAGCTATACTTCGAACCAAGAGTCGCGTGGTCTGCTTCGGGCAGCAAGCACTCGATCAGCTTTCTGTCTTCCAGAAGGCGGCGATAGGGTCGGTTTTCTTGATGATAACCACCCATGCAGACCGGCCACAGGTAGAGGTCTGCTAACTGGGCCATAGGTGACGACTTCGCTTTGAACCGCAGGTCGTAGAGGGTCGCGGCAAACTGGTCCTTCGTCAGGGGCGTATACTTCCCTGAGTTCTTGGCATCGAAGGGTAGGCCTTCGGTGCGCAGCTCGCGATAGTAGGCTGTCAGCGCGGCATCTTCCGGCTTGTTGCACTTCTCGGGCAGCACGCGAAGTCTGTAGCCCTGCGAGATCGAAAACTTCGCGGCCCTTTCCACAACGACGGAAAAGGCCGTCTTGCAGAGCATCCAACGATTTTCGATGTATTTTTCCGCATACCGCGCGTTGTAGCCCGGTCGGTCGATGACACAGGCAATCCCAGTCACGGGTGCATCCCGCATGAGACAGTAGAGGTCTTCATAGAAAGCGGCTTGCTCGTCCTTGCTCTTGTCCCGCAACCAGAAGAAGCCCTCGTTCCGTGACCGGATTTCGGACGAATGCAAAGGGGTAGTGACATCCCACTTCCCAACAAAGGCGGTATGCAGGCGGCGGGCTTCATCTTCGTCTTCGTCGCGAACCAGAACCCCGCCTAGAGCAAACCAGTCACAGCCATGCGCAGGCATCTTCCCGGGCTTCTTGCTTGGGTGCCGCGTCCCAGAGTCGTCAAGATACAGATTCAGGATCGGGATTTTCTTCTGTCCTTCTGTCACGTCACACCACGCTCTCCAGTAGCGCGATTTCTTCGGGGGTCAGGTCGAACAGGCCATAGACGATGCTGTCGATCTGGGCTTCGGCCTTGGCAATCTCGGCTGACAGCCGGGCGATTTCGGCGCGGTCGCGGGTGATCCAGTCTTCCCAGGCGGAACGCTCGGCCAAGGGAATATCCGCCTTGAACACCTTCTTCACCTCGGTCCTGAAGGCGGCGAAGTCGGGCAGGGTCCACCATTCTTGAAGCCGCGTTGTCAGCTTGGGGTCACGGCCAGGCGGGCAGAGATCGGGAATGCGGCGTCTAAGAGCGGCTTCTATGTCGCGCCGTTTCTTAGCCACGCGCTGGCATTCAGCAGCAAGTTCAGCAAGCGCCTTCTTCTGTGCTTCTGTCGTGGAAGGTATGGGGATTCTGGTAGTATTCTGCGTCGTCGCCTCAAAAAAACCGCCCTGAATAGAAGACGTTACGCCTGTCATGAAGAACCACACAACCTTACTGTTCAGTAGGGCCACCTCGAATAGACCAGCTCGCCAGATGTAGCCGCGATTGTTCGTGTAGAAGTTTTCGTCGTCGAAGAAGAAAAGCGGCTCACTTTGAAAATGGGCAAAGATGACCTTTGGTTCATCGTAAAGGGCAAGGTAGTCGCATGACCGCAGTTCCCACCAATAATCACCCTTGTCTGTTCGCCGGGCGGCTTTGCTAGAAAACTGAGAAAGCCATCCTGCTATTCCGGGAAATTCGGAGCTAAGATGCTTCCACTGTTCTGCTTCGTCCCCAGGGCCATATCGCCCTTTAGTCCAGCCCTTCGTGAGCATGATACCCCAAAGCCCACGCGGCTCTGCCCGCCATCGGCGAATGTCCTTGCCTTCGAGAAATGGCTTCAGCAGTTCAGCAGAACGCGGGTCTTGCGCGCATAGCTTATCCTTCGTCGCGGTGTCGATCACGAAGGCTTCGTTCAAACCTGTTTTGATGCCGTAGAGTGGTGCGCCGTAAATGTCCTGGAGTTTTGGCTTTCCTTGCTCGATCTTGGCCCGCAGAGCTTGAAGGCGGCTATTCTCTAGTTCCCATGATCCAGCCCCAAGGGCGGCTTGTGGATACGGCCCTGCGGCGGCTTCCCAAGTGGCTTGAAAGTTGGCTTCGGGCAGGGCATCCACCTTCCAGAAGCGCAGCTCATGCGCCTTGGGCGCGGCCCCGCGTTTCATGGTCAGGATGGCCGGATATGTCGTCACGCCATCGAAGATTTGCAGATCGCCAAAATCAACCACGCCTTCGAGTGTCGCCTCGCGCCGTAGATATTCGCGCAGAGGCTTACCCGATCCGGTCTTGAAGAATGTGTTCGAGGAAATGAACCCCAGACGCCCGCCCGGTTTCAGCAGCCGCAGGCCGCGTTCGAAGAAGTAGCAGTAGAGATCGGCCCTATCGGACACCACCTCATACCGCTTTTCCAGATAGGGCTTCAGCGCCTTCAGGTGTTCCATGCGGACATAGGGCGGGTTGCCCAAAACCACGTCGAACCCGCCTTCGGCAAAGACGCTGGGAAAGGCGGTTTCCCAAGTGAAGGCGTGATCGAGATAGGCGAAGTTGCTGTCTTCGATCAGGCTGTCACCCACGCGCAGGTTGCCCGACAGGCTGTCCAGAACCTTGCCGCGACGGGCGGTCTTGATCCAGAGCGACAGCTTGGCGATTTCGATGCTTTCAGAGTTCACATCCACCCCGAACAGGTTGTTCGTCAGGATTTCGCTGTCGGGGTCGATCAGGTCCTGGATGTGCTGGCCCTGCCCTTGCAGATCGGCAATCTTGTCGTTCACTCGCCCCAGCTCGGCCTTCAGGAAGTCGAAGGCCATGATCAGGAACACGCCCGATCCGCAGGCGGGATCGACAATGCGCAGGGTCTTCAGCCGGTCGCGGTAGACTTGCCAGGCTTCCAGCTCGGCCGATTTTCTGCGCCACGGGATGGCGGCATAGTCGGACAGATCGGCCCCGGCCTTGGCATGGGCGCGCAAGATTTCGGTGAAGGCTTCTTCGAGGTGCGCGCCAAGCGTTTCGGCCACGATGAACCGGGCGATGTAGTCGGGGGTGTAGACCACCCCGTCACGCTTGCGCCGCCCTGTGGTGCCGGTGGTCCGTTCTTCTTCGGTTTCCTCGCCCCGCGCCTGCGCCTGAAGGCGTTCCACGTCAGCGATGGATTGTTCGAAGATATGGCCCAGAACGGTGACAGACACTTCGGACGCGAAGTCATAGTCGCCAAGGGTCTTGAACCCCTCGCAGACGTCATCGGGCAAGGTCAGGCCGTTGATCGTGTCGTCCTGGCGAAACAGGCCCCCGTTGTAGCGGGGGATTTTAAGGGCATCACTGCCCTTGTCGATGGCGTTAAACAAACCCCGGAAATTGTCCCAGACCGGGCGGGGGTTGTAGGGGTCACGGGTGACAAAGGCTTGTGACAGGGTGTTGTCGGGCAGCAGGCCGGTATCTTCGGCAAAGGCGATGAACAGAACCCGGTCGAGGATCTTCTGTGCGACAGCGATTGCGTCCAGAGGGGCTATAGCGGGGTCTGCCGCCTGGACGGCCCCGATCAGTTTCAGGCGCAGCGCCTTGTAGTCCTGATAGAGGCTGTCGGTAATGTCGCGGTCTTCGGCGCGGCTTTGCTTCAGCAGATCGAGGGTGCGGCCCGACAGCAGGCTATCGGCTGACAGCAGCAGCATGAACCGGGCGTATTCGTCGGGATCGGTCAGCCGGTCGAGCTGGAAGGCTTCATAGGCGGTGGTGCCTTCACCAAAGCCATAAAGACGCAGCTCGATCATGTTCGAGACAAGCACCCATTTCACGCCCCGCGCGTTCATGGCGTATTCCCACGCCTGTTGAACGGGGGTCTTGTTCCGCCCCGGCATGATTGCGTCCAGGTCGCGGGTATCGGCCCCCTTCAGCTCGAACGGGGCAAGGATTTCCGGGGTCTTACCCCCGAACCGGCCAAGGGCGAGATCGACACTGCCCCGCAAGATCGCCTGTTCGGTTGCGACGGTGTAATCGGCCCCGCCCGCAGGCCCATGATAGCCAAGAACGCCTTCGATGATCTTTGCCGCGAATTGCCCATGCAGGGCGGTTTCCTTCAGGGCGTAGACACGGCCAGAGCGGATCATGTCAGCCCAGGCGTCCAGTGCGGCCAAGTGATCGGGTGGGATCGGCTTAGGCTTTGTGTGGCGCTTTAGGGTCTTGCGATTGAAAAGGTTCATGCTGCGACTTCCGCGAAAAAGAGTTGCGCTTTCAACGAATTCGCGAATGCTTCAAGTTCACAAATGTCCAACTTTCCGACCCCGGCCAATACGTTATCCGTCGAGTGATATCATGTCGGCTTCATTCAAGGAATAATCTTCCCCCTCAGAACCTCCTTAGCTCAAGCCGCCACAATGCGTGCGCCCAGCCGCAAAGGGCTGGTGCAACGCCCGGGGTAAAAGGGGTATGTGTCGCACCCCCGTTGACCGGGCGTTGGCGGGGGGTTGCACCGGGGGTTGCACTCAGTATTGCACCGGGGGTTGCACCCTCATTCCTGACCATGATCGGCCCCCTTTCTGGCAATGTGTGAGCGGGCTTTCGCACCGCTACCGTGGCTGGCAATGACGATCTCGCCACGTCCGAAAAGCGCATCCATCGCACTCTTGAGCGCCCGCTTTGTGCAGCCCTCAGCCTCGGGGTGGCTGGCGAATTGCGTCGGGGCGTATGTCGGGCCGGGGCTGGCAGAGACGTAGCGACCTTGCGCCGTCAGGGTGTCCAGCAGCTTTAGGAATACCCGCTCGCCCCGTGCGCCCGCTGCCAGCGCATCAAGCCCCGTGGGTTGCGCCTCAGCGACGAATACACCGGCTTCCCACTTGAGGTTGATCTCGCCACCCGTGCGCCCATAGTTGGCTTTCTTGGTGGACAGCACCCGCGCGTCAGGGTCAGGCTCAAAGCCGTTGTCGGTGATCCGCGACAAGTAGAGCCGCGACCGGACAGAGTTATTCCATGCCGTCGATCCTGACGTTCCGGTGCCGCTATTGAGGCCGGTCAGGGACGGGTGCCCCAGCAATAGGACCGCGCATTTCCGCTTGATCGCCAGACCGCGCAGGATGCCCACGAATTGCCTCACCTTAGCCCGGTCATTCTCATTGGCCGGATACACGTCCGCCAAGGTGTCAATGACGATCAGCACTGGGGCTTCCTCAGCCGCCCGCTTGTCCAATTCCTCGAATAGCGCGGATTGCATTAGGGCGATTTGTGTCTCGACCGCCAGCAACGCATCCTCGCCCGCTAGCGACCGCAGCGTTAGGCCCGACAGATCGTCATAGTCTCGACCCTCTGCCATCAGAATGTCATGCAAGCGCCGGTGCAATTCGTCGTCGTCATCCTCGGCACTTAGGAAAATCACGCGCCCTTTGTTGACCGTCTTGCCGATCCATGCAGCTTGCGCCGCGACCGCGACCGCCAGTTGCAGCGCCAAGAGGCTCTTGCCGGTGCCTCCATCGCCGCTGAAAAGCGTGACCGTCCTTTGCGGCACCAGCCCTTGCACCAGCCATTGCCGGGGAGGGACAGGCTTTCCCTTGAGCGACGCCGCAGAGTAGAATCGACTTTCGCGGATCAGGGGGGTTGGGCCTTCTGGTGCGCGTGAAGCCTGCGAAGGCTTCAAAATCTTCATGGCGCCACCTCTTTTGTGGTCAGAAGGTCGTTCCAATCGCGCGCGTCGCCAGGGTCGAGAATTCCCACCGCCCAACCCAGGGCGAGCGCCCGCTCGGCAAGGGCATTTGCGGCTTCGCGGCCCGGCGTGTCCCCGTCGCAGGCGATAGTAAGCCGCCCCGGTACAGCGGGAAGGCGCAACCCTCGGAGGCCTGATGCAGAAAGTGCAGCCCAAATCGTTGAAGGACGGCTCAGAAGCCCGCTTGCGAGGCTCAGGGCGGTCTCTATGCCCTCGGCCACCACAAGTGGCCCAGGCGCGTCGTTGAGCCTTACAGCGCCGCCAGCTGTTGCCCCGCGCATCAACTTCGCCCGGTCGATGTCCGCCTTGCCAGAGCCATCGGGGCGCAAGTACGTGCGGTGGATTCCAAAATCTTCACTGCCGTCGACCGCAGCTACCAGTGCTGGATGCGGTGTTGCAGTCGGCCCATGCCAGCATGACGGGTGAAAGCGCAGCGTGCCGGGAAGATCGCAGGTGATGCCGCGGCCGCGCAGATAGGTCTCCGCAATGGAGCCAGTGATCGGCCAGGTCTCTTGCCAGCTCCGTTCGGCCTGTCGGGCACGTTTCTCGATTTGCGCCCGTTCCTCGGCCTTGCGCTGCACGATAGTGGCGGGGTCTGGCGGCGTGTAGCCGCTTGGAGCTACGCCCGCCGACGCGAGAATGTCCGAGAAGGCGCACGCGGATTTCTTGCAATTAAGCAGCAGCCGCTCGTCGCTGCCATCGGCTAGGGACAGGGCGTTCTGGTCGCGTCGCCGTTCGGGCTGGCACACAGGACAAGGTGCGCTGCCGTAGCGGCCATGCCAGCGCCCCCCCAGCGCCGTCGCAAGGGATCGAGCATCGGTCATCCGCTATCCCCGGGCACTTTTCCTGGCGCGCCTGCGCACTCCCTGTCTACCATCAGGTCACGCGGCCCGAGTTTTGCGACTTTCCAGCCAAGCGGAAATGTCGCTTTCTCGCCAGGCAACAAGGCGCGTGCCGAGCTTGACGGGTTGGGGAAATTCTCCCCGCTTCATCCAGTCGTAAATTGTCGAACGAGACAGCCCGGTGCGGGCTTGCACCTCAGGGCGACGGAGCAGTGTTTCGAACATGTCGGTTCCTTCCGGCTTTGTTGAGTCACAGCCGGATGGTGGTGCCCGCAGCCTTGGAACTATACCGGTAAGACAACATGGGGGCTTTTGCCGGAAAGGGGGTTAGCGTGGTTGCCCACGGAAGTGACCGTCTGCGGGTCCGATTGCCTCGAGCTGACTTAGCAACTTCTCGCCGTGGGCACGGCGCGTGGACTCATCCATCGCAGCAAAGTCGCGCTTAATCGCGACAGCCCATACCTTTCCACGAAGCCAATCATCACGCCACCTTGGCGCCTCCCTCACGAGGGTTTCAACTTTCCACATCCGTTTTGGCACAGTCTTGATTCCGAGGATCTCGCGATCTTCCTCGCTTCCCTTCGAAAACCGGTCCAGCCATAGCGCAATGCCGCTACATGCTTTGGAAAGAGGAATCCCTGCTTGCCTCATGGTTTCGATCTGAACGAAAGCGACGTCTTTCAACTTCTGATCCTCATACCGGCGGAGCATTTGGCCCAGTTCTCGTGCAGAATTCTGTTTGCGAATCTGCATCGCCTTGAAATGTGCCAACGACACCGCCTTCGTGACTGGCAAACTCACACTAAAGAGCTCTTGCAGGGCTTCGTCTGCCCACCAGGGGTTTCGCATTGTCCAGAAACGCGCGAGATACAGTGCCGCGACCGTTGAAGTGAGCCAAACCCCTTCCCATGAACCATTGTCTTTGAGCTTCTTAATTTCCTTTGACGAAAGGGCTCCGAGGATCTCATCTCTGAAATCGGCAATCATCCGCTCAGGCTCATCCAGGGGTTCATCATCTGGCCCAAAAAGCACGCTTGACGCGCGTGATAGCTTTGGCCCCCTCATCCCGCCGACCCCAGCTTCACCACGTTGTCGGCCTGCAATGCTTCGCCACGCAAGAATGCGCCCCAATCGGCCATCATGTCCCTTCGCCGGTCGAGCATGTCGGATCGCTGATAGGCCCGCTCCACCTCGGAACCTTGCCAGTGCGCCAGTGCAATCTCGGCCATGTCTCGGGGATACCCACGCTCTGCAGCCCATTGCCGGAAAGTCGATCGCAGCCCGTGCGGCACGGCCGGACGCTTCATGCGGGGATCGACATAGCCCACGCCGCCCGCCTTTACCTCGGCCTCCTGCATCCGCCGCATAACGGCGGAAATGCTCATGTCAGACAACATCCCCCCTCGCGGCGCAAAGAAAACGAGGGGCGTGCCGTCGAGGCGCGGCAGGGCTTCCAGCAGAACCACCGCCTCAGCCGTGAGCGGCACGCGATGCTCGCGCCCGTTCTTCATCCGTGAAGCCGGGACCGTCCAGACCGCCCGCCGTGTTGCAGAAGTCGGAGGTGTATCAACGTCTCCGAGGTCGATTTCGTCCCATGTCATGCCCCGCACCTCGCCCGACCGGGCAGCGGTCAGGATCAGGAATTCAAGTGCCCGCGTGGCCATGCCGTCGCGCATCCGCAGATCAGCCAACCAGCGCGGCACGTCGCCCAGCGCCAGCGCCGGATGGTGCTGCGACTTCGCCACCTTGCCCGGTGCCGGAAGCAGTTCTTTCAGATTTCCACGCCATGCCGCAGGATTGTCGCCTTCTCTATGCCCGGACACCGTTGCCCATGTCAGAACGGCCTCTACGCGTCCGCGCAGCTTCTTTGCGGTGACGGTGCGCTCGCGCCAATGCGGTTCGAGCATGCGCAGCACGTCCGTTGTGCCGATGTCTCGCACTGACATGTCCCCCAGGGCGGGCATTGCGAGCCGTTCGAGCGACGATAACCATTGCTTGCGGTGCTTCTCGCTCTTGAATTCGCGTAGCTTGGCTTCCCCATATGCGGTCACGCATTCCGCGAAGGTGAACGGTCTAACTTTAGCCGCCCGCTTCTCGGCCAGCGGGTCGCCGCCCTGCAATGCCTTGCCCTTGTTTTCGAGCGCCAGTTTGCGTGCAGCCGCCAGCGACACAGCCGGGGGGCTTCCCAGCCCGATTTCCTGCCGCTTGCCACGAATGACAATGCGTTGCACCCATTGGCGAGATCCGCTCGGCCAGACGCGAAGGAAAAGCCCGGCCCCGCCGCCGTCATGGTATTTGCCGGGCTCGCTGATGGTATCGACACGCCGTGCCGTGAGCCTGCCCTTTACAGTCGCTTCCCCCAATTTATCCCCCTGAACAACATGGAACAAGTCAGATTATGCTGGAACATGCCGCACAAGGGAAGGTGTTATTTTCTTTTAATATATAGACATATATGGCTACTGCCGGACGATCACAGCACATATCATGGCGGCCCTACGGGCTGCCACGTTTTACGAGAAAGCTGTTGTTCGGCATGGGGTTAAACGTCGTGGTTTCGACACCCGCTGAACCGGCTTGGCGGTCTCTTGGCCTCTGTCGCGCCCCATTTTCAGCACCGCTCTGCGCCCGCGCCATTGGGGGAAAGCTGACCTGCACGCGCAGGCCGGGCTTGTTGTCGTGCAGATCCAGTCTGGCCTCGTGCAAGTCCGCGATGGCGTGAACGAGGGACAGCCCCAACCCGTTGCCAGGCGTCGTGCGCGCACTTTCCAGGCGGTAGAGCCGTCTCAGGACGGCCGCGCGCTCGCTCTCGGGAATGCCCGGTCCGTCATCGGCAACGCTCAGCACGGTCTCCTCGGCCTGTCGGATCAAGGCCAGCGTGACGGTGCATCCCTCCGGCGTGTGCCTTAGTGCATTCTCGATCAGATTGGCAACCAGCTGGCCGAGCAGGGTCTTGTCTCCGCGCACCAGCACAGGCTCTTCGGGCAACGTGCTCAGGCGCAGGGCGTGACCGCTGTCTTCCGCCGCCGGCGAGTAGATGTCGGCAAAGGTCGACAAGATACCGGAGAGGTCGACCGCTTCAAAGCGCGATCTTGCGCTGCCGCCTTCGATCTGCGCGATCATCAGCAGCGCCTGAAAGACCGAGACCGCGCGATCCGCCTCGATCACTGCGCGCTCTGCAATCCCGGCTTCGGGTGACTCTGCGGGCAAGCGGTTGCGCAGATCGGCCAGAAGCACGGAAATGCGTTGGACCGGTGTCTTGAGGTCATGGGCAATATCGGCCGACACCTGACGCAGGGCCGACATGGACGCCTCCTGCGCCGCCGCCATGCGGTCAATGCCCGCCCCGATCCGCGACAGGTCATCCCCCCGTTTGTCCTCAGCAACCCGCGCGGCAAGGTCGCCCTGCGCCAACCGGGTCAGGGTGGTCTCGAAATGGCGGACGCGCCGTGCGGCGGCCAGCGACATCGCAAACCCCGCTGCAAGAGAAATCAGCAAGGTCGGGATGATGCTCAGGACAAGCAACCCGATAAAGGTCTCCTCCATGTTCCTGATCGGCGCGCGGCTCTCTCCGACGACAAGAATGCCTTGCGCCATTGCTTCGGTGCGCAGTTCGTAGCCTTCCTCGCCCAGACTCCGCCCGCCCCTGCGCCGCCTGATCTCGACCTCACGCCCCCGCAGGCTTGCCGTCGCATTGCCAAAGGTGTCGCCGCTTGGCGCCACAAACACGAGGATGCGGTTCGCGGGATCGACGGCGGCTGCCTCCGCTTCGACGAGAGCGGCAAGCGTGCGGGGATCGCCAGTGACCCGAAACCCCGCGACCTGCTGTTCGAGATTGGCGCTGATCTGGTCCTCAACATTGCCCCGCAACTGGATCCAGGCGAGGCCGAGGCTGACGAAATTCACGGTCGCAAAGACCGCGACAAGCCCGATCGCCAGCCGGATCGGGGAGGACCGCAGCAGAGCGGAAAGGTGCCTGACCCGCTGCATCTCAGCCGTCGATCCGATAACCCGCACCGCGGACGGTCTGGATCAACTCGCTGTCAAAGGGCTTGTCGATCTTGGCGCGCAGCCGGCTGACATGGGTCTCCACCACGTTGGTTTGCGGGTCAAAGCTGATATCCCAGACCGCTTCGAGCAGCATCGTGCGGGTCTGCACGCGCCCCTTGCGGCGCAACAACTGTTCGAGCAGCGCAAATTCACGGGGCAGAAGATCGATCTCCTGACCGGCGCGCGTCACCTTGCGCCGCATCAGATCCATCGACAGATCGGCGGCAGAGAGGACCGTTTCCTGTGTCGCGGCGGCCGGACGCCGGGCGAGCGCCTGAATGCGGGCGGACAACTCGCCAAAGGCGAAGGGCTTGACCAGATAATCGTCAGCGCCGGCGTTCAATCCTTCGATGCGGTCATCGACGCCGCCCACCGTGGTCAGAAAGATCACTGGTGTCGCGACCTTTGCGGCACGCAGCGCCTTGACCAGCGACAGGCCGTCGAGACCGGGCAGCATCCGGTCCACGACAAGCACGTCATATCCGTCATTCATGCCCTGCCCCAGAGCGTCACGCCCGTCTGCAACATGGTCGACCACATGGCCCTCCTGGCGCAATCCGTGCACGATGTAATCCGCCGTGGTGCAATCATCCTCGATGACCAGAAGTTTCATTGTATCGACTCTTTCCCTGGGCCGCGCGGGCCGGTCCAGACTAGATCGTTCCGCGTCGCCCGGAAAGCCGCCACAGATCAGCACAGTCCAACGCTGGACGATTGCCCCGTCACGCGCCTTTCGCCGAGATTACAATTCTGCAATCTTCGTGCCGGTCACATGAGACGCGCGCGGATTTTCAAAGGTTACGCATCTGTAATCTTGCCGCAATATGGTTGACAGACCCAAGGCCGATTTTCGGTTCATCGGTTCTGGCAGAACGCCGGACACCCATGTTCTGGAGGATCATCAATGCTGAAAACATCGACCCCGCGCCGGTGGCCCATGCTGGCGCTCTCTGCGCTTCTGGGGGCAACGGCGCTCACCGCGACCGGCTTCGCCCTGACCCCGGCCCTTGCCACGGCAGCACAGGCGGGGGGATATGCGGACCTTGTGGATCGTGTCGCCCCTGCCGTTGTCTATATCGAAGTGACCAAGGCGGCCGAGACCGCCGGCGTCAATCCGGCGGGCCTGCCAGACGACTTTCCCTATGAAGAGTTCGCGCGCCGTTTCGGGATCCCGATGCCGGGTCAGCCGGGTGGGCCAGAGGGCGAGGCGCCCCCACAGAGCGGCCTCGGCACCGGCTTCATCATCTCGGCCAGCGGCAACATCGTGACCAACAACCACGTGGTCGAAGACGCCGCAACCGTGACCGTCACGCTGGCGGACGGGACAGTCCTGTCGGCCGAGGTCGTCGGCACCGATCCGGCAACAGACCTTGCGCTGATCCGCGTCAAGGCCGAGACAGATCTGCCCGTCGTGACCTGGGGCGAGAGCGCCGGATTACGTGTCGGACAGGACGTTGTGGCAATCGGCAATCCCTTTGGCCTTGGCAACACCGTGACCGCCGGCATCGTTTCGGCCCTCGGACGCGACATCCATTCGGGCCCGCTTGACGACTACATCCAGACCGATGCCGCGATCAACCGAGGCAATTCCGGCGGACCGCTGTTCAACGCGGACGGTGAAGTCGTGGGCATCAACACCGCGATCTTCTCGCCGACGGGCGGCTCGGTCGGGATCGGCTTTGCCGTGCCGTCGGACACGGCCAGTGCGGTGATTGCGGATCTCGCGGATGACGGAGAGGTGAAACGCGGCTGGCTCGGGGTGCAGATCCAGCCCCTGACCGACGACATCGCCGCGGCGATCGGTCTCGATACCCCCAATGGCGCGCTCGTCGCCGAAGTGATGGCGAACACGCCCGCAGCCAAGGCCGGTCTGAAACGAGGCGATGTCGTCACCGCCGTGGACGGACGCAGGGTCGAAACGCCGCGCGATCTGACGCGTCTGGTTGCGTCAGCACAGCCGGGAACCGAGGTCAACCTCTCGATCCTGCGGGCCGGCCAACCCATCGAATTGAGTGTGATTCTGGACCGTCGGGCCGCCCAACCTGCCTGACACCACTCACGACCCCAAGCCGTGTGGTTGGGCGACCTCCGGGATGCCACTCAATGATCCCGTCCCGGCAAACCGCCGGGGCGCGGGTTCTTGCCTGCGCCTCTGGCCTTGCCCTGCGGTAACGTGCAGGGCCAGGCGCACTGAGGCACCCGCCGAACGGCCAGAGCCCAGAGCCCAGAGCCCAGAGCCCAGAGCCGGATGCCGGTCAGCATCTGTCACCGTCAAACAACAGTTGATCTCCTATTGCATCGTCGATTAACGATGTATATATATCGTTAGTGAACGATACAGGGAGTGGCCAGAATGTTCGATAAATCCACCCCGGAGATGACCCCTGTGCTTGATGCAGAGCAGGTTTCCGCCATCGCCAAGGCGCTGGCGCATCCGGCGCGGGTCAGGATCATTTCCTTTCTTCTGTCGCGTCCCGGTTGCATCGGGGGCGCCATCGTGGAAGAGGTCGGCCTCGCGCAATCGACGGTCTCGGAACATCTGCGGATCCTCAAGGAGGCCGGCATCGTGACCGGCACCATCGACTATCCCCGGATCTGCTATGCGCTCGACCCGTCCGCCATCATGCCGCTCTCGGCGCTCTGTGACGCCATTGCCGCACGATCATCAGCCGGGTCCGAGACCCCCTGTTGCTACACCCCCCAAGGCTGCATTTCCGAGGAGAAAGCAAGATGAAAACCCTCACCGTTTATGACCCCGCAATGTGCTGTTCGACCGGCCTCTGCGGCACAGATGTCGATCAGCGACTGGTCGATCTGGCCGCCGATCTGGACTGGCTCAAGGCACAGGGCGTCACCGTCCGCCGCTTCGGGCTGAGCCGCGAGCCGGCCGCGTTCGCCGCCAATGATACGATTCGTCAGATCATGCAGGACAGCGGCGGCGACGATCTGCCGGTGTTCCTGCTTGATGGCGCGCTCATGGCCCGCGCGCGTTACCCGCGCCGCGCCGAACTGGCCGAATGGGCCGGTCTGGCGGCACCGGCGGCAACGGCGTCGTCCCGCTGCGGCGGCGCAGCCCAGGAAAACCCGGCGACGACAGGCGGATGCTGCGGCGGCGCGGCCAAATCGGCGGCACAACCGGAAAAGGCCGGCCGCTGCTGCTGATCCCCCTTGATGCGCGCGCGAGGCCGGTCCGGCCGCGCCATGCACCACAATCCACAAGATATCGGACCGCCCCCACAGGGGCGGCGAAAGGAGACAGCATGTTCAACGACCTGCCAAAATTCGTCTTTCTCACCGGCAAGGGTGGCGTGGGAAAAACCTCGCTCGCCTGCGCCACGGCAGTCGGGCTTGCCGATGCGGGCAAGCGGGTGCTGCTGGTCTCGACCGACCCGGCCTCGAATGTCGGTCAGGTGTTCGGAACGGAGATCGGCAACCATGTGACCCCGATTGCCGCCGTCCCCGGCCTCGCCGCGCTGGAGATCGACCCCGAAGGCGCCGCCGCCGACTATCGCGAGCGGATCGTCGGGCCGATGCGCGGCGTGCTGCCCGAAAAGGCGCTGAAGGGGATCGAGGAACAGCTTTCCGGCGCCTGCACCACCGAGATCGCGGCCTTCGACGAATTCACCGCGCTGCTGACCGATGAGGCGGTGACGGGTGCCTACGATCACATCCTCTTTGACACCGCGCCGACCGGCCACACGATCCGGATGCTGAAGCTGCCCGGCGCCTGGTCGGGCTTTCTGGAGACCGGCGGCGATGCGTCCTGCCTTGGGCCACTGGCGGGGCTGGAGAAACAGCGCGAACGCTACGCGGCGGCGGTGGCAACCCTGTCTGACGGCGCCCGCACCCGGCTGATTCTGGTCGCCCGCCCGCGCGCCAGTTCGCTGAGTGAGGCCGCGCGCACCTCGCGCGAACTCGCAGAGATCGGCATTCGCAATCAGCACCTGGCGATCAACGGGCTGATGCCCGCGGATGATCGGGGCGATGCGCTGGCCGCGAGCCTGATCGCGCGCGACCACGCCGCGCTCGACAGGATGGACAAGGCCCTCGCCGCGCTGCCGCAAAGCCGGTTCGCGCTGCGCCCGGAAAACCTTGTCGGTCTCGACGCGCTGCGGCGGATGAACGCGCCGGTGGATCTGGCCAACGCCGCCCCGCGCCGGATCAAGGCCGACCTGCCGCCGCTTTCGGCGCTGGTGGACGGGATCGAGGCCGCCGGCCGTGGCCTGGTGATGACGATGGGCAAGGGCGGGGTTGGCAAGACCACCATCGCCGCCGCCGTCGCGGTGGAACTCGCCGCGCGCGGGCATGAGGTGCTGCTCACCACGACCGACCCGGCGGCGCATCTGACCGAAACGCTGGCCGAAGACGTGGCGCATCTCACCGTCAGCCGCATCGACCCCAAGGTCGAAACCCAAGCCTATCGCGACCAGATCCTGGCCACCAAGGGTGCCAGCCTCGACGCGCAAGGCCGCGCCATGCTGGAAGAAGACCTGCGTTCGCCCTGCACCGAGGAAATCGCGGTCTTTCAGGCCTTTTCCAAGGTGATCCGCGCGGCGGGACGCAAATTCGTGGTGATGGATACCGCGCCGACCGGCCACACGCTCTTGCTGCTCGATGCCACTGGCTCTTATCACCGTGACGTGCTGCGCCATGCGGGCGAGCAGTCCAGCCACATGACCACGCCGATGATGCGGCTTCAGGATCCCGACAAGACCAAGGTGCTGATCGTCACTCTGGCCGAAACCACGCCGGTGCTCGAGGCGGCCCGCCTGCAAGACGATCTGAAGCGCGCCGGGATCGAGCCCTGGGCCTGGGTGATCAACGCCAGCCTCGCCGCCACCGGCACCACGCATCCGGTGCTGGCCGCGCGCGCCGCGACCGAGGCGCGAGAGATCGAAAAGGTGCGCGCTCTGGCCAGCCGTCACGCGGTTGTGCCGATGATGGCCGAGGATCCGGTCGGCGCGGTGCGCCTCCGCGCCCTGACAGGCCAGGCGCAGCCCGCGGACGCCGAATGAGAAAGGATGAGACCCTATGAACCTCTTTGAACGATACCTGACCCTCTGGGTCGCACTCTGCATCGTCGCCGGCATCGCGCTGGGGCAGGTGTTTCCGGGCCTCTTTCACGCCATCGGCGGAATGGAGGTGGCCAATGTCAACCTGCCCGTCGCGGTGCTGATCTGGCTGATGATCATCCCGATGCTGCTCAAGATCGACTTTGCCGCCCTTGGACAGGTCGCGCAGCACTGGCGCGGCGTCGGCGTCACGCTGTTCATCAACTGGGCGGTCAAGCCGTTCTCCATGGCGCTGCTCGGCTGGCTCTTTCTGTCGGTGCTGTTCCGGCCCTGGCTTCCGGCGGACCAGATCGACAGCTACATCGCCGGGCTGATCATCCTTGCTGCGGCACCCTGCACGGCGATGGTGTTCGTCTGGTCGAACCTCTCGGACGGCGAGCCGCATTTCACGCTCAGCCAGGTCGCACTCAACGATGCGATCATGATCGTGGCCTTTGCGCCGATCGTGGCCTTCCTGCTGGGGCTGTCCGCGATCACCGTGCCGTGGGAAACGCTGCTTCTGTCGGTCGCGCTTTACATCATCGTGCCGGTCATCCTCTCGCAACTCATCCGCCGCAACCGGCTGGCGGGCGGGGGCGAGTCGGCATTGAAGGCCCTGCTTGACCGGCTGGGGCCGACTTCGGTGGTGGCGCTGCTGGTCACGCTGGTGCTCTTGTTCGGGTTCCAGGGCGAACAGATCATCGCCCAGCCGATGATCATCGCGCTGATCGCGGTGCCGATCCTCATTCAGGTCTATTTCAACTCTGGCCTTGCCTATCTCTTGAACCGCGCGACGGGCGAGGCGCATTGCGTGGCCGCCCCCTCGGCGCTGATCGGCGCGTCGAACTTCTTCGAACTCGCCGTGGCGACCGCGATCAGCCTGTTCGGCTTTACCTCGGGTGCTGCGCTGGCCACCGTGGTGGGCGTGCTGATCGAAGTGCCGGTGATGCTGTCGGTGGTGAAGATCGTCAACGCCTCCAAGGGCTGGTATGAACGGGGGGGCGCGGTGCAAAGAGTGGCCGCGCGTCAGGGCGCTCGCCCGCGCCATGCCCCGCACAAGATGGAGGGCTGATCCCATGCGTATCCTGTTTCTTTGCGTCGCCAATTCCGCCCGCAGCCAGATGGCCGAAGGCCTGGCGCGCGCGATCCTGCCGGCTGAGGTCGAGGTGGCAAGCGCGGGTTCGGCCCCAAGCCGGTTGAACCCGCTGGCCATCGAAGCCCTGTCCGAGATCGGCATCGACATCTCGCATCATCGGTCGAAACCGCTGAGCGCGGTCGCGCCCGAAACCGCCGACCTGATCGTGACCCTCTGCGCCGAGGAGATCTGCCCCTTCGTCCCCGGCCCGGTGAAACGCCTGCACTGGCCGATCGCCGATCCCGCTGCGGCCAATGACCTCGCCGCCTTCCGCACCGCCCGTGACCAGATCAAGGGCCGGATCGAGGTGCTGGCGAACCTGCTGGATCTCGCCGAAGGCCCCGCGGGCCGCGAATTCCACGCCAGCCTCCGGGTGCACGATCTGGCAGCCAGCACCCGGTTCTACGCCTGGCTTCTGAACACCTGGCCCAAGGAATGGACGCATCGCTACGCCACCTTCATCCGCCCCGATCTGGGCCTCAACTTCGTGCTGGTAGTCGCCGACGGCAAGGATCTGCACCACGATACGCTCTATCATGTCGGAATTGGATTGCCCGACAAGGCCGCCGTGATCGACGCCTACCACCGCGCCGTGGCCTTCGGCGCTCAGGTGGACAAGCCCCCGCGCACCACCTGGCGGGGCACGCCATTGCACGAGCTGTGGCTGACCGATCCGGACGGGACGCTGATCGAGATCTATGCGCGCCTGACTGATGCGGAGCTGGCGACCATGCCTGCCGATCAGGCGCCGGAATATCTGGTGCCCGGAACCGAACCAACTGCCTGAGTGGAACACGACATGCTGGACTACCACATCACCGCCCGCCGCATCGACAGCCATGGGTCGGAGGCCATGACCAAGCAGGCGCGGATCGTGCTCGACACCGACATGGCGGGCCGCGCCGACGCCTTCAACCCCGCCGAGATGCTGCTGGCGAGCCTTGCCGCCTGCATCCTCAAGGGCACCGAGCGGGTGATCCCGATGCTCAAGTTCGAACTGCGTGGCATCGAGGTCAGCCTGCACGGGATCCGGCAGGACAGCCCGCCAAAGATGATCCGCATCGCCTATGACATCGTGGTGGACACCGACGAATCTGACGCGAGGCTCGATCTTCTGCACCGCAACCTTCAGAAATACGGCACCATCATGAACACGCTCGCGGGCGCGACCGAACTGGTTGGCACCATCCAGCGCAAATTGCCAGAACAGGACTAGGCCATGTCACACCCTCTCGCCGATTTTGCCACTTACCTGCGCGGCTTTGACTATGACGAACGCCGCGCGATGAAAATCCAGATGGCCGAGGCGCTGGAGCTTTACGCCACGGGTCAGGCGGAACTGCTCGACATCCGCTTTGCCGATGAGGCGCGGGCCTGGACCCTCGGCTTTGGCAAGCATATTCCGCTCAACGAATTGCCCGACCGGCTGAACGAGCTTGACCCGGCCAAGACCATTGTCACCCTCTGCCCGCATTACGACCGGGCCGAGATTGCCCGGCTTTACCTGACGCTGGCGGGCTATCGGTCGCGCTATCTGACAGATGGGCTTCTGGGTCTGGCCGATCACCTGCGCGGAGACCGCGCGCGGGCCTATGTCGCCCGTCTGGCAGAGCACGGGGATGAGTGAACTGGCACCCCTTGCCGGCTATTTCGGGCTCACATTCGTGCTGGCCACGATCTTTGCCATGGGCGGGGTCGGGTCGGCCATCGGGCTGGTGCCGATGCTGGAAACCGCCGGTCTGCCGCTGGCACTGGCACGGGCGCTCGGGCTCTTCGTCAACACCACCTCGACCGCCGTCGCGGCGGCGGTTCATCTGAGCAGCGGCCTGCTCGACCTGCGCGGGGCATGGCCGCTCGTGGTCTCGGTTCTGGTCGCAACGCCGATCGGGGCCTGGGCCAGCCAGTTCGTCGCCCCCGACATCGTGCGCGCGGTGCTGGCGGTGTTTCTGATCGCGGCGGCGCTGCTGATGCTGGTGCCACATCGCCCGGTCCTGATCGAGAGCAAGGGCGCCCTGCCGCGCCTGCTGATCGGGGCTTCGGTCGGCGCGGTCTCCGGACTGGTGGGCGTCGGCGGCGGCACGCTGATCGTGCCGGCGCTGGTGCTGCTGGGCGAGGACGCCAAATCCGCGGCCCGCACCGTCAGCTTCGTGATCCCGTTTTCATCGGCGGGCGGGTTTCTCACCTATCTCCAGTTCGTGACCATGAACTGGATGCTGCTGGCGGTGGTCGGTGTCGCGGCGGCGGCGGGCGGCTTTCTCGGCGGCCGCCTGATGAACCGCCATCTCAACGCGACCCAGGTCAAGCGGCTGATTGCGGTGCTGCTCCTCCTGCTGGCCGCAAAGTTGCTGGCAATACCGCTTCTTTCGCTTTTGACCTGACGGCCTGCAAAGGACACCATCGATGGCCCACGATCACGCCCATGACCACGCCCCGCCTGCTGATCTCGGCCCCGCCTTCAAATGGGCGGTCGGGCTCAACACCGGCTATCTGCTGGCCGAGGCGGCGGCAGGCTGGCTCACCGGATCGTTGGCGCTGCTGGCCGACGCGGCGCACAACCTGACCGATGTCGCGGGGCTGCTCATCGCCTGGGGCGCGGCGGTGTTGTCCAAAAGAGCCGTCAGCCGCGCCCACACCTGGGGGCTGGGGCGGGCCACGATCATGGCGGCGATGCTCAACGCGCTCGCTATCTTGCTCGGTGTCGGACTGGTGATCCGCGAGGCAGTGGACCGCCTTGGAACCCCGGTCGAGGTTCCGGGTCTGACGATTCTCCTCGTGGCGCTGGTCGGCATCGCGATCAACACCGGCTCGGCGCTCTTGTTTCACAGCGCACGGAAGGACGACCTGAATGCCAAGGGCGCCTATCTGCATATGGCCGCCGATGCTGCTGTGTCCGGCGCGGTCGTGCTGGCGGCGGGCGGGATGATGCTGACCGGCTGGGCCTGGCTTGACCCCGCCGTCGCAATCGCCGTCAGCGTCCTGATCGCGTTCACAGCGGCGGGGCTCTTTCGCGACTCTTTGCATCTCAGCCTCGACGGCGTGCCCGAAGGCATCGACACCGCCGCAATCGCGGCCTGGCTTGCGGCACAGGAGGGCGTGAGCGATCTGCACGATCTCCATATCTGGCCTCTGTCCTCCACCCGCACCGCGCTCGCGGCGCATCTGGTCTGGCAAGGAGACGATCCCGACGCCTTTCTGGACCATGTGGCAGACGCCCTGGCGGCCGATTACCGCATCTCGCATGTTACCCTGCAACTGGAACGCAGCCGCTGCGACAAGGCCTGCGATCTTGCCATTGCCGCCCCGTCACCAAAGGAGCCACCTGCATGATCCCCTCCGCCCGTTCCCCCGCACGATGCCATGACCGCATCGCGTCAGACGGCCATCCGCCCGCGCCCCGGTGCCGCCCCCCTCGGGGACGCTCGTGATGCGCGCGGTCACACTCCATCCCGAAACCCACCTCGTATCGCGCATCGGCTGGCTCAGGGCTGCGGTGCTGGGGGCCAATGACGGCATCGTCTCCACCGCCAGCCTGATCGTCGGCGTCGCGGCGGCCTCGACCAGCACCTCCGAGGTGCTGGTGGCGGGGATCGCCGGGCTGGTGGCAGGGGCCATGTCAATGGCGGCGGGTGAATATGTCTCGGTCAGTTCGCAATCCGATACCGAATCGGCCGATCTGCAACGCGAGCGCGCCGAACTGAAAGACCAACCCGAGGCGGAGCTCAATGAGCTGACGCAGATCTATGTCGCGCGCGGGGTTGCGCCGGCGCTGGCCCGCGAGGCGGCCGCACAGATGATGGAAAAGGACGCGCTTGGCACCCATCTGCGCGACGAGTTGGGCATCTCCGAGGTGACAACGGCGCGCCCGGTGCAGGCGGCACTGACCTCGGCGATGACCTTTGCCATCGGTGCGGCGATGCCGCTGGCGATGGTCGTTCTGTCGCCCGCCGATCTGCTGGTCTGGACCGTCACGATTGCCTCGCTGTTGTTCCTGGCCTTGCTGGGCGGCATAGGGGCCTATGCCGGCGGCGCCCCGATCTGGCGCGCCACCCTGCGCGTCACCTTCTGGGGGGCGCTGGCCATGGCGCTGACTGCGGGCATCGGCGCGGTTGTGGGAACGGTGGTCTGACCCGCCTGGCCCGCAACGCGCAACCGCGTGGCGCCGCATCGGACCTGACCCCAAACTGACGCACCATCTGCGTCAGGTTCAGGTTCCCGTAAGGTCTCGCAGGCACAAACACGCCTGAGCGATACAAGGAGACTGCCATGAACCGCTTTCTGATCCCCGCTACTCTGGCGATCGCGGTGCTGGGGTCGAGCGCCGCGCTGGCCGATGATGACGACTGCCGCAGCCCGATGGCCCAGTGGCAGCCGCGTGACACGGCCATCGCGCATGTCGGCACGCTCGGCATCGAGGTCCAGCGTCTCAAGGTCGATGACGGCTGCTACGAGATCAAGGGGCGCGACGAGGACGGCAACAACGTCAAGCTCAAGCTCGATCCGTCCAACCTCGCCCTGATCGAACTGGATGTGAGGTTCAGACCCGGAGCAGATCCATCGCGCTATCTCGACGGCGCGAGAGGGACCGACGCGATCCCGATGCAGGCGCCAATTGACAATCCACTCATCACCCCGGGTAGCAAACCCGAGGTCAAGAAGAACTGAGGCAACGCTATGACCCGCATCTGGGATCCTCTCATTCGTATATTTCATTGGAGCCTCGTTGCCGCATACGTGGTCGCGTGGTTGACAGCGGATGAATGGGACAGGCTTCACGAAATCTCGGGTTATGTGATCGTGGCGCTGATCGCGATCCGTCTCGTCTGGGGCGTGGTCGGGAGCCCCTACGCCCGCTTCGCCCAGTTCGTGACCGGCCCCCGCGCGACCCTCGCCTATCTCGCCGACATGGCGCATTGGACCGAGCGGCGCTATCTCGGGCACAACCCGGCAGGTGCCGCGATGGTCTTGGCGCTGCTTCTGACGCTCTCGGGCACTGCGCTGACCGGCTGGCTCATGGTAGAGCCATCGCGCCTCGCGCTGCTGCCCGAAATGCCACAGATCTTGGCCCCCGCCTGGGCCGGGGATGAGGACAGCGGCGAAGTTGGCGGCAAGGAGGTTCTGAAAGACCTGCACGAAGTTCTCGCCAACCTGACGCTCTTTCTGGTGGCGCTGCATGTCGCCGGCGTGCTGCTGGCCTCTGTCCGCCACCGCGAGAATCTCGCCCGTGCCATGCTGTCCGGCGATAAACGCGCTCCCGAACCAGGTGACATCGCCTGACCGAACAACCCAACTCCCCAGCGGTCGCGCCCCAATGCGGCCGCGCATGGCCCCGCTTTCCCCAGCGGGGCCATTTTTTTGTTCCTGACAACAAGCTGAAGCATGAATCGTGAGTCTGTCAGGAAGCCATCAGGGAAGGGCCCCAAAGACAGTGCAGGACACACAATGGAGATCCCGCCATGCGCAGCACGACTCTCGCCCTTCTTGTCACCTCCACAGCGCTGACGGCCGTCACCGGCCTGCCCGCCCAGAGCGCAATGCCCTCGCTCGCCGATGCCACCCTTGGCGCGCTTTCGGCGCTCAATGCGGACCATCCGAAACCGCAGCCGTTCATTCTGGTCAGCGATGACGAGGAGGACGACGACGACGAGGAAGATCACGAGGACGACGACGAGGATGAAGGCCAGGGCGGCCTGCGCCATCAGGCCCCGGCGGCCACCGTCACCCCTCCGGCGAACGGGCTCTTCGGCAACGGCACCCCGCCGCAGGTCAAGGTCAATTGAGCCCTTCCGACAATTTCCGAACAAGGACAGCAAAATGAAATCGCTTCTCGCAGCACTCGCGTTCACCACCGCACTCACCGCGCCCGGCCTCGCTCTGGCACGCCCGGTCACACTCACCACGACGCTCACCAATTATGGCGGCGGTGGCGCCTATCTCGCGCTCTATGTCACGGACGCCAAGGGCACCTACAAGGGCAGCCTCTGGATGGCAGGTAAAAAAACTAAATATTACAAACACATGATTGACTGGCATCGGGCCACCGGCGGCAACGCAGCCGAGGTCAACGGCATCACGGGCGCCAGCGTCGGTGCGGGCCGGACCCTGGAAATCACGCTCGATCTGGCCGATGCGCTGTTTGATGCGGGCTACACGCTTCATATCGACGCCGCCGTCGAGGACATGCGCGAAAGCCCGAGCGAGATCACCGTGCCCCTGACCACGAGCGGCGCCGGCAAGGCCGTGCGCGGGCGACGCTACATTTCAACCTTTCAATACGGCCTCTAGGGGATCGCGATCATGATCCGCACACTCCATCGCTGGCCCGGCCTTCTGGCGCTCGCGCTCTTCCTCGTGCTCAGCGTGAGCGGCGCGGTGCTGTCGGTGTTTCCCGCAATCGAACACCTGAGCGCGCCGCAGGCCGAGAGCGGCCTGAGCGTCGCCGATCTGGCCAGTCGCATCCAGGCCACCCATCCCGGCGTCGAGCAGATCAAACGCGCGCCCTCGGGACGGATCACCGCCTTCTGGTTCGATCAGGATCAACCAGGCGCGGCGGTGATCGACCCGGCCACCGGGCAGGACGTGGCCTCTGCCGATCCCGATCCGGTCGCGCGCTGGCTCACGACCCTGCACCGCTCGCTCTTTCTGGATGACAGCGGCCGCATCGCGATGGCGGCTGGCGCAGCGGCGATGCTGATGATGACGCTCTCGGGCACCGCCCTCGTCGCGCGGCGCGCAGGGGGATGGCGGCGCTGGTTTGCGCCGATGCATGGCCCCCTGTCGGGACGGGTGCATGTGGAAATCGCCCGTTTCGCGGTGACGGGCCTCTTGCTGTCCTCGGCCACCGCATTGTGGATGACGGCCTCCACGTTTGATCTCCTGCCCGATGGCGGCGCCACCCTCGCGATCCCGTCCGAGGTCAGCGGCGAGACCGGCGCGCCACTCGCCAGGATGACCGCGCTCGCGGAAACCCCGGTCGCGGCGTTGCGCGAGCTGAGCTTTCCCTATGCGGGCGATGCAACCGATGTCTTTACGCTGACGACCGATCGCGGCACCGGCTATATCGACCAGGGCACCGGCGCGGTGCTGGCCTGGGCCGACCTGACCGGGTGGGAGCGCGTTTCGGAAACCATCTACATGCTGCATACCGGCCAGGGGGCCGCCACGCTTGGCCTTGTGCTCGGGCTGATGGCGCTTGGCGTGCCGGCGATGGGGGTCACGGGCCTGCTGATCTGGTGGACCGGGCGACGCGCACGCCCGCGCCTGCGCAACAACGCCGCCCCGGGCCGGGCCGAGACAATCCTGCTCGTCGGCAGCGAGGGCGGCAGCACCTGGGGCTTTGCCGCCACGCTGCACGCGGCCCTCACCAAGGCCGGACAGCGCGTCCATGCCGCCCCGATGTCGGGTTTCGCACCCGACAGTTACACACGGGCCGAACGGATCATCGTGCTGGCGGCAACCTATGGCGACGGTGATGCGCCCGCCTCGGCCAAGGGCTTCCTCGACCGCCTTGCCGCGCGCGAGCGCGCACCCGACGCGGCCCTTGCCGTGCTCGGCTTCGGCGATCGCAGCTTCCCGTCCTATTGCGCCTTTGCCCAGGCGGTGTCCGAGGCGGCCCGTGCAAGGGGCTGGTCAGAGCTTCTGCCGATGGACACCATCGACCGCCAGTCGCCGCAGGATTTTGCCCGCTGGGGGCGCAGCCTCGGGCAGGTGCTCGGGTTCGAGCTCGTGCTTGCCCATCAGCCGGTCGTGCCCGCCACAACGACCCTGACTCTCGTCTCGCGCCGCGACCACGGCGCCGAGGTGCAGGCCCCGACCGCGATCCTGCGCTTTGCCCTGCCCCGCGCAACGCTCTGGCAACGGCTGCTCGGGTCAGGCTTTGCGCGCTTCTCGGCGGGCGACCTGATCGGCATCCTGCCCGAGGGATCGCCCCTACCGCGCCTCTACTCGCTGGCCTCCGCGCACCACGATGGCTTTGTCGAGATCGTGGTCAGAAAGCATCCCGGCGGGCTCTGCTCCGGCCAGCTTGTCACGCTAGAGCCCGGCGCGACCGTGACCGCCTTCCTGCGCCGCAATCCCGGCTTTCACGCCGCGCGCGGCCGCACACCGCTGATCCTGATCGGGGCTGGCACCGGCATCGGCCCACTCGCCGGCTTCGTGCGCGGCAATGCCCGCGGGCGGCCCATCCAGCTCTTTTTCGGGATCCGCGACAAGGCCAGCGATTTTCTCTACGAGACCGAGTTGACGGACTGGCTGGCCGAGGGCCGACTGACGCAGCTTGTCACCGCCACCTCGCGCACCGAACGGCCACATTACGTCCAGGACGCGCTGCGCGCCGAGGCCAGACAGGTCGCGCAGGCCATCGCGCAGGGCGCGCGCATCATGGTCTGCGGCGGGCGCGAGATGGCTGCGGGCGTAACCGCAGCGCTGGCGGAGATCCTCGCACCCATCGGCCTGACCCCCGCAATCCTCAAGGCAGAGGGACGGTATGTTGAAGATGTATACTAAACGAAGAGTGCGCCACGCGCTGAACGGCCCCACCATGGGCACGCGATGGTCGGCGCTGTTCTTCATCGCGCCGGGCTACGACCCGAATCCGCTCCGCGCCGCGTTGCAGGCGGCGGTCGATGAGGTGGACGCGCAGATGTCCACCTGGCGGCCCGACAGCGACCTCATGCGCCTCAACGCGGCGCCCGTGGGCGGCTGGATCGCGGTGCCGGACCGGCTGCGCGCGGTTCTCAATCTCGGGCTTGCCATCGGACGCGCCTCGGGCGGCACCTTTGACATCACCCAGGGCGACGCGGTGACGGCCTGGGGCTTCGGCCCAGAGCCGGCCAATCCAGAGCGGATCCGTGCCGCCATGAGCGGCGTCCACCAACCGGCGCATGAGGCGCTCGACATCGGCGAAGGCTGGGTCCGAAAATCCCGTCCCGTCACGTTCGACCTGAACGGGATCGCCAAGGGCTACGGCGTCGATCGCCTCGCCGAAACCCTCCTCTCGAACGGCATCACGGCGGGCCTTGTCGGCATCGACGGCGAGATGCGCGCGCTTGGCCTGCGCCCCGATGGCACGCCCTGGAGCATCGCCGTGGAATCCCCCGACCCCCTACGCCGCGCCCCACATTCGGTGCTCGGACTTGAGGAGGCTGCCGTGGCGACCTCGGGCGATTACCGCCACTGGGTCGATATGCAGGGCCACCGCCTGTCACACACCATGGACCCGACCCGCGGCGCGCCGCTCGTCACCTCCCCCGCCTCCGTCACCGTGGTGGCGCAAAGCTGTGCCGAGGCCGATGCCTGGGCCACCGCGCTGATGGTGCTGGGGCCGGACCGGGGGCATCGGTGGCGCGCGAACAGGGGCTCGACGTGCTCTTTCTTTTGCGCGCAGAGGACAACAGCACCAGAGCCATCCCCGTCGAAGAGCTTTTCTCCTCAGCGACTGCGCGCACCGGTGCATCCTCGGGCGGCTAGACCACAGCCCGCGCCCCCGCAGAGACCCGCTCAGGGTGGCCGGGCATCAGGCCCGCGTCACGCCATCCCGAGCGCTTCCTTGTACATCTCCAGAACCGCCTCTTCCTCGGCGATGTCGTCCTTGTCGCGCTTGCGCAGGGCGATCACCTTGCGCATGACCCGGGTGTCATAGCCGCGCGCCTTGGCCTCGGCCATCACCTCTTTCTGCTGGTCGGCGACGTCCTTCTTTTCGGCCTCCAGCCGCTCGAACCGCTCGATGAACTGGCGCAGTTCGTCGGCTGTGACACGATAGGTGGTGTCGGATGTCAGGTCGTCCATGGGCTGTCTCCGCTTCGCATAGGCGCCCTGACTAACGCCCCGCGCCGGACCGTGCAAGCGCGATCTCCACCCAGCCGGCTTGCACAGCGCCATCCGATCGGCTAGCCGATGCCCCAGCTTCGCAACACCGGGGGGACCGCGCATGGAAGTCTTGATCTGGGGCGGCGCCGTCCTCTCTCTGGTCGGTCTGGGACTGCTCGTCTGGTGCATCCTGCACGTCTGGCGCGCCCGCCGCGCGGGCCTGTCGGATTTGGCAATGCGCGAGACGGTTCAGAAAGTTGTGCCGCTCAACACCGGCGCGCTCTTTCTGTCGATGATCGGGCTGATGATGGTGGTGCTCGGCATCCTGCTGGGCTGAGGGCTCAGCCGACCATCGCCGCCGCCCGGCCAAAGAACCCCTCGCCATTCTTGACCATGGTCTCGATCAGGGGGTCCGGTGCCCATAGCGGCTCTGACAGTGCGGACAGCACCTTCATGTCCTTCAGCACGGCCAGCAGGCCGCGCCGGTCCGCCTGAAAGAGCGGCCCGCCCCGCGCCCGGTCAAACCCGTAGCCGCGCACCATCACCACGTCGAGATCCGACGCGCGCTGCACCGCCTGCGATCTCAAAAGCTGCGCCGCAACCTTGACCAGTGCGGCATGGAGCGCGTCCCGCGGCGCAACACCCGCCAGGATTTCAGCCGGATCCCGTCCGCTCCCGGCCGGATCCCCGAGGGCGCGCGGCCCCTCTGGCGAATGCTCGTAGAACCCGCGCCCCGCCGCCCGGCCTATCGCCCCGCGCGCCAACTGATCGGCCAGCGGACCTGCATGATCCGGTGCCGCGGCCCCGATCATCGCCGCCACCGCGCGCAGACGTTGCGCCACCACCGGCAGCCCTTCGACATCCATCAACAGCAGCGGACCATAACGCAGCCCCAGCCGCTGCGCCGCATGATCCACCTGCTGCACGCTCAGCCCGGCGCGCAGCAGATCAAGCGCGGCAAGACTGAGCCCCCCCATCATCACATGCCCCAGCCCGAGGCCCGCAGCAGGCATCGCCGCACGCACCGCCGTGCGCCCCATCTCGGCGCACAATCGCGCGAGGCTGGCGACCGCGGCCGCCTCCGCCCCCTCCCCGACCGCGATCTCCGCCAGCTTGAACACCTGCGTCGGACGGTAGAGCCGCAGGCCGAGCGTCCCCCCCGCCACCCCTGCGCCGGGATCGAGCACGGCGCTGATCCCGCCCTCTGCGGGTTGCACGGGGTCGCTCTGCGCCAGCGCCGCTCCGCGTCCCTCAAGCACCAGATCCGCCCACCCCTCGGCCACACCAACCTCAAGCTGCGCCAGCCGGGTCTGCATCTCCGCCGCGGACAGCCGCCCGCCGCGCACCATCCGCTCATAGCCATGCTGCACCTGACCGGGCAGATCCGGATCCGTGCCCCACACCGCACGGCCCGCATCCAGAAAGGCCATCGCCACATCGCCAAGCCCGCTTCCGGCCAGCGCGATACGGCGCAGCGGGTGGATCTCGGCCCCGCGCAACTCGGGCATTCCCGCCGCCCGCCGTTCGGCGGCAAAGACATGCCGCTGCGCCCGCGCCTCGGGACTGTGCAGCCGTTCGTCGAACAGCACCTGCTCCAGCGCCAGACCCTGCGCAAAGGGCAAAAGCTGCGCCGCCGCCACCGTGTGCAGGATATCCGCCGCCGCCCCCGATTTCTGACCCGATTTCTGCACCGTCTGGCCCGCTGCGGTGAGCGCCGCCTGATAGGCCAGAGGATCCGCCATCCCGCGCGTGCCGTCACAACTGCGCGGCCAGACGCCGCGATCCGCGAGGTGCCGGGCCAACGCCACAGCGGCCGTCTCCGCGTCCTGCGCCACCACCCGATCAAAGACCTGCGACAGGCGGGGATCATCCGCCCTTAGCGATTGCCCCGACAACATCAGATCGAGCGCCACCCCGGCGCCCACCAGCCGCGGCAGGCGTTGCGTCACACCGCCACCGGGGATCATGCCCAGCCCGATCTCCGGCAGGCCGATCCGTGCATCCGCTACCGCCACGCGCCCATGCGCCGCCAGCACCAGCGCGACTGCGGCACCAAGCGCCGCGCCGTGCAGCGCCAGCACCACCGGTTTGGCATTGTTCTCGATCTGCTGGCAGAGCTCCGCGACCGACGGGGGCACCGGTTCCCCGTCATATTCCATGAGATCAACCCCGGAGGAAAACCCCGGCCCGATCGCCCCGATCACCACCGCGCGGCAGTCCGCTTCGGCAACCGCCTCGCGCAGCGCCTGCAAGAGATCCGCACGCAGATCCGGCGTCAGCGCATTCGCGACAGGCCGATTGAGCCGCACGATCCTCACGCCATCCCGCGTGTCCAGTTGAACTTGCCCTGTCACTCAGCATCCACCCGTGGTCCGGCACTGCATGTGACACAATTACTACGAAGATTTACCCCTGACGCAAGCGTGACACCGACAAGGCTGCGAATTCAGATCGGCATGTTGTCAAATTGTGCCTCAATCGCCTGACACAACAATTCTTCATGCAACCGCTTGGTCCGGGCCGGGATGGTTTCGCTTTCGGCTGCGAGGCGTTCCATCATCCGGCGCAACTGCGGTTGATAGAGATGTCGGGTCTCGGCGTCGGCCTGCACGATTTGATGTTCGAGCCGGGCAAGCTCGGTGGTCAAATTTGTCATGGTCATCCTCCCAGATGGTGCGACGAGTCTAGCGTGTTTCAGACCCCCACGATAGGCATAGCGCCCGTCCACGACGCGATTGTGAACGACCTCACGCGCTGTGAGCGGCGCAATGCCGACAGAGCGGCGTCTCCGGCAGGATATCCAGCCGTTCGGCAGAAATCTGCTCGCCACACTGGACGCAGATGCCATAGCTGCCCTCGCGGATACGCCCCAGAGCGGCGCGAATCCGCGCAACTTCCTCCTGCCCCCCCTGGCCCAACCGCTCCAGAACTTCCTCACCTTCGCGGTCAATGGCCGCATCCGAAAAATCCGGGGCCTTCTCTCCGCCAAGCTCGCTCTCGATGCGGTGAAGTCGCTTGTCAAGATCCGCCAGCCGCGCCATCAGAACGTCCCGGTATTTCGTAGTGTCGCGCATCACGATCCTCCCGAATTTTGCCATTGGATTTTAGCATCTGGTGACGGACCGGGCCTTGATGCAGGTCAAACGACAGGTTTCGGCAACCCGCCGTTTCCCCCTCGCCCCCTCAGACGACAACCTGTGCCGGGCTGTCGTGACGCACGTGATCGGTTGCACCCGATGCGCCGGCCCTGTTGTCCGACAGCGCCGCCTGATCGGCGCTGCGGGCCTCGGGCAGATCCCCCGTCTCGGTTGACAGAAACCGCACAGCGCGCCAGCCGTTGATCTGACCCAGATGCACCTTTGCCACCAGATGCCCCCGCGTCCCGACAAGACAGGCAGAACCAAGCACCTCGCGAGAGAGCGCAATGTGCTGTCCCCGCCGCAAGGCCGACACCTCCTTGAGCGTCATGGGAACCCGCGCCATCACGGCATCAAGAACCACCGGCGCCCCCAGCGCCAGCTGCGCGAGAGCGTGCCGAGCACGAGAGCCGGATGCATCCCGCGCCCTGCCTGCGACCACCGCCCGCACCGGCAGCAAGAGATCGAGTTGCCCGGTCTTGGCCCCTGACCCAAGGTCGAGCGTCAGACGGAACAGATCATAATCCGGCATCGCAAGAGCCAGCAGCAAGCTGCGCACATCCTCGACGCGATCGCCAAAGCGGTAATCATGCGGCACATGCCCGGTGACGCCCTGCATCAAGAACGCGTCATACTGCGCCAGCACCGCATCCACAAAGCGGGCCACCATGGCGGCATCGGTCGGTGTCGCAGGCCGCGCGCGGGCGATGCCGGGACGCACCGCGCCGGTGGTCTGCACCTCGATCATCGCGGCCAGAAGCTGACCATCAAGACGCATCGCCGCCCGCTCCGCGCGCGCGCCATCGAGCAACACCAACAGCCCCTCGCCCTCCAGACGGTTTGCAACCTCGGCCTCCGTGAGGCGCATCTGCTCGACCGTGGCGACATTCACCGCCAGACCGAACAGCGTATCGGCGGCCTGCGCCAGCGCCAGCCGCAGCGCCTTGGCCGGGGACATCCGGCGCGCGTCGGCCCCATCGCGTGCCCCCTGTGCCATCCGGCGCATGACAGAACTGTAATCCAGAGAATCCATCCCGTCCGCGCTGCCTGATGCCCCTGTCCAGCACAGCCTAGGACGAGGTTGGTTAACATCCGCTTAAATGCGACGGATCACTGCGCAGCCATCCGTGTCTCGATTGGCAGGCTGACCCGGAACGCCGCCCCCTTCTGGCCGGGCAGATAGCTGACATCGCCGCCCAGTCGGGCCATGATCTCACGGCAGATCGCCAGCCCCAGACCGGCGCCGCCAGCCTTGGTCTCCCCGATGCGCGAGAATTTCTCGAAGATGACGCTCTGCTTTTCCGGCGGAACCCCCGATCCGTTATCCTTGAAATCAATCACCAGCTGCCCGTCGCTCTGCCCGACACGGATCGTCAGGATCGGCGGTCTGCCATCGCAATACTTGCGGGCATTGGCGATCAGGTTGATAAAGACCTGCGCCAGCCGGTCGAGATCAGTGGTCAGGTCCACCACCTCGCTGGCACGGTCCCGCTCGATCCGGATCTCGCCCTGCACCCCCGCCGCCCGCACCGCGCGGTCCAGCAACTCGCTCAGCCGTCCGGTCTGCGTGTTGAGCACCACCTGACCGTTCTCCAGCACGCTCAGATCCAGCAGATCGTCGAGCAGCCGCGTCAGCCGCACCGACTCGTCATGGATGATCGAGGCATATTTGCTCTGTTCCTCAAGGGTCAGATCGTCGGTGTCGCGCAGGATCTCCGAAAAGGCCCGGATCGAGGTCATCGGGGTGCGCAATTCATGGCTGATCTGACTGAGAAACCCGTCCTTCTGCACCGAAATCTGCGTCAGCTTTTCATTCGCCTGCCTGAGTTGCCGCGCGGTGCGCGCCAGTTCCTGCGACTTTGCCTCGAGTTGGCTGGAATATTCCATGATCTGCGCGGCTTCGTCGGCCACCGCCATCAGATCCTCGACCGAAACCGCCGCCCCGCCCACGATCTGACCGATCATGGCATGCGCCGTCGCGGCGCCCACCGATCCCGAAAGCACACGTTCCAGTTCCTGCAGGAAATCGGGGCTGGGTTCCGGCAGATAACCGGCCAGGCCCTGCCGTTTGGCCACACCTTCAAAGAGGTTCTGCGCCTCGCGCGCGCCCAGGATGCGCTGCGACATGACGAGCAGATCCTCGCTTTGCGCCATGCCCCCGGTCCAGCCGCCGGGCGTCGGGGAATGCTCGAACACATTGACGAATTGCGCGCCCTGCAAGCGTTCGATCGGCTTGGGAAAGCTCAGCAACGACACCAGCACGAAGCCGCCGGCATTGAGCAGTATCGACCAGAGCAGCGCGTGCATCACCGGATCCATTCCTTCGGCCCCGAACATGGCGCGCGGCCGAAGCCAGCCGATCCCCCAGAGACCGTTCTCGAAAACCGCCTGCGGCAGAACGACCGAGGGACCGAAACTCGGCAGAAACAGGCAGTAGAGCCAGACGAAAAAGCCCAGACCCAACCCGGTCAGCGCCCCCGAACGCGTGGCCCCCCGCCAGAACAGCCCGCCCATCAGCGGCGGCAGGAACTGCGCCACGCCCACAAAGGAAATCAGTCCGATCGCCGCCAGCGCGGTGCCCCCCCCCGACAGGCGGAAATAGAGATAGCCCAGAAACACGATGCCCGCGATGCTCAGCCGCCGCGCCAAGAGCGCGACATGGCGCACATCGCCCGACACCATCGCCGCGCCGCCGCTGACATAGAGCCAGATCGGCATCACCATATGGTTCGACACCATGGTCGAGAGCGCGATCGCGGCGACGATCACCATCGAGGTGGCACTCGAAAAGCCGCCCAGAAACGACAGGATCGCCAACCCATCGCGGCCATCCATCAGCGGCAGGGTCAACACGAAAAGGTCGGGATTGGCGCCATTGGGCATCAGATCGAGCCCGACCGCGGCGATCGGCACCACAAAGAGGCTCATCAGCATCAGATAGGTCGGAAACGCCCAGGCAGCGGTGCGCAGGTGATCCTCGTCCTCGTTCTCCACCACCATCACCTGAAACATCCGCGGCAGACACAGAAAGGCCATCCCCGACAGCATCGTCAGACCGACCCAGCGACTGCCCGTCACCTCAAAGCGCGCAATCTCCGAGGCGTCGATCCGCGCCAGCGTCTCGGCCACGCCGCCCGACAACCCCCAGACCACGAAAACGCCAACCGCCAGCAGCGCAAAGAGCTTGACCACCGCTTCCACCGCGATCGCCATCACCACGCCATGATGACGTTCGTTGGCGTCCAGATTGCGGGTGCCAAACAGGATGGTAAAGACCGCCAGCCCGGCCGCGACCCAAACCGCCGTCGATTGCATGTCGGGCATCGTGCCCGCCGCCACCTCGGTCTCGGCAAAGGCGGCAAAGGACAGTGTCACCGATTGCAGTTGCAGCGCGATATAGGGCGTCGCCCCGATCACCGCCAGAACGGTGACAAAGACCGCCAGCAGGTTCGACTTGCCATAGCGCGATGAAATCAGATCGGCAATCGAGGTGATCCTCTGGCTGCGCCCGACCCGCACCATCTTGCGCAGCGTCCACCACCAGCCGACCATCACCAGCGTCGGCCCGATATAGATCGTGACGAATTCGAGCCCCGAGCGCGCGGCAAAGCCGACCGCGCCGTAAAACGTCCAGGCGGTGCAATAGATCGACAGCGACAGCGTATAGACATAGGGCGAGCGCAACCAGCTGCCCTGCCCCCGGAGCGCCGCACGATCCGCCGCAAAGGCCACGGCAAACAGAAAGACGACGTAAAGAACACAGACCAGGATCAGCACGTTGAGGATCGACATTCAGATGTCTCCCGGATCCCGCGATCCATCTTCGGTCTCGGACGGCCGCAGATACCTCGAGATCGCACCGGCCAGCACCGCCAGCGCGATCCACAGGCCGAAGATATAGAACATCACGTCGGTCGTGCGGCTGGCCTCGCTCCCGTTTCGCCATAACAGCGGAATACAGACCAACAACGCCCCCACGATCGGCAAGAGCCGCGCGGCATCGCCCAGACGGCGGCGCCGATAGGTGCGCCGCGCCAGAAAGACCGGGCCGCGCTCGGGACTCATGGCGCCACCAGCGCCCGCACCGCGGCCAGCACTTCGGCATTGGCAAACGGCTTGGTCATGTAGTGGCTGGCGCCGGCGCGCTCGGCCATTTCCCTGTCCTTTGTCTGCCCGCGCGCCGTCAGCATCAGGACGGGGGTCTCCGCGAACTGAGCATCGTTGCGGATCTCGGCCAGGATGTCAAAGCCGCTCTTGCCCGGCAACATCACGTCGAGGATGATCAGATCCGGCACCCGCGCGCGCACCGCCTGCATCGCGTCATGGCCGTTGGAGTGGGTTTTCACCTCCCAGCCATCCCGCGACAGGATAAAGCTCACCGCCTCGATGATATTCGGCTCATCCTCGATCAGCAGAACTGTCTTGCCCATGCACTCGGCCTCCCCTCCGATGCGACGGCAGCAAAGCCGACCGCACAACTATTCCCGTTCTCGCAGCCACTGTCAAAAACCCTCTGCGATGATCGACGACTCGCGCCGCGCCACACAATCCGCCAGCGGGCAGATCCGGCAACTCACGCCCAGATCCCGGACCGGCCCCGCTGCCGCTCCGGGATCGGGCAAGAGCAACATATGTGCCTGCATCAGCGCGGGCCGGTCAAAGGCCGCGGGCACGGCCTGCGCCGCAACCGCAAAGGCCTCGATCACCTCAGCCCCGCGTCCCGCCTGCCTGAGCCGCATCCGCAGCGGCATCTGGGGCTGCGCCAGAACCTGATAGAGCGGCCACAACGGACAAGCCCCCGCCACGCGCGGCGTCACAAAACCCTCCAGCGGCTTGCGAAATACCAGCGTGCCGGATCCGTCGCAGATCACCAGACCCACCGGCCCGATCTCGCTCTCGGGAAGGCTTGCCAAGCGCCGGAACACCTGCGCGATCCCGACACCCGTCGCCTCCGCGATCCGGTCGGGCCGCAACCCCAGATCCCGGACCCGCGCCAGAAACATCGGCAAGGGCAAGACACGGGCATCCGCGAGATAGCGCTGCAACACGTCACGCGTGAGGCTCTGCGCGGCCCGCGACATGGCCATCTCCTGCATCCCCTGCTCCAGCAGACGCTCGATATCCTCTGGCCCGGCCCTGTCGTGCTCCAGCGCCGTCAGATGAAACCCCTGCGCCGCCAGAAATGCGTGCATCTCATCAAGCGGGGATTTGAGCTCCGCATCCCGGTTCGGCGCGGCCTCCAGATAGCGCACCAGAGACTGCGCACCCTCTGTCAGCCGCGCGCTGTCCTCGTTGATATTGCGGTGAAACCGGGCCTGCCACTCGGGTTCCAGCGCCTCGGTCTCGACCAGAATCGATGACGTCGCGCGAATCGCCGTCACCGCAGAGATCACCTCATGCAATGACGCGGCCAGAAGCGGATCATGCGCCAGCCGGTCGGTCAGGGTTCCAATCGTCCGCTCCAGAGCCTCGCCGCGCCGGTAGAGATCGACCAGCATCTGCGCCCATCCCGGAAACTGGCGGGCAAACACCTCGATCCGGTCCAGTTCCGGCTCGTCTCCTGACTGCGCGCCGGCAGCCTCGCGCAAACCCGCAAGTAGGCTCGCCTCGGCGCCTTCGGTCAAGAGCACCGGCTCGACGTCCAGCACCTCGGCCAACCTGAGCAGCGTCTTGCCGCCAATCCTGCGGTGGTTGTGTTCGATCAGATTGAGATAGGAGGGCGATATGCCGACCCGTCGCGCCAGATCCGCCTGCCTGATGCCCCCCAGAACCCTGCGCTCGCGGATCCGTGTCCCGATCATGAACCGCTGCGGCACCGTGTTTTCCTGACATCAACGTGACTTGCTGCATCTGTTTGATAAGTTTTTTACATCATGCAACCTTTGCTTGTCTATTCTTTTACAAGACAGCCCTTGATGCCAAAGCATGTGCATCCCAATTCTCCTGACCCCGCGCGACCTCGCTCGGCAAACCATGTTCATTCCCGCGTTCAGGGATCACCGGCCCCCTGTCCGACCCGCCCCCGCCCTCGCCCAAGCGGCAGCCGATCTTGCCGCGCTGCGCCCCACCCCGCCCGGTGGGGAATTTATCGGCCGGCGTCGCAAAGAGACAAGACAGTCGTTCCCCGACCCTTCAGCCTGTTCCGGCAGGCGGATGTGCCGCGCTCCCTACCGAACCGGACCCCAATCATGGCCACGCTCACGGCACAGCCCACACCCGCACCCTCGCGCGCACTTCAGGGCATCCTCTGCGTCGAGATCGGCATGTTGCTCTTTGTCGGGCAGGATGCGCTGATGAAATCAATGCTCCTCGCCTATCCGGTCTGGCTGCTGATCTTCGTGCGCTCGATCGTGACGCTGCTGGTGCTCACCCCGCTGATCTGGTGGCTCGGGGCCCCGCACCGCCTGCTGACCCCGCTCTGGCCGCTTCATCTGGCGCGCGCCTTTCTCTTTGCCTCCGGCTTCTCGATGTTCTACGCCGCCTTCCCCTTCATGGGGCTGGCCGCGGTCAGCACGATCTTTTTCGCAGCCCCCCTCGTCACCGCGCTGATGGCCGCGCTCTTTCTCGGCGAGACGATCGGCCCTCATCGCAGCATGGCGCTGGCAACCGGCTTCATCGGTGTGCTCATCGCGATGAACCCCGGCGGCGACAGCTTTTCCTGGGTGGCGTTGCTGCCGCTCTGCACCGCCGTCACCTATGCGATGTCCCAGATCCTCGCGCGGCGGATCGGTGATCGCGAAAGCACCCTGACCGTCGGCCTCTACACGCTGAGCTTTGCCGGGATGCTGATCCTGCCGATGGGCTGGCTCGTCAATCAACTGATCGAGATCACACCGGCAACACATCACCTCCGCTGGGATCTGCCCGCCGAAGCCTTCACCGACCTGCCGCGCCTCGCATTGCTCGGGAGCATCGGCATGGCCGCCTACATGCTGGTCTCGCGCGCCTATCAGGTGGCCAATGCCAGCCTCATTGCACCCTTCGATTATTCCTACCTTCCGCTCGCCACCTTCGTCGCCTGGATCTTCTGGAACGAGACCCCCGGCCTCAACACCATCGCCGGAATGGTGCTCATCACCGGATCGGGCCTCTATCTGGGCTTGCGCGAACTGCGTGCTGCGCGCCTCAATGACAAGGCGCCAGTCACCGCCGAGACGATCTTTGTGCCCGGCAACCCCCTGACGCCGCAAATCCCGGACCTGGACAAGACGCAATGACGCTGGCGCCGACCATCGCCGAGCGCGATCTGCGCGGCTATGGCCTCGTCTTTCTGGCCGGTGTGGTCTTTTCCACCATGGGCTTGGGCATCCGCCTGATCGACGCGGCGCAGGTCTGGCAGATCCTGTTCTACCGCTCGCTCGCGATGACCGCGCTGCTCTATGTCGTGATCCGCCTGCGCACCGGGTGCAATCCGCTGGCGCTGGCGTGGCGCATGGGCTGGCCGGGGGTGATCGGCGGGCTGGCCCTGGTCGCAGCCTACAGCGGCGCGATCTTCGCGATCCAGACCACATCGGTCGCCAATGCGATGATGCTCTTTGCCTGCTCGCCCTTGCTGGCCGCCATCCTTGGCCGCCTGATCCTGAACGAACATGTCCGCCCCCAGACATGGGTCGCCATCGCCGTGGCCGCTTGCGGCATCGCGGTGATGGTCTGGGGAAGATTTTCCGGGGCCGCCCTGATCGGCAATCTCGCGGCGATCGGATCGGCGGTGGGCTTTGCCACCTTCACGATCACACTGCGCTGGGGCAAGGCAACCGAGATGATGCCCGCGATCTTTCTCTCGGGCCTCTTCGGCATGGCGCTGATGGCACTGATCTGCCTCGCGCTCGGCCTCTCCTTGTCCCTTTCGCCACGCGATCTCGGCCTGTCCCTTGGCATGGGGGTGTTTCAGGTTGGTGTCGGACTGATCCTCTACACCATCGGATCAAGAACTGTGCCCGCCGCCGAACTCACGCTTCTGTCGCTGGCCGAGGTGGTGCTTGGCCCGGTCTGGGTCTGGCTCGTGCTGGGCGAGACCGCCCCCCCCAACACCCTGATCGGCGGCACCATCCTGCTCACCGCGATTGCCGGCAACGCGCTCTCCGGCGCACGCCGCAAGCCCCCTCCGCCGCCCCTGTGACCGCCGCCCTCGCCTCGGCCCAGCGGTCAGCGCCCGTGCTCCGGCCAACCAAGCCGTCACCTCCGGGCCTTCAACACCGGCGCGCCAATCTGCCGCCTACCCCCGCCCGCGATAGGGCGGCACCCCCTGATCGGGGATCCAGACGCCCTCGGGCGCGGGCGCGGTCTGCCAGAACACATCGATCGGGATCCCACCGCGCGGATACCAGTAGCCGCCAATCCTGAGCCAGTGCGGGCTGAGAAACGCCACCAGCCGCCGGGCAATCGTCAGCGTGCAATCCTCGTGAAACGCGCCATGATTGCGGAAACTTGTGAGATAGAGCTTGAGCGACTTCGATTCCACGAGCCACGCCCCCGGCACATAATCGATCACCAGATGCGCGAAATCCGGCTGCCCGGTCATCGGACAGAGCGAGGTGAATTCCGGCGCGGTAAAGCGCACATGATAGAGCACATCCGCCTGCGGATTGGCGACGCGCTCCAGCACTGCCTCCTCGGGGCTTTGCGGCACTTTCGTCGCGCCGCCCAACTGCTTGAGATCCTTGTAGATATTTTCCGTCATGTCCTGTCCCCTCAGACCCCGCGCCGGTTGCCCCAGAGCATCACATGCAATTGCGGCAAGACATGCGCCTCGAACCATTCCTCTGCGATCACCCGCTCCACCAGCCAGCGCATCCGTTCTTCAATCCCCGCCTGATCGACCGCCGCGCTGTCGTCGTCGGGCGGTGGCGGGGTGTGGTTGCCGGGTTGCAGATAGACCGGCAGACGCGGCAGAAACGCCGCGACCTCGCGCGCGAAAGCGAAATCGGCCTCGTCAAAGACCACGATCTTGAGCACCACCGGCGCGCGCTCCGCCGCCTCGACACAGCGCCCCAAGAGCGCCCAGTCCACCTCCATCCCGCTTGACGGCGGCTTGGGGCTGAGCACCAGCATGTCGAGATCGGCAAACCAGCCCCGCGCGACGCTGCCCTGCGTCTCCAGCGCAAAGCGATAGCCCTTGGCGCGCCCCCGCCGGATCAAGGGCCCCAGCGGCTGAATCGCCGGATTGCCGCCCGAGAGCGTCACCATCATGGGCTGCCCGCCCGACAGCCGCTCGACCTCGGCCATCACCTCGGACGCGGCCATCGGCGCCCAACTGTCGCGATAGGCGGCATCGACCGCATGAAGACTATCGCACCAGCTGCACCGGTAATCACAACCGCCCGTGCGCACAAAGATCGTGGGCAGCCCGATCAGCGCCCCCTCGCCCTGAATCGTCGGCCCGAAAATCTCCGCCACCCGGATCCTGTCGCTCATGGCCTATATTCCGCCCATGTTTTCGGCGTCTCGCTCACCCGGACCGCCACCACCTCGGGCCAGCGCGCCTTGCACCAGTCATGGAAATGCCGCGCCATCCGCTCGGCCGTCACCCCGTCATCGCCCAGCACATCGTTGAGATGCCGGTGATCGAAATTCTCGTCGATATAGTGCTTCAACGCCACCAGATCGTGATAGTCGCGCACAAAACCATGCGCGTCGAGCGTCTCTGACGCCAGATCGACCACCACGATGTAATTATGCCCGTGCAGCCGCGCGCATTGATGCGTCTCGGGCAGATCCTTCAACTGATGCGAGGCCGAGAAATGAAATTCCTTGCTGATCCGGTACATCACGCGCCCCTCGCGGCCACCGCCGCCATCCAGAAATCGGCATCATCATAGTCGGTCGGATCAGCCACCCCCGCAAGATGAAACGCCTCGCGCCGCTCCACGCAGGTGCCGCAGCGCCCGCAATGCCGCGCGCCCCCCTTGTAGCAGGACCAGGTCTCGGCAAAGGGCACGCCGTGACGCGCACCATCCGTCACGATCGCGGACTTCGCCCCCTCCAGATAGGGCGTATAGAGCCGCACATCGGCATAGCCCTCGAGTGCCGCGTCCTGCATCGCCTGAAACGCGGCGATGAAACCGGGGCGGCAGTCGGGATAGATGAAATGATCGCCGCCATGCACCGCCGTCGCCACCGCCTCGGCCTTCTCCGCCGCCGCCATGCCAAAGGCAATGCTGAGCATGATCGCATTGCGGTTGGGCACGATGGTGATCTTCATCGTCGCTTCGGCATAATGCCCGTCCGGCACCATGACATCATCGGTCAGCGCCGATCCTGACAACGCCGCCCCGATCTGCCGAATATCCACGATCCGGTGCGGCACGCCCAGACGCCGCGCGCAGGCGGCAGCGCAATCCAGTTCCCGCACGTGACGCTGGCCATAATCAAAGGACAGCAGGCACAACAGCTCATCCTCCGCCGCCACGCGATGCGCCAGCGACACGGAATCGAGCCCGCCCGAGCAGATCACAATCGTTTTCATCATTCGTCCTTGTTTTGGGCGGGTAGGCTGCGACCGCGTAACGGGCTGCATCTAACGCCTCCGGCCCGTGAAAACAAGCCACCCCGGCCCCCCTCCGCCGTGTGCGGCCTTGACGGGCGCGCGCCCACCCAACACAGTCGCACTGTTGCAACGCTTGCACCTCTCCACGGAGACCCATGTGACGACCCATCTTGCCGATACCGTGTCCCTGCTGCGCGATCTCATCGCCTTTCCAACCGTGTCCGAGGTCAGCAATCTCGACATGATCGCTTATCTCGCGCACCGCCTCGAAAGCCACGGCGCGCGCATCGAGATCTTTCACGATGCCATCGGCCACAAGGCCAATCTCTTTGCCACGCTCGGCCCCGAGGGTGATGGCGGCATCGTGCTCTCGGGCCATTCCGACGTGGTGCCGGTGGCCGAGCAGGACTGGACCAGCCCCCCCTTTGAGCTGACCGAAAAGGACGGCCGCCTCTACGGGCGCGGCAGTTGCGACATGAAGGGCTTCATCGCCGCCGCCGCCGCCATGACCCCTTACTTTGCAGAGCGCGTGCGCGACCGCCCGATCCATTTCGCCTTTACCTATGACGAGGAGGTCGGCTGTCTCGGCGGACAGGCCCTGATCGAGAGCCTCAAGGCGCGCGGCATCCGCCCCAGCGTGGCGATCATCGGCGAGCCGACGATGATGCGGGTGATCGAGGGCCACAAGGGCTGTTACGAATACACCACCCGGTTCTGCGGCCAGGCCGGGCATGGCTCTGCCCCCGACCGCGGCGTCAACGCGGTCGAATATGCCGTGCGCTATGTGGGCCGCCTGCTCGACCTGAAAGAGGCCCTGCGCGCCCGCGCGCCCGAGACGAGCCGCTTTGACCCGCCCTGGACCACGATCAACACCGGCAGCCTCAAGGGCGGCGTCGCTCACAACGTGATCGCCTCCAATGCCAGCGTGGACTGGGAAATGCGCCCCGTTCAGGCAGCCGACGCGCTCTTTGTCAAAGAGGATCTGCGCCGCTATTGCGAGGAGATGCTGCTGCCCCGGATGCGCCAGATCTGCCCCGAGGCCAGCATCACGACAGAGGTGATCGGCGAGGTAGAGGGTCTCGAACCCACTGAGATGAACGAAGCGCGCGACATCGTGATGGAACTGACCGGCGCGAATGGCGCCGATCTCGTGCCCTTCGGCACCGAGGCCGGGCTTTTCCAGAGCTACGGCATGTCGGCGGTGGTCTGCGGTCCAGGCTCGATCGAACAGGCGCACAAGCCCGACGAATACGTCTCGCTCGACCAGTTGCAGCAATGCCTCGACATGCTGGGTCGGCTCGGCGACAGGCTGGCCGCCTGACCCCCGCCGCCCGCCACAACCCGACGATTTTCGTTAGGGAATAATCGGCTGGTGGCGTAAATTACCCGGATACCAGTGTCAAATTCCGCGAGTCTTTTCGCATATTCAGCACAGGATGACCCGCCATGAGCCTCAAGATCATCGGATCAGGTTTCGGCCGCACCGGAACCATGTCCACCAAACTCGCGCTCGAACAACTTGGCTTCGGCCCCTGCCATCACATGATCGAGGTCATCGAAAACCCCGCACAACCGCCCCATTGGGCCGCCATCGCCGCCCACCGACCGGTGGATTGGGAGGCGGTGTTCCACGGCTACACCGCGCAGGTCGATTGGCCCGGCGCCGCCGTCTGGCCGCAGACGATGCATGCCTTTCCCGACGCCAAGGTGATCCACACCGAACGCCCCGAAGGCGACTGGTGGCGCAGCTTCAACATCACCATCAGCAAGTTCTTCACAAGCGCGCCCGCGATGGACCTGCCGCCACACATCCATGACATCTTTCACATCATGGCGGGATGGTTCCTGAAAGAGACCTTCGAGGATCACACCGACCGCGACTGCGCGATTGCCGCCTATCGCGCGAACAACCGCGCGGTGCGCGATCAGGTTCCCGCCGACCGGCTCCTCATCTTTCACGTCGCCGATGGCTGGCAACCGCTCTGCGATTTTCTCGATGTGCCGGTGCCCGACACACCCTTTCCCCGCTCCAATCCGCGCGACGAATTCTGGGCGCATTTCGGGGGTGAACCGGCCTGACGGTGAGGCCGCGCGCGCTGCGTACATATCCCGCGTACGCCCTGCACAGGATGCACGCGGAGCCCTCAGAGCTTGCGGAATGTCAGGTAATGCGGCACCCGCCCCTCGCGCAGCGCCTTTTGCTCGTATCGGGTCGAAATCCAGTCCTGCCACGGCGCCCGCCAATCTGCGGGCCGCTCCGCCAGCCACGAAAATCCATGCCGGGGCACTTCCTCGAGGGTCTGCCGGACGTAATCGGGAATATCCGTCGCCACTCTGAAAATCGCGTTTTTCTTCATGACTTTAGAGAGCGGCCTTAAATAGCTTTCGGTGACGAAACGGCGCCGGTGATGGCGCTTCTTGGGCCAGGGATCAGGATAGAGCAGAAAGGCGCGGGAAATCGAGGCTTCCGGCAAGACATCCAGCATATTGCGAACGTCCCCCGGATAAACCGCTATATTTTGCGCCTCACTGGCCCGTATCTTGCCGAGAAGCATCGCCACGCCGTTGAGAAACGGCTCACAGCCGATGATCCCGACCTGCGGATAACTCACCGCCTGATGCACGAGATGCTCGCCCCCGCCGAACCCGATCTCCAGCGCGACCTCTCGATCCCCGAAAAGAGATTTCAGATCAATGGGTTTCCGGTCTGGATTAATGTCCCATCCCACCGGACCCGGCGACAACTTCACCAGATCCTCGGCGAGATAGGTCTCCTGATTGGGCCGCAACGTCTTGCCCCGGAACCTGCCGTAGAAATTGCGCCAGGGCGCGCCAGAGAGATGTCGATCCTGGGTCATGCCGGTCTTAGTTGGCGCATGAAGACCACACGCCATCCCCCTGTTCAGACGTTCTTTTTCAGATTTTCCGCCAGATCCGTTTGCTCCCAGCTAAAACCTCCATCCGCCTCTGGGGCCCGGCCGAAATGACCATAGGCAGAGGTGCGGGAATAGATCGGGCGGTTGAGGCCAAGCTTTGTCCGAATCCCGCGCGGGGTCAGGTCCATGCATGCGGCAATTGCCCTTTCTATTTCAGATTCAAGCACTTGGCCCGTTCCGTGGGTGTCAACATAGATCGACAAGGGCTCGGCCACGCCAATCGCATAGCTCAACTGCAAGGTGCAGCGTTTCGCCAGACCCGCCGCCACCACGTTCTTGGCCACGTAACGCGCCGCGTAAGCCGCTGATCTGTCTACCTTTGTCGGATCTTTGCCGGAAAACGCCCCGCCCCCATGCGGCGCCGCGCCGCCATAGGTATCAACGATGATCTTGCGCCCCGTGAGCCCCGCATCGCCATCCGGCCCGCCGATGACAAAGGTGCCGGTCGGGTTGACCCACCATTCCGTCGCCTCCGTCAGCCATCCCTTCGGCAACACTTCGCGGATGTAAGGCTCTACAATCGCACGAATATCCTCGCTCGTCTGCGCCGCGTCATGATGCTGCGTCGAAAGGACCAACTGCGTCACCTCGACCGGCTTGCCGTCCTCATAGCGCAGCGTCAGTTGCGATTTGGCATCCGGACCCAGCGTCGGTTCCGCGCCCGACTTGCGCGCCTGCGACAGCCGTTTCAGGATGGCATGTGCATAAAGGATCGGCGCGGGCATCAATTCCGGTGTCTCATCAACGGCATAACCGAACATGATACCCTGATCCCCGGCGCCGTCGCGGTCCACGCCCTGCGCGATATTCACCGATTGCTCATGCAGGAAGTTCAGCACATGACAGGTATTCCAGTGGAACTTGGCCTGTTCGTAACCGATATCCTTGATGCATTCGCGCGCGATCTCGGGAATGCGCCCCATGGCATCCTTGAGCCGGTCAGACCCCTTGCGCCCATTGCGATCCGGCAGCCCGATTTCTCCGCCGATCACCACCAGCCCGGACGTGGCAAAGGTCTCGCAGGCGACGCGGGCGTTCTCGTCCTCGGTCAGCAGATAGTCGAGGATGGCGTCGGAAATCCTGTCGCATACCTTGTCCGGATGCCCCTCCGAGACGGATTCGGAGGTGAAGAGATAGTTCTGTCTTGCCATTGAAGTGCTCCATTGAATTCCACCGCCACGCCAGGAAGCCGTTGTGACAGGAATAACGTTGGTTACGCGCGCGATGAAGGCGCGTCAATCCCATTTTTCTGCCGGATCCCCAAGCCAGTACGCACGAGCGTAATGACCAGAAGAAAAAGGAAAAAAAGGACCATTGGCATATCACCAAACCGGGCATACACAGTCTGCGGCAGAGGCGGTGGCAGAGCAACATCGCGCCATCCAGCCTCTCCCAGCGGGATCGAGGCTGTGACCTTGCCGGTGGCGTCGATCATTGCAGAAACCCCGGTATTGGCCACGCGGATCATGGGCAGCCCCTGTTCGGCACTGCGCAATCGGGCCTGTGCGAGATGCTGATACGGTCCCGAGACCGTTCCGAACCACGCATCATTGGTGATCAGGAGCATGAAATCCGGCCGCTCGGGGGCCGCGCGCACATCCTGAGGAAAAACCCCCTCATAGCAGATTAGGGGCAATGCCCTGCCAAGCGCGCCCAAACCGATCACCTGCGCGCCGGGCCCAGAGGAATAACCCTGTCCTTGGCTGGACGCCAGACCGTAGATACCAAAGCGGGCGAGAAGGTCGCCATAGGGCACGTATTCCCCAAAGGGCACGAGATGATGCTTGTCATAGAGCGCACCCACACGGCCCCCCGTCTCGATCAACGCCAGGGAATTGTAGAGACGCATCCCGTCAAAGCGCTGGATTCCGACCACCACCGGCACGCCCCCTGCTGCCTCGGAGATCACCTCCAAGGTGGCTGCGGCATCGTTGAGCAACACGGGCACCGCCGTCTCGGGCCAGACGATGAGATCGGGACGCGCATCGCCGGCCGCAGAAAAGCCAAGCTGACGCTCAAAGAACCCGCGCACCTTGTCGCGTTGCCACTTCTCGTGCTGCGGTGCGTTGGGCTGCACGAGGCGCACCACCGGGGCCGCGTCCAAGGCTGTGGCATCTGGCGTGAGCCACATCCCTATCGGCCACAGCAACGTCGCCGTCAACGAGACCAAAATGCCCCTGAACTGCCCCATGCACGCCTGCCATAACGTCACAGCCACCACCAACAACAGCGTCAGAAGACCGAGGCCTCCAAGGTAGGCTGACCAATGCAAGAGCGGTGTGTCGATCAGCACATGACCAGGTTGCGCCCAGGGAAATCCGGTCAGGACGTAGCCGCGCGCCGCTTCGGTCAAGCCGAAGGCACCAACATACCCGACCACGCCACCGCCGATTGCGCGTCCAACCCCCAGACCGATAGCCCAAAACAGCCCCATTCCCGCCGCCAGTCCCAGAAGGGCAAAGGGAGCCACCCAGCCATGGCGGGCAATATCGACCAGAAAGGGCTCGATGATCCAACTCAGCGCCAGCAGAAAATACCCGGTGCCCACGGCCCAGCCCAGACATGCGCCTTGCCGCCAGCCTGACGCACGCTCAAAAAGGCCATAGACCAGCGCCAGCATCCCGAGCGTGATCGGCCAGACCCCCCATGGCGCCTGCCCCAGTGCCGCCAGCGCACCAATCAGAAGAAAGACGAGCAGGCGCCGGGGGCGCGACAGGGTCCAAATCCATGCAGCGAGACCTCCCGCAAAACGCGGGTCAGCCATCAACTGCCTCGGGCATCCGCACACGTAACCGCTTGATCCGCCTCGGATCTGCCTCAACCACTTCGATAATCGGACCTGCGGGGTGCTCAATCACTTCGCCGCGCACCGGAACGCGCCCCAGCAGCATGAAGACCAGACCACCGAGCGTGTCGATCTCCTCTTCATCGACGTGATCGACATCCGTAAGCGATTGACCAATTTCGGCCTCAAACGCATCAAGCGGCGTCTTGGCCAGTGCAACATAGCAGCCGGGGCTCTCGAGACTCCAATATTGCCCTTCATCTATATCGTGCTCATCTTCGATCTCCCCCAAGACCTGCTCGATCAAATCCTCGATCGTAACCAGACCATCCACCCCGCCATACTCATCTATAACCAATGCCATGTGACGCCGCTCTGCCTGCATCTTTTGCAAGAGGACGCCGATTGGCATCGACGGGGGAACAAAGAGCAGCGGCCGCAGCATCGCCTTGAGAGAAAAGCGCGCATCTTGGCCATTGAACCCATGTTTGAGCGCAAAATCCTTGAGATGAACAAATCCGATGGGCGAATCCAGCGTGCCTTCATAGACGGGCAACCGGGTCATGCCGCTGTCACGAAAGACATGAACCAGATTTTCCTTGGAAATCGTGGCAGGCACCGAGACAATCTCAGCCTTTGGGATTGCAGCATCTTCGACAGTCTTGTGCCTCAGATTGCCAATCCCCGGCACGCCATTCACCGGCTCACGGTCGGATTTCGGCGGTGTATGGCTATCCGCGCCTGGATTGAACACCCCTATGATCCGGCGAAAAAAACCGCCTGCTGCCCCTGCTTCGCCTTGATCTTCCGGTTGCGCGCTCTGCGCTGCACTAGAAGATCCGTCAATACTGTCGCCCATCCGTCTTTTGATCCAAGTTACAAGGCTTTGCGCCCCAACATCGCTAATATGGGTCAGGGACCCCCAGTTTGCCAAGTATTGCCGTTTCGATTGTTTCCATCAAAGTGGCATCTTGATCACGAACATGATCATAGCCCAGCAAATGTAACACCGCATGAACAATCAGGTGCGTCACATGGTCGGAGAACGGCGTGCCGCTCTGCTCGGCCTCGCGGTTGCAGTAATCATAGGCGATGGCAATATCGCCCAACTCCGGATCCTGCCCGCGCATGGGAGGAGGAGGGGTCGCTCCGGGGTCTGCGGCGGCGCGCTCTTGGTTGGGCCAGCTCAGAACATTGGTGGCCTGCGGTTTGTCCCGAAAGTCGCCATTGAGTTCAGAAATCCGCGTGTCATTACAGGCCAGAATGCTGATTTCCCACTCATCAGGATCTAGACCCACATGCAAGAGCGTCGCGCGCCCGGCGCGTTCGACCAACTCCTCCAGTCCGACCGCCTGCCACCGGCCATCTTCAATGATCACCTCAGAAAGCACGCGGGTCAGCCATCGGCCTCATAAGCCTCGATAATGGCAGCCACCAACGGGTGGCGCACCACATCCTTGGCCGTAAAATAGTTGAAGCTGATTTGAGGGATCGTCTTGAGCAGTCGTTCGGCATCCGCCAGTCCCGAAGGCACGCCGCGCGGCAGGTCGATCTGTGTGCGGTCGCCCGTGATGACCATGCGGCTGCCTTCTCCGAGGCGGGTCAGGAACATCTTCATTTGCATGGATGTCGCATTTTGCGCCTCGTCGAGGACAACAAACGCATTCGACAACGTGCGCCCTCGCATGAACGCCAGCGGCGCAATCTCGATCTTCTTCTCCTCGATGAGCTTGGCCGCCTGCTTGCCGGGCAGGAAATCGTTGAGTGCGTCATAGAGCGGCTGCATGTAGGGATCGACCTTGTCCTTCATGTCACCGGGCAGATAGCCAAGCTTTTCACCCGCCTCTACGGCCGGGCGACTGAGAATGATCCGGTCCACATGCCCTTCGATAAACATGTTCACGCCAACCGCCACCGCAAGATAGGTCTTGCCTGTTCCCGCCGGTCCGATGCCAAAAGCCAGTTCATGCGAAAAGAGCGATCTGACATAGGATTTTTGCGCCTCGGTGCGCGGCTCGACATACTTCTTGCGGGTCTTGACTTCGACGCGGCCGGATTTGAACATCTCCATCTGGTCGCCAGCCAGGGCACCTGTCTCTGCGTCCGACCCACCCATCCTCAACTCGCGGTCCACATCACCGGCGACGACAGCCTTGCCCGATTCCAGCCGCGCATAGAGGGCGTTGAGGACACCCGTTGCCTCTTGGACCGGCCCATCCTCGCCCATCACCGACAGATGATTGCCGCGCCGCACGATCTGAACACCGAGCTTGCGCTCGATCTCCGCAAGGTTGCGGTCATACTCGCCGCACAGGTCAATCAGCAACATGTTGTTTGGAAAATCCACCACGGCTTGATGCATCGGAGCCATGTCAGAGGCGGGGGGCAGTGCGCTATTGGCCAATCAACTCTCCCAGAGGCTTATGTGTGACCCAAGCCTGCCAAGATGCGTCTCTGGGTGCAAGCGCACAGCACAAATTATCGCAGTTATTCGATCATTTCATGCGTGGAGGCGCTCAGATCACCCTTCGGGTCGCGGCGACACAGGCGTTTCACAAGAGATCGGGCACCTTGCTGCCGCGCTTGAAATTGCCAGTCGCAACTGTCGGTGGGGCGATGCCGGAACAGACCGGCTTGCCATAACGGTCAAGCCGCGGAGACAGGTAGCCCTCGACACCATCGTCAATGATCCAGTGATCGCAGCCGTTGGGATCGACCCATATGCCTGCTTGTAGCTGGTTGAGATGCTTGCCATCGGTTCCACGATCAGCCGATTTATCAGCCCCCACAGGGGGATGACCGCCGACACAAGCCGTCAGTAGGCTAACAACCGTCAGGGTGAGGATGAACTTGAACACTTTCATGATTTGCTCTCCTCAGCGCCAGCACATGATTTCGACACGGCGGTTTTGTGCTCTGCCCTCGGGGGTGGCATTTGAGGCTGTTGGATTACGTTCGCCATAGCCACGCATCGAAGAAACGCGAACGCCTGAATCTTGCGCGATCTGTGCGACCGCCTCGGCGCGGCGTTGGGACAGACGCATATTGTATTCGTCAGAGGCGACATTGTCGGTATGCCCGATGATGCTGAACGACACGGCGTTTGCGGACTGAAAGAACGCGCGCAGGCGTTGCTTTCCGGCCGAACCAACACGGGCGCTATCGGTTGCGAAAAGCTGATCCGTATTGACCACGCCACAGAGGTTCAGCTTGCGACAGACCGGTGTGCCGTCTCGCCGCAAATGCGGAGACATATAGCCCTCAGCACCGTCATCCATCACCCAATGCTCGCAGCCGTCCGGATCAATCCAGATGGTCGGGATGTAACGTTCGCCCACCACCGTCCGCTGTTCGCTCTGTGCCATGGCGCGTTCCGCCGCAAGCGTCATGCCAAATGCAAGGAAAGCCGTCAGAAAAATCTCACTGATCCGCCCTAAGGCCCGAAATCCGATCACTTGTCCTTACCTCGCACTCAAAACGCGGCGCAGCTGGCACTTTGCCCTGAAACACAATTAAGGATAACTGCTTCAAGACTTGAGAAAAAGCGTGAATATTGGTTGTTTGTGGTTAAATAGGAAACAACGCCGATCAGTTTGCGCATTTTCACCACAATCCCGCCATAATCGCTTTAGCCTAGGCCGCGAAGATCCGCCCCGACAGAGAGTTCGCCCCACTGCTCAAGACCTCCACCTGCGCCAGATCCCCCGGTTTCAGGGTTGGGCTGGTCACATGGACGGCATGCAGATAATCCGATTTCCCAACGATCTGCCCTGACAGTCGTCCCGGCTTTTCAAAGAGGACACTGACCTTGCGCCCGACCATCGCCTCTTGGGCAGCACGTTGCTGATTGGAGATCAGAGCCTGCAACCTCAAAAGCCGCTCCGATTTTACCTCTTCGGGAATCTGAATGCGCTCCGCGGCCGGGGTGCCGGGCCGCGTCGAATACTTGAACGAATAGGCCGTGCCATAGCCCACCGTCGCAATCAAATCGAGGGTGTCCTGAAAATCCGCCTCGGTCTCCTCGGGAAAGCCGACGATGAAATCCCCAGACAAGAGGATATCAGGCCGCGCCGCGCGGATACGCTCGATCAGGCGCAAGTAATCCTCGGCGGTATGGCCGCGATTCATCCGCTTTAGAATACGATTGCTGCCTGATTGCACCGGCAGATGCAGATAGGGCATCAGCTTTGGGCATTCTCCATGCGCCGCGATCAGATCGTCAGACATGTCCTTGGGGTGGCTTGTCGTAAAGCGGATTCGCGCCAAGCCCTCTATGTCATTGAGCGCCCAGATGAGCCGAGCGAGGCTCCAATCCTCACCGAGACCCGCACCGTGATAGGCGTTGACGTTCTGCCCTAAAAGCGTGATCTCACGCACGCCTCGCTCGACCAGATCGCGGGCTTCCTCCAGCACCCGCTCCGGCGGGCGGCTGACCTCTGCACCGCGCGTATAGGGCACGACACAAAAGGCGCAGAACTTGTCACACCCTTCCTGCACGGTCAGAAAGGCCGTCGGCCCGCGCGCGGATTTGGGCCGGTGGCGCAGCGTATCAAACTTGTCTTCGGTCGGAAAATCGGTGTCGATTGCCTTGCCGCCCTCGCGCAGCCGCGCTTCCATCTCCGGCAGGCGGTGATAGCTTTGTGGCCCGACCACCAGATCGACCAGGGGTTGACGGCGCATGATCTCTTCGCCCTCAGCCTGCGCCACGCAACCCGCCACACCAATCTTGAGATCGGGTTTTTCAACCTTGAGACCTCGCAGCCGCCCCAGTTCCGAATAAACCTTTTCTGCGGCCTTCTCACGGATATGGCAGGTGTTGAGCAGGATCATGTCCGCCTCGGTCGGATCCTGCGTTTCGACATAGCCCGCACCCGCCATGGCCTCGGCCATGCGCTCGCTGTCATAGACGTTCATCTGACAGCCGTAGGTCTTGATATAGAGCTTTTTCACGTCCGCCATGCGCTCGGCCTCTGCCTCAAGGTTGAGACTGCCTGACTACATCACTGCATGGGACACTTGCAATGCCTCAGCGTTTGGCGGACTCTGCGCGTCAAACCCCAGGAGCAAACCGGAACATGAGCGCACCCGATCTCAGGACCTTTCTCGACTCGCCCGGCAAGGCGCTCTCCAAGGGGCCGATCGCCATGGTCTTTGCCGAGGATGAAACGGAACTGAATTCCACCCTGCGCCATCATTTTGATGCCGGTTTTGCTGCGGTCCTGCTCTTTGCACCCGACGCTTTTGTCTTGGAACGTGATGTGGCCGCAGACCCGAGACTTCAGCGCATTTGTCACGATCTGGCGCTTGGCAAGACCGTCCGGGAGGCGGTCAACGCAGTGATCGCGGCGGCACCAGAGCTCTGGATGTATTATTGCTACAACGCCGAATACCTGTTCTATCCCTTCTGCGAGACACGCACCATTGGCGAGATGCTGAGCTTTCACGCCGAAGAACGCCGTGATGCCATGCTGACCTATGTGATCGACCTCTACGCGGATGATCTAGACGCATATCCTGATGCCGTGTCGCTGGAGACCGCACATATGGACAAATCCGGGTATTATGCGCTGGCCCGTCCTGATCCCCTCAATCACGATCACCCCAAGGAGCGGCAACTCGATTTCTTTGGCGGACTGCGCTGGCGCTATGAGGAGCATATCCCGGCCAAACGCCGCAAGATCGACCGCATCGCGCTCTTTCGGGCCAAGCCAATGCTAGAGTTACGCGAGGATCACACCCTGACGGATGAAGAATGCAACACCTATGCCTGTGCCTGGCATCATAATGTGACAAGCGCAATCTTGTCCTTTCGCACCGCCAAGGCCCTCAAGCACAATCCGGGATCGACGTTCGATATCCAGACCTTCAAGTGGCACAATTCCGTCCCCTTTGAATGGCATTCACGTCAGTTGCTGGATCTTGGACTTATCGAGCCGGGACAGTGGTTCTGAGCGATCCGTCGGCTCAGTTGTTGATCTTCTGCACCAGCGCTGTAACCGGGTCTGTCCGTTCGCCGCTGGCACTCTGGGCCGCACTTGACCAACGGATCAGGAAAGCCTGCACCCGATCGTTGCGCGCAATCATTTCTTCGCCTTTCGATATCGCCGTTCGCATGACCGCATGAACCCTTGGCGACAAGGCCGGTTCCTGCCAGATTGCGGCAAGCAAGCAGCCAGCAAAGCCAACGCCCACCAGCCAAGCCAAGCTCCGCGCGCGGCTCGCGCGGGCGGCGTAAACTTCTTGCCGTGGCGTCGGATTGCTTCGGTCGAACATCATCGCCACAGGTTCACAAACTCGAATGGCAAATTTGCGGCGAGACTCTGGCGTGGTGAGGATACTGTCTTGAAAGGAAAAACCCGGCCGACTGGACCGGGTTTTTCAGCGGATTGGATACCCACGCGCCCTATCGTGTCAACCCGCGGTGGCCACCGCCCTGCGGGTCATCACCCCGACCAGATGCGCACGATAGGCACCCGATCCGTGCAAATCGCTGATCAAGCCATCGCTCGCAACTGTCAGGCCAGAAATCGCCTCAGGCGCAAACTTCGCCGAGAGCGCGGCCTCTGCCTCGGACCAGCGAAAAACACCTCCCTCGGACGCTCCGGTCACGGCCACCCGCACGCCATCCGCGAATTTCGCGACAAACACCCCGACGAGCGCAAAGCGCGAGGCGGGTTGCTCGAACTTTTGATAACTTGCCCTCTCAGGCACCGGAAAGCGAACTTCGGTGATGATCTCTCCCTCCTCGAGGGCCGTCGAAAACATCCCCTGAAAAAAGTCATCCGCGGCAATCTCTCGGTTCGAGGTAATCACCGTGGCCCCCGACCCGAGCACCGCCGCCGGGTAACAGGCCGAAGGGTCGTTATTGGCAAGACTGCCGCCGATGGTGCCACGATTTCGCACCGCCGGGTCGCCGATATGAGCGGCGAGGCTGGCCAGCGCCGGATAGGCCCCCGCCCCCGCGGCTACCACCGCGTGAGTCGTGCCGCCGCCAATGCAGAGGCGGCCGTCATCGGCGGTGCAGATGCCCTTCAACTCGGCAATGCCCGACAGGCACACGAGCTTTGACGGCGCAGCCAACCGCGCCTTGAGGGCGGGGATCAGCGTCTGCCCGCCGCCAAGCGCCTGTGTCTCTTCTGCGCCGAGTGCCTTGATCGCATCGGCAATCGTTGCCGGGCGTTCGATATCAAATGCATACATGATCGCTCTCCTTACGCTTGCATCGCAGCCCAGACCCGCGCGGGGCTGAGCGGCATGTCGATATGGGTCACGTCATGACCTGCGGATCGCAGCGCATCGACCACCGCATTCACCACGGCGGGCGGGCTCCCGATCGCCCCTGCCTCGCCACAGCCCTTGACCCCCAGCGGATTGTGGGTGCAGGGCGTCTGGCAGGAATGATCGACCTTGTAAAAAGGCACATCGTCGGCACGTGGCATGGCGTAATCCATGTAGCTGCCGGTCTGAAGTTGCCCATTCTCGTCATAGACGCATCTCTCCAGCAGCGCCTGCCCGATCCCCTGCCCGATCCCGCCATGCACTTGGCCCGAGACAATCATCGGGTTGATGATATTGCCGAAATCATCCGCCGCCGAGAACCGCTCGATGGTGACGCGACCGGTCTCGGGATCGACCTCGACCTCACAGGCATAGGCCCCCGCCGGATAGGTAAAGTTTGACGGGTCATAGAATGCCGTCTCCTCCAGTCCCGGTTCCAGATCCGCCAGCGGATAGTTATGCGGCACATAGGCGGCAAGGGTCACATCACCCCAGGCCACGGATTTATCCGTGCCCGCAACGCTGAACCGGCCATCCTTCAACTCGATATCGGCATCTGAGGCCTCCATCAGATGCGCCGCGATCTTCTTGGCCTTGTTGATGATCTTTTCGGTCGCGCGCACCATGGCCGATCCGCCCACAGCAATCGAGCGACTGCCATAGGTGCCCATGCCCATCGGCGTGTTGGCGGTGTCGCCATGCACGATCTCGACCATGTTGGCATCAATTCCGATCATCTCGGACACCACCTGGGCAAAGGATGTCTCATGCCCCTGCCCATGGGAATGCGAGCCGGTCATTACCACAAGACCGCCAGTGGCGTTGACCCGCACCGTTGCACTCTCATAAAGACCCGCGCGCGCGCCCAATTGCCCCACGAGGTTCGAGGGCGCGATGCCGCAGGCCTCGATATAGCAGTTGATCCCCAGCCCCCGCAGACGGCCCTTGGCCTCGCTTGCCTTGCGCCGTGCAGCAAAGCCCTTGAAATCCGCGATCTCTTCCAGCTTGTCCATCGTGGCGTGGTAATCGCCGGTGTCATATTCCACGGCCACCGGCGTTGCATATGGAAACTGGGTGATGAAATTCTGCCGACGCAGCGCAATCGGATCGACCCCCAATTCACGCGCCGCCTTGTCGATCACCCGCTCCAGCTGGAACGTGGCCTCGGGCCGTCCGGCACCGCGATAGGCATCGACCGGCACGGTGTTGGTAAAGACCGCCTTGACGTTCACATAGATCAGCGGCGTCTTGTAATTCCCGGCCATCAGCGTGCCATGCAGCCAGGTCGGCACCGAGGGTGCGAAGGTGCTGAGATACGCCCCCATATTCGCATGGGTATCGGTGCGGATGGCGGTAAAGTTGTTGTCCGCATCCAGCGCCAACTCGATTTTCGTCACATGATCGCGCCCCTGCGCATCGGTCATGAACGCCTCTGAGCGCGAGCAGGTCCATTTCACCGGGCGATTGAGCGCCTTGGCCGCAAAGGTGCAGAATGCCTCCTCGGCATAGTGAAAGATCTTGGATCCAAAACCGCCGCCCACATCGGGGGCCACCACGCGCAGCTTGTGCTCGGGAATGCCCAGCACGAACGCGCCCATGAGGAGGCGGATCACATGCGGGTTCTGGCTCGTCGTGTAGAGCGTCGAATCGCCCGTCGAACGGTTGAAATCACCCACCGCCACGCGCGGCTCCATCGGGTTGGCAACCAATCGCTGATTGACCAGTTCCAGCGTCGTGACATGCGCGGCCTTGGCAAAGGCCTCATCGACGGCCGCCTTGTTCTCTTCGACAAAGCCCCAGTCGTAACAGAGGTTGCTCTTCAACTCTTCATGCACCTTGGGCGCGCCGGTCTTGAGCGCCGCCTTCATGTCCACGACCGCCGGCAGTTCCTCGATATCGAGCACGATCGCCTCGGCGGCATCGCGCGCCTGCGCATAGGTCTCGGCGACCACGGCAGCAATCGGATCGCCCACGTGGCGCACCTTGCCGCGCGCCAGAACCGGATGCCCCGGCTCCTGCATCACCTCGCCAAATCGGTCCGTCACCTGCCAGCCGCAGGGCAATCCGCCGACACCTTCGAAATCCTTGCCGGTAAAGATCCGGATCACGCCCGGCATCCCCTCGGCGTCGCTGGTATCGACCTTGTTCAGCCGCCCATGCGCAACGTCCGAACGCAAAAAATACACATGAGCCTGCCCGCGCAGGTTGATGTCATCGGTGTAGTGGCCGTTCCCGGTCAGAAACCGGATATCCTCGCGCCGCTTCGTGCTGGCGCCAATGCCGCCGTCTTTGGGCATGTCATTCTCCTCCCTGATCGTCCGGGGTTGCCCCCATGTTCACCCGCAGCATGTTCACTGTTCCCCAAATACTCCGGGGGAGCGCCGCAGGCGCGGGGGCAGCGCCCCCAAATCTCGCTCTACTCTGCCGCGATGCGGCTCACGTCCTGACCGCTGGCCGCCAGAATCGCCTTGACGATGTTGTGATAGCCCGTGCAGCGGCAGATATTGCCCTCAAGATAATCACGCACCTCAGCCTCGGTGGGCGTCGGGTTCTCGGCCAGAAGGGCGGCCGCCGACATCACCATGCCGGGCGTGCAGAATCCGCATTGCAACCCGTGATGGTCCTGAAACGCCTGCTGGATCGGATGCAGCGTGCCATCCGGCTCGGCCATGCCCTCGATGGTGCGCACCTCCGCCCCCTCGGCTTCGGCCGCGAACATGGTGCAGGATTTCACGGCCTTGCCGTCCACATGCACGACGCAGGCCCCACATTGGCTGGTGTCACAGCCCACATGCGTGCCGGTCAGGCCAAGCGTCTCTCTCAGAAATTCGACAAGAAGTGTGCGACCTTCGATCTGGCCCGACGCTGGCTTGCCATTAACGGTCATCTTGACCTCAGTCATTGGTTCCTCCCGGTTTGAATTGTCCGTCCCCCGTCAGACCTTAATCGCAACGGCCCGACTGTCCAGTGCGACTAAAGCACGCCTCCTGCGACTTGAGAACCCGATTTCTTGCGGCTCAGCGCCGTTCGCCCCGCCGCGGCTGCGGTCGGGTCGGAATCTCCTTCAGAAGCCCGCCCACGCCCATCGCCGAAATCTCCGCCGCCCCGCAGGGCAGGCCACAGGCCACCCGCGCCAAAACCCAGTCCGCCCCATGCAGAACCGGACTACGCGCAGAGCCTGGAAGACCGATCACGGGCCGCTGGCCCAGATACCCCAGAAAAAGAAGGTTGCCCGGATCCACGGGTATCCCGAACCGCTCGACATGGCCGCCTGCACGGCGCAGCGCCTCTGGGGCCGTGTCATGCCAATCCGAAGTAGCCGATGCGGTGAGAATGAGCATGATATCGCCCCCCGCCTGCGCGATTGCCGCAGCCAGAGCCGCCTCCTCATGCGCACAGATCACGGTCTCCGCCATCTCCATTCCCAGGCCCGCAACCCGCGCAACAATCGCCTCGGCGCCCTTGCTGCCTGGTCCCCCCGGAACATCAGTGATGATCAGGCTCGCGCTGCGGTATTGCGGCACTGCGAGCCGAACCGCACCGCGCGCCGCCTCCGTCGCGCGATCCAGCGCCACACGCGGCACGCCATAGGCGATGATCTTGACGGTCGCGATCATACCACCAGCATGGATCTGATGGTGCTGCGAGACCGTGGCCAGGGTGATCATCGGATCAACCATATTGACCGCATGGATCGCGGCGGCGTCGAGACAGACCACACCTGGCCGCTCTGCGATCAGGTTGACACGGCCCGTAAAGGGCGCGCTCAACGCAATGTCGGGGGCTGTTTCGCGCAAGGCCATGGCAAGCCCCTCCGCCGCCGCGTTCTCGTGTACATCTTCCGCGTCCAACATGGCCACCGTGACCACAACATAACCCGCCGCGCGCAGCGCCTCGATCTCTGAGGGGCCCAGCACGCCCCCCTTGCGCAAGCGCCCCCCGGCCACCTGCTCGGAATGGGCCAGGATGCCGCCTTCGGCTTCTTCCAGTGGCACGGGTCCGAACTTCATGCACCCTTCCTCAAGATGCGCGTCATCTGGGCCAGGATACTGACTGCAATCTCCGACGGACCCGCCGCGCCGATATCCAGCCCGATGGGTCCATGGATGCGTCCGATCTCGGCCTCGGTGAACCCTGCCTCGTGCAACCGCACCACCCGCCTGGCATGGGTCCGGGATGATCCCAAAGCGCCGATATAGAACACATCCGAGCGCAACGCCTCAAAGAGCGCCGGATCATCCAGCTTGGGGTCATGCGTCAGCAGAACCAGCGCGGTGCGCGCATCGAGGCGAAGGGCGCGGATGCCCTCATCCGGCCAGTCGTGCAATACCGTCTCTCCCGGAAACCGCGCCTCTGAGGCAAAACTCTCTCGTGGGTCGATCACCAAGGGATCATAGCCCGCGATCCGCGCCATCGGCACGAGGGCCTGTGCGATATGTACCGCCCCGATGATGATGAGACGCAAGGGCGGATTGTGGATGGCCACGAAGGTCACGCCATCCGCCTCAAACCCGGAGCGATCCATGCGAAACCGCTCGACATGGCCCTCGCGTTCCAAGCGGCGAGCAATCTCCAGCCCGGTGACGTAGGCCATCGGCACCCGCGCCGCTCTTGCCAGAACCAGATCGGCCAAGAGCGCCTCGGGCATCACAGATCCGATGGGTTCGACCAGCACCCGGATCGTGCCACCACACGCCAGCCCGACGGCAAAGGCATCGCCATCCGAGACGCCATATTCCAGCAGCACCGGGCGCCCTGCCGCGATGGCGTCCCGCGCCTCAGTCACCACCGCCCCCTCGACGCAACCGCCCGAAACAGAGCCTGCGATCTCTCCCTCACCCGAAATTGCCAACTGGCTCCCCACCCGTCGCGGCGCGCTGCCCCAGGTTTCGACCACCGTCGCCAAGGCCGCGCCCTTGCCCACGCGGTGCCACGCGAGGGCTGTTTCCGGAATGTCGTCAAATCGCCGCATCATGTTCTCCCTGTCCTGCCGGTCATGCTTGCAAGGCCGCCATCAACCGCGCCTTCTCGCCGCCATCCTCGCGGCGTGAAATCGCGGCGGCCAGATCCTCCAGCGTGGCGACGGAATGGCCCGCGCGAAAGGCGTCCACATGCGGCAACATGGCAGCGATCCCACGCGCTTTTGGCGCGAACCCCTCCCACCGCAAGAGCGGGTTGAGCCAGATGAGACGCCGCGCGCTCAGATGCAGACGCTCCATCTCATGGGCCAGACTGTCCGGCGCGTCGCGATCCAGCCCGTCGGTGATCAGAAGCACCACCGCCCCCTGCCCCATGACGCGCCGCGACCAGTCGCGGTTGAAGGCGTGCAGACAGGTGCCGATCCGCGTTCCACCCTCCCAGTCCTGCGCCTGACGGCCCGCAGCGGCAAGCGCCGCATCCACGTCCCGCGTCGCCAGATGCCGGGTGATATTGGTGAGTTGCGTGCCAAAGGTAAAGGCGTGCACCTTGGACCAACCCGCGCCCTTCTGATTGGCCACAGCGTGAAGAAAATGCAAGACCATGCGGCTGTATTGGCTCATTGATCCTGAAATATCGCAAAGCACCACAAGATTTGGCCAGCGTTCCTGCGGCTTTTGCCAGTGCAGCCGCCGCAGATCGCCACCATGGCGCAGCGCGCCGCGCAACGACCGGCGGGCATCGATCCGTCTGCCCAGCAAACTTGCCTCGCCACGACGCGCCGCAAAGGGTTTCACCGGCAGGCTCAGCCGCGCCAGCATCCGCTTGGCCTGCGCCACCTCCGCCGTGCTCATCTGTTCGAAATCGAGATGGCGCAATCGTTCCTCGCCGGACATGGTGGCGGTTGCGTCACTCTCGATCTTCACCTCATCGCTCGCGCGCTCTTCGATCTCGGGTGCATCCCGCGCCACCCCGTCGAGGAGCGCCTCCGCCGCGCGCTTCTCGCCCGCCTCGCCCGCGCGGTCCTCCTGCACGCCGCGGATAGCGGGCAGCATCATCGCCATCATGTGCTCCATGTAGCGCGGATCGCGCCAGTAGAGGCGGAACACCTGCGCGAAAACCACCAGATGCTCGGGCCGTGTCACGAGACAGGCGCGCAGGGTATAGAAGAAATCGGTCCGGCTGGTGAAGCCTGCAACCGCCACCGCACGCACCGCGTCGATCACCCGTCCGGGACCAATCGGCAGCCCGGCCGCCCTGAGCGCGCGCGCGAAATGGGTAAGGTTGTGGGTCAGCTTGGGGTCGTCCGGCAAGTCGAGAGGCGGGAGCTCAGCCATGCCCATAAAACTCCAGCGTCCGGTCAACATTCTGGACATGTATCTGAGTATATGGCTCGTACCATTTCAGTATACCAGCCGCCAGATCATCCGCGATGATTGCCTCAAGCGGCGTGTCGCATTTCTCCGGTGATGCCTGCAATCCTGCAAGCCAACGAACATAGCGTTGCGTGGCGCGGATGATTTCGGCAGCATATCCACCACCTGCCAAAATCTCCGGGGCCCCATGATCCTGTAGCACAAACTCCGGCTCAAGGGCCGCCAACCGGTCAAGATCATCCAAATGGGTGGCAAAATGCGCTGGTTCGCCCACATAGGTCACGCAATCCTCAACCGTATCGCCCGCCAGCAGGATCCGTCGCTCTGGCAGCCAGAGCACGGTGGCATCATCGCTGTGAATATTGGCCTCGATCAGCGTCACCGTCTGATCGCCAAACAGTATCTCGAGATGGCCAGAAAAAACCCGCGTCGGCAGGATCAGCGGCTTGATCGCGGGCGGCCCATCATAGGTGCCCGTTTCAATCGCAACACGCCGCTCCGCAAGATGCGCCGCAGTGCGCGCATTTGCGATCACTTCGCAGCCTGCAAAGGCCGACGTCCCGGCGACATGATCCAGATGCCAATGGCTGTAAATGACCGTGAATTCGGTCACACCCTGCTCTTCGAGATGCACCCGGATTGCCGCGCCGTGTTCGGGGGATACGTTGGTATCATAAACCAGCGCCGCCTGCCCCGCGACCAGAGCATAGGTGGCAATGCCCAGACCTATTGCCCCGTCATCAACCCAGTTGTCATCCTCCATGAATCGATAACCTGCCACCCGTCCATCGTAATAGGCATAGAGTCCGGGATGCGGTTGAAAGATGCGCAAGTGCTGCGTCTGTCCCATCATGATGGCTCCAGAGTCGCGCGCACCTCATCGAGCAGGCGCTTGGCCTCCGAGCCCTGCAACCTGGCAATGTCGTCCTGATATTTGAGGATCGCTCCCAGTGTGTCGGCGATCACCTCCGGGCTGAGCGCGATCACGTCGAGGGCAAGCAGGCATTTGGCCCAGTCGATCGTCTCGGCCACGCCCGGTTTCTTGAAGAGGTCCTCTGTGCGCAACCGCTGGACAAAGGCAACCACCTCGCGACTGAGCCGTTCCGAGGCCTCGGGCGCACGGGTTTGCACGATTTCGATCTCCCGATCGAATGTCGGGTAGTCCACCCAATGATAGAGACAGCGGCGCTTGAGCGCATCATGCACTTCTCGGGTGCGGTTCGAGGTCAGGATCACGATTGGCGGCTCAGGCGCGCGGATCGTGCCCAGTTCCGGGATCGTGACCTGGAAATCGCTCAAAGCCTCCAGCAGGAAGGCCTCGAACGGCTCATCCGTGCGATCGATCTCGTCGATGAGCAGCACCGGCGCGCCGCCGGGTTGGGGACGCATCGCCTGCAACAGGGGCCGCTCGATCAGGAATTCCTCGGTAAAGAGCTCATCCTTGAGATGTCCGCGATCCACCCCTCCCGCTGCCTCCGCCGCCCGGATCGCGATCATCTGCCCGGTGAAGTTCCACTCGTAGACGGCGCTTGCGGCGTCCAGCCCCTCGTAGCATTGCAGACGAATCAGGCGCCTCCCCAATCCCGCGGCCAGTGCCTTGGCAATCTCGGTCTTGCCGGTGCCCGCCTCGCCCTCGAGAAAGAGCGGCCGCCCAAGCCGCAGCGCCAGATAACTCACCGTGCCAAGCGCGCGACCACAGATGTAATCCTGACCTGCCAGGAGATGCTGCACCGAGTCGATGGATGTTGGGTTCTGCACGTTATCGCCTCCGTTGGCCTCTCGCCTCGGGCAGAGGCTGCATTGCGCCGTGACCCGGGTCAAGGGCACTCGCCGCTCTATCTTCGAGGGTGGCCGGCATACTCCATGCACCGGCATTTGTGTCGAGGACAGCTTGAAAAGCAATCCTGGATTGTCTCCCCTCGAGTCAGATCCGCACAAAGTGGTCAAGGATGCGCAGGTCAAACAAACGTGCTAGTGATTCTGCAAACCGTCTGATCTGGGCCTGGACGCCTCCGCTCCATCGCGCCCGCGTTCAAGAGAGGACGGCGTGTGTGTGTTTAAAATTTCAGGGTTTCCATCACCATGCAGGATAATTTCCCCAGTACCAGCGGTGATCTCTCCGGCCTCGGCTGGCAGGCTTGGCGCGAGTGTGCAGCGAAGCTGGTGGGCCGCCATGGCTCTACCGTGCCTCTCGGAAGCAAACATGCCGCCATCCTGATCAAGCGCAAGGACACCCTTCTTGTTACATTCGAGACCCATGCGCGGATGGCAGAACTCTCGGCGGAGGCGCATCCGCTGGGCTGGACCATGGTCAAGGGGCTGGACTGGTCGCATCTCTGCCTTGTCAGCGAGGATGACACCTGGTTCCGGGAGCCGCGCGTCTATGGCTTTTTCGACCGACTGATCGACGATGGATTCTTTGACCAATTCGACCAGGTGATCTTTTACGGCGCGGGTCCGTGCGGCTATGCGGCTTCGGCCTTTTCGGTCAGTGCACCGGGCGCCAAGGTGGTGATGCTGCGACCACAAGCCACGCTGGACCCCGAACGTACCGAATGGGATGACCGCTACATCCGCATGCGCCGCACCAGTTTTACCGACCGTTTCGGTTATGCACCCGATATGCTCGGGGGGGCCGCCGAGGCCGTGCTGCTCTATGATCCAGAGGTTGAGCTTGATGCCATGCACGCGGCGCTTTTTTCACATCCCAAACTGCTCCGGTTCCGCACCCGCTATCTGGGCTACCAGATCGAAACCGAACTCATGCAGATGCGCGTGCTCCTGCGCCTTCTGGCACAGGTCGGAAGCGGCAAACTGACCCGGACAAGTCTTGGCAGACTGTTTCGCGCACGTCGCAATGCGCCCGGCTATCTGGCACACCTTCTGCAGGTCGTGCTGGCAGAGGAGCGGGACTACCTGACCGCCCTGCTCTGCCGCAACGTGTTGGCGCGCAATCTTGGCGGACCGCGCTTTCGCAAAGCCTTGTCGATGGCAGATAGCCGGCTGCATGCCGGGCAGGACTGAGACCACGGCTGCCTCTGGTCTTGACCCCTGCGATTGTGTAAGGGCAGCGGCATGAGCCAGAGCCTTACCCTCCGCCGCCCTGATGACTGGCATCTGCATCTGCGCGATGGAGCAATGCTGCGCGCCGTGCTGCCGGAGACCACGCGGCATTTCTCCCGTGCTCTGATCATGCCCAATCTTGTGCCCCCCGTGGTCACTGCCGCCGATGCCCGCGCTTACCGAGACCGCATCCTTGACGCGCGTCCGGAAGGGGCGAAGTTCACACCCCTGATGACTCTCTACTTAACCGAGAACACCGATCCCGAAGATGTGGCCGCCGCCCATGCCGCTGGCCTCATCACCGCAGTCAAGCTCTACCCGGCAGGCGCCACGACCAATTCGGCAAGCGGCGTGCGCGATTTCGATGCCGTACGCGGCGTGCTCGAACGCATGGCCGGGATTGGCCTGCCGCTCTGCGTGCATGGCGAAGTGACCGACCCGACGATCGACATCTTCGACCGTGAGGCGGTGTTCATCGATCGTGTGCTCGATCCGATCCGCCGCGCCACACCGGGTCTGCGGGTTGTGATGGAACATATCACGACGTCACAAGGCGTGGACTATGTGATGTCTCAGGACCGCGATCTTGCCGCGACCATTACCACCCACCACCTTGTGATCAACCGCAACCACATCCTCGCAGGCGGCATCAGGCCGCATTACTACTGCCTGCCCGTGGCCAAGCGCGAGGAACACCGCCTTGCCCTGCGCGCCGCCGCCACCGGCGGCGATCCGCGCTTTTTTCTTGGCACCGACAGCGCCCCGCATCCCGATCCCCTGAAGGAAAGCGCCTGCGGCTGCGCCGGTTGCTTCACCGCCCCAACCACGCTTCCGATCATCGCGCATGTGTTCGAGGACGAAAATGCGCTTGAGCGACTCGAGGACTTTACCTCGCTGCGCGGCGCGGCATTCTACGGCCTTCGCCCGAACGAAGAGCGGATCACACTGTCCAAGGGCGTGCCCATCGCGTCCCCTGCCCACATTCAGACGGGCGACGGCACGGTCACGGTATTCGATCCCGGTTTCCCGCTAGAGTGGCATGTGACCTGATCTTCACCGTCTCGAAATACTCCCGCCGGAGGCATCGCAAGCCTTCGGCGGGGCGACCGCAAAAGGAGCTTTGCCATGATTCCCAGCACCTTCCCCCCGAAAGAGGACATCGCCCGCCTCACCGCCCGCATGTTGCTGGAAATCGGCGCGGTGCATTTCAATGCCGAGACCCCCTTCACGCTCGCCTCCGGCCTGCCCTCGCCGACCTATATCGATTGCAGAAAGCTGATCAGTTACCCTCGTATCCGCTCCACGCTGATGGATTTCCTCACGATCACCGTGTTGCGCGATGCCGGATTTGAGGCCTTCGACAACATCGCTGGAGGCGAAACAGCGGGCATCCCCTTTGCTGCTCTGGTCGCCGAACGCCTGGCGCTGCCAATGACCTATGTGCGCAAGAGACCCAAAGGCTATGGCCGCAATGCCCGCATCGAAGGGGTGATGCAAGAGGGTCAACATGTGCTGCTGGTCGAAGACCTGACCACCGATGGCGGCTCGAAACTCTCCTTTGTCGATGCGATCCGCGAGACTGGAGCCATCTGCGCTCACACGGCGGTTATTTTCTTTTATGACATTTTTCCCGAAACCCGGGCAAATCTGAGAGATCACGGGGTGACTCTGCATGCCCTTTGCACCTGGTGGGACGTTCTTGCCGAGGCGCGCGCGCAAGCCAGTTTTGACACGCCAACACTCGCAACCGTCGAGGCATTCTTGACCGATCCACGTAAGTGGCAGGCGGAAAACAAGAAATAATTCTTATCCACAGAGTCTGGAAAATCCAGCGTCTCGAATCGCAAATACGCCCGAGATGTGGTAGTTCTCTCCTCATCAACCGCATCATGTGGCGGCCCGGGACGCGCGTCACGTTTATCCACCGGTTTTTCCCGGTGTTCATCCACAGGGTTGTGGCAGTAGCGATCGAGGCGGTCTTGGCTTATGAACTACAGAACACAAAAACCGATAGAACGGGGACAGCAGGCATGAGGAAGAACACGGCTTTCAATCCGACCGGGGCCGAAATCGAAGCCCCGGAAACCATGCCCCATTCCATCGAGGCAGAGCAGCAACTTCTCGGTGCGATCCTGACAAACAATGACGTCTATGACCGCGTGGCCGCGATCATCGGAGCGCAGCATTTCTACGATCCCGTTCATGCCCGCATCTTCGAGACGGCCGCCGCGCGCATTGCAAGAAACGCACTTGCCTCGCCCGTCACCCTGCGCGCGTTTCTCGAAAATGATGCGGGTCTCAGGGAACTGGGCGGCGCGGCCTATCTGGTCAAACTCGCCGGTGCTGCAATCTCGACCTTTGCGGCGCGCGACTATGCACAGATGATCTACGATCTCGCGATTCGTCGCGAGTTGATTGCGCTCGGTCATGAAATCGCAGCCAAGGCCGCGCGTGTCGATCTCGAAAGCGAGCCCAAGGACCAAATCATCGAGGCAGAACAGAAACTCTACCAGCTTGCCGAAATGGGGAAATCAGAAACAGGATTTCAAAGTTTTCTCAAAGCAATAACAGATGCTGTTAATGTTGCCAACGCGGCCTATCAACGTGAAGGCGGAATGGCCGGCATCTCGTCAGGTTTGGCCGATCTCGACAGCATGCTGGGTGGTCTGCATAACTCGGACTTGCTCATTCTCGCGGGACGGCCTTCGATGGGGAAAACGTCGCTCGCCACCAACATCGCTTTCAATATCGCGCGCGCGTATCGTCGCGGCAAGTTGCCCGATGGCACTGAAGGCGCGGTCGATGGTGGCGTGGTCGGTTTCTTCTCGCTTGAGATGAGCGCCGAACAATTGGCTGGCCGGGTGCTGGCGGAGGCATCGGAAATTCCCTCGCACAAGATCCGCCAAGGGGATATGGACGAGATCGAATTCCGCCGCTTTGTCGATGCGGCCAAGACGCTCGAATCTTGCCCACTCTACATCGACGACACCGCTGCCATCCCGATCGCGCAACTGGCCGCGCGAGCACGTCGTCTGAAGCGCACGCATGGGCTGGATGTTCTCATCGTCGACTATCTGCAACTGGTGCGCGGGTCCGCCGATAACCGGGTGCAGGAGATCGGTGAGATTTCCATGGGGCTCAAGGCGATCGCCAAGGAGTTGCACATCCCCGTCATCGCCCTCTCGCAACTCAGCCGTCAGGTAGAAAACCGCGAAGACAAGCGCCCGCATCTGTCGGACCTGCGCGAATCCGGATCCATTGAACAGGACGCCGATGTGGTGATGTTCGTGTTCCGCGAGGAGTATTACAAGGGACGCGAAAAACCCGGCGACCACGAGATGGAGAAGATGGCTGAATGGAAAGAGGCCATGTCAAGCCTCCACGGCAAGGCCGAGATCATCATCGGCAAGCAGCGCCACGGGCCCATCGGAACCGTCAACTTGAGCTTTGAGGAACAGTTCACCCGCTTTGGCAACTTGGCAAAGCCTTGGCAGCAAGGCGGCGGACAGGAGTTCTAAGTCCTGCTCGCGATGCCGGATCAGAGTTTGACGCCGCGCCGCCCGGCAAGATCGGTGAAATACTGCCAGGCAACCCGCCCCGAGCGCGATCCACGGCTTGCCTGCCATTCGATAGCCTCGGTCCTGAGCGTGGCATCGTCAATTTTCACTCCGTAGGCGTCGCAATAGCCCCGAACCATGGCAAGGTATTGGTCCTGATCACACGAGTGAAAACCGAGCCACAAGCCGAAACGATCCGACAGCGACACCTTTTCCTCAACTGCTTCGGATGGGCTGATCGCCGATGAGCGCTCGTTCTCGATCATGTCGCGCGGCATCAGGTGGCGGCGGTTGGACGTGGCGTAGAACACCACATTGTCGGGTCGCCCCTCGATTCCGCCATCGAGCACCGCCTTGAGCGATTTGTAGTGCTGGTCATCATGACTGAAAGACAAGTCGTCACAATAGAGCAGGAATCGCACCTTACTTGCACGCAAGAGGTTCAAGAGACGTCCGACCGAAGCCAGGTCCTCGCGTTGCAGTTCCACAATCGTCAGGGCCAGTCCCTCGGCGCGCACGGCGGCATGCACCGCCTTGACCAGGCTTGATTTACCCATGCCACGGGCGCCCCACAGCAGGGCGTTGTTTGCGGGAAGACCGCGGGCGAATTGCCGCGTATTGGCCAACAACGTATCGCGCGCCCGGTCCACACCGACAAGCAGCGCCATATTCACGCGGTTGATCTCTGCCACCGGCTCAAGCCGATCAGGTCCGACATGCCAGACAAAGGCATCCGCCTTGCCAAAATCCGGTGCAGTCAGTGGCGCGGGGCTCATCCGCTCCAGAGCAGCGGCTATTCGCTCCAGTGGATCAGACATGAATCACAGCCTTCCCTTGTCCGCCCCAGACCCCGCCAGCGGATCTTCGGCGTCAAACTCGTCGTCCTCGTCCTCCACCCAAAGTCCCTGTGCCCGCAAATCTGCTTCACGCTTTCTTTCGACCCGTGCCACCAGAAAGATTGACAGTTCGTAGAGGCCGTAAACCACCGTAAACAGAATGATTTGCGTTACGACATCCGGTGGCGTGACCAGCGCGGCAAGCATCAGAATGCCCACGACAGCGTATTTACGCACCGAACGCAGGCCACCCGCACTCACCAGACCGGCCTTGCCCATCAGCGTGAGCAACACTGGCAACTGGAAGCAAAGGCCAAACGCGACGATGAACTTGACCGTAAGGTTGAGATATTCCTGTGCCGAACCTTGAAAGACGACCGAGAGCGGCGCCGCGCTCCTGCTGCCCTCTACAGTCTCGCCCTCGCCACCAAACTGCTGAAAGCCGAGGAAGAAGTCATAGGCCATCGGGCTGACGACATAGAACGCAAACGCCGCGCCCAGAAAGAACATGAACGGCGAGGCAACAAGAAACGGCAGAAAAGCACCCTTTTCCGACTTGTACAGCCCTGGGGCCACAAAACGCCACATCTGTTGAGCGATATACGGAAAAGCAAGGATCAAACCACCCAGAAGCGAGACCTTGATGGCAACAAAAAAACCCTCTTGAGGGCTTATGAAAATCAGATTGCAGTCCTGACCGCGCTCGGCCAGCACGGCACACAACGGTGCTGTGAGAAAATTGAAAATCGGCGTGGCAACGGTGAAACAGATGATCATACCGATGACAAATGCCACCACAGAATGAATGAGCCGAGTGCGCAGTTCGGCGAGGTGTTCGATCAGCGGCGCACTGCTGTCTTCGATCTCGTCCTGCTGTCTCATGCCTGATCCTTGGCCTTGGTCCTGGCCTTGGCCTTGGCCTTTGGTTTCGTCGTCTCGGGTGCTGCGACAGTCACCGCCTTTGCGGGCGCTTCGACCTCGGCAACGTTGCGCGCCGTGGCCATGTCGGCTGCGGCTTCTCGGATCTTGTCGGCCTGCGCCTGACGCTGCTCGTTCAACGCTGGCTTGGTTGCCTCGCTGAGATCGCGAGTCAAGCTGTCGCTGGTTTTCTTGACCTCGGCCATTGCCGACTTCATCGGGTTTGATGCTGCCTTGAAGGTCTTTTGAATTTCGTTCACACCAGACTGGTCCGCCGCATCGTTCATAGCGCGGCTGAATTCACGCGCCATGCCTTTGGCCTTGCCGACAAACTTGCCAACCGTCCGGAACATGCCAGGCAAGTCCTTTGGGCCGATGACAATCAAAGCCACGATGCCGATGAGCAAAAGCTCGCTCCAGCCTAGGTCGAACATTTAAGGTTCAAACCTTGTCTTTATGGTCAGTCGCAGTCAAATCACGGACCTCGTCCGCAACCGGTTTGGTTTCATCCTCGAGTTCCTTGTTGCCCTCGGATACGCCCTTCTTGAACGAGGTAATGCCCTTGCCAACCTCGCCCATCAGAGACGAAATCTTGCCGCGCCCAAAGAGCACGAGCACCACGATCGCAATGAGCAAAAGCCCGGGAAGGCCTATATTGTTCAGCATGTCTTTCTCTCCCTGTCCGGGGGTCTCCTAGGCGGCCCCGCAATAACATCGCTTTATTTAGTGGCTCCGCGCGAAGGATGAAAGCACCAAAGCAGCGTTGGCCCCTCAAACCCCAACAATATTTTTTATCACGGTCCCCGTGTTCCAAACGCGGTCGATCACTCCGAACTCTGCGCCTCGGCGCGGCTCTTGCCGCTCACGTTCATCGCCAGCGTGGCGGCCATGAACTGATCGAGATCGCCGTCCAGCACGCCCTTGGTGTCAGACGTTTCCACCCCGGTGCGCAGATCCTTGACCATCTGGTAGGGTTGCAGGACATAAGAGCGGATCTGATTGCCCCAGCCCGCGTCCCCCTTGGCGTCATGCGCCTCGGTGATGGCGGCGCTGCGGCGGTCCAGTTCCAACTGATAGAGCCGAGATTTCAGCGCCTTCATGGCAACATCGCGGTTCTGGTGCTGCGACTTCTGCGAGGAGGTCACGACGATTCCGGTCGGGAAGTGGGTGATCCTGACCGCAGAGTCGGTGGTGTTCACATGCTGCCCGCCAGCCCCTGAACTGCGATAGGTGTCAATTCGGATGTCTCCGGGATTGACCTCGATTTCGATATTGTCATCCACCACAGGATAGACCCAGACCGAGGAAAAGGAGGTATGCCGTTTGGCCGCCGAGTCAAAAGGTGAAATGCGCACCAGACGGTGAACCCCGGATTCGGACTTCAGCCAACCATAAGCGTTGTGACCGCTGATCTTGTAGGCCGCCGACTTGATCCCGGCCTCTTCCCCTGGTGATTCCGACTGTAACTCAACGGTGTAGCCACGTTTCTCAGCCCACCGCACATACATCCGCGCCAGCATGGAGGCCCAGTCACAGCTTTCGGTGCCGCCCGCGCCTGCATTGACCTCAAGGAACGTGTCGTTCGCATCGGCCTCGCCATCGAGCAACGCCTCAAGTTCCTTGGCCGCCGCCACTTTAGCGAGTCCCTTGAGGGCCGCCTCGGCCTCGTCGACGACCTCCTTATCGTTCTCCATCTCTCCCAGATCGATCAGACCGACATTATCCTCAAGCTC
>Ga0100388_10000026_pt1 | contig 182655 bp, 169 predicted proteins | sample CryGeymeta201512_FD_81536 | JGI IMG/M metagenome (GOLD analysis project Ga0100388, IMG submission 81536) | Groundwater microbial communities from Crystal Geyser aquifers in Utah, USA - Crystal Geyser metaG 2015-12 | ecosystem: Environmental > Aquatic > Deep subsurface > Groundwater | place... | reverse complement strand
CACATCCTGGGGCTGGAGCAGGTCCCAAGGGTTTGGCTGTTCGCCAATTAAAGTGGTACGTGAGCTGGGTTCAGAACGTCGCGAGACAGTTTGGTCCCTATCTGCCGTGGGCGTCGATTGTTGAAAGGAGTTGCCCCTAGTACGAGAGGACCGGGGTGAACGTACCTCTGGTGTACCTGTCATCCTGCCAAGGGTGCCGCAGGGTAGCTATGTACGGACGGGATAACCGCTGAAAGCATCTAAGCGGGAAGCCTCCCTTAAGATAAGCAATCATCGAACCGTCATAGACCATGACGTTGATAGGCCGGGTGTGGAAGCACAGTAATGTGTGGAGCTAACCGGTCCTAATAGTTCTTTTCGCGCTTGTAGGATCCCACCATCAACGACAGTCCTGTTGGATTGTCTGCGGTGAGGAGGAATCTCTCAGCACGATAATCGCCCAGAACGACCAACAATCATCGATTTAAAACCCGCAACCACCTGCTTTATTGCTTCGTGGTCCTAGCGCCTGTGACCCACCCGATCCCATCTCGAACTCGGCCGTGAAACCAGGCAGCGCCGATGGTACTAGTGCCTAAGCACTGGGAGAGTAGGTCGCCGCGAGGCATTACAGCAGGTGGTTACGGGCATAACCCATTCACAGTTTCAAAAGCCGCTGCCGGCATCGTCCGAGCGGCGGCTTTTTCGTCTCTGCCCTTGACGGCAGGACGATACGGTGCCGCGGGGTGGAGCAGTCCGGTAGCTCGTCAGGCTCATAACCTGAAGGTCGTTGGTTCAAATCCAACCCCCGCAACCATCATAATCGAGATATAGCATTTCCCTGTTGCCTTCCGGCAGCGGGGTTTTCGCGTGCTCAAGCCTGGTAGGCACCTCGAAGCAGCGTCAGACCCATCGCATGACACGACCTGGAACCTCGCGCTCGCAAGGGTTTGGGCCTTCCATCGCCCCATGCTAGATGCCGCGCGAAAATGATCACCATCGACAATCTCACCATCCGACTGGGCGGCCGCCCTATCCTCGAAGACGCCTCCGCCGCGATCCCGCTCGGCGCACGCGTGGGCCTGATCGGCCGCAACGGCGCGGGCAAATCGACCCTGATGAAGGCGCTTATCGGCGAACTCGAGCCCGATAACGGCGCGATCGAGATGCCTCGGCGCGCGCGCGTGGGCTATGTCGCGCAGGAGGCGCCGAGCGGTCCGACGACTCCGTTCGAGGCGGTCCTGGCAGGCGATGCGGAACGCGCCGATTTGCTCGAAGAGGCCGAGACCTGCACCGACATGGAACGCCTCGGCGATGTCCACGAGCGGCTTCTCGCGATCGACGCCTATGCCGCTCCTTCGCGCGCCGCGATCATTCTCACCGGCCTGGGCTTCGACGAAGCAATGCAGGCGCAGCCGCTGGATACGTTTTCGGGAGGATGGAAGATGCGCGTGGCACTCGGCGCGCTGCTATTGTCCAATCCCGAGATCCTGCTGCTCGACGAACCGTCGAACCACCTTGATCTTGAAGCGACCCTGTGGCTCGAGAGTTTCCTCAAATCCTACCAGGGCACGCTGGTGGTGATCAGCCACGAACGCGATCTCCTCAACAATGTCGTCACTGCGATCCTCCATCTTCAGGACGGGAAGCTGACGCTCTATCCCGGCGCCTACGACGCGTTCGAGAAACAGCGGGCGGAACGCGCCGCGCAGCTGGCGGCGGCCAAGGCGGCGCAGGACGCGCAGCGGGCGCGGCTCGAGGATTATGTCGCGCGCAACAGCGCCCGCGCCTCGACAGCGAAACAGGCCCAGTCGCGCGCCAAGATGCTCGCCAAAATGCAGCCGATCGCGGCGCTGATGGAAGATCCGAGCCTGAGCTTCGATTTCCCCAGTCCCGACGAGATGAAGCCGCCTTTGATCACGCTCGATCTGGCGGCGGTTGGGTATGGGGAGGAGCCGATCCTGCGGCGGCTCAATCTTCGCATCGATCCCGACGATCGCATCGCGCTTCTGGGTCGCAATGGGAACGGCAAGACAACGCTTGCGCGCCTCCTCGCCGCCCAGCTCGCGCCGATGGACGGCGAGATGCATGCCGCGCGCAAGATGCGGGTGGGCTATTTCACGCAGTATCAGGTCGAGGAATTGTCACGCGACGGCACGCCGCTCGACCATATGACCCGCGCGATGGAGGGCGCCTCGCCCGGTGCGGTGCGTGCGCAATTGGGGCGGTTCGGATTTTCCGGCCATCGCGCGACCGCGCGGATCGGCACGCTGTCGGGCGGCGAACGGGCGCGCTTGGCGCTGGCGTTGATCACCCGCGATGCGCCGCATCTCCTCATCCTCGACGAGCCGACCAACCACCTCGATGTCGACGCGCGCGAGGCGCTGGTCCAGGCGCTCAACGCCTATGACGGCGCCGTCATTCTGATCAGCCACGATCGCCACATGGTCGAGCTGACCGCCGATCGCCTGGTACTGGTGGATGACGGAACGGCACAGGATTATGCGGGCAGTATCGAGGATTACATCGACTTCGTACTCGGTCGAAATCAGCCGAAGGAAAACGGCGGCGGCAAGGCGAAGAAGAACAAGCGCGCATCCGCGAAGGACCGCGAAGCCGTGCGCCTTGCCCGCAGCAGCGTGACCGCGTCCGAAAAGGCCGTCGCTCGATTGCAGGACCGGTTGACGGCGCTCGACGCGGCGCTGGCGGATCCCCACGGGCGATCCGACACTTCGCCCGCCGATCTCATGCGCGAGCGGGCGGGGATCGCCGCGGATCTGGAGGATGCCGAGCTCCAGTGGCTCGACGCGCAGGAGCAGCTCGAAAAGGCGGAAGGCTGACTGCCATGCGCACCCGGCTCAGCGTCTGCGCGCGCAAGCGGCGCTTCGGGTGCGAGGCGGAAGCCATGGCGGCGGCGCAAGGGGCGCGGGCGGACCTGCGGCATTATCGCTGCGATCGCTGCGGAGCGTTCCACCTGACCAGTCGCCGCAAGGGCAAGCGGATTCCGCGCCCGGCGATCGTCGAGGGGCTGGCCCGATGAGTGGGGTTATCCTCTTTAACAAACCCTATGGCGTCCTCTCGCAATTCACCGACGAGCGGCAGGGCGAGCCGCGCCCGACCCTGGCAGACTTTATCGAGGCACCGGGCTTCTATCCCGCCGGTCGGCTCGATTTCAACAGCGAGGGGCTGATGGTCCTGTGCGAGGATGGCAGGATGCAGGCGCGCATCGCCGATCCGCGCTACAAGCTGGCGAAGACCTATCTCGCCCAGATCGAGGGCGAGCCTGACGATGCGGCGCTCGACCGTTTGCGTCGCGGCGTGCGCCTGAAGGAGGGGGTGACGCGCCCTGCCGAGGCGGAGCGGATTGCCGATCCGGGTTTATGGCCCCGCACTCCCCCGATCCGCGTGCGCAAGACCGTGCCCGACAGCTGGCTGCGCCTGACGATCCGGGAAGGCCGCAATCGTCAGGTCCGGCGTATGACCGCCGCTGTCGGCCATCCGACGCTGCGGCTCGTGCGCTGGTCGGTGGGAGAATGGACGCTCGACGGGCTTGCTCCGGGCGCGTGGCGACGTATCTGATACGGTAGTCAGTCGGGCGCGAGATAGCCGCGATTGATGAGATCGACGATCAGCTCCTCGACGCCCGGATCGCGCAGGGTCTCATTTTCGAGCTCGAACTCGGTCTTAGCGCAGATACGTTGCGCGACGCTGGCCGCCGCGCCGTGGCAGGCATAGCGCGCGCCGCCGACGAACAGGAGGACCGCATCCTCCCCTTGCCGGATGAAGGCAAAGCGGAACGCCGAATTGCGCTCCAGCACGACAGTCCCCCCTCTAGCGCTCACCAGATTGTCGGCGGTGATGGGGTCTTCAGGAGCCCAGTCGACCCGGTCGTCCTTCTGCTCGGTGATGTAGGCGCCGAACCAGCGCGAGAATGCGTCCCGATCCGCCAGCGCGCCGGTCACCATGCTGTGCAGGCGCGCGAGCGCATCGGAAGAGATTTCGCCCGGATCGGCCGGGGCAGCATCGTCGGGGTCGGTGTAGCGGTCGTCCTCGCTTAAGGAATCCAGTACGTGATCGGCGAAGGCGGACACGAGATCGCCGCGCGATGGGGCGCGGAAGCCGACCGAATAGGTCATGCAATCATCGCCGATCGCTTCTCCGTCATGCGCGACGCCGGGCGGCACGTAGAGGATATCGCCGGGCTCCAGCACCCATTCGTCCATCGTCTCGAATTCGGCGAGTAGGCGCAAATCCTCATGCGGCAGAAGGGGACTGTTCTCGTCGCAGCTTTGCCCGATCCGCCAGCGCCGACGGCCCAGACCCTGCACGAGGAAGACGTCGTATTGATCGAAATGCGGCCCGACCCCGCCCCCGTCGCTGGCATAGCTGACCATCACGTCGTCGATCCGCCAGTCGGGAATGAAGCGGAACGGTTCGATCAGCGCGGCGACCTCGGGGATATGCTGGTCGACCGCCTGAACGAGCAAGGTCCATGGAGCGTTGCCCAGTTCGCCGAACCGGCTTGGCGAGAGAGGCCCGTTCTCCAATTCCCACTGGCCGGGCGCGGTCCGGCGCACCAGCCGCGATTCCACCTCAGGTTCGCAGGCGAGGCCCGCCAATTCGTCCGGCTCGAGCGGGTTCGACCAGTGCGCAAACGCATTGCGGATCAGCAGCGGGCGCTTCTGCCAATAGTCGCGAAGAAAGCCCGCCGCGTCGAAATCGCGCAAGGTCGGCCCTGCGTCGATCATTTTGGACTCCATGCCGCGTCAGGCCGTGGCGGCCCGGCGCCGCAGCACGACGCTGGCGCGCCAGTAGCAGAAGATCGCGACCGGCGTGAACGCGGCGATGACGAGGAGCGAGTAGCGCAGCGACTGATCGCCGAAGGCCGGAACGAACAGGTCGGAGATGACCCCGACCAGCGTCGGCCCGATCCCTAGGCCGATCAGATTGATGACCAGGAGAGTGACAGCCGCCCAGACGGCTCTCATGCGCAGCGGCGCGAGGGTCTGGATCATCGCGAAGGTCGGGCCGAGATAGCAGGACTGGAACAGGACGGCGACGAAATAGACGCCGACCGCCACCCAGGCATCCTCGACCAGATAGAAAACGAGCAGGAAGGGGAGCGCGAGCAGCTTCAATCCCGCGATCATCAGCGGCTGCGCCTGCATCCCGTATCGTTCGGCCAGCCGGTTCGCCAGCCAGCCGCTCCCGAGCCCGCTCGCGACACCCGCCAGGGCTAGCAGCGGAGCCACGATATTGCCCACCTGGAGGGTGTTCAGTCCGAAGGAGCGGATGAGATAGGCGGGCGTCCAGCCGGTGAGCGCATAGCCGATCATGGAGGTCAGCGTGACCCCCGCGACCAGCCAGACCGCGGCGCGATCGGCGAAGATCGAGCGAAAGCCCTCGCGGATCGACGGCGTCTCGGTCGCCTCGACCGCGCCCGGCTCGGCCTTGCGCATCGGTTCGGTGGCGAACATTTTGACGATGATGGCCAGGGCCACGCCGGGCAGGCCGATGGCGATAAAGGCGGTTCGCCAATCGAAGAAATAAGTGAGATTGCCGCCGAACATCTGCCCGGCCGCCGCGCCGAGGGTGACGCCGAGCGAATAGATCGAGAGCGCCAGAGCGCGCTTTTCAGCCGGGTAGAGGTCCGCGATGATGGAATGGCTGGGCGGGCTCGACCCGGCTTCCCCGACTCCCACCCCGATGCGCGCGAGCAGCAATTGGGTGAAATTCTGAGCGAGACCGCACATCGCGGTCATCCCGCTCCACAAAGCGAGCGCGACCGAGATGATGTTCACCCGGTTGATCCGGTCGGCGAGCGCCGCCACCGGGATGCCGAGCGTGGCGTAGAAGATCGCGAAGGCAAGGCCGGACAAGAGCCCGAGCTGGGTGTCCGACAGGAGGAGATCGGCCTTGATGTCTTCCAGCAGGATGGCGAGGATCTGCCGATCCATATAGCTGAAGAAATAGGTCGCGGTGAGGAGGAACAGCGTCACCTGCCGCGCGCGCGGACTGACGCTTTCGCCCGTTTGAGCCCCCGCTGGCGTTGCCGCCGGTGCCTGTGTAGCCATATCCCGTATCCCTTCCCCGCGATCTCTGCCGAAGTGGGGTACCCCGTCCGGCAGCGCCGCCCTTATCGGCCGGGTCGTTCCCCGGCTCCCCCTTGTCCCGCAGAAAATCGCATCCGTCGAGCCAATCTTTCGGAACGCCCGAAGTTACGCCGTTCGATCATCCGTCAGCCATCGCTCCGGGTGAGGGCGGAATAGATCAGCGTCTTCAGCTGCCGCCTGATCGGATAGGTGGAGGAGGGGTAGAGCTGGGTCATGAACACCATCGTCATCCGCTCCACCGGATCGACGAAGAAGGCGGTGGAATAGACGCCGCCCCAGTAGAATTCGCCCCGGCTCGCTGGGATCAGAGTGCGCGCCGGATCGATGACCGTGGCGAAGCCCAGGCCGAAGCCCGTGCCTGCATTCGCGGCCTCGCTGAAGGCGCTGCGGCTGACTTCGGTGAGGTCGGCGTTGCCGGGCAGATGGTTGGCGGTCATCAAATCCATGGTCTTGGGCGCGACGATCCGCGCCCCGTCGAGCTCGCCCCGGTTCAGCAGCATGGTGCAGAAGCGGTGATAATCCGCGATCGTGCCGACCAGCCCGCCACCACCGGACTGGAAGCGGGAGGGGTTCAGCATCCGGCTCTTTTCCGCTCTGTCGACAAGGCGAGGGCTGCCGCCCGGCACATAGCCCCAGGCATCGCCCAGCCGATCCGCGCGCTCGGCAGCGACGCCGAAACCCGTGTCCGTCATTTCGAGCGGCGCGAAGATGTGGGTGTCGAAATACTCGCCAAGGGTCATCCCCGAAAGCCGTTCGACAGCCACACCCAGGACATCGGTCGAAACCGAATAATTCCATCTTTCTCCGGGCGCGAACTCCAGCGGAATTTTCGCCAGCGCTGCGATATATTCGTCGGATGTCATGTCGAGGCGCGGCATGTCGAGTTGCGCATCGCGATAGGCGGCGTCGATACTGGTGCGGTTCTGAAACCCGTAGGTCAGCCCGCTCATATGCGTGAGGAGGTCGACAAACCGCATCGGCTCCGCGCGCTGCCCCGGGGCGAAGGGGACGCTGCCTCCACCCCCCGCATAGACACCGATATGCGCCAATTCGGGGAGTACGCGCGAGACCGGGTCGTCCAGCGCGACCTCGCATTTCTCGACCAATTGCATGAAGGCGATCGAGGTCACCGGCTTGGTCATGCTGGCGATGCGGAACAGCGCATCCTCACGGATCGGCGTGCCGTCCGCCCGCAACTGGCCGAACTGCGCGAAATGCACCGGATCGCCATCGCGCGCGATCAGGATCTGGGCGTTGGGCAGCCTGCCGGTGTCGATATAGCGACTTCTGAGAAAATCATCGATCCGCTTCAGACGGTCGGGATCGAAACCCCGGCTTTCGGCATCGATCAGCTTCATTGCGCGCTCTCCCGTTTCCCGTCCCTGCGCCGTAGGCTGGCTTTCCTGTGCCAGCAACTCGGCCATACACCTCGCGACCTGCGCCGCGCCCGTATTGTCGCATAGTGCGCGCGGCGGGGCCGGGATATCAATAATCTTGCGGGTAAAGGCCCCGGTGTGGAATGGGCGAACCACAAGCGATCGCGACAGCGCGACGCAAGACGGAGAGATACATGGCGAGTTCGGTGCGATCGATCGGGTGGACACCGCCCGAAAACTGGCCCGCGATGAGCCGCGCCGAATGTCGCGATCGGCTGACCGCGCCCGGCGGGCGGTTCGAGATGGAGGATATCGCCATCGCTGGCGTGCCGACCCGCGTGTGGAAGAATGCGCCCGCCAATCTCAGGCTCGTCGCGATGGCCGGCAAGACCCATGGAGACAGGGAATTCCTGATCTATGAGGGCGAGCGGGTCACGTATGACGCCTGGTTCCGCGCCGTGGCGGTGCTGGCGCACGAATTGCGGGCGAAGGGGGTAGGGAAGGGCGACCGGGTCGCGCTGGCGATGCGCAATCTGCCCGAATGGCCGGTCGCCTTCTTCGCAGCTGTCACGATCGGCGCGATCTGCGTTCCGCTCAACGCCTGGTGGACGGGTGAGGAGCTTGCCTACGGGCTTCAGGATTCCGGCACCAGACTGCTGATCTGCGATGCGGAGAGATGGGATCGGATCGCCCCCTTCTGGTCGCAATGTCCCGCGCTGGAAACGGTCTACGTCTCGCGCGCGGACACGACGGCGGCGGACACGACTGCGCTGGAGACGGTGATCGGCGCAACCAAGGATTACGCCACGCTCCAGCAAGACACCTTGCCCGAGGTCGAAATCGCCCCGGACGACGATGCGACGATCTTTTACACCAGCGGCACGACAGGGCGGCCGAAGGGCGCGCTCGGCACGCATCGCAATCTGTGCACCAACATCCTGTCGAGCGCCTATAACGCGGCCTTCGCAGTGCTGCGCCGGGGCGAGGCCATTCCCGAGCCCACGCCCCGCACCAGCCTGACAGTCATTCCGCTGTTCCACGTCACTGCCTGCTCCGCCGGTCTGATGGGCTCGATCGTGGCGGGCAACACGCTGATCTTCATGCACAAATGGGATCCGGTCGAGGCGTTCGGGATCATCGAGCGCGAAAAGGTCAATCTGACCGGTGGGGTGCCGACCATCGCGTGGCAGCTGATCGAACATCCCGAACGCACCAAATACGACCTGTCGAGCATCGAAGCGGTCGCGTATGGCGGGGCGCCCGCCGCGCCCGAACTGGTGCGCCGCATCTACGAGGAATTTGGCGCGCTGCCGGGTAATGGCTGGGGCATGACCGAGACCATGGCGACCGTCACCGGCCATTCGGGCGAGGATTATCTCAATCGCCCGGAAAGCTGCGGTCCGCCCGTCGCCGTCGCCGATCTGAAGATCACCGGCGAAGACGGCGCCATCGAATTACCACCCGGAGAAATCGGCGAATTATGGGCGCGCGGGCCGATGGTGGTGAAGGGCTATTGGGGCAAGCCCGAGGCGAGCGCGGAAACCTTTGTCGACGGCTGGGTCAGGACGGGCGATCTCGCTCGGCTGGACGAGGAGGGATGGTGCTACATCGCCGACCGCGCGAAGGACATGATCATCCGCGGGGGCGAAAACATTTATTCGTCCGAGGTCGAGAACGTCCTTTACGATCACCCCGCGGTGACCGATGCCGCCCTGATCGGCCTGCCACACAGGCAGCTCGGCGAGGAACCGGCGGCGGTGGTCCACCTCGCCCCCGGCACCAGCGCGAGCGAGGGCGAGTTGCGCGAATGGGTGGCGGCGCGCCTCGCCCGCTTCAAGGTGCCGGTGCGGATCGTCTTCACCAGCGAAACGCTGCCGCGCAACGCCAATGGAAAGATCCTGAAACGGGATCTGGCGAGCCTGTTCTGACGGCTCGCCAGCCGGTCCCTCAATAGCCGCTGGCCTCAATAGCCGCCGATGGTCGCGAAGCGGTCCTTCAGCATGGCGGTGCCGCCCCAGCTTGTCTCGAGAATGCGGGCGCGCTTGAGATAGAAGCCGATATCGTATTCGTCGGTCATTCCGATCCCGCCATGCAGCTGGACGCCTTCGCGGCTCATCGTGTGGAGGACGCGATTGGCCTCGGCCTTGGCGATGGTGGCCGCGCGGGCGACGCCGAAACCGCTGTCGAGCGCCTGAAGCCCGCCTTCGACCGCCGAGCGCATCATGGCGAGGTCGCCGAACAGATCGGCCATCCTGTGCTGCAACGCCTGGAAGGTGGCGAGCACCTGATTGAACTGGACGCGCTGCTTCAGATAATCGAGCGTGCTGTCGAACACCTGCTGCGCCATGCCCAGCATCTCGCAGGCGGTCAGCACGCGCGCCCGGTCGAGCACGTCATCGAGCAGCGTGTCGTCGCCATTTTCCAGCCGATCCGCCGCCGCGCCGTCGAAGGTCACTTCCGCATGGTTGCGATTGTCGACCATGCTTCGCTCGGCGAGTGAAACCCCGTCACTGGCTTCGACCAGATACAGGCCGTCACCGGCGGCCACCACGAACAGATCGGCGCCGTGAGCTTCGTGGACGAAGGATTTCGTACCCGAGAGCCGCCCATCCGCAACGCTGGTCTCGAAGCTGCGCGATGCATGGCGCGGCCCTTCATCGATCGCCAGCGTCGCCTTGATTTCGCCGCTCGCGAGCCCCGGCAGCCATTTCGCCTTCTGCTCCTCGGTTCCGCCCAGCAGGATCGCGGACGCGGCGAGGGTCGAGGCGATCAGCGGGCTCGCCGTCAGCGTCTTGCCCAGTTCTTCGACGACCAGCCCCAGCGACAGCCAGCCGAAATCGGAGCCACCGTGTTCTTCCGGGATTATGACCCCGGTCCAGCCCATTTCCGCCATGGTTGCAAAGGCGGCGGGGTCGTAGGCCTCGGGCGCGCCGTCGCGGCGCAACTTGCGGAATTCGGTCACCGGGCTCTTCTCGGTGGCCCAGTCGCGCGCCATGTCGCGCAGCATTTCCTGTTCTTCGTTCAATACCGCCATGATCGCGCTCCCTTACTGATGGTCCAGCATGCCGAGCACGCGCTTGGCGATGATGTTGTTCTGAATTTCGGTCGATCCGCCGTAGATCGTGGTGGCCTTGCCGAACAGCCACGAGCGGGTGCCAGACAATTCGTTCTCGGTGAAACCTTCGCCTTCCCAGCCGAGCGCCTGCATCCCCATGATTTCGATCAGCATTTCGGCGCGTTCTTGGCCGAGCTTGGTGCCGAGCTTCTTCAGGACCGAACTGATTTCCGACACACCGCCCTGCGCCTTGCTCTCCTCGCCCGCGCGGCGCGCGGTCAAAAGGAAGGCGTTCCAGCGAATGTCGAAATCCGCGATCCGGTCGCGCAGAACCTTGTCCGCGAGCTGGCCCGTCTCGTCGGTGCCGACATATTTCTTGGCGATGTCGGACAGGCTCGCGCCCATCAGCCGGGCCATGCTGCCGCCGCCCGAAAGATTGGTGCGCTCGTGCTGGAGCAGGCGCTTGCCGATGGTCCAGCCCTGGCCTTCCTCGCCCACGAGATTGCCCTTGGGCACCTTCACATCGGTGAAGAAGGTCTCGCAGAACGGGCTCATGCCGCTGATCATCTGGATCGGGCGGACTTCCACGCCGGGCGCATCCATGTCGATCAGGAGGAAGCTGATACCCTTGTGCTTGTCGCTGCGGTCGGTGCGGACGAGGCAGAAGCACTTGTCCGCCCACTGGCCGCCGCTGGTCCAGGTCTTCTGGCCATTGACGAGGTAATGATCGCCCTTGTCTTCCGCAGTGGTCTGGAGATTGGCGAGATCGGAGCCGGCATTGGGTGCGCTATAGCCCTGGCACCAGCGGACTTCGCCGCGCGCGATCGGGGGAATGTGTTCGTGCTTTTGTTCCTCGCTCCCATATTCGAGCAGGGTGGGGCCGAACATCATCACGCCCATGCCGCCTATCGGGTTGTAGGCCCCCGCCTTTGCCAGTTCCTCGTTCAGGATCGCCGCCTGCTTGCGCGTCAGCCCGCCGCCGCCATATTCCTTCGGCCAGGTCGGCACGCCCCAGCCGCGTTCGCCCATCGCTTCGCGCCATGCGCGCTCGGCCTCGTTTTCCTCGTCCGGTCCCTCGATGGCGGAGAGCGCATTGCCCTTGCCCTTGAGTTCCTCGGGGAAATTCTCGGCGAGGAATTGCTGCACCTCGGTGCGGAACGCCTCTTCCTCGCTGTGCAGATCGATATCGGGCTGGGTCGCCATACATTCTCTCCTATCGCGCGCTAGTGTTGCGCGCCTTGATGGGCCGGATCAAGGGGGCTGATCCGGCCGGGTCGCCGAAACGCTCAGCCTCTGGTGCGCGCGATGTAGCGATCGACCTGGTCTTCCAGCGCATCAAGTGGCAGCGCGCCCTCGCTCAGCACCGCTTCGTGGAAGGCGCGGATGTCGAATCGATCTCCCAATTCGCGTTCGGCACGGGCGCGCAGTTCGGCGATCTTCAACTGGCCGATCATGTAGCTCGTCGCCTGACCGGGATTGTTGATGTAGCGATCGACTTCCTTGGCGATGTCACGTTCCGAATTGGGGGAATTGGCGCGGAAATAGTCGATCGCCCGCTCGCGGCTCCAGCGCTTGGAATGGATGCCGGTGTCGAGCACCAGGCGGATCGCGCGCCAGATTTGCAGGCTCAGCATGCCGAAGCGCTGTTCGGGCGTGGTATAGACGCCCATCTCGTCCGCCAGGCGTTCCGAATAGAGCGCCCAACCTTCGACATAGGCACCGTACCCACCGAAGCGGCGGAATTTGGGCAGGCCTTCCAGCTCCTGCGCGCGCGCGATCTGGAAATGGTGGCCGGGCGCGCCTTCATGGGCCGCGATCGCATCGGTCTGGATGCGGTTGACCTGCGTCATGTCGGCCAGATTGACGTAGAAGATGCCCGGCCGCGAACCGTCCGGCGCGGGGCGGTTGTAGAAGGCGACGGCGGCCGTGTCCTGCCGGAAGGGTTCGACCGCGCGGACCTCCAGTTCGGCGCGGGGCAGGCGCTCGAAATAGTCGGGTGCCTTCGCCATCACATTCGCGATCAGCGTGCGCGCTTCCTCGAGATAACGTTCGCGCCCGGCATCGCTGTTCGGATACTTGTAGGCCGGATCGGTGCGCAGGGCGGCGAAAAAGTCTTCGAGCGTTCCGGCGAAGCCGATCTCGGCCTTGACCGCCTCCATCTCCTTGCGGATCGCGGCGACTTGGCTGAGGCCGATCTCGTGGATTTGATCGGCGGTCATGTCGGTGGTGGTCGAAGCGGCAAGGCGGCTGGCGTAATAGGCGTCCCCGTCCGGCAGGCTCCAGGCGCCCCGATTGCCGTCGGCGAGCGGTTCGATGGCGGCGATGCCCGCGATCAGCGCCTCAACCCCGTCGCGGAACGGCCCGGTCAGCGCCGCGCGGCCTTCACGAAGCAGCCGCGCCTTTTCCGTATCCGAGACGGCCAGCGCGTTCACCTTCGCCTGGAAATCGGCCCAGACCGGATTGTCCGCGCCGGTGGTGAAAGGCGCACCTTCGAGGATGCTGCGCGCGTCCGCCGTCGCCGGTTCGAAGACCATTTCGGGCGGGACGATGCCTATCTCGGCCTGCTGGTTCATCACGGCGACCGTCTCGCGCATCACGCGCTCGCTGTCGCGCAGACGAGCGATATAGGCCTCGGCATCCGAGACGCTGGCGACCTTGTGCTGGTTGATGAGAAAGACGGGAATGCTGCCCGCGGGCGTCCCGTTGGTCGAGACCGGGAAGGAATAGGCGTCGAAGCGGGCGCTCGCCCGGTCCCGCTCGACCTGGCGTTCGAACAGTTCGTAGCTGAGGCGGGCGGATGGGCCGAGGTTTGCGGGATCGAAACTCGCGCGCATCTCCGCCAGCTGTCGCTCGGCCAGCGCGAGCGAGCGGGCTTCGCTCTCCAGCGTGTAATCGCCCAGGCGGTCGTAATCCTGGCGCGAGCCGAGGCTGGTCAGATATTCGGGGCTGAGCGCGACCTGCGCGTCGAAGGCGGCATCGAGAAAGGCGAGCAGGCGCGCATCCTCGGCGGCGGTCGATGCCATCGGGCGGGCTTGGGTGGCGGCGGCGCTCATGACCCGGTCGGTCTGGGCGGCGCAGCCTGCCATCAGCAGAGCAAGCGGCAGGGCGGGAAGCAGGCGGTAATGCATGGAAATGTCCTCTATCGAATTCGTTCAGGCCGCGCGCTCGAACACCGCCGCCATGCCCTGGCCGCCGCCGATGCACATGGTTTCAAGCCCGTAGCGCACCTCGCGTCGCTGCATCTCGTAAGCCATGTCGGCAAGGATGCGGATACCCGTCGCGCCGATCGGATGGCCGAGCGAGATGCCCGAGCCGTTGACGTTGACGATGTCGCGGCGGCTGTCGTCTTCGGCAAAGCCCCAGCCTTTCATCACCGCGAGCGCCTGGGGCGCGAAGGCCTCGTTCAATTCGATCAGGCCGATATCGTCCCAGCCCAGCCCGGTCCTTGCGAACAGCCGGTCGACGGCGGGCACCGGGCCGATGCCCATGCGGCTGGGGTCGCAGCCCGCCGCGCTCCAGCTATGGAACCACAGAATCGGTTCGAGGCCGAGTTCCTCGACCTTGTCTTCCGCCACGACCAGACAGGCGGCGGCTGCATCGTTCTGCTGGCTCGCATTCCCGGCGGTGACGATCGCATCCTTGTCGCGCTTGCCGTCGATCGGGCGCAGTCCGCCGAGCGTTTCCATGCTGGCATCGGTGCGGAAACCTTCGTCCTTGGCGAAGACGACCGGATCGCCGCGCCGCTGGGGGATTTCGACCGGCACGATCTGATGGTCGAAGCGACCCGCTTCCCAGGCAGCGGCGGCGTTCCGGTGTGACCGGACCGCGAACTCATCGGCCTGTTCGCGCGAAATATCGTAATCCTTGGCGAGGTTTTCCGCCGTCTCGATCATGCCGGTGATCACCCCGAAGCGTTCGATCGGCTGGCTCATCAACCGCCCGCGCGTCAGCCGGTCCCACAGCACCATGTCACCCATGCGCGCGCCATGGCGGGCCTTGGTCGTGTAGTGCTCGACATTGGACATGCTTTCGACCCCGCCCGCGAACACGCAATCGGCGACGCCGGTCTGCACCATCATGGCAGCGGTCGCGACCGCCTGAAGCCCCGATCCGCAGCGCCGGTCGAGCTGGAAGCCGGGGACCTCGATCGGCATTCCCGCCGCCAGCCAGCTCCACCGTCCGATCGCGGGCGCTTCGCCGCTGCCATAGCCTTGGGAGAAGACGACATCCTCGACTTTTTCAGGATCGACGCCGCTGCGCTCGACCAACGCCCTGATGATGATCGCGCCCAGTTCGCCCGCCTCAATCGGGGCGAGCGTGCCGAGAAATGCGCCGACAGGCGTGCGCAGGGGCGAACAGATTGCGACGCGGCGAAGATGGGTCATGAAGAAGTCTCCGGTTCGATAAGGGGTCAGGCGGTTTCGTCGGACAGGCGGGCGATCCGTCGGTCGACCAGATCGGCGATCGCGCCCGAGTCGAGGCCGAGCCGGTCGGCCAGCACCTCCTCGGTATGCTGGCCCAGATAGGGGGCGGGGGCGGGATTGCCCGCGTCCTCGGCGGGCAGATTGGCGAAGCTGCGCGGTGCGGGATAGGAAAAGCCGCTGGGATTGGCGGGGGAGGGGCCGAAAAGCGGATTATCCGCGACCAGCTCGGGATCGTTCGCCGCCTCGTACATGGTGCGATAGCGCTCGAAGGTGCAGCCGCGCTCGGCCATCCGTGCGGACAGATCGGACCAATTGCGTTGGCCCGCGCGCGCCTGAAACAGGGTGAACAGCCGGTGGCGATGTTCGAAGCGCGGCGCGTCGCCATCTGCGAAGCGGACACCGAGTTCGTCCTCCAGCGCAGCGATCTCCTTGGCGAGATCGAAGGCGACGACGAGGCCGTCCCACTGCTTGGCGGTCAGCGCCGCAACCATGAAGCGCTGGTCGTCCCGGCTGCGGAAATCGCGCCCGAATGCGCCCCAGATGGCATTGCCCAAGCGCTCGCGATCCGCCCCGCGATAGAGCATTTCGGCCATCGCCCCGCTGTTCGCGACCGTCCCGATCGCGACATCGCCCAGCGGGATTCGCACTTCGCTTCCGCGCCCTGTCGCATCCCGACGGCGCAAAGCGGCCAAAAGGGCAAAGGCACTATAGGCCCCGGTGATGAAGTCCCAGGCGGGAAGGACCTGATTGACCGGTGGTGCGGTGCGTTCGTCCCAATCCTCAGGCCCGCACATCAGCGGATAGCCGCTGGCGGCGTTGACGGTGAAGTCCATCGCCTGGCGTCCGTCATGCCAGCCCATGATCCTGACGCTGACCAGATCGTCCGCCTCGTCCGGCTGGCGGGCCTTGACCGCGTCATGCGACAGGAAGCTCTTCTCGGGCAGATTGGTAATGAGATTGCCTGTCCGCGCCGCCAGTTCGACCAGCAATTCGCGGCCCTCTTCCCCCCTCAGGTCGAGCGCGACCGACTTCTTCGCGCGGTTCAGATTCTCCCAGCTGAGCGAGCGGCCTTCCTTCGTCAGCATGTAGCGATCGTAATCCAGCCCGCCCGCGATATGATCGACCCGGATGACCTCCGCACCCATCTGCGCGCAATAGAGCCCGGCGGTGGGCGAGGCGACGAAGCTGGACGCCTCGACGATCGAAAGACCGGACAGGAGATCGTACATGGGCGGGGCGGAATCCTTCGCTGTGATCGTCCGGGTTGCGATGCCAAGCCTGACGCGCGAAGGCCAGCCCTTCCTGTTGCCGGCGCCCTTCGATGCGGCAGGCCGAGCGAGCGCTTGCGCCGATCGGTTGCAGGCCATAGCGACCGGATATCGGCTAAGGAGGGACGGGAATGCGCGAATGGATCGAGGCGGCGGAAGACACCGTGCGCGCCTGCGACGGGTTCGTGGATAGAATGCGCGACAGTCTCGCCGCGCCCACCGAAGAAGACCAGCGCCTCCTCCACGGTTTCGCTTGGTACGCGACCACGGCGGCGGCGCTGTCCGCAACCGCGCAATGGGCGCGCAATGCGTTCGAGAGGGGCACGTTCGCGGCAATCGACGCTCTCGTGCTGCGGATCGGGTTCGGCGAATATTGCGGCCAGATCGCGCATGGCGTGGCGATGAGCCAGTCCGAGATCGTTCGCCCGGCGGAGTTCGGGCTGGTCGAACAGGCGCGCGGACTCGCCGAAGATCCGGCGATGGCGCGCTTCCTCTCCGCCCAAGATACGACTGCCTTGCGACGCGAACTCGCCGAGCGGCTGGCGGCGGGAGAACGGCCCTGCGAAAGCTTCGGCGACGAAACGCTCGACCTGATCCGCGACCAGTTCCGCGCCTTCACCGCGACGCGCATCGCGCCCCACGCCCATCGCTGGCACCTCGAGGATGCGCTGATCCCGCTGGAGCTTGTGGACGAAATGGCCGCGCTCGGCGTGTTCGGGGTCTGCATCGCCGAAGACTATGGCGGGCTCGGTTTGGGCAAGCTGGCAATGGCGCTCGTGTCGGAGGAATTGTCGCGCGGATGGATCTGTGCCGGATCGCTCGGCACCCGCTCCGAGATCGCGGGCGAGTTGATCGGCGCGAACGGGACCGAGGCGCAGAAGGCGAAGTTCCTCCCCCGTCTCGCCGATGGCTCGATCCTGCCGACCGCGGTCTTCACCGAACCCGATGCGGGATCGGACCTCGCCTCGCTGCGCACGCGGGCCCGCCGCGATGCGAAGGGCGCCTGGCGGATCGACGGGGCCAAGACCTGGATCACCCACGCCGCGCGTGCCGATCTGATGACCCTGCTGGTGCGGACCGATCCCGATACGCCCGGCTATGGCGGCCTCTCCATGCTGCTCGCCGAGAAAACGCGCGGCAGCGAGGCCGATCCTTTCCCCGACGAAGGTCTGGCGGGCGAGGAGATCGAAGTGCTTGGCTATCGCGGAATGCGAGAATATTCGCTTGGGTTCGAAGGCTTCGCGGTGGCGGAGGACGGATTGCTTGGCGGCGAGGAAGGAAAGGGCTTCAAGCAGTTGATGCAGACCTTCGAAGGGGCCCGCATACAGACCGCGGCGCGCGCGATCGGCGTCGCGTGGAACGCCTTCGATCTCGCGCTCGCCTATGCCGGGCAGCGCAGCCAGTTCGGCAAGCCGCTACTTAAATTCCCCCGCGTGTCGGACAAGCTGGCGCTGATGGTCTGCGAGATCGTGATGGCGCGCGAACTCACTTATAGCGCCGCGCGCCACAAGGATCGCGGCCAGCGTTGCGACATCGAGGCGGGGATGGCGAAGCTGATCGCCGCGCGCACGGCGTGGAGTGCCGCGGACAATGCGGTGCAGGTCCATGGCGGCAATGGCTATGCGCTGGAATACGAGATCAGCCGCGTGCTGTGCGACGCGCGCATCCTCAACATTTTCGAAGGCGCGGGCGAAATCCAGGCGCAGGTCGTCGGGCGTGGATTGCTGGCGGGATCGCGCTCAGCCGCGTAGTCGCAGGCGGGGTGAAAGCCCCTCGCGTTCAGCGATCAGGCGAAGGCGCCGCTCTCGCGCAGCTTCGCGATCTCTTCGGGCGCCAGCCCCATATCTTGCAAGACCGCTTCGCTGTTGTCGCCCGGCAAGGGGGCGGGCGCGGGCATCGCGCTGGGTGTCGCGGAATAGCGCGGGGCAGGCGCGGGCTGGATATGGTCGCCGACGGTCACGAAGGTTTCGCGCGCGAGGTTGTGGGGATGCTCGGCCGCTTCGCTCATCGTCAGCACCGGCGCGTAACAGACATCGGTGTGCTCCATCAGCGCATCCCATTCGCTGCGCGTCTTGGTCTTGAAGACTTCCGTCAGCTTCGCTTTCAGGGCCGGCCATTGCGACCGATCGTGTTGCGCATCGAAGTCCGGGTCGTCGGCCAGGCCCGCCAGCTCGCGCAATTGTGCGTAGAATTGCGGTTCGATCGATCCGATCGAGACGAACTTCCCGTCCGCGGTCTCATAAGTATCATAGAAATGCGCCCCCGTATCGAGCGCGTTGACGCCTAGGTCCTCCTGCCAGACGCCGGCATTCCTCATCCCGTGGATCATGCCCATCACCACAGCGGTCCCATCGGTCATCGCCGCATCGATGACCTGGCCTTCGCCGCCGCGCGCGACATTGAGAAGCGCGCTGACCATCCCGAAGGCGAGCATCATCCCGCCGCCGCCGAAATCGCCGACCATGTTGATCGGCGGCGTCGGCTTGTCTCCCGCGCGCCCGAAATGCGCCAGCGCCCCGGCAAGGGCAATGTAGTTGATGTCGTGCCCGGCATGGGGGGCATACGGCCCGGTCTGACCCCACCCGGTCATGCGTCCGTACACAAGCTTCGGATTGTCGGCGAGAAGCACGTCCGGGCCGAGGCCCAGCCGCTCCATGACGCCGGGGCGGAACCCTTCGATCAGGCCGTCCGCCGTCGCGCATAGCCGGCGGGCGAGCGCGACACCCTCGGCACTTTTCAGATCGAGCGCGATGGATTTGCGCCCGCGCGCAAGCACGTCGGCGCGGCTGACAGGAGAGGAACCGCCACGCGACCCGCTGGCGCGATCGATGCGGATCACCTCGGCACCGTGATCGGCCAGCATCATGCCGCAGAACGGACCCGGCCCGATCCCGGCAAATTCCACGATGCGCAATCCAGTCAGCGGCCCGGCCATGTCGTTCTCCCGTATTCAGCCGCCTCGTCGAAGGGCTGTCGGGTTCGACCATGGCAGCGCGGTCGCACTGCGCCAAGGGCGGGAATGCGTGGAAACGTTCGCTCAGCGCTGGTCGGCGAGCTTGCGCAGGGTCTGCACCGCCAAGTCGAGCGCCTGCAATTTGCCCATATGGCGCGAGACGACGTCGATATCGCCCGACAGCGCATCGGCAAGATCTTCGAGCTGGTCTGCGACCGATGCCGCGTGGTTGGCATCGACGACACGCGAGATGAGCGGGGCCGGTGCTGCGATGCCTGGCGAAGGGCCGGGATCGTCACCAAAAGTCGCGCCGGATTTGGCGGCGGCCACTATTTGATCGACATCGGTCTGCGAACGTCCGGCGTTCGGAAGCCATTGCGCGACATGCGCAGTCCCGTTGAAGCGGATGCCGGCCCGATTGCCCGCAACCCACACGATTTCGCCTTCGAGCTCCAGTTCGCCGCGCAGGATGCGGCAATGCGCGGATGGCAGGGGCAGGGCGGGCCCTTCCACCATCGCCCCTCCGGTCGACATGTTGCGGATCTTGACCTTGCCTGTCGCCGAAGCGCTCAAAAGCTCGGCGATCACGAACATGTTCGTGCGCGGCGCGCGTGGCGAGCCCGAGGGCTGATCCGATACGGAAGGATAGGCGCTAGGAAGCATTTTGGTCCATCTCCGATTGCTGCATGGCAGGACAACCTCAATGACGACCTTCGATGTCTCTGCGTATTTATACCTAATTAAGGCAGCGTCTCGACGCGGCCAAGTCATGCGGAAAGGCCCGTCGCTCCTTTGAGAGAGCGACGGACCCCTTCGCCAATCGAGTGATCGATCGTAATTATTTCAGAAGCGAGAGAACGTTCTGCTGGCTCTGATTGGCCTGCGCCAGCATCGCACTCGACGCCTGGCTCAGGATCTGCGCCTTGGCGAGCGCGGTCGTTTCGGCGGAATAGTCGGTATCCTCGATCCGCGAGCGGGCGTCGGACAGGTTGGTCGACCCGGTCGTCATCGTGGCGATGGCGGATTCGAGCTGGTTCTGCGCCGCACCGAGGCCGGCGCGCGCGCTGCTGATAACGGCGAGCTGCGTATTGACGGTGCCCATCGTGGTGGTGGCGTTGGACCCGTTGGTGCCGGTAACGTCGTATGTCGCAGCCGAAACGGTGGTCAGATTGCCGAAGGTCATGGTGACTGTGTCGGACGCATTCGCACCGGTCTGAATCGTGACCGAGCCGCTGCTGCCGGCCGTCCCGTCGAACAGCTTGTTGCCGTTGAATTCGGTGCTGGCGAGGACGTTGGTCATCTGGTTCTTGAGGGCGGTGATTTCGGTCTGCAGATTGCCGCGATCGGTGCCAGAATAGGTTTCCGACGCCGCCTGGACGGCCAGTTCACGAATGCGCTGCAGCATATTGGTCACTTCGCCCAACGCGCCTTCGGCCGTTTGGGCCATCGAGATGCCGTCATTGGAATTGCGAATGCCCTGGTTCATGCCGCGCACCTGAGCGGTCATGGTGGTGGAGATGGCGAGGCCCGCGGCGTCGTCCTTGGCTGAATTGATGCGTTTGCCGGTCGACAGGCGCTCCATCGCGGTCCCTAGCATCTTGCTGGCAGCAGTCGCGGCGTTGGTGGCCTTCATCGAGGCGATATTGGTGTTGATCACGTTCATGGCGAAAATCCTTTGATCTGACGAACGCAGCCCCGGTCAGGGGGCAGCGATGGGAACCAGACCGGCAAGATCGCCCGGGCATTAAGGTCATGGTTTCCGAAGTACCCATTTCGATTAACCAAAAGACTCTCCAGAAGCGGGCGAAAATATTAACGATAACAGAAGGTTGATGTAAAAACGGGGCTACGTCTGGGGGATGAAAAAAATCTGTCGGACCAAGTCTTTGTGCGCAGAACCGGGCGATCGAAGGCCGGGTTTCACGCTATCGCTGTTCGTAGAAATACGGCCCTGCTCTCGAAATCTCGCTTTAGGACCGGACATGCGAAAAGGCCCGCCACTCTTTCGAGTGACGGGCCCCTTCGCCAATCGGGTGATCGATGTGTTATTAACGCAGCAGCGACAGAACGCTTTGCTGGCTCTGGTTGGCCTGGGCCAACATCGCGCTCGAAGCCTGGCTCAGGATCTGGGCCTTGGCGAGAGCGGTAGTCTCGGCCGAGTAGTCGGTGTCTTCGATCCGCGAACGGGCGTCGGACAGGTTGGTCGCACCGGTCGTCATGGTGTTGACGGCGGATTCCAGCTGGTTCTGCGAGGCACCGAGCTTGGCGCGAGCGCTGCTGATCGCATCGAGCTGGGTATCGACGGTCGCCATCGTGGTGGTGGCGTTGCTCCCGTTGGCGCCGGTAACGTCGTACGTCGCGGAACCCACGGTCGTCAGGTTGCCGAAGGTCAGCGTGACCTGGTCCGTCGAGTTCGCACCGGTCTGGATCTTGACCGAACCGCTGCTGCCGGCCGTCCCGTCGAACAGCTTGTTGCCGTTGAATTCGGTGTTGGTGAGGACGTTGGTCATCTGCGTCTTCAGCGCAGTGATTTCCGTCTGGAGGTTGGTGCGGTCGTCGGCGGAATAAGTTTCCGACGCGGCCTGGACCGACAGTTCACGAACGCGCTGCAGCATGTTGGTGACTTCAGCGAGCGCGCCTTCCGCCGTCTGCGCCATCGAGATACCGTCGTTCGAGTTGCGGATGCCCTGGTTCATGCCGCGAACCTGCGAGGTCATGGTGGTGGCAATGGCGAGGCCGGCGGCGTCGTCCTTGGCGGAGTTGATGCGCTTACCGGTCGAGAGGCGCTCCATCGCCGAGCCGAGCATCTTGCTGGCGCTGCTGGCAGCATTGGTGGCCTTCATCGCGCCGATATTGGTGTTGATCACGTTCATGGCAAAGTTCCTTCTGGTCTATCGATCACTGCCCCCCTCGGGATGCGGCAGCCGAGACACAGACCGACCAATATTGCCGGTATTTAAGCCTTGCCGGGGCAGGAATTTGCCGCCCCGGAAATCTTATAGGTAAAAATACTAGGTCTAAAATTATCCATTCCTTGGTCGTGCAGGGCGCAAAAGCCTTCCTGTCGTTAAGACATGCCAATCGAGGGCCCAATGGACGGACTGACCAAGACCACGAATTTTTCGCGCAAGCACGGGTCGCTGGACTCGCGACTGGCCGGAATCGCCTCGTCGCTCTTCATGAAAAAGCCGGTGACGCTGGCGGACGAAGACGATTCGAGCGCGAACCGGGATGCGCGCAGCATCGTGATTGCGCGATCGGACACGCCGGCGCTGGCGCGCTCGGGGCAGGGTGGTTCTCTTTATTATAAGGACCCCAACGCGGAAGGCAGCATCGCCGCGCTGGTCGCCATGGTCTATACGGGCCAAGGTCCGGTGGCCGCCGATCCCGCCATGCTGTCGATCATCGCGCTGGCCGATCGTCTGGCCCGCACTGAGATCCCCGTCCTGATCAACGGCCCGACCGGCACCGGCAAGGAAGTCCTGTCGACCTTCATCCATTCGCGCAGCGACCGGGCGGACAAGCCGTTCATCGCCGTCAACTGCGCCGCGATCCCCGAAACCATGCTCGAAGCCATGCTGTTCGGCCACGAGAAGGGCTCGTTCACCGGCGCCAATGCGGGCGGCGAAGGCTTTTTCCGCGCGGCGGATGGCGGCACGCTGCTGCTGGACGAGATCGCGGAAATGCCGCTCTCGCTTCAGGCGAAGCTGCTGCGCGCGCTCCAGGAAGGCGAGGTCGTCCCCATCGGCGCGACCCGGCCGGTCAAGGTGGATGTGCGCATCATCGCCTGCGCTAACCGCGACCTGCCCCACGAAGTCGAGCAGGGCCGCTTCCGCGCCGACCTTTTCTATCGCCTCAACGTCTTCCCCATCAGCATGCCCGCTTTGCGCGAGCGTCCGGCCGATATCGCGCCGCTCGCCTTCGCCATGCTGCTGCGCCACACGCCCAAGGGCGAAAGGACGCCATGGATCGGCGATGCCGCTCTCGATACGCTGCGTGGCTATGCCTGGCCGGGCAATGTCCGCGAGCTCGAGAATGTGATGCGCCGCGCGCTGCTGCTGGCCCAGGGCGAGAGCGAGATCGCGTCCCATCACATCGTGTTCGACATGGCCGCGCGGCCGGTCGCGCAGGAACCGGCCACGGTCACGCCGATCATGGATAGCGTGGTGGCAGGCGTTGCAGACGCGACCCCGCAGAACCCGGCGAAACTTTCGAAGATCGTGAAGCTCAGCGAAGCGCGCGCGATCATGGACACTCTTGAATCGGTCGGCGGACACCGCGCCAATGCGGCGCGGGCGCTGGGCATCAGCGAGCGCACTCTGCGTTATAGCCTGGCGTCCTTCCGTGAGGCCGGCATCGCGATGGGAGCGGCACGATGAACCCGGTAGGCGGCATTGGCGGCGGGGGATCGATCGAACAGATCATCGCCCTGCGCCAGCAGATCATCGATCGGTCGAAGGTCCTCACCGATCTCCACCAGGCGAAACCCGCCGCGCCGAGCGAAGCGGGCGGGATCGGCGGCGCAGAGGCGCAACCGGCCAGTTTCGGCGACTCCCTCAAAGGCGCGCTAGACAGCGTCAATGCGGCGCAGAGCCGTTCGGGCGAACTGACCGCGGCTTACGAGCGCGGCGAGACGACCGACATCGCCAAGGTCATGCTGGCCCGCCAGGAAGCGGGCGTGGCGTTCGAAGCAACTCTCCAGGTGCGCAACAAGCTGTTGTCCGCGTATCAGGAAACCATGCGGATGGGGATCTGATAGATGAGCAATCTCGTTCCCGCAGGCGCGCCCGCCCAGGCCGGGATGTCCGCCAATCTCAGCGGTGGGACCATCGTCGATCGCGCCAAGGCGCTGACGGCCCAGCCGGGCGTCAGGAAGATGCTGCCCTGGTTCGCCGGTACAGCGGGCCTCGGCGTCTTGGCGCTGACCTGGGCGGCACTGTCGCCCGCGCCCCAGCGCACGCTCTATTCCTCGCTCGACGATGCCGAGAGGGCGAGCGTCGTTGAAACGCTCGACACGGCGGGCATCGCCTACACGATCGACAACAATTCCGGCGCCTTGACCGTGGGCGAGGACGATCTCTACCGCGCGCGGATGCTCGTCGCGTCCGACGGTTCGCTGGCGACGCCCGAAAGCGGCCAGCAGATGCTCGAAAATCTGCCGATGGGCGCCAGCCGCACGCTCGAGGGCGATCGCCTGCGCGCGGCGCAGGAGCGCGAGCTGGAACTGACCATCGCGGAAATCGACGGGGTCGAATCGGTGCGCGTGCATCTCGCCAAGGCCGAACGCTCCGTCTTCGTGCGCGAAGCGGTCGATCCCTCGGCCTCCGTCATGGTGCGCATGGCGCGCGGACGCCAGCTTGGCGACAGCCAGGTCACTGCGATCACCAATCTCGTCGCCGCATCGGTGCCGGGGCTTGGGACGGACGCGGTCAAGATTGTGGACCAGCACGGCAAGTTGCTCACCCAGGCACGCGATCCCAATAGCGGACGGCTGGATCTCCAGGCGCAGCTGGAAGCCAAGCTCAATGCGCAGGTCAACCAGCTGCTCGCGCCGATGTTCGGGTCCGAGGCCTTTTCCGCCCAGGTCCAGGTGGAGCTCGACATGAACGAGGTCACCTCCGCGCGCGAAAGCTACGACAAGGACGGAACGATCCGTCGCGAAACCACGCAGCAATCGCAGACCGCCAGCAATCAGGCGGGCGGCATTCCGGGCGTGCTCGCCAACACCCCGCCCGCCGATGCCGAGGCCGAGCAGCGCGCTCCCGAAGACGGGCAGGGCGCCAATGCGGCGGGACAGACGGGAGAAAGCAGCGCCACGCGCGTCTACGAGATGGGCCGCGAAGTGTCGGTCTCGAACCTGACGCCAGGATCGATCAAATATCTCTCGGTCGCGGTCGCCATCGATCAGGCGGCTCTCGCGAAGGCGAGCGCGGCGGACATCAACAAGGTCAAGGAACTGGTCACCGCCGCCGTCGGAGCGCGCGCCGACCGGGGCGACCAGGTCACCGTGATCATGCGCCCGTTCGAAAAGATCGAGGAAGAGGCCATACCCTTCTACGAAACCGGCTGGTTCGCCATGGCGGTGCGCAACGGGGTTGCCATCCTGGCGGTCCTGCTGGTGCTCTTCCTGGCGGTGCGTCCGGCGATCAAGGCGTTGAAGGGCCGTACCGAACCCACCGATAGCGAAGGGCAAGACGGCGAGACCGTGCTGGTGCAGGGTCCGGACGGCACCTATTCCCCGGCGCCTGCTCCCGGCCTCGATCGCGAGGCGCTGGACGCCCAGATCGCGCTGGCCCAGCGCATCGCGCGCGAAAATCCCGACGATGCGGTGCGCGCTTTGCGCCTGCTCCTTTCCGATAACAGCCAGCAGGGACAGCCGGCATGATCCAGTCCGATGTGACTCAGGCCGAAGCGCAAGAGCTTGGCCTGGCCCCTGCATTGGCGGGGATCGACAAGGCGGCCATCATGGTGATGCTGCTGGCCGAAGAGGATGCCTCGCTTATTCTCGGCCAGCTCACGCCCGACGAATTGCGTCTGCTCGCGACCACCATGGTTTCGATGGGCGAGGTCGAGCCCAAGGCCATTTCGGACGCGATCGCGGGCTTCTCGCAATCGACCGAGGGCAAGGGCATTTCCGGCCATGGCCGCATCGACAGCGTGCGCCGTATGCTCGAAGGTGCCGTGGGCGAGGTGAAGACCGAGAATCTGATGCGCCAAGTCGCGCCGCAGGAAGAAGAGATGACCCAGCCCGCACTCGGCCTGCTGCGCTGGCTCGACCCCAAGATCATTGGAGAGATCCTCGCCGACGAGAACCCCCAGGCGATCGCGGTCCTGTTGTTGCAGCTCGACAGCGAGGTCGCCGCCGCGGCGCTCGCGGCGCTGCCCGAACACCTCCACACGCCCGTGCTGCACCGCGTCGCGCGTTTGGGCCCGGTCTCGCGCCAGGCGATCACCATTCTCGAACAGACGCTCAACGCCAAGATCGAACGGCTCCACGGTGCAATCCCCCTCACCATGGGCGGGATCCAGCAGGCAGCCGCGATCATCAACAGTTCGCACCGCAGCGTGGAAAAGCGCGTCATGCCGTCGATCGGCAAGATCGACAAACAGCTCGCCAAGGACCTCGAGACCGAGATGTTCAAGTTCGAGCATCTCTTCGCTCTCGACACCAAGAGCACCGGCACGCTGCTGCGCGAGGTCGAAAGCGATATCCTCATCCTGGCGCTCAAGGGGCTGGAGGAAGCCCAGCGCGAACAGTTCTTCGCCGCCATGTCCAGCCGCGCGGCGGATGGATTGCGCGACGAGATCGAGGGCCGCGGCCGGGTCAAGAAGACCGAGGTCGATGCCGCGCAGAAGGAAATCGTCGGCATCGCGAAGAAGCTTATCGCGCAGGGCGATCTGATCATGGGCGCGGGCGACGACGATTATGTCTAGGATCGCCTACGCCTCTCTGGGGCGTCCCGGGGCGTTCACCCCCAACAACCGCTTTTCGCGCGCACCCGCGCCCGGCCAGCTCGATCAGGCCCAGGCCGATCCGGCTCCAACCGATCCCCTGGCGGATTCCTATGCCAATGGCTATCGCGACGGCCAGGCCGCCGCGCTGGCGCAGGCCGAGGAGGCCATGCAGCGCGAGCGACGGGAGCGGGCGCTGATCGAACTCGCCTTCGCCCGCTTCGATGCGGAAAGCGCTCTGTCCTTGCGGGAAAATCTGCGCGCCACCGTCCTTGCGCTGTGCGAGGATGCGATCCTTCCCCTGGCGCTCGATATGAACGGGCTCGCCCGCCGGATCGAGACCGCCGCGGCGATGTTCCAGCGCCGCCATGACGAGCGCACCATTTTGCTCCACCCCGACGATCTTGCTCTGGTGAAGGATCATGTGTCGGACACGCTCGACTTGAGGGCGGATGCAAGTGTCGAGCGTGGCGGATTGCGGGTCGAAACGGAGGACGGGGGCGTCGAGGACGGTCCCGAACAATGGCGTCGCGCCATCGAGGAGGCGCTGGGTTCATGCGCGCCCTGATCGAAACCACCCTTCAGGAATGCGCGGGCGGCGGCGGGCTCGACCTCGCGCCGCGCCGCTTCGGCCGCGTCGTCGCCTGCGACGGGGGCCTGATCGAGGTATCGGGTCTCGGCGTTCCGATCGGAACACTCTGCACCATCGCGCAGGGTCGCGGGGTCGGGCACCGGGCGGAAACGATCGGGTTCCGCAACGGCCACACCATGATGATGATGCTCGGTGACACGGTCTTGTTGCGCCCCGGCGCGGTTGTCCGTCCCGAAGGCAATCCCGGGATGCTGTCGGTCGGCGAGGATTTTCTCGGCCGTTCGGTCGATGGGGCGGGGCGCCCGATCGACGGGAAGGGACCGATCGGAACCGGCGTGCCCTGGCCCGCCGGCGGATACAGGGTCGACGCGCTCGACCGGTCGAGCGTGACCGAGCCGATCGATGTGGGCATCCGTTCGTTGAACGCGCTGACGACCTTCGGCGAAGGTCAGCGGATCGGTATCATGGCCGGATCGGGCGTGGGCAAATCGGTGCTTATGGACATGATCGTCCACGGAGCGGATGCCGATGCCATCGTCGTCGGCTTGATCGGCGAACGCGCGCGCGAAGTGTCCGATTTCGTCAATCGCTATATGGGCGGGGAGCGTGCGGCGCGCACCGCGATCGTCGCCGTGCCTGCCGACCATGCCGCCAATCTGCGACTGCGCGGCGCGATGCTGGCGACCAGCATGGCCGAACATCTGCGATCGCAGGGCAAGCGCGTTCTCCTCATACTGGACAGTCTCACCCGCGTGGCCCACGCCGCGCGCGAGATCGGCATCCTTCTGGGCGAGCCGGGTGCGGCGCGCGGGTATCCGCCATCGGCCCTTTCGACCATCACCAAGCTGATCGAACGCGCGGGCAATTCGGCGGAAAGCGGCGGGTCGATCACGGGCATCTACACCGTGCTCGCCGACGGAGACGATCAGAACGATCCGGTGGTGGACACCGCGCGCGCCATTCTCGACGGCCATATCGTCCTCTCGCGCGAGATCGCGCAGCGCGGGCAATATCCCGCAGTTGATATCGGCGCCTCGCTCAGCCGCGTGATGAACGACATCGTCTCACCCGAACACGAAGCGGCGGCGCGTCGCTTCCGCGCGCTGACCGCCGCATACGAGGCGAACCGCGATCTCGTCATGATGGGCGCCTATCGTCCGGGAACGGACAAGACCCTGGACGAGGCGATCGCGCTTCACCCGCGCATGGTCGCCTTCCTCAGCCAGGGGACGCGCGATCAGGTCACGCTCGCCGATGCGGCGGACCAGATGCAGGAGTTGATGGCCCGTGCCGCCTGACAAGCGCAAGCTGAAGCGCGCCAAATTGATCGAGCGCGTCCGAACGGTAGAAAAGAGCCGCTCCGCGCTCGCCGCCTCTGAGGCCGAAGCGCTGCGCCTGCGCCTGTTCGGCGTGGCGGAGCGCACGCGATCGCTAGCGCGCCATTATGCAGAAAAGGACGACGCGCTGACCGGCATGGATCTGCGCAGCGGCAAGGCGATGCAGAAACAGCTCGAACAGCTCGTGGCGGTGAGTTCGCAACAGGCGGAGGAGGCGGAGAAGCGTTCCGACGCGACACTCGAGGAACTGGCTGCGTCCGAACGCCGCAGAAAGCGCGCGGTCGAGGACCGGCGCGATCTCGTGAAGGCGATCGTCACGCATCTCTCGCACCAATAGGAGAAGCCTCGCGCGGGGTTTGGCACGCTTCTTGATAGAATATCCGTGACAATCACACGGATACGAGAAGACCATCATGAACGCCGCCGCGCTCTCCTTCCTGACCTCGCTCGAAACGCCTTCCAAGCTGAGCTTTTCCGCCGAATTCCCGGCCGAGGGCGAGGCGGGCGAAAGTGCCGGGAATGGCGCATTCGACGGGTTTGCCAATCTCCTCGACCAATTGGTCCAGATTGCCCCAGTCGACGCTGCGATCCCCGCCGTGGGCGCGAAAACCGTGGGCGCACAGGACATGCTGGCTGCGGCGGATGCGGAAAGCGGCAAGGATGGCGGCAATGGAAGCGGCAAGATCTTGCCGGTCTTGCCGGGTCTCTTGCCGCTGCAGATCTCCGCACCCCTTGAGGACGCTTCGGCTGGCAAAGGCGGGACCGTGACCGAATTGCCCGTGGGACGCCTCGACATGGCGCGTTTCGCCCAGCCGGTCGCGATGCCTCAGCAGGTTTCGGTTCTCTCGCACCCCTCGCTTGCTCAAGCCGAAACGCAGGACCGGGCGCAGCCTGACGCCGTTTCGATCCGCCAGATGCCGGTCGCAGAGGCGCAGCTTTCGCGCGCCATCACCGGTCTCGTCGATCCCAGGGCGGCGTCCGCCACAATCGGCACGCCGCCATCCGCTTCGACCGCGACGAACGCCTTGCCTCAGTCAGTGACGAATGCTCCCGTATCGATCGCCGCAATGCCCGGTGCCTCGATCGAGCGCGCACCCATTGCAGCCATCACCATCGCCGCCCGCCCGACCACGACGGTCTCCGTCTCCGCCCATCTCGAAACCGCTTCCGCCAAGACGCTTCCTGTCGCAGCCAGCGATACGGCGCGCGCCATTATGGCCGCGAAGGACACGGCCCCCAACCCGGCTCCGGTAGCAATCCGCCAGTCCGCTCCGGTGTCCGAAGTCGCCGCGCAGGCGGTGGCCACGGTTCTGCCTGCGAGCGCCGTGAAGGGCGATGCCAAGCCCGCTCCGGCAGCGCAGGCCGCCGCGATCGCGCCGGTCGCAGCTTCCAAATCGGAAGCCGAGCCGGACACCGCGCGCCCGGTCGAAGCCGTTCAGGCAACCGCACGCGTCGCCACCGCCGCCGAGGCCATTCGCCCCGAACCCGCTATCGCCGCTTCGGTCGGGCAGCCCGTAGCGCCCACACAGGCCGAAGCCGTGACCCGCGCCGCCGACCTCGCCCGGCCCGACGCCTTCGCCGCCATCGATTCGATCGCCCGCATGGTCGACCGCCTCTCCGCCGCGCGTGATTTCGGCGTGGTGCCGACGGCGGCGCTGGCAGTCATGCACAAGGAATTCGGCGAGCTTTCCATCGCCATCGACCGGATCAGCGACACGCTCCAGGTCGAAGTCGCGGCTAAGGATGGCGAGGCGCAGCGCGCGCTTGCCGCCGCGCTCGCCAATGATCGTGCCGCCGCCATGGCGGGCGATCGCAGCGTGCAGCGCAGCGCCGAAGCACAACAGAACGGGGGGCAGAACGGGGGCCAGAGCACCGGCCAAAACAATGGCCATGGTGCAAACTCCTCCGCCGCCGACACGTCCGGCCAGGCCGCTTCCGGCAACGCCCAGTCCCAGCGCGAAGGCCAGGGCCGCGAGCGTAATCGCTCCGACGGCCCGGCGCTTCACGCCCGCAATTCCGCCGCTTCCGACCGTCAGCCCACGAGCGACGACGGCCGCTACGCCTGATCCGCACAACACGATTTCGAAGAACAGGGATAGACCATGTCCGACGCCAAGACCGATACCGCAGAGCCCAAGAAGAAGGGCGGCTTCATGAAGAAGGCGCTGATCGCGCTCGTCCTGTTGGGCGTGGGCGGCGGCGGCACTTACGGTGCCTTTGCCATGGGGATGCTGGGCAATGCCGCCCATGCGGAAGAAGACGACAAGCCCAAGCTGGTCCTAAAGGGCGAGGAAGATCCCTATCCCTTCGGCGCGGCCGAGGGCGAGAAGGACAAGGTCGAATTCGTTCCCGGCAAGGGCGGCAGCAAATATCGCACCGCCTATTACAATTTCAGCGACGAATTCACCTCCAACCTCGCCGGGGGCACGGCGCTGGTGCAGGTCAGCCTCGCCGCTTCGACCAATTACGACGGGCGCGTGCTGATGTGGTTGCAGGAGCATGAAACCGCGCTCCGCTCGCGCGTGCTGGCCGAACTCGCCGCCACCGACGAGATGAGCCTGATCGAGGTGCACGGCAAGGAAGAGCTGCAAAAGCGGCTGGCCAAGGCGATGAACGAGGTGCTGGAGGAGCGTGAAGGCTTCGGCGGCGTCGAGAACGTCTATTTCCGGTCCTTCATCGTCCAATGATCTCGGAAAGCTTCCCCAATACGGCCCAGGCCGCGCGCGCTGCCCGTCACTGCGACGAGCTGTTGAGCCGCGCCGCGACGCCGGTGGATCTCGAGGCCGAGTTCACGCGCTTCGTCCGCCAGATCGCCGATCAGGCCCAGCCTCTGCTGGCCGAATTGTGCGACAATCGCGGGCTGACGGTGACGATGGGTTCGATCGCTTGCGCGCCCGCGGCGGACTGGCTGGCCCAATTGGGCGCAGGCGGGCTCCACGGCTTCTATTCGCTCGGCCAGGACAAGCGCGGCGCGCTGGTTTCGACGAGTGTCGGCGAGCTGGTCGCCCAGTTCGAACGTATCTTGGGCGGCACGGGCGAGGTGGACGAGGATTGCCACACGCTGCCCTCTTCGGCGGCCTGTTTCGCCCGCCAGTTCGAAGCGAAGGTCGCCTCGCTGTTGCAGCGCGCCAGCGACCGCCGCGAATTTGCCGTCAGCGCGACGGGCGAACATGCGCATGAGATCATGCCCTTTGCCGGGAACGACAAGGTCTGGACCGTGGTCCTGACCGCGACCCCCAAGGGCGCGACGAACGCCTGGTCGATCCGCTTCGCCCTGTGCCAAGCCACCTTGAACGATCTGGTCGGCGCGCGTGCGGTATCGCCTGCGACCGGCCGCTCGATCGGTGCGCGCGGCCTCGACGGGTCGGCGATCGGACATGTCGAGCTGCCGCTGCGCGCGGTGCTGGTCGACGTGCCGATGGCGATTTCGCGCATCGCGCAGCTGACCGCAGGGGCAATGATTCCGGTCGCCATTCAGCGCAACGTGCCGGTCCTCATCGGCAACACCACGATCGCCCATGGCAGCGTCGGCGAGCTCGACGATCGCGTCGCCATGGAACTCACGCACACGAATTTTACGGGGAATCTCTGACATGTCCTTTTTGAACGACGGCTTCAGCCTGATCCAGGATATCGACGTCCGCCTGACGGTGGAACTGGGCCGCAAGAACATGCGCCTGCGCGATGTGCTGGCCCTGGGCGAATCCAGCGTGATCGAACTCGACCGCCTCACCGACGACCCGTTGGATATTATGGTTAACGGCAAGCTCATCGCTCGCGGCGAGGTCGTGGCGCAGGGCAATCGCTTCGCCATCCGCGTGCTCGAACTGGTCGGCGCTTCGGGCGATGCTTCGTCGGAACGCCGCGCCCCGCCGATCAGCGCCACGCCGATCCAGAACGCGGAAGAAGCCATCTGATGTTCTGGTACATTCTCAAACTTCTGGTCCTGCTGCCACTGATCGGCCTCATGATCTGGGGCACGCTGAAGCTTGCCAAGAAGATGCAGGGCCAGTTCGGCGCGCCTGCGGCCGGGACCAAGGCGGTGCGCATCGTGGAGACGACGATGCTGTCGCCCGCGCTCCGCCTCGCGGTGATCGAATTCCACGGTCGCGAAATCCTTGTCTCGACCTCAAAGGGTGGCCTCACCCGCCTCGCCGAAGCGCCCGCCCGCGCTCCCGAATTTTCGGCAGAACCCGCCACCTCGCAGGAAATCGTCCAGTGATCGCACGTCTTGCGAAAGCGGGCGCGGCTCTCGTCGCGCTGAGCTACCCCGCACTCGTCAACGCGCAGGTCGGCGCAGCCGCCGTCACCGGGGGGGATACCGCCGTCTCTGGCGCTCTCGACCGCGCGTTCGGCCAGTTGTCGGGTGCTGGCGGTGAACCGTTGAGCCTCTCGCTCCAGCTGCTGCTGGTGATGGGCCTTCTGACGATCCTGCCCGCGCTTCTTTTGATGATGACCAGCTTTACGCGCATCATCATCGTCCTCGCGATCCTGCGCCAGGCCCTGGGCCTCCAGCAATCGCCCCCTAACCAGGTGCTGATCGGCATCAGCCTGTTCCTGTCGCTGTTCATCATGGCGCCGACGCTGGAGAACGTGAACCAGAACGCGATCGCGCCCTATTCCGCGGGCCAGATCGGCGCCGAGGTCGCGATCGAGCGGGCGGGCGACCAGTTCCATGCCTTTATGATCCGCCAGACCCGCGAAAACGACCTCGAAATGTTCTCCGACATCGCGGATTCCGGACAATTCGCCTCGCCGCAGGACGTGCCGTTCTCGATCCTCCTGCCCGCCTTCGTGACCAGCGAATTGAAGACCGCCTTCCAGATCGGCTTCATGCTGTTCCTCCCCTTCCTCGTGATCGACCTGGTCGTTTCCAGCGTGCTGATGAGTCTCGGCATGATGATGATGAGCCCGATGATCGTTTCGCTGCCCTTCAAGCTCCTGCTCTTCGTCCTCGTCGACGGCTGGGCGCTGCTGATGGGTTCGCTCGCCTCAAGTTTCGGATGATCTGACAATGGACGAAAGTGCACTCCTCCTCTCTATGGCCGACCGCATGTTGTGGATTGCAGCGCTGGTCGCGGCCCCGATCCTGATCGCCAGCCTCGCCATCGGTCTCGTGATCGGCCTCGTGCAGGCCGCGACCTCGGTCAACGAGCAGACGCTCACCTTCGTCCCGAAGCTGGGTGCGGTGGCCTTCGTGCTCGTGATCCTCGGCGCGTCGATGATGGCGCTGGTGGGCGATTTCACGCAGGACATCTTCGCCGAAATCGCGCGGATGGGCGGCTGAGACCAGTCACGTGATCGGGATCGATTTCGGACTTGGCGCGCTTGAGCAGGACATGTGGCGGGTCGTCTTTTTGATGACGCGCTTGGGTGCCGCTCTGCTCGCCGCGCCGTTCTTCGGCGCGTCGGCCGTGCCCGTTTCGGTCCGCGTCGCGATGACCGGTGCTCTCGCCATCTTCGTGTCGATATGGATGCCGCAGGTGCAGACCCCCGAAGCCCTGATCAGCTCCGAAGGGATGCTGGCGATCGCGGGCGAGGTGATCGTCGGCCTCGCTCTGGGCTTCGTCCTCCAGCTCGCCTTTGCCGCGCCCACCGTGGCCGCCGAACTGATCGGCGGCGGCATGGGGATGAGCATGGCGATGACGACCGATCCCGGTACGGGCGGGACGACCACCGCATTCGGCCAGTATTTCATTATCGTGCTGACCCTTATCTTCCTTGCAACGGGGGCGCACCTGCACTGGATCGCGCTCGTAACCGAAAGTTACAACGCGTTTCCGCCAGGCCAGACCTGGCTCGGCCCCGATCGCTTCGCCGCCATCGCCGGTTTCGCCAGCTTCATGTTCGAAACCGCGCTGAGGATCGCGCTGCCGGTCACGCTGATCCTGCTTCTGGTCCAGGTGCTGACCGGCATTCTCAGCCGCTCGGCCCCCTCGCTCAACCTGTTCGCGCTCGGCCTGCCCGCAGGCGTCCTTGCCGGGCTCGCGGCGCTGATCATTTCCGCTCCGCTGATCTATGACCAGTTCACCGGGCTCGTCGCCGACGGGCTCGACGAGACGACGAGTTTGCTGGACCGATGAGCGAGCAACCGGCAGGCGAAAAGACTTTCGCACCGACTGAAAAGCGGCTGACCGATGCCGCGAAGAAGGGTGATGTCCTGCGTTCGAAAGATGCGGGCACGGCGGTCACCACTCTGCTCGGTGGCGCCTGGCTCGCGCTTGCCGGGCCTTGGCTCTTCGGCGATCTGCAAAGTCTGACGCGCGAGGCGTTCCAGTTCGACGTACGCGACCTGCGCGATTTCGGGCCCGAGACGCTGCTGATGGAGGGTCTGCTTCTGGCCATCCCCGCCATCCTCACCTTGGCGGTGCCGGTCATCATCGTCACGCTGATCTCGCAGCTTGCCTTCGGGCGCGGCCGCTTCGTGACGGACAATTTGAAGCCCAAGGGCAATCGCATCAATCCGCTGAACGGGTTGAAGCGAATGTTCGGACCCCAGGGCCTAATCGAGATGGGCAAGGGCTTCCTCAAGATCATCCTGCTCGGCGCCATCGCCCTGTGGTGGTGGTATTCCAGCATGGAGACGCTGATCGGGCTGGGGCGGGGCAATCTGTCAGCCCAATTGTCCGCCGCCTGGGATGCGATCGTCTCGCTGATCTTCGCTTTGTCGGGCGGCCTCGTCATCATTGCCCTCGTCGACCTGCCGATCCAGTGGGTGCGCCAGCAGGGTCGCCTGAAGATGACGCATCAGGAAATGCGCGACGAAAACAAGGAAACCGAAGGCTCGCCCGAAATGAAGGCGGCGCGCCGCCAGCGCCAGCATGATATCGCCAAGGGCTCCGTCGCGGGCGCGATGCGCGATGCGCAGTTCGTGATCACCAACCCGACCCATTTCGCCGTCGCGCTGACTTACGACCCCACCAAGGCTTCGGCCCCCATCGTTCTCGCAAAGGGGCGGGGCGACAAGGCGATGGCGATGAAGCAACTGGCGCGCGAGATGGAATTGCCGACGCTGGAATATCCGCAGCTGGCGCGTTCGGTCTATTATACGACCCGCGAACGCCAGGTGATCTGCGAGGATCTCTACGGCGCGATCGCGTCGGTCCTCGCCTATGTCATGTCGCTCAAGCGCGGCGAAACCCCATTGCGTCCCGATATCGAGGTGCCGGAGGCGCTGCGCTTCGACACCGAAGGGCGCGTATCGAACGCAGGGGCAATCAACGCTGGGCCAATCGACGCAGGCCCGGTTAATCCGGGTGCGGCGGCGCCGTTATAGATACGATGAATGTATCTGCATCCAATATCGCCAACTCTCTGGGCATCGGCAGCGGCATCGACCTGACCGGCCTCGCCTCGCAATTGGCCGAGGCGCAGTTTGCGGGCCGCAATGCGCGGCTGACGCAGAAATCGGAAACGCTCGAACGCCAGATCTCGCTCGCCGGGTCGATCCGCAGCTCGCTGAGCCAGTTCGCCAGTGCGCTGGGCGATCGTCTGCGCACCGGCGATCTCGCGCCGGCGCCCAGCATCACCAATTCCGCCGTCGCCAAGGTGTCCGCTCCCGTCGGAAGCCAGGGCAAGGGCATCTATTCGCTCGAGGTGACGCAGCTCGCCAAGACGCAAACGATGACCACGCCGACCTATGCCGGCTCCACCGCAAGCGTCGGGGCGGGGACCATGACCATCCGGTTCGGCGCGACCAGCAATGTGGGCTTCACCGAAGACGCCGCGCGAACGCCGCTCGAACTCACCTTCGCGCCCGGCGCGACGCTTGCCGAAGTGGCGGGCGCGATCAATTCCCAGAACGCCGGGCTGTCGGCCTATGTCGCCGAGACCGAGGCGGGCGCGCAGCTCGTCATCAAGGGCGCGGAAGGGGCAAAGAACGGTTTCGTCATCGACGTCGCCGAAGACGCGGCGGAACCCGGTCTGTCGGCACTCGCCTGGCGTCCCGGTTCCGATCCCGCGCGGCTGGTCCAGGCCTCCGCCGATGCGAAATACACGCTGGACGGGATCGCGCGGACCAGCGCCAGCAACACGATCGACAGAGCCGCACCCGGCCTTTCGCTCGAACTGACTGCCACCAATGTGGGCGCGCCCGCGACGGTTACCTTCTCCAATTCCAAGTCCGCGCTGACCAGCGTGATGCAGGACATCACCGGCGCGCTGAATGAAATCGCAAAGTCCTTGCGCGAGGCGGTCGATCCCAAAACGGGTGACCTGTCGCGCGATACCGGGGCGCGGGCGCTCAGCCGGACGCTGTCGGGCCTGGGCACGATCGAGATCATGCCGAACGCGCCTGCCGGTTCGCCCCGCACGCTCGCCGAACTCGGCCTGTCGATCGGGCGCGACGGCAGCTACACGCTCGACACCAAGCGCCTCACCGAAGTGATCGAACGCGATGCCGCGGGCGTCTCGGCCATGTTCACGACCGGGATCAACGGCGTGTTTTCGACCATCGACCGGATCGCGCGCGCGAACACCATCTCGACCGATCCGGGCTCGCTCGGCGGGTCGATCGCGCGCTTCCAGTCGCAATCGCAGACCGTGGGCCGCGATCTCGAAAAGCTCAACGAGCAGATGGAAACGCTGCGCGCCACCATGGTCGCGCGCTTCGCCAAGGTCGACAGCAAGGTCGCCGCATCGCAATCGACCCTGTCGTTCCTGCAATCGCAGATCGACGTCTGGAATTCGCAGAAGAACTGATATGCTGGCCCGCACCAAGCCCCGCGAAGCCTATCGCGAAGCCGATTTCGACGCGCGCCTCATGGGCAGCTCGCGCGAGAATCTGGTCCTGTTCTGCATCGAGGATTTCATCCAGACGCTGGGCGCGCTGGAGTTCGCGGAGACGCGCGGCGATCGCGCGGCGCGCAGCCGTTCCCTGACCCGCGCGATCACCGCGCTGACCGCGCTCGAACTGGGTGTCGATCGCACCGCCCCGATGGCGGACAGCCTGCTCCAGTTCTACGGCGGGGCAAAGCTGTTGCTGCTGGATTCGATCCGCGAGGTGGACCTTTCGCGCATTGCCGAATTGCGCCAGGACTTCCGCGACGTCGCGGTGGCGTTCGCAGGATAGACGCCGCGCAGTACGAAAGCGTGGTGTCGCGACAGAGCTCGTCCCCCGCACCAATACTTTAAATTGCGTAAGATTACGAAGGCCGTATTCTTTAGGGGCCTTATCGGGTAGCCATGCGTTCGTGTCCGACCGGCGAAGGCTGGCTGGCACGCGGCAGGGGTACGCAAACATGCTCAAGATTTTCGTCATCGATGCGGATGCGGCACGCCGCACGCAGATCGGTCGCGTTCTGACAGAGCGGGACGCTCATGCCGAACCGTTTGAATCGGTGGACGAGTTCGCGCAGTACGCGCCTGCCGACGGGCTGATTCTAGTCCATGACCGGGATGATGTGATCGACGGGCTGATGGCTCATGTCGAGCGTACATCCTGTCTTCCGGTGATTGCCTATTCCGACGATCCCAATCGCGTGACGATCGTACGCGCCATGCAGGCCGGGGTGGCCTCCTATCTGTCGCTGCCGCTGGCGGCCGAAGAGTTGATGACGGAATATCGCCAGATCGCGGCGGAATTGCCCGCCCGGATCGAAAAGCGCCGCCGCGCCGCAGAAGCGCGCGCGCAGCTCGAAAAATTGAGCCGGCGCGAACACGAAATCCTCGTCTGCATGCTCGACCACGGAACCAGCAAGGCAATCGCTCGCCATCTCGGGATCAGCCCGCGCACGGTGGAGGCGCATCGCGCCAATCTGATGACGCGGCTGGATGTGGCGAGCACCAATGAGGCGATCCGCATCGCCGTGGAGGGCGACGCGCTGTCCATGATCGGATCGGCCAGTTCCGATTAGTGCGGCCCCCGGTTAGGGGGGCTGCGCGCGGTCAGTCTTCGTCCGATCCTGCAATCTTGAGGCGCAGTTTCTCGAGCGCGGAGGATTTCAGCTGGTGCACGCGCGGCACGCTGATATCGAGGATGGCGGCGATTTCGGTGAGGTTCAGTTCCTCGACGAAATGCAGCTTCACGATGAGTTGCAGGCGCTCGGGAAGGGCGGCGATGGCCTCGATCAGCGTCTCGCGATCCTCCATTTGCAACAGGCCGGCCTCGGCGTCCGGCTCGTCACTGCCGAAGGCGGCATCGCTGTCGGAATACATGTCGTCGATCGAGTGAGTCGAGGTGGCGAGTTGCATCCGCGCCTCGTGCAGTTCGTCGAGCGAGAGGCCGAGCGCGCGCGCCAGCTCCTTGGGCGAAGGATCGCGTTTGAGCTGATCGCGCAATTCGTCTGCCGCGCGCTCGATCCTGCGGCCGAGCGCCGCCGCCCCGCGCGCCAGATTGGACTGGCTGCGCAAGAGGTCGATCATCGCGCCGCGCACCCGCATCTTGGCATAGGCGGCAAAGCCGTCGTCGTTCGGCCGATCGTGGCGCTGGGCGCATTCGGTCAGCGCGATCAGGCCCGCCTGCTGCAAATCGTCGACGTCGAGCGATCCGCCGCAGCTGCTCTCGTAATACCACGCCAGCTTACGGACCATCGGCATGAACTGGGCGATCCGCGCGGTCGCGTCGGTGCCATAGGCTCGCTTCGCGGTCGATTGCGCGGTGAAGGAGGAATGGTCGTGCTTCATGCCGCGAGTGTCTCCATTTCGGGGTTGTAGGCGGTGGACTGGGCGCCAGGATCGGAGGCCGGGATTTCAGGGCTTTCGCCGCCGATCACCGCGATCACCTCGATCGGCTGGGCGGAAGGAAGTTCGTTGATCGAGAGCACCACCACGCCCGGTGCGCGCAGCTTCAGCAGCCCGGCCAGCGCGCGGCGGGCGCGGGGCTGGACGATCAGGGCCGGGGCCGTCGCGTCGGGGTGGCGCTGTTGCAGGATGGCGCCGATGCGCTCGCCGATGGATCGGGCAAGGTCGGGCTCGATGATGATCTCGCCGCTCGCCGGGTCCTGCATTCCGCCGACCACCATCTCTTCGAGCTGAGCGGCAAGGGTGATGACGGGCAGCTTGGCGTCGGGCGGGCAGATGTCGCCCACCAGCATCGATCCCAGATCGGCGCGGATAAGGTCGATCAGGCGTTCGTGCTCGTTGGTCTGCTGTGCGGCCTGGGACAGGCTGGAGAAGATGCGCAGCGCATGACGCAGCGAAATTCCATCGAGCAGGAGAGATTTGAGCACCCGCGTCAGCGCTGCCAGCGACAGCGGCTGCGGCGTGACGGTCTCGATCAGCTGGCCATGGCGACCGCGCAGGAAATCGACGAGGTCGCGCACCTGGTCGGGGCCGAGGAGATCGGCGGCGCGACCGGCGAGCAACTGGCTGATCTGCGTCGCGATGACGCTTTCGGCATCGACCACCAGATAGCCTTCCGCCACGGCCAGATCGCGCGATCCCGCCTCGATCCAGAGTGCCGGGCAGCCAAAGCTGGGATCGACCGTCGCCTCGCCCGGCACGGCATGACTGTGCATGACTTCGCCGGTGTCGATGGCGAGCAGGCGATTGGCGCGCAATTTCCCGCTGCCGATCGGCGACCCGCCGAGCGTGATGCGATAGCCTTCGGGATCGACCTCGAAACTGTCCTCGATGCGGAAGGGCGGGACCACGAAGCCGAAATTCTGGCACATCTGCTTGCGCAGGCCGGTGAGGCGCGCGATCAGCGGCGCGCCGTGCTTCTCGTCCGTCAGATGGATCAGGCCATAGCCGAGCTGGATCGTCACCAGCGTCTGGTCGGTCACCTCGTCGATCGTGATCTTCGAAGGATCGGGCGCGGCGACCGGCTCCACATAGGCTTCCTGGATCGCCTTGCGGTTCCTCAAGGCGCGCCACAGCATGAAGGCGCCGCCGGAAAGGGGCAGGAAGATCATCTGCGGCATGGCCGGGATGCAGCCGATGGCGAACAGGATGCAGGCGACGGGCAGCCAGATCTTGGGATCGGCGAACTGGCCGCCGATCTGGCCCGTCAGGTCGCGCGTGTCGGACACGCGGGTCACGATCACGGCGGCGGCGATCGAGAGCAGCAGCGCCGGGACCGAAGCGACCAGCGCGTCGCCCACGGCCAGCGTGACATAGAGCGCGCCCGCCTCGCCCGCGGACAGGCCATGGCTGGTCATGCCCAGCACCAGGCCGGCAACGACGTTGATCAGCAGGATCAACAGGGCTGCGACCGCATCGCCCTTCACGAACTTGCTGGCACCGTCCATCGAACCGTAGAAATCGGCCTCGGTCGCGACCTCGCGGCGGCGGGCCTTGGCCTCTTCGGCGGTCATCAGCCCGGCGGCGAGATCGCTGTCGATCGCCATCTGCTTGCCGGGCAGAGCGTCGAGGGTGAAGCGCGCGGACACTTCGGACACGCGGCCCGCGCCCTTGGTCACGACCATCAGGTTGATGATCATCAGGATGAGGAAGACGAAGATGCCGACGGCGAAATTGCCGCCGATGAGGAATTCTCCGAACGCCTCGATCACCTTGCCCGCCGCCGCGCCGCCTTCATGCCCGTTCAGAAGCACGATGCGGGTCGAAGCGACGTTGAGCGCGAGCCTGAGCAGCGTCGCGAAGAGGAGGACCGAGGGGAAGCTGGAGAAATCGAGCGGCTTCTGCGCGTTCATCGCCGCCATCAGGACAGAGACCGACAGCGCGATGTTGAGCACGAAGAACAGGTCGAGCAGGATCGCGGGGATCGGCATGACCAACAGCAGGATGATGGTGAGAATGCCGATCGGCAGCGCGAGCGCCGGGCTGAAGGCGTTGCGCAATGTCATAGTCCGAAGGCCTTGAATTTACCGTAGGCCGCGGCGACTTTCTGAGTCGCGCGGTTGGAGATGGGATCGCTGCCCGCGAAGGTCGCCTTGAGCGTGTCCGCCATGGACGGGCGCGGGGCGGGGCCGGATGGGGCCGGTGCGGGCGCCTGGCCACCATTGGCGAAGGCGGCGCTGTGCGCGGTGTAGCTGGCGGGCGGTACGAAGCCTGCGAATTGCGGGTCGCTGGCCGAGAAGGTCTGCGGGAATCCGTCCTGCCCATAAGCGGCGGCGACCTTGTCGCGCATCACCTGCATGACTTCGCCGACCGAGCGCGGGGTGCCGCCCGAATAGAAGATCGCACGATTGGCGCTGGCCGCCTGCGGCATTAAGGCGGCGGCGGACTGGTTCGGATTGCTGTCGAGCGCGCCGAGGAAGCGCTGCGCGCCGTTGAGGCCGAGGAAATGCGCAAGATAGAGTTCGGGCGGTTGCGGTTCGCGCCCCAGATGCGCGCGCAGGCCGTTGGCGTTGTCGCGCGTCAGCTCCGCCGCCATGAGCGATGCGGTGTCGGCATCGTAGCGGAGCGAAAGCAAATGCGAGCGCGTGGCCGGATCGGCGACGCGGCCACCGGGGCCGATCGCATCGTCGGCCCAGGCCATGCCGTGCTTGGCTCCATGCCGGTCGAGCGTGTTGAGCCAAGTGGAATCGATGAACTGATACAGGCCCGACGCGCTGGAGGTCCGCGCCTTGGCCGAAGGGTCGAGCCCGGATTCCAGCCGCGCCTGGGCGACGAGATAGTCGAAATCGACCCCCGTACGCTGCGTCGCCCGCGAAATCGCGGACTGGACGCTACTGGTCTGGACTGGACTGACAGTGGGCACACGGCCTCCCGGTTTGGCTTACCGGGCAATGTCAGCAAGAGGCGTGCCAATTAGCTTGGCACGCGGAAGCGATCAGGCGTGTGCGGCCATATAGGCGGCGCGGGGCGCGGCGGCATAGGCCTGGCCGGAACCGGTCAGGGCGCTGAGGCGGTTCTGCACATTGGTCGCGATGAGATTGCGTAGGCGGCGGTTGATTTCGTTGAGGCGCTTGACCGCGTCGAGCAGGCCGAGGCATTCCTCGTCCAGATCGGCGCGCTCGACCGCTTCCAGCTTTTCGCAGATCTGCATCTTGCCCGACGTGCAATTGGAAATCCGGTCGAGATCCATGGCGGCAAGCGCCTGCCGTTCGCCTTCGAGCAGGGCAAGCATTTGCCGCAGCGTGGTGAGGACTTCCTTGGTGCGGCTCATCGCGCGATCTTCCCGTAAAGTTCTGCCGCGATCAGCGCATCGGCGATCTGGGCGGGGACAAGGGGATATTTGCCGGTCTCGAGCGCCTTGCGGATTTCCTTCACCCGATCCTGGTCGATCGGGGCGGACGATCCGGCAGTCGAAACCGAAGTCGAAATGGGGGCCTGTGCGGAACGGGGGTCGCTTGCCGCTTTCTGCGAGGAGGCGGCGCGACCGGCAGGAGTTACGGCTGCGTTTGCACGCGAGATTGCTCCTGAAAGGTCCACTGATCCGATACGCATGGTAACGCTCCGCTGTCTGTTCGATCAGTAGAACGGCACCGCCGCACCGATTTTAACGGCCCGGCAATTTTTTTGCCGCTACGGCAATTCCATGCCGACCTGACCGGGCCGCAGCACCTGAGCGCGCAGCACTGCCTTCTTGTCTCCCACGGGCCTGATCTTGATCCATTCGCCCATGGCACCCGCTTCCAGCGCCTCGCCCTGACGCGTCAACGTGAAGCCGCTGCCGCGCGCCAGAATCGTCACGCCTTCGCCGCGATTGACGATGGTTCCAGCTGCGAAACCGCTCGTCTGCGCGCTGCCGCGGGCGGGCGTCGATGCCGCACCGTCGACGGCGACGTAGATCTTCCAGCCGCTCTGGGGACAGGTCACCTGGACCGAACGCTGATCGCGGCCGAACCAACTCAGATCGAGCGGGCCGTTGCACGGGTCGAGGCGCAGGCGCCGGTCGACCGGCAGCTTGGCGCCGCCCGGCTGGCCCTGCGGCGCACCGGTGAAATCGGCGACGGCGCGGTCGATGATCGAAAGATCCATAGGAGCCGCAGCCAGAACGGGGGCGGCGAGGAGGGCAAGCCCAAGCGGGGCATGGCGAAGGGCGAAATGGGGAATGCTCATGGCAAATCCTTTGCGTGAAAGGGACATGCACGAATATAAGCAAGAGCCGTGCCAGCGCTGGTACAGGCGGTCAGGGCGCACCTTCATACCCGATCACGACCAGGCTTTCGGCCTCCTGAGCGGGTTCGATGACCAGGCGCGGGCGTGCTCCTGCCTTTTCGAGCGCCGCCATCAGGCGTTCGGCCCGGCCCATTGCCGCGCTGCGTCCGTCCGCGGGGAAGCGGACGATCGCGGTGACGCTCTGGCGATCGTCGGTGCGCGTCTCCGCGAGCCAGGCCGCGAGATCGAGCCCGGGGCCGGGGCGAAACACGGCCATCCCGGAGCCTTCGATGGCGTGGGGAGTGGGAGAAGGGACGGGTGCGGGCTTGGATGCCTGCGAAGGCGCTATGTCGCCCGACATGGCCGGTTCGGACACGGTCGCCTGTGCGGTGACGAGGAACAGGATCAGCGCCAGATCGGCGGTAATCGTCTGCCAGCCCGATCCCAGACGCGCGATCACGCGGCCTTCGCCTTGGGGGTTTTGACTGGAGAAGCATCGCCTTCGCCCGGATGCGCGGCGGCCTTGCCGTCGATACCGCGCACACCGTTCTCGAGCCAGTCGAGCACGGCGTCGCGATCGCGCTCTTCGGCCCGGGCCCGGCGCTGGACCGCGTTGGAGAGCGGGGCGAACAGGAAATTGGCCGCGAGCAGGCCGTACAGCGTCGTCACCACCGCCATTGCGATCGATTCGACCAGGCCGCCCGCTGCCGCACCGGTGACGGCGCCTCCGCCGCGCGACGATCCCAGCGCGATCAGCGTGCCCGCCAGGCCCATGACCGGCGCGAGCTCGGCTGCGCAATCGAGAAAGCGGACCGCGCGGCTCGCGATATCGGCGCGGCGGCTGCGATATTTGCTGTGCTCGTCGTGGAGCGATGCCGCCGAACGCTGGCTGATCAGGATATCCGCCAGCCGGTCGAATTCCTGATCGCCGAAATGGCGCGGCTCGGCGCGCAGGAAACCGTCGCTCGCGATCTCGGTGATCTGCTTGGCCACCTCGGCCCTCGCCTGGACGGGGTCGAAGGCGGGCCGGACGAGGCTGCGCACGGTCGCGAGAGCCAGGCGCGCATCGACCAGGCCGCAGCGCAACACGGTGGCAGCCAGCGTACCCAGAAAGACGATGCCGATCGCGATCGGATCGAACCAGTGTTGCATGTCGGGCGAACTCCCGTCGCGTGAATTCTCGAGCGGAAGAACGGCCCCGGAAAGCGGCGATTTACCCCGTGGCCGACATTTGCCGCCTTCCGGCAAACCCTTGCCGTTCCGCCTGCCGGCTTGCCGCCTGGGGAGGGTCTTGGCGGTTTTGGCACGCCTGTTGCTTACCCCTCTCGCGCAATCAATCGCGCCTGGATCGTCCGGGCAGTATCGGGAGGCACAAATGAGCGAAGGACTGTTCGGTATCCACGGCGCCGCCCTGGAAATCCGGTCGCAGCGCATGAGCGTGCTCGGCTCCAACATCGCGAACGCAGCGACGCCCGGCTACAAGGCGCGCGACGTCGATTTCGGCAGCGCGCTTCAGGCGCGGCTCGGCGGCGTCGAAGCCGAGCGGGCCAGCGAAGGCGCGGTCAAGTATCGCATCCCCACCATGGCGAGCCTCGACGGCAACACCGTCGAAATGGCGACCGAGCAGACCGCCTTCGCGGAAAACGCCGTCGCCTACACCGCCACGCTCAACTTCCTGCGCGGACGGGTCGAAACCGTGACCCGCGCGATCAGGGGAGAATAAGAGATGCCCGGTCCCACCTCCTTCTTCGACATGGGCCATCGCGCCATGTCCGCACAGCTCGTGCGGATGAACACCGCGGCGTCCAATCTCGCCAATGCCGGTTCGGTCGCGGGCAGCGAAGCGGAAGCCTATCGCCCGATGCGCACGGTCTTCGCCGAGGAACTGAACAATGCGACGGGGATGTCCTCGGTCCGCGTCGGCGGCGTGGTGCGCGAGGATGTCGCGCCGATCCGCCGCCACGATCCCGGACACCCGCTCGCCGACGAGAACGGCGATGTCTGGGAAGCCCCGGTCGATGAGAACGCCGAGATGGTCGAGATGCTCGAAGCCTCGCGCCAGTATTCCAACATGGTCGAGGCCCTCTCGACCGCCAAGCAGCTGATGCTTGAAACGATGAGGATGAAATAATGGTCGCCATCTTGAACAACCCCGCGGTCTCGAACGCGGCGTCCAGCGCCAATACCGGCGTCCTGGGCCAGACCCAGGGCCGCGGCATGGATTCGCTCGGCCAAGGTGATTTCCTCAAGCTGCTGACCGTGCAGATGCAGCAGCAGGACCCCTTCGAACCGGTCGATAACAAGGACATGCTGGCGCAGATGGCCCAGTTCTCAGCGCTCGCCGGATCGGCCGAGACCAATGCCCAGCTCGAGATGATCGCCAAGAAGCTCGACCAGCTGATCGACACCACGAAATCCGCACAGACCGCCGCCTGACCCTGTTTCCGGCCCGCGGGCCGCACCCTATTTCAAAGGAGTATCGTCCATGTCCTTCTACACCTCGCTGAACGGTCTCAAGAACGCGCAGACCTCGCTCGGCACCATCGCTCACAATATCGCCAACTCGGAAACCTACGGCTTCAAGCGCAGCCGCACCGAATTTTCCGAAATCGTCGCGGGCACCGCGCTCAGCAACCCCAAGATGATCCAGGGAATCGGTGCGTCCGTGAAGTCGATCACGCAGAACTTCTCGCTCGGCCCGGTGGAACAGACCGGCTCCGCGCTCGACCTCGCGATCACCGGCGACGGCTTCTTCACCACCCGCTCCCCCATCGACGATCAGACGCAATACACCCGCGCCGGATCGTTCACGATCAGCGGCACCGGCAATATCGTCGATTCCAGCGGCAACCGCCTGCAGCTCCTTCCGGTCGATGCCAACGGGACGGTTACCGGCAACACCCTGCAGGATGCCAATCTGCCCGTGCAGAACGCCGCCGGTTCTGACTTCGTCGGTGTGACCGTCGACAAGAGCGGTGTCGTTTCGGCTTCCTACGCCGACGGCACCACCGAGCCGGTCGGCGCGGTCGCGCTTGCTTCGTTCATTTCGCCGAACGGTTTGAAGAAAGTCGGCGATGCCAATTGGGAAAGCACCGGACTGTCCGGGCTTCCCTCCTATGGCAGCGCCGGATCGGGTGCCTACGGCAAGATCGCCTCGGGCGCGCTGGAGCGTTCGAACGTCGACATCGCGGAAGAACTCGTCGGGCTGATCACCGCCCAGCGCAACTTCCAGGCCAACGCCAAGGCGATCGATACCGCCACCCAGATCTCGCAGACCGTTATCAACCTGCGGACCTGATCCTTCGCGGGGGCCCGGCTGACCGGGCTCCCGCAATCGGAGATTATCAATGGATCGCCTGATCTACACCGCCTTGTCCGGCATGAAAGCCTCGATGGATCGCCAGCGCGTGGTCGCCAGCAATATGGCGAATGCCAACACGCTCGGCTTCCGCGCGGAGCTGCTCGACCAGCGGCCCGTCACCTTGAAGGGGATGCCCGACGAAGCGCGCGCCATGCAGACCGCCGCCGTGCGCGGTGCGGACATGGCGCAGGGCGAGTTCATCGAAACCGGCAAGTCGCTCGATATCGCGATCGCGAACGAAGCGTTGATGGCGGTGCAGGCGGAGGACGGCACCGAAGCCTATACCCGCCGCGGCGACCTCTCGGTTTCGGCCACCGGCCTGCTCGTCAATGGCGACGGGCGCACGGTGATGGGCGATACCGGTCCGATCACGATCCCGCCCGGTGCCAATCCGCAGATTTCGCCCGACGGGACGATCACCGTCGCCAACCTCGCCGCGCCCGATGCGCCGCCCGCCGAAGTGGGCCGGATCAAGCTCGCCACCTGGCAGGGCTCGCCGATCGCGAAGGGTCTCGACGGCCTGTTCCGCGTCGAAGGCGGCGGCGTCCTGCCGACCGACCAGGAAGCGACCGTGCAGGTCGGCGCGCTCGAACAATCCAACGTCAAATCGACCGAGGTCCTGGTCGACATGATCGACGCGCAGCGCCTGTTCGCGATGCGCAGCAAGCTCCTCTCCACCGCCAAGGATCTCGACCAGAGCGGCGCGCAACTGATGCGCCTCGGTTAATTCGAAAAGGTATTAGACAATGCCCACATCAGCACTGCAAGTCGCCCGCACCGGCCTCGAAGCGCAGGATTCGCGTATGCGGGTCATCGCCAACAATCTGGCGAACGTCGGGACCACGGGCTTCAAGCGCGACCGCGCGAATTTCGCCACGCTCGCCTATCAGGACGCGCGCGTGGCGGGCCAGCGCAGCTCGGGCGAGACGGCCTATGCCACCGGCCTCAATCTGGGCACCGGCGTCGCGGTCCAGTCGACCAGCCAGATCATGACGCAGGGCACGCTCAGCACCACGTCGAACGCCTTCGACCTGGCGCTGGACGGCGACGGGTATTTCCAGATCGAGATGCCGGGTGGGCGCACCGCCTATACCCGCGCGGGCGATTTCACCCTGTCGGCGGAAGGCCAGCTGGTCACCCAGCAGGGTTATGCCGTCCAGCCCGCGATCACCGTGCCCGAAGGATCGACCGCGATCTCGGTTTCGCCCGACGGTATCGTCTCCGCCACGCTGGCGGGCGAGGGTGCGCCGGTGGAACTCGGCCAGATCCAGATCGCGCGCTTCACCAATCCGGCGGGCCTCCAGGCGATCGGCGACAATTTCCTCGTCGAGACCGGAGCCAGCGGCGCTGCCGAACTCGGCCCGGGCGGCGAAGCCGGGCGCGGCAATATCCGCCAGGGGATGCTCGAAGGATCGAACGTCAACATCGTCGAGGAACTCGTCGAGATGATCGAATGCCAGCGCGCCTACGAGATCAGCTCCAAGATGGTTTCCGCCGTCGACGAGATGCTGCGCAACGCCAACCAGACCCTGTGAGGACCAGATCGATGAACGCCCCTGTCAAAGCCTCCGTCCTCGCCTTGCCGCTGGCGCTCCTATGTGCCGCCTGCGGGGGTGTCGATGCGCGTCCGGTCGGGTTCGAGGCAGCACTGCCACCGCCGCCCGCGCCGCCTTCCTACGTCGCGTCGGGGGATGGGGCGATCTACAACGCCAGCACCGGCTACGCGCCGCTTTATTACGGCAACCGCGCCTCGCGCGTGGGCGATCTCATCACCGTGGTCCTCGTCGAACGCACCCAGACCAGCAAATCGGCCAGCGGCAACACCCAGCGCAGCGGCAGCGCCAGCCTGGACCTGCCCGCCTTCGTGCCCATCGACCCCGCCGACCTTAATGCGGGCGCCAATGCGTCGTTCAAAGGGGCAGGGGACGCATCGCAGGCCAGCTCGATCCGGGCCGACCTGACTGTCACCATCGCCGAGGTCCGTCCGAATGGAACGGCCTTGGTGCGCGGGGAAAAGCTGATGAAACTGAGCCAGGGAGAGGAGTGGGTGCAATTGTCCGGCATCGTCCGCCTGGCCGATATCGACCAGGACAATCGCGTCCCTTCGATCCGCGTCGCCGATGCCCGCATCGCCTATTCGGGCGCAGGCGCCGTCCAGCGTTCGGGCCGTCCGGGCTGGCTGTCGCGCTTCTTCTCCGTCGTGACCCCGTTCTGAGGAGCCCGGAGATGAATTTCCCCATGATCCGCAAGCTCCTCATCGTCCTCGCCGCCATAGCCGCGCTGATGCCGGTTCCCGCCATGGCGGAGCGCGTGCGCGACCTCGGCCAGTTCCACTCGGTCCGTTCGAACCAGCTGACCGGTTACGGCATCGTGGTCGGCCTCGACGGGTCGGGCGATGACAATTTCGCCTATCTGACGCAGGCCATGCGCGGCGTTTCGGGCCGGTTGGGGCTGCAATTGCCGCCCGGCGTCAATCCCGCGCTCAAGAACGCGGCAGCCGTTATCATCACCGCCGAACTGCCCGCCTTCGCCAAGCCCGGCCAGCGAATCGACGTGACCGTGTCGACCATGGGCAAGGCCAAGTCCCTGCGCGGCGGGGCGCTGATCATGACCCCGCTCTACGGCGCGGACGGGCAGGTCTATGCCATGGCGCAGGGCAATCTCGCGGTTGGCGGACTGGGCGTGTCGGGCCAGGACGGCTCCAAGCTGACCGTGAACGTGCCCACCGTGGGGCGCATCGCCGACGGGGCCACCGTCGAAGCCGCCGTCGCCAGCAATTTCGACTTCAGCGAGGTTCTGCGCTGGAACCTGTTCCAGGCCGACTTCATGACCATGACGCGGGTGCGCGACGCGATCAACGCCGCCTATCCCGGCATGGCGCGGATCGAGGACGGCGTGACGCTGGCGCTCGCCATGCCGACCGGAGCGGACACCCGCGCCGGGCTGATGGCGAATATCGAGATGCTCGACGTCTCGCCCGCCGAACGCGCCGCCAAGGTCGTCATCAACAGCCGCACCGGCACGATCGTAATTTCGAGCGCGGTGCGCCTTGCGCCTGCCGCGATCAGCCATGGCAGCCTGGTGGTGCGGATCGACGAGAATCCGCAGATCGTCCAGCCCGCGCCCTTCGGCAACGGCCAGACCGCGATCCAGGACGACACGACGATCACCGCGCGTCAGGAAGGCAGCTATGTCACCGGGATCGGTCCGGGCGCCTCGCTCGCCGAAGTGGTCGATGCCCTTAACGCGCTGGGCGCCAGCCCCGCCGATCTGGTCGCGATCCTCGAAGGGTTGAAGCAGGCCGGGTCGCTGACCGCGGAACTGGTGATCATATGAGCCCGATCGGCCTTTCTCCGGCGGCTAAACCGCTTTCGACGATCGATCAGGTCAAGCCTCCCGAGGAGGGCCTGAAGGAAGCCGCGCAGGCGTTCGAGGCGATCCTGCTGCGCCAGATGCTGTCCAGCGCCCGCGCCACGGATTTCGGCGGTAACGATTTATTCGGCGGTGAAGGCGAAAAGACCTTTGCCGAAATGCGTGATTCGCAATTCGCCGACATCGTCTCGCAATCGGGACAACTTGGCTTCGCCGAAGCGATCGAGCGCCAGCTCTCCCGCTTCCTGCCCCAGGATAACGACTGATGGCATCAGACCTCCTCTCCATTGCAGTCAGCGGCGCCCGCGCGGCGCGCGGCGCGCTCGACGTGACGGCGCAGAACATCGCCAACGCGTCGAGCGACGGCTATACGCGCCGCAGCTTGCGCCTCGAGGAGGTTTCCGCTGCGGGCGGAGTGGGCCGGGTCGGCGACATTTCGCTATCGGGCGCGCGCATCGCCGAAATCCGGCGCAATGCCGATCCGTTTCTTCAGGGCGAGGTCCGCCGCACCGGAGGAGATTTGGCGCGCGCGAATGTCGAGCTGAAGGGCCTGCGCAACATCGAAAGCGCGCTCGAACAGTCGGGCGTCTACGATGCGATGGTCGAATTCGAAGCGTCGTTGCAGCAATTGGCGGGCGATCCCGTCGATCCCGCGCGCCGCGCGGCGGTGCTGGGCGAGGCGGAAACGCTGGCCAGCAAGTTCAACATCACCGCCAACGGGTTCGACGCCGTGCGCGACGGCCTTCAATTCGATGCCGACGCCGAGGTGAAAGAGGCCAATATCATCGGCCAGGAACTGGCGCGGATCAATCTGCGCATGAACCGCGCCGGTCCGGGTTCTAGCGACCGCGCCTCGTTGCTCGACCAGCGCGACCTGATGCTCGAAAAGCTGTCGGGCCTGACGTCGGTCACTACGAGCTTCGCTGCCGACGGAACCGTGGCGGTCTGGCTCGGCGATCCGGCGCGCAGCTTCGTCAATGGCGGCACGAGCTCGGCATTGACAATGGCCGTCGCCAGTGACGGAACGCTTACCTTCGACATCGACGGTCAGGATATGAAGCCGACCAGCGGCAGTCTGGGCGGGGCCAATCTGGCTCTGACCGAACTCGCCACTGCGCGCAGCCGTCTCGACACGCTGGCCGAATCGTTCGCGACCACGCTCAACGCCGCGCAGGCGAATGGCGTCGCACTCGACGGATCGCCGGGCCAACCGCTGTTTTCCGGCACCACGGCGGGTACGCTCAAGGTCGTGCTTCAGACCGGAAACGGCCTCGCCACCGCGCCGGCTGGTTCGCCCGCAGGTAGCCGCGATCCCGGCAATCTCGCTGCATTGCGCCAGGCGTTGAAGACGGACGATCCGATCCAGGGCGTCAGCAGCCTGCTATTCGACGTGTCGAGCAAGGTCGCGGGCCGCACCGTCACGCAGAATGCGCTGGAGACCATCGCGTCGACCGCGCGTATTTCATTGGAACAGCAATCCGGCGTCGATCTCGACACCGAGGCTGCCAATCTGATCCGCTTCCAGCAGGCCTTCCAGGCCTCGGGCCGCGCGATGCAGACCGCCAGCGACATCTTCGACACTCTGCTGGGAATCGGCCGATGATCAATCTTAGCACCGGGGCCTTTTACGAACGCAGTTCGAGCCAGATCGGCACGCTGCGCACGCGCGCCGAATCCTTGCAGAAGATGATCGGCAGCGGCGAACGGCTCGAACGATCGTCCGACGATCCGGTGGCCGCCGCTCGCCTGCGCACACTGGCGCGCGGCGAACGCCTGGCCGAAGTCGACAATCGCAATTCGCAACTCGCCCAGGCGGACCTGCAATTGACCGACCAGGCGCTCAATTCGGTCGCCGATATCGTGATCCGCGTGCGCGAACTCGCTCTCCAGGGCGCGAACCAGACGCTGAGCGACGAGCAGCGCGCCGCGATCGGGACTGAGATCGATAGCCTCAAGGAGAACCTGCTGCTGCTGGCGAACGGGCGCAATGCGGCCGGCCATTCGCTGCTGGGCGGGCAGGCGGCGGGCCCAGCGTATATCGAGGACGCTGGCGTGGTGCGGTATGCGGGAACGAAAGCCGTCGATCCGCTGGAAATCGGCGAGGGTCAATCGGTGACGCCCGGGCTCACAGGGCCCGAAGTTTTCTCGTTCCAAGATGGCGGTACTGATACTGACCTGTTCCAGGTGCTCGGCAATCTGGCCGCGGCGCTGACCGCCGGCGGCACGGCTGCCTCGGACGCCAGTTCCGCCGCGCTCAACTCGCTCGACGTGGGGCTCGAAAAGGTCACCACCGCGCAGACCGTGATCGGTTCGCGGCTGAACTGGGTCGACCTGATGGACGAGCGGCGCGAGAAGAATTCCGAACGCGTCGCGTCCGAAAAGGGCGATGTCGGCGGGGCGGATATCGCGCTCACCATGACGCGGCTTCAGGAAACCCTGACCGTGCTCGAAGCCACGCAGGCCAGTTTCGTCAAACTCGCCAATCTTTCGCTCTTTTCCATGATCCGCTGATCGCGGTCCGTACGACAATCAGGGGGTCTCAGACGTGTTTGCAGCAGCCGGAATAGTCATTCTGCTCTTGATGGTGTTTGGCGGGTTCGCCTTGACCGGCGGCGCCCTCGGCCCCGTGATGCATGCCGTTCCGCACGAAATGCTCATCATCGGCGGCGCGGCGATCGGCGCGCTGGTGGCGGGCAATTCGATGGATTCTTTGAAAGCCATCGGGCGCTCCTTCAAGCTGATCTTCAAGGGCCCCCAGCACACCAAGCAGGACCATATCGACGCCATCGCCCTGACCAGCCAGCTGATGAAGTTGCTCAAGAACGACGGCCCGGTCGCACTGGAAAGCCATGTCACCGAACCCGACAAGTCGACGATCTTCGGCGCTTATCCCGCCCTTCTGGCGAACAAGCCGCTGGTCGCACTGATCTGCGATACCTTGACGCTGCTGGTCGTGTCTTCGGGCACTTTGGAAGTGCACGCCGTGGAAGAGGTCATGGACAACACCATGAAGACCCATTTCCACGAATTGCACGAGCCCCAGCACGCGCTCCAAAACCTCGCCGACGCGCTGCCGGCGTTGGGTATCGTCGCCGCCGTGCTGGGCGTGGTGAAGACCATGGGCTCGATCGACCAGCCGCCCGAAATCCTCGGCGGCATGATCGGCTCGGCGCTGGTCGGCACCTTCCTCGGCGTTCTGCTCGCCTACGGGATCGTCAGCCCGCTGGCGGGGCGGTTGAAGCAGGTCCTGGAACATGACGAGCAGATCTTCCACGCGGTGAAGCAGGTCATCATCGCCTCGCTCTATGGCCATCCGCAGCCGCTGGTGGTGGAATCCGCGCGCTCCGGCCTCGGCCATCATGTGCGCCCCGGCCTGAACGAGCTGCTCGACGCGCTCCGGGGTCGCTAAAATGGCCAGCAAGGCCGCAGGGCGGAACGATCCCGCCCCCATCATCGTCAAGAAGATAACCGTCGTCGCAGGCGGGCATCACGGCGGCGCCTGGAAGGTCGCCTATGCCGATTTCGTGACCGCGATGATGGCCTTCTTCCTGTTGATGTGGCTGCTCGGTGCGACCTCCGAGGACCAGCGCAAGGGCCTTGCCGACTATTTCACGCCCACTCTGGTCAAGACCAAGGAACAGAGCGCGGGATCGGACGGTATCCTCGGCGGATCGTCGCTGACCGATGTCGACAATTATCCCCACGCCGCCGGACAGACCGGCACCAGGGCGCTGACCGTGCCGCGCGACGCGACCGGCGGGCCCAAGGAAGGCGCGGCCAAAATCAAGCGGATCGAGGACCGCGCGCAGGAACGGCTGGCGAAGAAGGAACATCTGAAGAAGCTGATGCGCCAGGTCCGCATGGTCGACACGACCGAGGGGATCCGAATCGATCTCGTAGACGATGCCGATTTCTCGATGTTCTCGCTCGGTACCACTGTTTTGACGTCCGATGCGCGCGACCTGCTCTCGCTGATCGGGGAGGCCGTGGCGCCCGAGATGGGCGAGGTCATCGTGCGCGGCCACACCGATTCGCTGAAATATCGCCAGTCCACCCAGATCAACAATTGGTCGCTATCGGCAGGCCGGGCCGAGGCGACGCGCCAGGCGCTGATGCGCCAGGGAGTCGCCGATGCTCGCTTCCGCCGGATCGAAGGCGTCGCCGATACCGAACCGCTGATCAAGGACGATCCTTCCGATCCGCGCAACCGGCGCATCTCGATCGTGATCGCCGACTGAGCGTCCGGCGCGGGCTGGTCACGGACCGCCCCGCTTGATAGCGGCGGTTCTCATTATTCCTGCGGAGACCGCCATGCCTGCCCCTGCCTCGTCCAAAATGCGTTCATGGCTGTTCGCGCCGGGCGACAGTGCCCGCAAGATGGAAAAGGCGTGCGCCGGCGCGGCGGATATCGTGATCCTCGACCTCGAAGACGCGGTGGCGATCCCGAACAAGCCCGAGGCGCGCAGGATGGTCGCGGAATTTCTAGCCGCGAACGATGCGGAGCGGGACCGCCTGTGGGTGCGGGTCAATCCGCTGGACGGCGAATGGACGGCAGAGGATCTCGATGCCGTCATGCCGTCGCGTCCGGGTGGCATCGTCCTCCCCAAGGCCGAGGGGCGCCACCATGTCGAACAGCTCAATACCATGCTGGGCGAGCGGGAACGCGCCCACGGGATCGAACCAGGCTCCACTCCGGTCATGGCGCTGGTCACCGAAACAGCGGCGGCGATGTTCACGACCGGCGACTATCGCGGCTCGCCGCGGCTCGTTGCGATGAGTTGGGGGGCGGAGGACCTTTCCGATTCGCTCGGCGCGGCGGACAGCATGAACGATGACGGCAGCTATCGCCCGGTTTTCGAACTGGCGCGTTCGCTCTGCCTGTTGGGCGCGGCGGCCGCCGGCGTCACGTCCATCGAAACGATCATGGGTGATTTCCGCGATCTCGATGGCCTCGAGAAACGCGCGCGGATGGTCAAGCGCGACGGCTATCGCGGGATGCTGGCAATCCATCCCGCGCAGGTCGACGTGATCAACCGCGCCTTCGCACCGAGCGACGAGGAAATCGCCGAGGCGCGCGAGATCGTGCAATTGTTCGAAGACAATCCCGGCGCGGGCACGATCGGCTGGCGCAGGGGCATGCTCGATCGCCCGCACCTGAGCCGCGCGAAACAGGTGTTGGCGCAGATCGACGAGTGACTTTGCAACTCTTCCCGCTGCGCCTAGACCGGCGACAACCCCAGGGGAGAGAGACATGAAAACCACCGTCGCCACCGTCCTTGCCAGCCTGTTCGTCGCGCAAGCTGCTTTCGCCCAGTCGCAAGAGCCGACGCCTTCGCCGAACCCGGTCGAAGAGCAGGAGGTCGATGCCTCGCAGAACGACGAGGAACTGCCCGCGCAGGGCACCGGCGAAGCAGTTGAGGCGGCGCCCGCGGTTCCGCAGGCCACGCCCGGCGCGGGCGAGGAGAAGTGGGACATCACCAACCCGCGCGGTGCCACGATCCGCCAGGTCCCGATCCGCACCGACGAGGGCACCTGGATCGATGTCGACGTCTCGCCCGATGGCCGCACGCTCGCCTTCGCGCTGCTCGGCGATATCTACACCATGCCGATTTCGGGCGGCACGCCCACCCGGATTGCCGAAGGTCTCGCCTGGGAAATCCAGCCGCGCTTCTCGCCCGATGGCAGCCGCATCGCCTTCACCTCGGACCGGAACGGCGCGGACAATATCTGGGTGATGAACGCCGACGGGTCGGACAAACGGCGCGTCACGAAGGAGGATTTCCGCCTCCTCAACCAGCCGACATGGAGCCCGGACGGGCGCTATATCGCGGCGAAGAAGCATTTCACCACCGAACGCTCGGCAGGCACGGGCGAGGTCTGGCTCTATCACATTTCGGGCGGTGGCGGCGTCGCGCTGGTTGAACGCGCGAACGAGGCCTTGCAGAAGGAATTGGGCGAGCCGGTCTATGCGCCCGACGGCAGCGCGATCTATTACACTCGCAATGTCAGCCCCGGCGCGATCTTCGAATATGCGCAGGATTCGCAGCAGAGCCTGTTCGAGATCGAGAAATACGATCTGGCGACGGGCGAGGTGACCACGGCGGTGTCCGGCTATGGCGGATCGGTCCGTCCGCAGCCGTCGCCGGATGGCAAGTACCTCTCCTTCGTACGCCGCGACCGCGATCAGTCCCAGCTTTGGGTCAAGGATCTCTCGAGCGGCGAGGAGCGGATGATCTACGATTCGCTGGATCTCGATCTACAGGAGACCTGGGCGGTCTATGGCGTCTATCCGGGCATGGACTGGACGCCCGACAGCCGCGAGATCGTGTTCTGGGCAGGCGGCAAGCTGCGCCGCGTCCCGGCAATGGGAGGCGAAGCGCGGGTGATCCCCTTCGCGATCGACGACACGCGCAGCGTGGCCGATGCGCCCCATCCGGTGATCCCGGTCTCGCCCGACAGTTTCGAAGCCAAGATCCCGAAATTCGCGGCGCTCTCGCCCGATGGCCGCCGGATCGTGTTCGAAAGCCTTGGAAAGCTCTACGTCAAGAATGCCGCCGGGGGCGAAGCGCGGCGCTTGACGAATGATGGGGAGGCGATCGAAGCCTGGCCTGCATGGTCGCGCGATGGCGAACGCCTCGCCTATGTCCGCTGGACCGACGAAGGGCTCGGCCAGATCGTCACTCTGGATGCCAACGGGCGCAATCAGCGCACCGTCACCGAAATGCGCGGCCATTACGCCGTGCCCCAGTTCTCGCCCGACGGGCGCACCATCGTGTTCGAAAAGCGCGAGGGCGGCTATCTGACCTCGCCGGAATTTTCGGAGAATCCGGGCGTCTATCGCGTCTCGGCCAATGGCGGCACGCCGCAGCTCGTTTCGCGCGGGAACAGCGTGCCCCAGTTCGGCGCGGCGAACGACCGGATCTTCATGATGGGGCGCGAGGGGGGCAATCTCCAGCTGCTCTCCACGGACTTCAACGGCGAGGCCAAGCGCGTCCACGCCCAAGGCGATCTCGCCAACGATTTCCGCGTCTCGCCCACCGGCGAGCATGTCGCCTTCAAGCAGAATTACGAAGTCTTCGTCGTGCCGATCCTTCCCGGCGGGCAGGCAGTGACGGTGGGCGAGAAGGCAAGCTCGCTGCCCGTGGTCAAGGCCAGCAAGGGCGGGGCGGATTATGTCGGCTGGGCCGATAACGGATCGACCGTCTACTGGTCGATGGGGCCGACGATGTATCGCGCCACCACCGCCGCGATGTTCCGCCGCGCGCCTGCGTCGGAGGACGCGCCAAGTTTCGTGCCGCCGGAAACCGGCCTCTCGCTGGCGCGGACCGTGCGCGCTGACAAGCCGACAGGTACGGTGGCGATCACCGGCGCGCGTATCCTGACCATGGCGGGCGAGGATGCGGGCGTGATCGAGAACGGGACGATCGTGATCCAGGGCGACCGGATCGCGGCGATCGGCCCGGCTGCGAGCACGCCGGTGCCGAACGGCGCACGCATGGTCGATGCGGCGGGCCGCACCATCATGCCCGGCCTCGTCGATGCGCACGCCCACGGGCCGCAGGGCGTCGGCGATCTGGTGCCGCAGCAGAACTGGTCCACGGTGCAGGAACTGGCCATGGGGGTGACGACGATCCACGATCCGTCCTCCAGCGCCAGCTCGATCTTCGCCGCGGCGGAGCGGCAGAAGGCGGGCACTTTGCTCGCTCCGCGCATCTTCTCGACCGGCGAGATCATCTACGGGGCCAAGGCGCCCAGCGTCTATGCCCGGATCGACGGATACGAGGACGCGCTCGCCCATATCCGCCGGATCAAGGCGCAGGGTGGAATCTCGGTCAAGAACTACAACCAGCCGCGCCGCGAACAGCGCCAGCAGGTCGTCGCCGCCGCGCGGGCGGAGAACATGCTGGTGGTTGCCGAGGGCGGATCGCTGTTCGGGATGGATCTGAATCTCGTCGCGGACGGCAATTCGACGCTGGAGCACAACATCCCGGTCGACGTGATGTATGACGACGTGCTGCAATTCTTCAGCCAGAGCCAGACGAACTACACGCCGACTCTGGTCGTGACCTATGGCGGGCTCGCCGCCGATCCGTATTGGCGGCAGGCGACCGACGTGTTCGACAACCCGCTGCTGGTCCACACCCCGCCGCGTATGCTGCTCGCCGAAACGGCGCGGCGCACCAAGGCGCCGGACTGGGCCTTCGTCGACGACAATTCCGCGCGCGAAGCGAAGAAGCTCGCGGAGCGGGGCGTCAAGGTCTCGATCGGGGCGCACGGCCAGCAATCGGGCATCGCCGCCCATTGGGAATTGTGGAGCTTCGTGCGGGGCGGCATGTCCCCGGTCCAGTCGCTGCGCGCGGGTACGATCGAATCCGCCCGTTCGCTGGGAATGGATCGCGACATCGGATCCCTCGAGGTCGGGAAATTGGCCGATCTCGTCATCCTCACCGCCGATCCGAGCGCGGATATCCGCAATTCGGACGATATCGAGCGGGTGATGCTGGGAGGCCGCCTCTACGATGCGCGCACGATGAACGAAGTCGTCACCGGCGATGCGCGCCGCCTGCCTTACTGGTGGGAATGATCGCCCGGAACCGACGCTGATCCGACAGGCGAGGGAAGGTCAGGCCGCGTGCCGGCTTCCCTCGCTCGCCCGGATTTCCGTGATGAAGCCGTCCAGCTTGGTGCGAAGCGTGCTGGCCTGGCTTTGCAACTCGTCGGCGGAACTGAGGACCTGGCCTGCCGCAATGCCGTGCGCGGCCGCGCTCGTGCGGACGCGTTCGACATGGTCGGCGACTTCTTCCGATCCGCGCGCCGCAGTGTCGATGCTGCGTGCCAGTTCCTGGCCCGCCAAGGTCTGCTGATCGACGGCGGAGGCGATCGAGACCGCGCTCGATTCGAGCTGCTTGATCTGGCTGTTGATGGTGCGCAGCGCGGAGACGCTGGCTCCGGTCGAATCCTGCATGGCGCGGATCTGATCCGCGATGTTGTCGGTCGCGCGGCTGGTCTGGGCGGCCAGTTCCTTGACCTCGCTCGCCACGACGGCGAAGCCGCGTCCCGCTTCGCCGCTGCGCGCCGCCTCGATCGAGGCGTTGAGGGCGAGCAGATTGGTGCGCCGCGCGATCGAATGGATCAGGCCGACAACCTCGCCGATCTGATCGGCGGACGAGAGCAGGTCCGAGACGGTCTCGTCGGCGCGACCGGCCGTTTCGCTCGCCTCGCGCGCCAGTTCGGCGGAGCTGGCGGCCTGGCGGCTGATCTCGCCGATCGACATGGCGAATTCGTCCGATGCGGCGGCAGCGGCAGTGGTTCCACCGCGGGCGTTGGCCATCGATTGTGCGACCATGTCGGTCTGCGCGGTGGTCTCTTCGAGAGTGGCCGACATCTCCTTTGCGGTCGACTGCAATTGCGTCGACGACGCAGCGACGCTCTGAACGACTTCGCCGATCGAAGACTGGAAGCGCGTCAAAAGACCCTCGACGAGTTCCTGTCTGACGCTCTGGGCCAGATCGTCGGCATCGATGCGCTCGCGTTCGCGATCCGCGTCCAGCTGGGCGCGAGCGGCGATGCTGTCATCGAGTTGCTTGCGCGAAACGCGGAAGGCTTCCAGCGATCGCGCGATTTCGCCGATCAGGTCGGCTCGCTCGGTATGCCAGGGGCGAACATCCGCCTCCCCCTTCGCCATGCGGGCGAGATCGTTGGACAGGTCTCCGAGTGGCGTGATGATGCGCTGTTCGATGAATCGCAGCGCGCTGAAGCCCAGAATGAAGGCAGTCGCGGCCAGGATCAGTATCAGGGGCTGGGCGAAGGCGGCGATCGCGGGACTGTTCAACCCCAGAAGGGCGACCAAAGTCACGGCGAACACACCGCCGAGCGTGAAGAACGATGCGATCCTCGCTTTGACGAGGAGAGACTGGCGCATGAACCAGGACGACAAGGCCGTCTCTTCCTGCGCGAGACTGTCTACGCGGACAGGTGAAACGTCGGAAGCAATCGGGCTTTCTTCAGCAGGCTCCGAGGGCGCGACAACCGTAGAATAGGCATTCATAAGCGCTTGTTTCCTCAGGACCAAATACCGCATCTTGCTAATGCGATGTGGTTAAGATTTCCTATCCGGCGCGGATATGCGCCAGGAAATCGTCGACCTTGCCGCTCAGCATGTCCGCCTGGCCTTCGAGCTCGTTGGCCGATGCCAGGACCTGGGCGGCGGCGTTGCCGGTCGCCAGCGATGATTCCCTGACTTCGACGACGAGACCCGAAACCGCATCGGTCCCGCGCGCGGCGATATCGATGCTGCGGGCCAGTTCCTGTCCGGCCCGGGTCTGTTGATCGACCGCGCTGGCAATGGATACGGCGCTGGTTTCCAGCTGGGCGATCTGCGCGCCGATCGATCGGAGCGCGGTGACGCTGGCGCCGGTGCTGTCCTGCATCGCGCGGATCTGGTCTGCGATGTCGCGCGTCGCTCGGCTGGTCTGGTTGGCCAGGTCCTTGACCTCGCTGGCGACCACGGCGAAGCCGCGCCCCGCCTCGCCCCCGCGCGCCGCTTCGATCGAGGCGTTGAGCGCGAGAAGATTGGTGCGCCGGGCGATCGACTGGATCAGTTCGACGACCTGCCCGACCTGTTCGGCGGAAGCGGACAGCTCCGACATCGTCCCGTCCGCCTGTTCGGCGGCGCTGGTGGCCTTGCGAGCGAGTTCCGCGGACTGGGCGGCCTGGCGCCCGATCTCGCCGATCGACAGCGCGAATTCGTCGGACGCGGCGGCGGCGGCGACGACGCCGTTGGCGGCGCGGTCCATTTCCCCGACGACCTGTCCGGTCCGATCGGTCGAACGGTCGGCGGTGGTGGCCATGTGATTGGCGGTGGTCTGCAACTGATCAACCGCCGCGGCGACACTGCCGACGACATGGCCGACCGTGGATTCGAAGGTCTGCGCGAGGTCGAGCAGGGCCCGTTCCTTCTGCTTGCGCCCCGCTTCGCGCTCGCGTTCCATCTCGGCCCGTTCGACGAGCTCTTGCCTTGCGCGCGCGGCCTCGCTTTCCTTCGCGGCTTCGAACTTCTTGGCCGCGCGAGCGAATAACCGCATCGAACGGGCCATCTGTCCGATCTCGTCCTTACGGCGCAAGCCGGGAATAGGGACTGTCAGATTACCCTTCGACAATTCGAGCCCGCTTGCGGTCAGGCGGTTCAGCGTTCCGGACATATCGGCGATGATCGAACGGGAGGTCGCGAAGATCAGTGCGAGCGCGATCGTCACGCTGACTGCGAAGCCGACGAGCAGCCACCAGATGACCGCAGAAGATCGCTGATCGGCTTCGGCGCCGATCGCGGCCAGCGCCGCATTGATCGTCTCGGCCCGATCGATCAGATCCACTCCGCTGCGGAAGTTCGCATCGACGAGAGCTTGGGTCCGGGCACTCGTTCCATATCGTCCGTATGTGGAGGAAACGGTCCCCAACGCGGCCTGGAATTCGGTGATCTGGTCATCGAGACTTGCGATGGCGGGATGCTGCGCGGAACCGTGTCGGATTGCGATGTCGTCCAGTCCGACCAGGCTTGCGCGCGCATCCTGCAGGGCGGCTTGCGCGCGCTCCATATCGGTCTGCGCCCCCGTCAACGCGAAGCGCTGGCCGTATAGTTGGGCGCGTTCGATATCCGTCACGGTCCGCGCCGACAGGAGCTGCGCTTCCGCGATCGCCATGCGGGTTTGGCGCATGTCGAGCATGACCGTCGCGCCGACGACCATGGCGGCGATCGTCAGCATGATCGCCGTGACGCTGGCAAGCGTCAGCCGCCCGATCTTCTGCGCGACCGACAGCCGCCGGTAGCGATCTTCCAGCTCTGCCTTGAATCGTGCGAACAATCCCGTGGCGACTGGATCGCGATCGTCCGAAGCGAGTTCGACCGGGGCCGGTGCGCCCTTTTCGGCGACCAGATCGCCAGTGAGATCGGCAAGCGCGCTCATGCAACTTTGCTTTCAGGTTTTTCGACGGACTGCGGGAGACCGTCGAGGAGAGGGGCGTCCGCGAACTGGGCGACCTTGTCGAGATGTTGGGGGATCGCTTCGGCGGGCATCGCCTTGAAATAGAGCCAGCCCTGGATCTGATCGCAGCCCGCGGCGCGGACCATATCGGCCTGTTCGCGGGTTTCCACACCCTCCGCCGTCACATCCATCTTCATCGCGCGCGCCACCGTGATCGAAGACAGCATCATCGCGCGACTGCCGTCATCGGTATCGGCCTGGGTCACGAGGCTGCGATCGATCTTGAGCTTTTCGAAGCGGAAGCGGCGCAGGAACCCGATCGAGGCGTAGCCCGTCCCGAAATCGTCGAGCACCACGCTGACGCCGAACCCCCTGATCACCGACAGGCAGCGTTCGGCGACCACCGGATTGACGACCAGGCAGTTCTCGGTGATCTCCAGCTCCAGCCGTTCGGGCGCGAAGCCGGTTTCCTCGAGGATGTGGCCCAGCTGGATTGGAAATTCCGGGTTCTTCAGCTGGACCGGCGAGAGGTTGACCGACAGCTTGATGCCATTCCAGTCGAGCGCATCGACACAGGCACGGCGCAGCACCCAGAGGCCGAGCGGATCGATCAGCCCCGATTGTTCGGCGACGGAGACGAAGCGGCTGGTCTCGATCCGTTCGCCATCGGGCCGGTTCCAGCGCAGCAGCGCCTCGACCCCGACTATCCGCTGGGTGTAGCAATCGACGAGGGGCTGGTAGTTCAGTCGGAATTGTTCGCGTGCGAGGGCATTACGCAATTCCTCTTCCATCACCCGCGTTTCCTCGCGGGAGATGTCGGACTGCATATCGAACCAGGTGCAGCGGCCCTTCCCGCCGCATTTCGATTCGAACAGGGCGACATCGGCGCGGCGCAGCAATTCGGAACTCGAATGATCGCCGCTCGCGCTCATGCGCGCTAGGCCGATGCTCGCCCCGACGGTGAGGCGCAGTCCATCGACCTGAACCGGCTTCGACAGCCTGTCGACGATATTGCGCGCCATGCCCTCGATCAGAGTGGCGGCCAGCGGACCGGCCTTGATCAGAGCGAATTCGTCACCCCCCAGGCGATAGATCCGCGCCTCTTCGCCGCACAGATCGCCGATGATCCGGGCGGCTTCGCAGAGCAGCCTGTCGCCGACGGCATGGCCGTGGCGATCGTTGACGCTCAGAAACCCGTCGAGATCGATGAGGGCGAGGGCAACCTCTTCCGGCCCGCTGGCATGGGCCGCAATCTCCGCATAGTCGGAATGGAGGCCTGCGCGGTTTGCAAGCCCGGTCAGATCGTCGCGCAGCGCGAAGCGTTCGAGCTTGCGGGCATGTCGCAGCGACAGCGGAGCGAGGGCGATCAGAATCAGGGCCTGGACGATCCCGCCTGCCACGAGGATCCAGCTCGGCAATCCCGCCCCGGGCGTATGCGCAGCCGAAATGGCATAGGCGAAGGCGATCGCGACTGTCAGTACGGCGATGCAGACGAGCGGCAGGAACGAGGCGAGCGCGCGAACGACCGGCCGTCCGGCCTGCGCTACGCCCGCTGATCTCCCCTGCAAGCTGTTCACGCGATTCCTCGTCCGGCTGGGCCGCAGAACGCGACCGGCGCCAGCTGTATGGGAGCAGGCGCTAAAAAGACGTTAAGCGGCGATTTACCGTGACCGCGAGCGTGCGATCCGCGTTCGGCGATTGTGATTGAGGGGCGGCGCGCCGCTGCGGCGTCAGCCGACCATCGCATCGCGCGCGCACTCCTGCGAAACGGGTGCCGTAACGCGGCGATAGAGGGCGGGGCCCTCGTCCGAGGTTTCGAACAGAGGCGTCTGGCCAAGCACAGTCTCGCCCGAGCCGAGCATCAGCCACCCGTCGAGCGCCATGCCCTGGGCCAGCCGCGTAAAGCCCTCGGCGCGCTTTGGCGCGTCGAAATACAGCATCACGTTGCGGCACAGCACCAGATCGAAGCCATGCGTGGCGGGCGGCGGCGAAAACAGGCTGGCCTGCCTGAACCGGGTCAGCGCCCGCAATTCGGGTTTGGCCTGCCACCCCGTCGCGACCTCGTCGAAATGGCGGAGCATCCGGTGGATATCCATGCCGCGCTGGATTTCGAACTGGGAGTAGAGCCCGCTCTGCGCGACCGTAATCGCTTTGCGCGATATGTCGGTGCCGACGATGTCGATCGTCCAGTCGCGCCAGCGATCGGGATCGTCGGCGAACAGCATGGCCAGCGAAAGGGCTTCCTGCCCGGTCGAACACCCGGCCGACCAGATCGCGATGCGCTTCGTGTCCTGGCGGCGCTGAAATATGTCCGGGAGGACGGTTTGCGCCAAGCGGTCGAAGAAGGCGGTGTCGCGGAAGAAATAGGTTTCGTTGTTGAGCAGCGCTTCGACCACCTCGGTGGCAAGATCGCGCGCATCGGGTTCGGCCAGAAGGCAGACGAGCTGATCGACGTTGGATATGCCGCGCGCGCGGAACAGCCCGGCAAGGGCCGAGGGCACCCGCCACATGCGTGCTTCGGACAGGTGTTGCCCGGTACGGGCGCGCAGCAGATCGGCGACGATCCGGTGCGATGCATCCACGCCGGTCATGTCAGCTCTGTTCGGCAGGGGCCCGGACCGATTGGGCGATGGCATCGGCTAGCCCCACGGGCGTGGCGACCGCGCGTGCCAGGCCCGCTTCGCTGATGGCACGGGGCATACCCCAGACCGCGCAGCTTTCCTCGTCCTGCGCGTAGAGGCTGCCTCCGGCCCGGGCGATCGCCTCGGCGCCGCTGGTACCGTCGCGGCCCATGCCGGACAGGAGGACGGCGGCGGCATGGCCCCCATAGACCTCCGCGACGCTCTCGAACATCGGATCGACAGAGGGCAGGCAGCCATTCGCGGTACGATGGCGCGCAAGGCCGGTCACCACACCGCTCCCTGCGGCCGAGGCAGGTCCGATCCGTTTGACGATCATGTGCGCCGTTCCGGGCGCAATCACGATCCTGTTGCGGCGGATGGAGGTGCCCTCTTCGGCCAGCACCGCCTCGCGTCCGGCAGCCAGTTCCATCTGGCGTGCGAAGACCGGCACGAAGCTTTCGGGAAGGTGCTGTGTGATCAGGATCGGCAGGTCGAAATCATGGGGCAATTGGCGCAGGAAGAGGTTGAGAGCGTGGATGCCGCCCGTCGACGCGCCGATCGCCACGATCTGCGGTGCGAGCGTTTCGCGGGGCGCGGCGGGCTTCGCTTCGGATCCGGCGCGCGCCTCGTTATGGAGGCTATGCTCTTCGGCATGGACATCGCGGCCGCCAAGCGCCCTGATCTTCGTCAGCAGCGCATCGCGATAGGCATCGTTGAAGCCGCCGGGCCGCGGTTTGAGCATGGTGTCCGCCGCGCCGATCGAAAGCGCGGTCAGCGTGTGTTCGGCACCGTCTTCGGTCAGCGAGGACACGACGAGCACTTGAGCCGGGCTCGCCGCCTCGAGCAGCTTCGGCAGCGCCTCGAGGCCGCCCATGCCGGGCATTTCCAGATCGAGAAGGATGACGTCGACCTGCGTGGTCCTGAGCGCGAACAGCGCCTTTTCCGCCGTGCCCGCCTCGGCGACGACTGCCAGATCGTCCTCCTTGTCGATCATGCGCGAAAAGACGGTGCGAACCGTCAGCGAATCGTCGACCAGCATCACGCGCACGGTATCCCCGTTCACGCGCTTGGGCGCGCGGGCGGGGCGAGAGAAGGCGGGAGTATTGGAGGGCAGGATGGCGGCCATCTCGTATCCTTTGCGCGAACGTTCAGGCCATGCCGACGAGCTGGAGCTTGATCTGCAACGTCTCGTGGTCGAACGGCTTCATCACATATTCGTCCGCCCCGGCACTGATCGCCTCGCGGATATGCGCGACGTCGTTCTCGGTCGTGCAGAACACGACCTTGGGCTTGTCGCCTCCCGGCACCTGGCGCAGCTGGACGATGAATTCGATGCCCGTCATCACCGGCATGTTCCAGTCGAGCAGGATGACATCGGGCATCGCCTCGATGCATTTCTCCAGGCCGAGCTGGCCGTTTTCCGCCTCTTCGACCGTGAAATCGAGCGATTCGAGGATGTGTCGCGAGACTTTGCGGATTACGCGCGAATCGTCGACGACCAGACAGGTTCTCATTTCAGGCGCCCTTGATTTTGCATGGTTTTGCCATCTGATTTCAGTGTCATTTCCATCGTTCCTATCGCCGAAGCGTAAGCATTGCCTTAAGCCGCCTCGGATTGGTCGAGGCCGAGCAGGGCCGGGACGTCGAGGATGATGGCGGGGCCTCGCGGCGTTTCCACCATCCCGAGGGCGGCATCGGCCCATTGTCTGCCGAATCCTCCGCGCAGCTGCTGAATGTCGCCTTCGATCTCTTCGACATCGGAGGCATCGTCGACCACCAGGGCATAGAGATGCCCGTCCAGCGCGATGACGGCGGCGCGGCTGCCGACCGGATCGCCCGCGCTTTCGAAGCCCAGCGCTACGCGGCAATCGACTACGGTCAGCGCCTGGCTGCGAAGGGCGGTCAGGCCGACGATCCAGGGCGGTGTACCGGGGATCGGCTCGACGGCGTCGATTTCGATGACGGATCGGATCGCATGGGCGGGGATCGCAGCCTGGCGGCCCGCTATGGTGCACAGGAGCATCAGGCTTGTCATGCGGCATTCTCCCGGCGCAGTCTGGCGAGCGCGGCCATCAGGGCCTCGCGATCGTAGCGGTAGATGGATGCGTCCGAAGCGCCTCTGGGGTCGCGATCGCTGCGCAGGTGAAGAAGCGGGGTTTTCGTCTCGCTCGAAGGCACCGCATCGCCGTCGATCACGATGCGCAAATCGCCATCGTCCGCCTCGTCGCGCAGGACGGTATAGCCTGCCGCGATCACCAGCGGCTCCAGGATCTTGCGCGCCCATTCGCTGTCTTCGGGCAGGCGGCAGGTCGGGCTGACGGTCTCCGTAACGGGCCGGTCGTGCCGCGCGAAAAGCGTGTGCCCGTCGATCAGCGGGATGGGATGGCCTTCAACCAGCGCGATCCCCTCATATTCGCTGTTCGCTTCCGGCGCGCGCAGGTTTTGCGGCAGGTCGATCGCATCGAGGACTTCGCTGACGATCAGCGCCAGCTCGCTGGCGCCGTCCGACAGGCGGAGCAGGCGGCAATTGCCTTCGGGAAGAGTGCTGCCTTCGTGCCCGATGAGCGTAATCAGCCGTTCGTCGATCACGATTTGCGCGCGATCGCCTTCGATATCGATGGCGCTGCGCTCGATGGTCTCGATGCGACGCACCAGGCCGAGCCGCACGGCCCGGCGGCGCCCGTCGAGGCCGCGATAGAGCATGGCGGTGATGGTCGCTTGAGACGCAGCGCCGTTCGTTTCGGCACCGTCGTTCTGCTCGCGGTCGGAGCGGCTGCGGCTTTTTGTGACCAAACCGAATTTGGCGGCGATGCTCGGCATGTCGAGCAGCATCATCGGCCGTCCGTCATCCAAAAGGGTGGTTCCGGCATAGAGCCCCGTCGCCACGATGGCGGGCGCGATCGGCTTGACCACCACATCCTCGTGATCGAGCACCTGGTCGACGCCGAGCGCGAACAGTTCGCCGGTGGCGAGGCGAATCACGAGCAGTTTCTTGCGGCTCCAGTCGAGAGGCACTGCCGACGCGCCGAACAGGACCTCTTCGAGCGCGATGCAGGGAATACGGCGACCGCGATACGTGAACATCTGGCTTTCGCCGGCCCGCGCCAATTCCTCCATATGCGTGCGAGCGAACGCGATCTCGTCGGCGAAGGAGCGGGGTAAGGCGAAGATCTGGCCTCTCGTCTCGACCGTGAGGGCGGACATCATGGACAGGGTCAGCGGCAGTCTGAGATAGAAGGACGTGCCATCCTTGGGCGTGCTGGCGACCTCGATCGATCCGCCGATCTTCAGGATGTTCGCGCGCACCACGTCCATGCCCACGCCGCGACCCGAAACCGCGCTGACCTGATCGGCGGTCGACAGGCCGGGCTCGAAAATGAGATCGAGCTTGGCGCGCTCGTCCATCGCCGCGATCTCCTGCGGCGTGCGCAGGCCCGCTTCCACCGCCTTCGCGGCGAGGCGATCGGTATCGATTCCGTTGCCGTCGTCCGAAATGACGAGCGAGATCTGATTGCCGGACTGGCGCGCCGCGAAGCGCAGCAGCCCGATTTCGCGCTTGCCCGCCATCAGGCGATCGACCGGCTTTTCGATCCCGTGATCGATGGCATTGCGCACGATATGCGTCAGCGGATCGCGCACCATTTCGACCATTTCGCGGTCGAGTTCGACATCGCCGCCTTCGAAATCGACCATGACCTGCTTGCCGAGATCGTTGGAGAGGTCGCGCACCAGGCGGGGGAAGGAGCCGAACAGATGTTCGAGGCGCTGCATCCGCATCCGCGTGGTGGAATCGCGCACACCGCTGAGGATGGTGGAGAGCCTTTCGAACGGCCCGTCGAGCGTGGGCTGATTGCCCCCCTCGCGCAGCCGCCTTGCAAGGTCGTTGCGGGCGAGGACCAGGTCGGAGACGCCCTTCATGACCTCGTCGAGAAGATCGACCGGGAGCCGGATCGAGCGCTGAATGGCCTGCGTGGGCTGCGGGGTGGGGCGGCCTTTGGCGGCGTCCCCAGCAGCTTCGCTCGCGGGGGCTTCGCTGGCGAGAAGCTGTCCTTCCTGCTCCGGTTCGCCTTCTTCGAGTGCCGCGATCAGCGCATTATCGCCGCCTTCGGGAAACTCGCCGCCCGCTTCGATCGCATCGGTCATCTCGCCGATCCGGTCGATGATGGCGAGCACGGCGGATACGAGCGCGCTGTCGGGCTGGCGACGCCCTGCGCGCACTTCTGCAAGGGCATCTTCGGCCGCATGGCTCAGCCGTTCGAGGCGCGGAAAATCGAAGAACCCGCAATTGCCCTTCACCGTATGGACGAAGCGGAAGATGGAATCGAGACGCGCGCGGTCGGAAGGGTCGGCCTCCCAAGCGACGATTTCGCCGCCGCTCGCTTCCAGCATTTCGCGGGTTTCGGCGACGAAGTCCGCCAGAAGATCGTCCATTGCGCAGCAAGCCCCTCTTGGTAGGGCTGCCTCTATGCCTGTCGATGGTTAACGAAGCGTAAGGGCGCTCATTCCGCTTTGGCGCTGCTGTCGCCCTTGTCGCGCAGCACGCGCCAGACGATGTAGGCGCCCAGCGCTCCGCCGGCCAGATTGGCGACCAGTTCGGCCGCATAGATCGCGTCCGCGCCCCACGACCCGCGCAGCAGCCAGGCGAAGGGCATCATTACGAGGAAGACCCGCGCGAAGCTCTGGAGCAGAGCCAGGCTGGCCTTGTCGACCGCGTTGAGGACGCCGTTGGCGGTTATCAGCAGGCCGAACCCGGCATAGCCCCATACCGCGATCCTGAGATACGCGTCGAACTGGGCGACGACAGCCGGATCGTCGCTGAACAGGCTGGCGAAGCGTTCGCCGAATCCGAACAGGACCAGCGCGATAAGGAGCCCGTAGACGACGCAGAATCCGAACGCCCAGCGGACCGCGCGGCGCGCGCGTTCGTATTGCGATGCGCCCCAATTCTGGCCCACGATCGCGCCGATCGATCCCGACAAAGCGAGGAGGGGGACGGTGGCGAAGCTCTGCAAGCGTCCCGCCGCGCCGAAACCGGCGACCGCCGCCTGCCCCTCGATCGCGACGAGCGCCGTGAGCACTGACAGGCCGATGGGATTGATCGAATTGGAGAACGCCGCGGGCGCCGCGACGCGCGCGATCGCGCCGAGGGGTGCGCCGATACGGCCTTCGCGGATGAGCGCGGGGTTGAAGGGCAGGTCGGTCTTGCGGATCAGATAGAGGCCGAGCACGATCGCGATGGCCCAGCCGGTGAGCGTGGCATAGGTCGCGCCGACGATGCCGAGCCCCTCGATACCGAAAGCCCCGGTAATCAGGATCGGGTCGAGCACCCAGTTCGCCGCCGCATAGCAGATCGAGATATAGCTGGTCTTGCGCGCCTCGCCCTGGCCGCGCAGCGTGCCGTTGATCCCCATGATCGCCATCAACAGCGGAAAGCCCAGGGCGAAGGGCTGCATATAGGCGCGGATAAACGGGAGAGTCGCTGCGTCGGCGTTCATCAGCGCGAACAGCGGATCGAGCAGGGCGAACAGCGTCAGACCCAGGATCACGCCCACAGATACGGCGAACACCATGCCGAAATTGGCCCGCCGTGCCGCCTTGTCCCAATCCCCTTCGCCCAGAGCGCGCGCGACCACCGAATTGATGCCCACCATCACCCCCACGCCCATGCTGGTCAGCGCGACGCTGATGGGAAAGATGAAGGAAATCGCCGCCAGTTCGGTCCGGCCCAATTGGCCGATGAAATAGGCGTCGACCAGCCCGATCGACATGATCGCCGCGACCCCGATGATCATCGGAGCGGTCTGCGTCACGAGATGGCCCCGAATGCTGCCGCGCGTCAGCTTGCCGCGCGTGTCTTGGGCCGTATCGCTCATGCTGGGCGCCTAGCCGGGGCGATAGAGATAGGGAAGCGGCGATCTTGCCCGAGGGGCGCGCGCCGTGCGAAAGCAGCACCGATCTCGAGAATGGGAGCGCGGCGTGTCGCGAATGACGGTGAACGGCCGACCGGTCGAATATCTGATGGATGCGGATACGCCCCTGTTGTGGGCGCTGCGCGATGCGTCGAACCTGACGGGCACGAAATATGGCTGCGGCAATGGCGACTGCGGGGCCTGCATGGTGCATGTCGATGGCGAGGCTCTGCGCGCCTGCCTGATCACGATCGCCGAGGCGGAAGGGCGCTTCGTCACCACGATCGAAGGGCTGTCGCGCGATCGCTCGCATCCCGTCCAGCAGGCGATGGTGGCCGAACAGGCGATCCAGTGCGGCTTCTGCACGCCGGGAATCGTGATGGCCGCCGCCGCGCTTCTCGCCGACAATCCGGCGCCAGACGAAGCGGCGATCAGGGCCGCCATCCCCAATATCTGCCGCTGCGGCGTCTATCCGCGCCTGATCCGCGCGGTGGAGCGGGCCGGACGAGTGGCGCGCCGTCAGGAGCGCGTGACCGCCGCGCCCCCTCCGGGTATCGACGCTGCGGACGCGGCGCGCGAGGAACCCGCGCTGACGCCGCCCGAGCGGTAGCGCGAGACCCCTAGACTACATCTCGAACCGCACGCCGATCCGTGCCGTGAAAGGATCGCCCGGCTGGATGTTGTTGTTGCCGTGTGCGGAGGGGTAATAATCCTCGTCGAACAGGTTCTCGATATTGAGCTGGACGCCGATCCGATCGGTCAGCGTCAGATAGGCGGCGGCATCGACCCGCCAGTAGCTCGGCAGGACGACCGTGTTGCTGAAGCTGGCGAATTGTTCGGACTGGTGGATCACGCCGAGGCCGAAGCCCAGTCTCTCGGTCACGTCGAAGCGGTTCCAGGCGGCGATCTGGTGCTTGGGAAGCTGCTGCAACCGCGCGCCCGCCGTTCCGAAATCGGAGGTGTTGCGCAATTCGCCGTCGAGATAGTTGTAGCCGATATTGGCCTGCCAGAAGGACGCGATCTCGCCCACGGCGGATAGCTCGAACCCTTCGACCCGGCTTTCCCCCGCCAGCACGGTCAGGCCCGAGCCGCTGGGATCGGGCGCACGGGTCTTAGTGCGGTCGAGCCGGAAGATCGCGGCGGTAACCAGCAGGTCGTTCATCGGCGCGACCTTCACGCCGAGCTCGTAATTGGTGAATTTTTCCGGGTCGAACCGCGCATCACCGGGCGACAGGATCACGAATTGGTCGCCGGCCTGCGGCAGGAAGCTTTCGGCATAGCTGGCATAGACCGAGACGCGGTCGCTGGGCTTGACGATCAGGCCCGCGCGCGGGCTGACCTTTTCGTCCACCCGGCTGCCCGGAACGCCGCTAATCAGATCGCGCGTATCGAGATCGAACCGATCGTAGCGCAGCCCCGCGACCAGTTCGACCACGCCGCCGATCTCGAACTGTTCCTGCACATAGGCTGAGAGGGTTTCGAGCTTGCTGTCGCGCGAGCGCGAGACCGGGGCGAGCGAGAAGGCGGGCAGGGCGATGACATCGGCGAGCGGTGCGGTGTTTCCGGACGCGAAAGTCACGTTGCGGCGCGCATTCGTCGTATCCTGACTTCCCGCTTCGACTCCGAGCAGCAAGGTCGATGCGAAGCCCTCGCCCGCAGTCTCCCAGACGAGGTTCGCCTGGCCGATCAGATTTTCGCGATCGGTCGCATCCTCGTATCCGCCGAAGGACACGGTGGTGCCGTTCGTGCTGGAGGGGACGATATTTGCGTAGATCTTGTCGTAATCGGCGAATTGCACGGTGGCGTTGGCGGACAGGCCGGGCGCGAATTCATGGGTCAGGCGCACGCGCCCGATATGGGTTTCGGCGCTGGCGCGGTTGAAATCGGGATCGCCGAAGAAGGTCTCATCATAGCCCGTCAGCGGGCGTCCGCCGAGCGAGGGGACGCCGCGATCGGTGACGCGGGCATCGTCGTCATACGTGTAGGTCGCGTAAAGGCGCGTCTGCGGACCGAGGGCGGCAGTCAGCGTCGGCGAGATGCCGATGAAACGGCCTTCGTAGAAATCGCGATCATTGTCGAATTCCTCGTATGTCGCGTTGAGGCGCAGCGCGACATTGTTGCCGAGCGGCTGGTTCGCATCGGCGAGAAGCGCGAAGGCGCCGAAATTGTCGACCGAGGCCTGTCCGCCGATACCCGAGCGACCGAGCATCGCGGTCTTGGACACGCGGTTGACCGCGCCGCCGCCGGCACCGCGACCGAAGATCAGCGCGTTGGCGCCCTTCAGCACTTCGACGCGCTCGATATTGTAGAGCGAGCGGTAATATTGCGCATCGTCGCGCAGCCCGTCGATGTAGAAATCGGCGGTGGATTCCTGGCCGCGGATGAACACTTCGTCGCGGTGGCCTTCCCCGCTTTCCATGCTGACGCCGGGAACGTAGCGCAGGGCGTCGTTGAGCTGGCGGATCGACTGATCCTCCAGCTGGTCTTCGGTGATGAAGCTGACGCCTTGGGGCACGTCGATCAACGGCGTCGGGGTCTTGGTGGCGGTCGATCCGTCTTCATTGCCGTAGCCGTCGCGCTTGCCGCTCACGACGATCTCGGCGGGGAGGTAGCTGCGCTCAGGCTGGGCGTCGGCTGCAACGCTCTCGGCGCTTTCTGCCAACGCGGGCGAGGCAGCGAGAGCGGAGCCCATGAGAAGGGCGGAGCGAAAGGCGGTGTGCCGCATGAAGAAATTCCCGTCTGAAAGCTGTAACGATCGATGGCCCTGCTATTGCGAGGTATTCTCATTTGCAAGTGGCGACGCGATGGCCGGCACGGGAAAACTTCGCTTAATGCTCTTTCAGTGATCGTCTCGCTCGATTAGGTGCGGCGATAATTGGAAGCCCCACTCAGGCCAAGGAGAACACCATGAAGGCGACGATCTGGCACAACCCTAAATGCGGGACCTCGCGCAAGACGCTGGCGATCCTGGAAAATCTGTCGAAGGTAGACCTGACCGTGGTCGAATATCTGAAAGACCCGCCAACTGCTCAGAAACTGGCGCAGCTCTACGCGGATGCGGGGATCGCGCCGCAGGAAGGCTTGCGCCTCCGCGGGACCGACGCCGAGGAGCGGGGCCTTCCCGATGCGTCGGACGAGGCGGTGCTGGCGGCGATGGTGGCCGATCCGATCCTGATCGAGCGACCCTTGGTCGAAACCGAAAAGGGCGTCAGGCTCTGCCGCCCGCAGGATCGCGTGCTGGAAGTCCTCTAGCGCCTTCTCAGCGGTTGCGGGTCAGGTCGCTGTCTTTCTGGAGTGCCAGCGTGCCATAGGCGAACACGATCACGCACAGCGCCACGATCAGGCCGAAGCCCAGCCAGTCGGAATGGCCGTAGAGATAGACGCCGAGGGCTGGCGCATAGATGTAGCTCGCCCCCGCGACCGAGGCGGTGATGCCCGATGCCTGCCCCTGTTCGGCGCGCGTCACCGCGAGCGAAGTGCCCGAGGTCGATCCGGGGCGGAACAGGCCGAAGCCGAGCGAGGCGATGGCGAAGGCGAGCGCGATCGTGTGGATCGAACCCGCGACCGCCAGCATGGCAACTCCGAACCCGGCGATTGCGATACCCGACAGAGTCGCGGCGCGCGGGCCGAGATTGAAGCGCGGGATCAGGCCCCACTGCGCCAGCAGAGTGGCGATCGCGCCCGCCATCAGCACGAGGCCGATCGGGCCCGTCCCCTCGTCCGGCGTGGCGCGCAGGCCCAGTCGGTCGAGCACGAGAAAGCCCGCGATGCCCAGCACCATCGCCTGCGCATGGCCGCCGATAAGGCCGGTGATGACCCAGGGGCGCAGGCGCGGTTCGAACCAGCGTAGCTTGTGCGGCTCCACGAAGGGTTCGTCCTCGTCCTCTTCCGGCGTCGCTACCGGATCGGCCGTCGGGCTGCCCGAATAGGGGGTCTCGTAAGCCGTCCCCTTGGCGGCGAATTGCGGCTCGTCGTTCGGCAGGCGCAGGCGAAGGGCGATGAGGGTTGCGACGCCCATCAGGGCAAAAATCACGAACGGGCCGGTGAGGCCGACGCCGGGCAGCACCATCAGCGGCGCGAGCGCGGGCCCGATCACCGTGCCGAGCCCGAAGCTCGACGCGATCAGCGACAGCGCCTGCGTCCGCTCGGCGCGCGGAGTACGGCTTGCGACATAGGCCTGGACCGCGGGCGGCGCCGCGCTGCCGAAGCCGCCATAAAGGCTGCGCGCGGCGGCGAACAGGATCAGCGCCCAGAACGCGGTCAGATAGCCCGACAGGCCCAGCCAGAGCATCAGTCCGCATAAAGAGAAGCTGATCGCGAAGCCGGTCAGGCCCAGCGCCATCATCGCCTTGCGGCCCCTGCGGTCGGACCGGCCCGCCCAGAACGGCGCGCAGATCACCCACAGCAGCGCGGACCAACTATAGGCGAGGCTGATCCATACGTCCGCAATCCCAAGCGCGGTGCCGATGGATGGCATGACCGATTGCATCGCGGTGTTGCCCGCCGCCGTGGTCAGCATGACCATGAACAGCAACGCCATCCGCCCCTTCGGGATCGAGCCCGGCATGGCGGGCGGGGGAGGGGCTGCGGAAGGGCCGCGATCGCTGTCGGACATGGGCCGACGCGCTACGCCCGGCGGCCCGTGCTTGCAATGCCGCATCGAAACTGTATCGCTGCGCGCCGGTCGGGCCGAGCCCCGTGCGTCGATAAGGGTCAATTCTTTGAGCGACAATTCCGCAGCCCAAGCGCTGGAGCGCGGCGATATCAAGCGGCGCGCCGCGCGGCTGTTCGGCCAGTGGGGCGTGTTCTTCCGCGGCTTCCTCCAGCATCCCAAGATGGTCGGCTCGATCATCCCGTCATCGCGCTTCACCATCGCCAAGATGCTGGCGCCTGTGAAATGGGACGAATGCGACCTGTTCGTGGAATACGGACCCGGCGTGGGGACGTTCTGCCAGCCCGTGCTCGACCGCCTGAAGCGCGACGGCGCGCTGATCGTGATCGACACCAATCCGCTCTATATCGACTATCTCAAGAAGACGATCCGCGACAGCCGCTTCCATGCGGTGCTGGGATCGGCAGCCGATGTCGAGGAGATCGTCTCGGCGCACGGCCACGACCATGCCGACTACGTTTTGTCCGGCCTGCCGTTCTCGACGCTGCCAGACGGAGTCGGCCCGGCGATCGCGGCGGCTACCCACCGCGTCCTGCGCGTCGGCGGCGCGTTTCTGGTCTATCAGTTCTCGGACCGGGCGCGCGATTTCATGGCGCGCCATTTCCGCCACATCGACAGCGGGTTCGAACCGCTGAACGTATTGCCCTGCAAGCTGTTCTGGGGCTGGAAGCGCGCGGACGACTGAGGCGCCCCGCTCCCCGCGAGCGGATCAGTCCTCGCGATGGGTGGCCGGCAGGCTCGGCGATGGCGCGGCCAGTCGCTTGTGGAGGGACGCCAGCACGGCATAGGCGACACAGGCGAAGCCTGCATTGATGAGCGCGGCGACGATGCCGTTTCCGATCAAAGCGGCATGCTCGCCGCCGAGCGCGAAGACCAGTCCGCCGATCAGGGATACGATCGCCGAGACGATCAGGAAGGCGATCACCAGGAGCAGGTAGAACGCGAACAGTCGGAAACTGTTGCCCTTGGTCAGGTGCCAGGACCGGCGCAGCGCCGCGATCGGATTGATCACGCGCTCGATCGCGATGGCGGGTGAACTCATCGAGAACTTGACGATCAGATACAGTCCGAGCGGAACGCCCAGCAGTCCCAATACGATAGCGATAGCAGGCGACCCGCTCGCCGCGCCGATGCCGATCAGCAGGACCACCGGCGCGAACGCCGCCAGCCCCGCCAGGATCTGGGCCGCGAATTGCGTGGGCAGCAGCCGCACGCCCCGCCCGACGGCCTCGCCCACGGTGGGACGTTCGCCGTCCCCGAGCACCGTCAGAACCGCGATCGCGCCCACGGACTGGATCAAACTCAGAAGCAGCAGCGCCCACCAGGATTCGGCGTAAAAGGCGACGATCTGGGCCGACATCGCGTCCATATCGGGTTCCGCCCCGGCGGCGCCCGCCTGGGCCATGGGATCGGGCAGGAAGAGCGAGAAAGCGAGATAGGGCACCAGGAAGAACACGCCTGCCAGCACCAGCACCATCTCGCGATTGGCGGCCAGCATCTTCATCGCGCCGTCCCATGCGGCGCTGAGATCGAGTTTCATTGCGTATTCCCTGCCTTGCGTTTCCCTCTTGATAAGCGCCCGATGTGCCGCCACGCAATCGCCGATGTCCGCAAGCTGGCCCGAAACCGTCGAAATCCGCCGCGAGAGCGCGCAGATACCCTATCGCGATGCGCTGGCGCAGATGGACGCGCGCAATCGCGCCATCGCGGCGGGCGAGGCGCGCGAACTCGTCTGGCTGCTGGAGCACCCGCCGGTCTACACCGCCGGGACGAGCGCGGATGCGGGCGAATTGCTCGACCCGCGCTTCGAAGTGGTCGAAGCGGGGCGCGGTGGGCGCTACACCTATCACGGGCCGGGACAGCGGATCGGCTATGTCCTGCTCGACCTGACCACGCGGGGAAGGGACGTGCGCTGTTTCGTCCATGCGCTGGAAGGCTGGGTGATCGCGACCTTGGGGGATATCGGGGTCGAGGCGTGGCGAGCGGACGGCCGCATCGGGATCTGGTGCCACGACCAGAACGGGCGCGAGGCCAAGATCGGCGCGATCGGCGTGCGGGTGCGCCGCTGGGTGACGATGCACGGGTTCTCGGTCAATCTCGCGCCGGATCTCACGCATTTCACCGGGATCGTGCCCTGCGGCATCGAGGAATTCGGCGTCACCAGCCTGGACGCGCTCGGCATCGCGCTTGCGCCCGAGGCGTGGGATGAGGCATTGCTCGCGCGCGGCCCGGATTTCCTCGCCGCGCTCGAAGGAAAGGCCTGCTCGCTGCCATGAAAACCGCCCTGTTTGCGAAGGTCATCGCCCTGCTGGCGAGCGGCGCCGTTCTCGCCTCCTGCGAAAGCGAGACAGCGCCGCCGCCCGCGCAGGACGAGGGGCGCGCCGCCAAGGGCGAGGTGCTGGGCGGCACGATCAGCGACGATATGCTGCCGCTCGACACGCTGCGTTCGCAATCGCCTCCGCAGCGCGCCGCAACGGGCGGATCTGGCGGCTCGGCGCAGACCGACGCGGAAGAAGGCGATAACGCCGCCGAGGTCGAAACCGATGCTCCAAGCGAGCCGGTCGAAGCGACCGAAGCCGAAATCGAGGACGCGGAGTAGGGCACGCCATCGCCCGGAAGGGGTTTCCCACCGGATAAGGCCCGGTGGGAAACGACCTGTCCGCTTATTCGCCCAGTTTCGGGTAGTCGATATAGCCCTCCGGCCCCTTGCCGTACCAGCTTTGCGGCACGCCCTTGTTCGGCGCGATGTCCGCTCCGGTGCGGAAGCGTTCGGGCAGGTCCGGGTTCGAAATGAAATCGCGGCCCCAGCTGACCGCGTCGCAGCGTCCCGCCTCGATATCCGCCGCGGCCTGTTCGGCGCTGTAATCGCTGTTGAGCACCAGCGCGCCCGAATAGATATCGCGGATCAGGGGGCTCTGCTTAGGCACGTCGGTGCTGCCGAACGTCCCTTCGGGGCCGGGTTCGCGCAGTTCGAGGAAGGCGAGGCCGAGATCCTCGATCACGCGCGCCGCCGCGCCGAAGGTCTCCGCCGGATTGCTGTCGTCGCACCCTTGCGTCTCGCCATTGGGGGAGAGGCGCACTCCGACGCGGTCCGCACCCCAGACGCCCACCAGCGCTTCGAGCACTTCGCGCAGGAAGCGGGTGCGGTTTTCGGCGCTGCCGCCATATTCGTCCTCGCGCAGATTGGTCGAATCGCGCAGGAATTGGTCGACCAGATAGCCGTTCGCCCCGTGCAACTGCACCCCGTCGAACCCGGCCGTCTTGGCGTTTTCGGCGGCCTTGCAATAATCGTCGACGACGCGCGAAATTTCATCGGTTTTAAGCGCGCGGGCCGCTTCGTAATCCTTGCGCCCTTCGAAGGTGTGCGCATGGCCGGGGGCCTTGGTCGCGCTGGCGGAAACGGGCGGATTTCCGCCGAGGAAATCGGGGTGCACCAGGCGGCCCATGTGCCACATCTGAAGGACGATCTGGCCGCCTTCGTCGTGGACGGCCTTCGTCACCTGCTTCCAGCCTTCGGTCTGTTCCTCGCTCCAGATGCCCGGCGCGGCGGGCCAGCCGAGACCCTCCACGCTGATCCCCGTCGCTTCGCTGATGATGAGACCCGCAGACGCGCGCTGGCGGTAATAGGTCGCCATCATCTCGTTGGGAACGGAGCCCGGCTGGGTGGAGCGCCCGCGCGTCAACGGCGCCATCCAGATGCGGTTCTTCGCTTCGAGCGCGCCGAAGCGCAGCGGTTCGAACAAGCTGTCGTGCATTTCGACCAATTCCTTTTTGCTGGTCATGTCTGGCAGGGGAGCTAGGGGCCGGGCATGGGCCACACAAGCGACGCGGCGGACAAGAATGCCTTTCAGCCCGGTGCATGGCATTTCGTTGCCCTGCTGGGCGGAAACGTGGCGCTGGCTCTCGGGCCGTGGCTGGTGCGGCTGGCCGATACGGGACCGGTGAGCGCGGGTTTCTGGCGCCTGTTCCTGCCGATCCCCCTGATCGCGCTCTTCGCCTGGCGCGAGCGGGCGCGGCACGGGATCGACCGGCGGATCGCGCTGCTGGCGATCATGGCGGGCGTATTCTTTGCGTTCGATCTTGCCAGCTGGCATTTGGGGATCGAGCGCACGCGGCTCGGCAATGCGACCCTGTTCGGCAATGCGGGGAGCGTGATCCTGATGGTGTGGGGCCTCATCGCCCTGCGTCGCGCGCCGACCTGGCGCGAGGGGTTGGGCATAGCGGCGGCGCTGGCGGGCGCGGCGATCCTCTTGGGCCGCAGCTTGGAAATTTCGACTCAGAGTGCGCTCGGCGATCTGTTCTGCCTGTTTGCGGGGATCTGTTACGCCTTTTATCTGCTGCCCGCCCAAAAGGCGCGCGCGAAGGTGGGGCAGTGGAGCGTGCTGCTACTGGTCTGCATGACCGCTGCACCGCTATTGCTCCTTATTGGGCTGGTCATGGGAGAGCCGGTCTGGCCGACTGATTGGACCCCGGTGGTCGCGCTCGCGATCTCGAGCCAGATCGTCGGCCAGGGGCTCTTGGTTTACTCGCTCGGCCATTTCTCCGCGCTGATCATCGGGCTGGCGCTGCTGACCCAGCCTGCGATCGCGGCGGCGGTGGGGTGGTTCGCCTTCGGGGAGACTTTGGGCGCGCTCGATATCGTCGGGATGGTCCTGGTTGGCGCGGCGCTCCTGCTGGCGCGCACGGCGAAGGCCAATCCCGCGCGCTAGCGTTGCACGGCGTTCTTGAAGATCTGGAAGCGCGCCTCGACGGCCAGCAGTTCCGGCCCGACCAGATGTTCGCGGGCCTGACGGACCAGCCTTTCCCCCTCTCGCCGGATCGCGGCGCGGCGGGTCTCGTCGTCGAGGGTCGTCGTTGCATCGACCAGCGCATCGAACATGACGAGGGTCGCGATGCGATTGGTGGCGACGCCGCTGCGCATCGCGCCGAAGCCGCGCGCGAGATAGTGGTCGAAATCGTCGTCGAGCGGAACGAGATGCGGCTCCTCGCCCTCCTCGGCGAAGCTGCGCGTCAGATTGCGCCGCGCCAGTTCGGCGGTCGCCGCGCCCAGCCAGTGGACCGCGGTTACGGCGGTGAAGGGGTCGTTGATCCCGGGCGAGAGGGCGCGCAGCCCGATCTCGACCAGCTCGTCGATCAGGAACTGCATATCCTGTGAAGGCGTGCGCATCGCCCCGGTGCCGAAACAGGCTCGCACCTTGTCGTCCGGGCAGTCGTCGATCGCATCCAGATCGGCCCAGTAGGCGAGCGCGACCGAGGGATGGACGAAATCGCCGGTGCGAACCGCGAGGTTGAGCTTGCCGTTCTCCTTGCGCGCGAGCCGCTCCAATGCCTCGAACTGGATCGACTGGATGTAGCCCGTCTCCTTCGCGATGATCGGCGTGCCGGAGGGGCGATTGCCGGAGCGTTCGCCGCGATTCTCGTCGGGGAACAGCCGCTTGATATCTCTGAGGAGCCGCGCCCCGATCCCTTCCAGCACTGCGTTCACGCGGATCGAGGCGGGGATGTGGTTGAGGAAATAGACCAGCACCGCGATCGACAGCAGCATCAGGACGAAGGCCGCCAACAGGCTGATCTGCGGCACGAAACCGGACATGGTGTCGGCGCCGGTCGCGAAGAGCGGTGTCTCTTCCGCCTTTCTCACCGCGCGCAAAACCGTGATCGCGTAGACGAAAGTGCCGATGAAGGTCGCGAGGCTGAACTGATTGCCGCGATCCTCCATGAAATTGGTGAGGAGGCGCGGCCCGTAATTGCCGCTGGCATATGCGACTGCGGCGATGGTGATCGAGAAGACGGTGGAGGCCACCCCGATCATCGTGCCCGCGATCACGGTCAGCATGTTGATCGCCCCATCAGGCCGGGCGGGCTGGAGCCAGCTCGTCTGCGAGACGACGTCGGACCAGCCATTGCGATCGAACCACAGGGTCAGCGTGGCGAGAGCGAGCGCGAGCAGGGAGAAGATCGCGGGCAGGAACCAGTAGCTGGCATTGACGCTCTGCCAGATCGACGTGATCCTGGCCATCATCGGGCAGGCACCGCGTCGCTCGATCCGGCGCTGGGTTCGGCATGGAACCGCGCCTCGCGCGCGCTGGTGCGCATGGGGCGGAATTCCTCGAACGCGGCTTCGATGTCGCGCCGATCGCTGCGATATTGCGCGCGGTCGGCGGCATGTTCGGACAGACGCTTGGCTTCGTCGTAGAGAAAGTCGATCAGGCCCTCCTGGCGATCCTGCGGTTCCTGCGCGAACAGGGGTTCGCAGATGCGGCGGTAATTGCCGATCATCCGGATCGCAACCGAAGGATAGTCCGCCGCCGCCTGGCGGAACGCGGCGAGCGGATCGCGGAACAGGCCGTGGAAATCCTGTCCCGGCAATTCGAAGCGTGGACAATTGCGGGGGACGGGCACCAGCCCGGGGTCGACCCAATTGTCGGTATGGCCCGCGATCACCTCTGTCAGCGCGTCGGCCGCCGCCAGCGCGGTGTAGAAATCGTTGATCGCGGGGGAAAGCGCACGGGCCGCGATCTCGACGAGAAGGCGGACCTGGAACACCGTGCCCTGGCTGTTGCTGCGGAACGGGCCGATCGGAATGTTCTTCGTCAGCGCACGGGCGTTGTCGAGACGATGCTCCAACGCTGCGATCGGTTCGCCTTCCAGGACATGCTGGCCGGGGGCGACGCAGATGCGGATCATGCCGGAATGATCCTTCAAACGCTTGTCCATCTCGTCAAGATCGACACCTTCGACATAGCCCGAGAGCGGCGCGGGCACCAATTGGGCGAATTCGCCCGTGAACGGCTCCGCTGCTTCCACCGCGATCGCAGGCGCGCGCGCATCCTTGCCGAGGCTGTCGATCGCCTTGTCGATGAACATGGTCCGCCCGAGATCGTGCAGGGCCACGGCCAGCATGGCGAGATTGACCGCCAGCAGCACGAGCATGGCGGTAATCGTGCCCAGCGGCGTGTCGATGAGATCGGCTTCGGAATCGATCGCCGCCAGCGTCAGGACGGAAAACAGCGTGGTGAAGGTCAGGCCGGCGATCGACACCTGGACCAGCCGCTTGCTCAACCAGCGATCGATCAGGCGCACGCCGAGATTGCCCGCCGCAAGCGTCAGCACCAGCAGCGAGATCGAGAAGAACAGCGTCAGCAGCGCGGCATCGATACCGGCCACGATTCCCGCCGTCTCCTTCGCGGCATCGGACGTCGCGACCGGTGCGAGGTCCTGGTCGAGGATCCAGTCGGCCAATCCGTTGCGGTCGAAATACAGCATCGCCCCGAACGCGATCGGGGCGGTGACGACGGCCCAAAGCGCGAGGAACCAGTAACTCGCCACAAGGCGGTGCACTATCCACCCGACCAGCCCGATTATCGGATTACCCTTACCCACTATAGAGCCCACCCATCGATCCCCTTTTCGACGTCAATACTGGAACCTAACCGTGCAGGGAGGATTTGGTTGCCGCGTACCCTGTGTCTCGTCCTCAATCGGGGCGGCCTTCGGTGGGAAGGCACGCGGTTCCAAAATCGTCATCCTTTCAAGGGGCACAGGACATGATGTCACCCGATATCGCCGGACAGTTCGGCAGCATCGAAAATCTCGTCTCGCTGACCGCGGGACAATACACGTCGGGATCGCTGATCCTGATGGTCAGCTACGGCGCGCATTTCGCCTTCATCCTCTTCTTCCTCGCGATGGCCTGGCAATTGGCGCCGCGCTATCGCATCGTGCCGATCATGTCGGCGGTGGTCATGGCCTCGGCCGGGCTCAGCCTGATGCGCGAATTCTCGCTGTGGCAGGAAAGCTACGAGCTGGTGGGCACGATGTATCGTCCGCTCGCCGAAAATTCGAGCTTCACCAACGCCTTCCGTTACGGGAACTGGACCATCACGGTTCCGATCCTGCTGACGCAGCTCGCCATCGCCTTCGGCCTGCCGCGTCCGGAATTGCAGAAGCGCGCGGCGCGGATGATCATCCCCGCCGTGCTGATGATCTGGACCGGCCTTTACGGCCAGTTCGGCGAGACCGGCGACTGGAGCCGCCTGAACATCTGGGGCGTCATCTCGACCGTGTTCTTCGTCTGGCTGATCGTGGAAGTGCGCGGCGTGATCACGCGCGGCGTGCAGACCAGCCCGGCGCAGTTGCAGGCCTGGCCGAAGAACATCTGGTGGTTCTTCCTTGCAACCTGGGGCCTCTACCCCATCGCCTACGCCCTGCCGCAGCTGGGCTTCACGGGCGACGTGGTGGTGGTACGCCAGCTGCTGTTCTCGATCGCGGATATCTCGTCCAAGCTGATCTACGGCATCATCCTCAGCCGCTATGTCCTGCGCCGCAGCGCGCTGGAAGGGTATGTGCCCGCGGCCGAGGCGCTGGAGACCTCGCCGCTCGGGTCGAGCGTGGCGTCGAGCCGCGGCGACTGACCGGCTTGCGGCTCGTCCGCACTGCAAAGGCGAAGGGGCCCTGGCACGATGCCGGGGCCCTTTTGTCGTGGGCGGCGGTGACTCTGGCCGTGATCGCCCAGATCGCAGGAGAGACCTGGGCCATGGCGGCGGGCCTGGTCTTCTTCGTCATGGGTCTGGCGCACGGCGCCGGAGACGAGAACGAGGGCGGGATCGCGCGGATCAAGCTGGTCCACGCCGCCGCTTATCTCGTGACCGGCGCGGCGGTGGCGGGCCTGTTCCTGTTCGCGCCGCTGGCCGGACTGGCGCTATTCCTCGCCCTGTCGGCCTGGCATTTCGCGCGCAGCGACTGTGCTTTCGCGCCCGTGACCCGCTATGCCATCGCGGGTTTGGCCGTGGGCGGCAGCGCGTTGTTCCGACCGGGGGAGACCGGAGACGTTTTCGCGGTGATCGTTGGCGTAGAAGTCCCCACGCTGGTCGTGCGAATACTAGCGCTGCTGGGCCTTGCCGGGACGGCTGCGGCGGGCTGGGCGCTCCTCAAGGGCCTGCGCGGCTTCGGCCACGCGGTGATCGCTTTGGCGGCGACCGTGTTTTTCAACCCCGTGCTGGCGGTGGGCCTGATCTTCCTCACCGCGCACGCGATCCCGGTCCAACAGCGCCAGATCGCGAATTACGGCCGCCGCACGGTATGGCGCGCGGTCGCCCTGCCGACGCTGATCGCGACCCTTGGCGCCCTGCTTATCGCGGCGCTGGTCTGGGCCGGGATCCTGGAACTGCCGATCGCCATCGCACTCGCCTTCGGCATGACGACCCCGCACATGCTGACGGAGCGGCTGGAGCGTTAAATCTTGCCCAGATCGCCCTTGCCGATAGTGCCGCTTGCCATTTCGAGCATCTTGTCGAGGCTCTGCTTGGCCTTGAGGCGCAGGCCTTCCTCGATCTCGATGCGCGGTTCCAGATCGCGCAGGCAGGTGTAGAGCTTTTCCAGCGTGTTGAGCGCCATGTAGGGGCAGATATTGCACGAACAGTTTCCGTCCGCGCCCGGCGCGCCGATGAAGGTCTTGTTCGGAAGCGCCTTTTCCATCTGGTGGATGATGTGCGGTTCCGTCGCCACGATCAGCGTGTCGCCTTCGAACGTGCTGGCGAATTGCAGGATGCCGCTGGTCGATCCGACGTAATCGGCATGGTCGATGATGGTCGGCGGGCATTCGGGATGCGCGGCGATGGGCGCACCGGGATATTGCTGCTGCAATTTCAGCAATTCGGTCTCGCTGAAGGCTTCGTGCACGATGCACACGCCCGGCCACAGCAGCATTTCGCGGTTGAACTTGCGGCTGAGATATCCACCCAGATGCCGGTCAGGGCCGAAAATGATCTTCTGGTCTTCGGGGATCTGGCTGATGATCGTTTCCGCGCTGGAACTGGTGACGATCACGTCGGAGAGCGCCTTCACCTCGGTCGAGCAATTGATGTAGGTCAGTGCGATGTGATCGGGATGCGCCTCACGGAAGGCCTTGAACTTTTCGGGCGGGCAGCTGTCTTCCAATGAACAGCCTGCATCCATGTCGGGCAGGACAACGATCTTTTCGGGGCTGAGGATCTTGGCGGTGTCGGCCATGAACTTGACGCCGCAGAATGCGATCACATCCGCATCGGTCTCTGCCGCCTTGCGCGAGAGTTCGAGGCTGTCGCCGACGAAATCGGCAAGGTCCTGGATCTGCGCGGTCTGATAGTAATGCGCCAGGATGATCGCGTTCTTCTCCTTGCGGAGGCGGTCGATCTCGGCAAGCAGGTCGGTTCCGGTCGGCAGGCTGGTTTCGGCGGTCATTGTGCTCGGTTTCCCGTAAGGATTGGTTGAGGCGCTTATACCGGCAACGGAGCGGAGGGCGAGGGCGTTCCGCAATCGCCCGGATCAGGAGCCTGTGTTTTCGCCTTCGAAGCGCACGTCCACGCTCACATCGCCATAGCCAGCGACCTGCAAGGGGATGGTCAGGTTCTGGCGTACCGCCTCGCGCGCGGCCTGGCGGGCGAGGGCGAGGATTTCTGGGTTCTTGGCAAAAGCGCTGGCCTTGCGTTCGGCCTGTTGCGAATTGTTGCGGGCGAGGTCCTGCGCCGCGTCGCGCGTGATGTAGGCGCCTTCGGTGAAGACCCGCGCCGCGCCTTCGTCGATATTGGGACGGCTGGTCTGCAATTGCGGCAGCGTGACGGTCAGCCGGTCGCCCGCCTCGTCCCACACGAAATCGCCACGTTCCATGCCCGACAGGTCGAGCCTGTATTCAACGGTGGCGGGCACGATGGTCGCCTGGCGCGAGCGCAGAACCGGTACACCCATGACGCCCCGTGTATCCTCGCTCTCGGCGACGACTTCGAAGCGCGAGCTGAAAACGGTGAGCGAATTCTGCCGCTCGAAGGCGAGCATGGCGCTGCCGACCGGATCGCCTTCCTCCTGATAGAAGAAGGCGCGCCAGGTGAGGAAGGCGACAGCGGCCAGAAGCGCGATCACGATCAGCCATGGCACAGCCTGAACCTTGGCGAGGTTCTGTTCGCGCGTCACGCCGGGTCGGATATCGGTGTCGCGCGCATCGCGCGTCTTCAGATCGTTCGCCATCGTTCATCAGAACGTGCGACCAGCCCGCGCCGTTCCAAATCGATGAGATGCGCGGTCACCGACATTTCGGCGGCCTTGTGCAGCTTTTCGTCGAGCCCCTTGTACATCACGGGCACGAATTCCGCTGCGCTGCGTGGCCCTTCGCCGAGCAGGCGCAGGATCTGGTTTTCCCGCTGGCGACGATGGCCGATCATTCCGCGCACCAATTGGCGCGGCTTTTCCACCGCCTCGCCATGGGCGGGGTAATAGATGCGATCCTCTCGCGCATAGAGCTTGTCGAGACTGCGCATGTAGTCGCCCATGTCGCCATCGGGTGGGATGACGACGCTGGTGGACCATCCCATCACATGATCGCCGGTGAACAGAGCGCCGGTCTCTTCCAGCGCGAAGCACAGATGGTTGGAAACATGGCCCGGCGTCGCGATCCCGGTCAGCGTCCAGCCGGGGCCGGTCATCGCCTCGCCATCCTCCATCACCCGGTCGGGCGCATAGTCGCGATCGAAGGAGGCGTCGGCACGCGGGCCGGTATCGGCAAGGACCAGCGGCGCGCAGCCCATCACGGGCGCTCCGGTCCGCTCGGCGAGGAGGCGCGCAGCGGGGGAGTGGTCGCGATGGGTGTGTGTACACAGGATGGCGAGCACGTTCTCCTCGCCGATCGCGGCCATCAGCGCATCGACATGCTCGGGAAGATCGGGGCCGGGATCGATCACCGCGCATCCTTCGCCTGCTCCGACGATAAAGGATTGCGTGCCGGTATAGGTATAGGGCGAGGGATTGGGGGCGAGGACCCGGCGCACCAGCGGTTCGAGCGTCATCGCTTCACCGGTGGGCCAGGGTTTGGGGGGCGGGCCAGCCATGCCTTTGCCTATGCCGATGGGGACCCGGCGTGTCGAGTGCGGCAAGACCCATGTCGGTGCTTGTCGAGCGCGCGGTCTCGCGTCACAACGCGCTTCATGGGAGAAAACATCCTCGTCCTCGATGCGGGCACCACGTCGACGCGCGCCATCCTGTTCGCCGCCGATGGCACGCTGATCCGCGTCGAGCAGCGCGACCTAACCCAGCATTATCCGCGCCCCGGATGGGTGGAACACGATGCGGCGGAGATTTGGGACAAGACGCTGGCCTGCGCGCGCGAAGCCATCGGGAAGGACGCAGGCTCGATCGCCGCGATCGGCATCACCAATCAGCGCGAAACCGTGGTGGCCTGGGACAAGAAGAGCGGCGAGCCGCTGGCGCGCGCGATCGTGTGGCAGGACCGCCGTACCGCCGATTTCTGCGCGGACCTCAAGGATCGGGGCCAGGAACCGGAGGTGCAGGCGCGCACCGGCCTTCTCCTCGATCCCTATTTCTCCGCCACCAAGATGCGCTGGCTGCTCGATCACGACGAGGCGGTGCGCGGTGCGAGCGAGCGTGGCGACCTCGCCTTCGGAACGGTCGAAAGCTGGCTGGTCTTCAATCTCGCGAGGCACGCGCATGTCAGCGATGCCAGCAATGCCAGCCGCACGCTGCTGCTGCCGCTCGACGAAGACCAGTTCGATCCCGCACTATGCGAGCTGTTCGGCGTGCCGAAGGAAAGCCTGCCGCGCGTCGTCGATACGCACGGCGCGCTGGCGGAATCTTCCAGGGAATCGTTCGGGCGGGCGATCCCGATCTGCGGCCTCGTTGGCGATCAGCAATCGGCGACCATCGGCCAGGCCTGCCTCGAATTCGGGCAGACCAAAGCGACTTACGGGACCGGCGCTTTCGTCCTGACCAATAACGGCAAGACGATCCCGCGCTCGACCCATCGCCTGCTCGGCACGGTGCTGTGCCAGCGCGACGGCGAGCGCGTTTATGCGATTGAGGGGGCGGCCTTCGTCGCGGGCAGCCTGATCCAGTGGCTGCGCGACGGGCTGGGCCTGATCGGGAGTGCTGCCGAGACCGAGGACCTCGCGCGATCCATCCCCGATAGCGGCGAGGTGGTGATCGTGCCCGCGCTGGCCGGTCTCGGCGCCCCGCACTGGCTGCCGCAGGCGCGCGGCGTGATCGCGGGGCTGAGCTTTGCCAGCGGACGCGCCCAGCTCGCGCGGGCCGCTCTGGAATCGATGGCCCACCAGACCCACGATCTCGCCACCGCCTTCGCCGCCGATGGCGCCCCCTGGTCGATGCTCAGGATCGATGGGGGGATGGCCGCCAATGACTGGATGGCGCAGGATCTGGCCGATATGCTGGGGATCGATGTCGAACGCCCCGATTTCGTAGAGACGACCGCACTCGGCGCAGCGTTCTGTGCGGCGGTCGGGGCAGGGCTTTATCCCTCCCTTGACGATGCGGCACAGGCCATGCGCGGCAAGACGCAGTGCTTCCGCCCGAAGATCGACGAGGATGCGCGCGCGGAGCGGCTGGCACGGTGGCGCAAGGCTTTGGCCGCAGCCTGACGCCCGCCAATTCGCGTTCGATTATCCGGCAAAAGCCCTTTCGAGACGGCCCTGCATCGCTCCCACAGGGCTTTCCGCCGTCGCCGTTCGGGCGCGCCAGTCGCGATCCAAGCGTTCGACCCGCTCGTAAAGATCGACGCTCTGGCGGATCAGATCCTGCGTATGCGGATCGAGGCGGCGCATCATGCCGGGAAGGGCCGGTCGCTCCGAAGGGAGGCCGCCATGCTGCCTTAACTGCATGTCGCTCAATTCGCCGTCGAGATAGGCGCGCTGGTTGAGCAGCCAGGCGAGCAGATGCATCAGGCGGGTGGTCGTGCGCAGCCCTTCGACGGATAGCGCCACTTTGACCCCTTCGTCCATGTCCTGCGGTATCGGGCTGGTCCGCGAATCGAACGTCGCGCGCACCTCGTCCGCCAGGATCAGCGCTTCCTGATAGACATCTTCGATGATCTGGCGCGTCGCGCCTGCGGAAATTGTCATAAAAACGAGATAGGGGCCGAGGCCGGCAATAGCTATCGCTCTTCCGGTCGCGTCCCCGAATTGGACGCGTTTGTCGCACGACCTGCGCGGTTTTCCGCGATCAGGCGATAATGTCGGGTATCAAATGATCCTCGACCACCGCGATCTGGTCGCGAATGCGCAATTTGCGCTTCTTCAGCCGCGCGATCTGCAATTGGTCGACGGAACCCGCATCGCTCAAGGCGTGGATCGCCGCGTCGAGATCGCGGTGTTCGCTGCGCAGGGCTTCCAGCCGCTTCTTCAGCTCCTGCTCGGTCATCGCGAAACCCCTTCCAACGCCCCGTTCGCTTCGCCCGCCAAATCGGACGGCTCGGCCAGTTTTGCAATATGCGGGGTTACCAAATTAAGATCCGTGTGTTTCATTCTCATGGCGCGGCTCGCTCCGCAGGGACGAGTCGGCGCCGTATTGGCTTTGCGACCCTGAAAGGAAACGGCCCTATGAACACATCCCATCTCGACGCCCTTCGCACCAAGCATGCCGGTCTGGAAGCGAAATTGCGGCAGGAGCAGGCGCGGCCCGCCCCCGACGAGACGATGGTTCAGCAATTGAAGCGGCAGAAGCTGAAGCTAAAGGAAGAAATCGCCGCCGGTTGAATTGTCGGTTGCGTTAAGGCGGCGGCGGGCTTGATCGTTCTGCCCGGCCCTGGGCGAGATGCTGTCCAATCGGCATCTTTCCAACCGGTACTTTCCAACCGGCAGGGTGTGTTATAGCAGCAGGTCATGACCGCCGCCGCCAGCGCTCGCCAGATTCTGACCCGCCTGCACGAGGTAATGGCCTCGCGCATGCACGCGCAGGGCAAGCTCGACCAGGTGGTCGAGATCATCGGCGAAAGCCTCGATAGCGAGGTCTGCTCGATCTATCTCCTGCGCGAAGGCGTGCTCGAACTCTACGCCACGCGCGGCCTCAATCCCGAAGCGGTCCATGTCACCAAGCTGGGCCTCGGCGAAGGGCTGAACGGGATCATCGCGTCGAATATCGAGACGCTTAACCTCGCCGAGGCGAAGGCGCATCCCGACTTCCTCTATCGCCCCGAAACAGGCGAGGAAAAATTCCACAGCTTCGCGGGCGTTCCAATCGTCCATCGCGAGCGCGCAGTGGGCACGCTGTGCGTCCAGCATGTCGATCCGCGCCGCTACGAAGATGTCGAGATCGAAGCGTTGCAGACCACCGCGATGGTCCTGTCCGAACTGATCGCGAATGCCGAGATGGTGGACGAGGAACACGCGCTGCTTCTTGGAGAGGTCGATACCGGTCCCGAGATCATCGAAGGCCTCGCGCTGGTGAAGGGGCTTGGCGGGGGCCAGGCGGTGTTCCACCAGCCGCGCATCCAGATCACCCAGGTCGTCGCCGACGATACCGAGGCGGAGCGCCAGCGCGTCTACCGCGCCTTCGACAAGATGCGCGACCAGATCGACGCGATGGGCAAGGAGCCCGAATTCGGCAAGGGCGGCGAACATGTCGAGGTGCTCGAGACCTATCGCATGTTCGCCTACGACGAAGGGTGGAGCCGCCGGATCAACGAAGCGATCGATTCCGGCTTGACCGCCGAAGCCGCGATCGAACGGGTGCAGCAGCGCACGCGGATGCGGATGCGCGAGATCGACGATCCGCTTTTGGCGGACCGGATGCACGATCTCGAGGATCTGTCGAACCGCCTGCTTCGCATCGTCTCGGGCCAGATCGGCACCGCGGCGGGACAGGGGCTCCGGCGCGATTCCGTGCTGGTGGCGCGCAATCTGGGCCCGGCCGAACTGCTCGAATACGATCGGCGCCGGTTGAAGGGGGTTGTGCTCGAGGAAGGCTCGCTCACCGCGCATATGGTGATCGTGGCGCGCGCCATGGGGATACCCGTGGTCGGGCGAGCGAAGGGGCTGCTGCGGCGCATATCCGACGGTGACGAGATTCTGGTCGATGCCGATAACGGCACGGTCACGCTGCGCCCCTCGCCCCAGATGCGCGAGGCGTTCGACATGCGCTTCGCCAAGACGCGCGAGCGCCAGGCCGCCTATGCCGAACTGCGCGACGTCGAACCCTTCACTCGCTGCGGGACGCGCATCACGGTGATGATGAATGCGGGTCTGCGCGACGATATGAGCGCGCTAGCGATGACCGGCGCCGATGGCGTCGGCCTGTTCCGCACCGAATTCCAGTTTCTCGTCTCTTCGACCCTGCCCCAGCGCGATCGCCAGACCCGGCTCTACAAAGACGTGCTGGACGCGGCGGCGGGCAAGCCGGTGATCTTCCGCACCGTCGATATCGGCGGGGACAAGGCCGTCCCCTATCTCAGTTCCGACATCGCGGAGCATGACGAGAACCCGGCACTGGGCTGGCGCGCGCTGCGCCTCGCGCTGGAGCGTGAGGGGCTGATGAAATCCCAGGCCCGGTCCCTTTTGGAGGCCGCCGCCGGGCGCACGCTCAATGTCATGTTTCCCATGGTCAGCGAACCGTGGGAGTTCGACACCGCCAAGCTGGTCTTCGACGAACAGCTGGACTGGTTGCGCAAGCAGCGGAAACCCCTGCCCGAAGAAATCCGCTTCGGCGCGATGCTCGAAGTGCCCGCGCTGGCCGAGGTGCTCGACGAATTGCTACCGCGCCTCAAATTCATGTCGATCGGCACCAACGACCTTACCCAGTTCCTGTTCGCCGCCGACCGCGCCAATCCCAAGCTCGCCGAACGCTACGACTGGTTGAGCCCGGCGATCCTGCGCTTCCTCGCCCGCGTCGTGCGCGGCACGATGGGCCACGAGATCGACCTCGCGGTATGCGGAGAAATGGGCGGGAGAAGGCTGGAGGCTCTAGCGCTGATGGGGATCGGGATACGCCGCCTGTCGATCACCCCCGCTTCGGTGGGGCCGATAAAGGAATTGGTGCGAAAAATTGATCTGGCCGACATCACCGCCGCGATGCAGGGCTGGCTCGCCAGTCCACCGCCGGACATGCGCGCGGCGCTGCGCCATTGGGCGTCCGAGCGCGAGATCGACACCGATTGACGATCGGCGGAGGTTTAGCGCGCGACTGCGCTTGACTTGATGGCCTCCGCACCGCTTTGTTAGGGAAGAACGGGGTCACACCGTCTATCGGGGACGAAATGCAGGACGAAACACGCGCCGGTCTTGACGGCGACGGACAGGATCATGGCACATTGCCGCCGGAAACGGCGCAAGAAAGCGCATCGCAGACCGCGGGCGGGCAATTGCGCGCCGCGCGCGAGGCGAGGGGGCTCGATCTGTCGCAGGTCGCCGCCGAAACCCGCATCCCGCAGCGCCACCTGGAAAATATCGAGGCGGGCGAATACGGCAATCTCCCCTCGCGCACCTACGCGATCGGTTTCGCGCGCAGCTATGCCCGGATGCTGGACCTGGACGAGCGGTCCATCCTCGATCAGGTGCGCGCCGAACTCGCGCAGGACGAGACGCAGGGCCGCGCGGCCCCGGCCAAGTTCGAACCCGGCGATCCGGCGCGCGTCCCGTCGGGCAAGCTCGCCTGGTTGGGCGCGCTCGCAGCGGTGCTGCTGCTGATTGGCGGCTTCGCGTTCTATCGCACCTATTTCTCCCCCGGACTGGGTCCGGCCCCGCTCGCGGAGGAAACGCAGGTGGCGGCTGCGGAGACCGCGACGCCCCAACCATCGGCGACACCCGCGATCGATCCGAATGCGCAAGTCGTCTTCACATCCGAACGCCCCGATACATGGGTGAAGTTCTACGATGCGTCCGGCGAGCAGTTGTATCAGGGCCAGATGGCCGAAGGCGAAACCTTCACGATCCCGCGCGATGCCGAAGGGCCGCAGGTCTGGACGGGGCGTCCCTGGGCGCTGGCGATTACGGTCGGCGGACGTCCGGTGCCCAAACTATCGGAAGAGGACGAGATTATCCGCGACGTGCCGGTCTCCGCCGAAGCCCTGCTGACGCGCGAGCAGACAGGATCCGCTGCGGCCCCGACGGCTCGGCCGACCCCGGCAGGCACGCCGATCGCGACGCAGACGGGCACGCGATAATCTTCCGGGGGTAAAGCGGGTGGGATAAGCCGCTTCATCCCCTCGACAGCAAGGCGCGGATACGGCACCGCTTCGTTTACCATTCTGGCTGGAGGGAAATTCATGGCCTCGATCGCGCGCATTACGCGCTTTCTCACCGTAGGGGCGAGTGCGCTCGCGGTCCTCGCGGCACCGGTCCCGGCGTTTGCGCAGGACAACAATGACGAAGCGCGCCTGCGCAAGCTCGAGGCCGAAGTGCGCGCGCTGCAACGGCGTGTGTTTCCCGGCTCGGAAGGGCGTTATTTCGAGCCCGAGATCACCGGCCAGCCGCGCCAGAACCAGGCCACCGTCGCCACGCCGTCGACCACGGCGGTCACCGACATCCTCTCGCGCCTCGATGCGCTGGAAAGCCAGATCCAGCGGCTGACCTCGCAATATGAGGAAGGCTCATTCGCAGTGCGCGAACTGACGGCGCGAGTGGAGGCACTGGAAAATCGCGGTGCGACAAGCGCGGCTCTGCCCGCCCCCTCCGCGACCGGGGCTTCGCGTCCTTCCGCAACGAGTCAGGGCGGGACAGCCACGCCGACGCCCGCCGCCGCGGCGCGGCCCGATCCGGCGCGCGTCGCTGCGGTGCAGGCCATTGCCAAGCCGCAGACCGACGATCCGGGGGACGACGAATATTCCTACGGCTTCCGCCTGTGGGAAGCGGGCTTCTATCCCGAAGCGCAGCAGCAGCTGACGATGTTCGTCGAACGATACCCCAACCATTCGCGCGCCACCTATGGCCGCAACCTTCTGGGGCGCGCCTATCTCGACGATGGCAAGGCCAAGGAGGCCGCACCGTGGTTCCTGCGCAACTACCAGGCCGACAAGGCCGCGGCGCGCGCCGGGGACAGCCTGCTATACCTGGCCGAGACCATGATCGCTCTCGATGACCAGAGCCGCGCCTGCATCGCGCTCGCCGAGTTCAACGAAACCTATCCAGCCTTGTCGGCAGGTCGCCTGAAGAGCCAGTACGACGCCAATCGCCGCAAGGTCACCTGCAATTGATAGCGGGCCCGATTCCCAATCCGTAGACCGCTTCGCGCGCGATCTTTCGGCCCTCTGGGGCGGGGTCGGGGCGGGGCGCGGGCGGATCGGCATTGCGGTGTCGGGTGGGCCAGACAGTCTGGCCTTGCTCCTGCTGGCGCAAGCGGCCTTTCCGGGCATGGTCGAGGCGGCGACTGTCGACCACGGCTTGCGGTCGGAAAGCGCGGACGAGGCTCGTTTCGTAGCGGATTTGTGTCGCGACCGGGGGATCCCGCACGAAATCCTGACCTGCGCGGTCGAGGCTGGCAATATACAGGATCGGGCGCGCTCGGCTCGTTATGCGGCGCTCGATCAATGGGCGAAAGAGCACGCAATTGCCGCGATCGCTACCGCACACCACGCCGATGATCAGGCCGAGACGCTGCTCATGCGGCTCAATCGCGGCAGCGGGCTGTCGGGGCTCTCCGGCATTCGCGCCTCGACCACCATTCCCGATGGGGACACGTTGCTGCTGCGTCCGTTGCTTTCGTGGCGGCGGGCCGAACTGGCGCAGATCGTCGCGGCAGCCGGGGTGGCGCCGATCCACGATCCGTCAAACGACGATCCGCGCTTCGACCGTGTGCGGATGCGTAACGCGCTGAAGGGTGCCACGTGGATCGATCCCGCCGCGCTTGCCCGCAGCGCGGCCCATCTGGCGGAAGCGGAGGCGGTTCTCATCGCCTGTATTGATCGCGAATGGACGGAGAATGTCCGGCAGGAAGACAGTGTGATCCGTTACGAGCCGACCGCGCCAACGCTCATTCGCAAACGCGTCGCTCAGCGGATCGTGGCCGCGTTAGGAGGAAGGACAGACCTGTCGCAGGTCGCACAGCTTATCAGCCAGCTTGAGGCGGGGAAGGGCGGCAATCTGGCGGGAGTGCTGGTCCGTCGGCGATCGGGGGTTTGGATCTTCGAGCCCGAACCGCCTCGCCGGGCCTGAAACTACGACTCAAGCCGCGATTGAATCGCCCACGCCGATGCGTTCGCCATTGGTAATGATGACCGTGTCGCCCTTCTTGGCGATATCGAACAGTTTCGACACGAACTGGTCCGGCACCGCGATGCAGCCATGGCTGGCATAACCGTTCTCGACCTCGGACCCGCCATGGATCGCGATCCCGTCCCAGGTCAGGCGCAGCGTCCAGGGCATGGGCGCGTTGCCGTATTTTTCCGAGACGTTGTGGCGTTCCTTGGTCAGTATCGGGAACTTGCCGGTAGGCGTCGGGTGCATCTCGGTCCCGAGCATCGCGACCGCCGCGCCGATTTCATGCCCGTCGCGGAAGACGGACACAGTGCGCGCTTCGAGATCCACCGTCACCACCAACTTGCCCGTTTCGGGCGCGGTATCGGTGTTCCAGTGCCACTCGCCGTATTTCATCGGCCCTTCGATCGGCAAAATGCTCTTGATGACGAACGGCTCGTTGGCGCGCCGCTCCGCATCTGCGAGCGTCTTGGCGGCAAGCGCGCCGTGCACGCCGACAGGCTTCACAGGAGCGGGCGCGACGACGACCGGCGCGGTCTCTTCCGCGACGGCCGGACTGTCCATCAGGGTGCTGCCGAAGGCCAGCGCACCGAGCCCGAGGCCCAGAGCCAGCGTCCCGCCGCCGATCCATTTCAAACTCGCGTCCATACCCATGATATAGCTCTAAACCGGGCGCGAATCCAGATCGCGCGAGGATGCGGACCATGGCGGGACACACGCAACCGCACGGTTACCGGACAGGGTTAAGATTTACCCATGCGCGCCGAACAGATTGGCGATTGCCACGCCGATCCTGAGATTGAGCCCGTGCGCCCGCTCGATCGGGTCGATGTAGTCGCGCCCGATCTGGCTGTATCCCTCGCCTGCTCCGTCGGGATAGTCGCTGGGCGCGTCGAGCGCGAAATCATCGGGCTGGGGGAAGCTGGTCGGATAGGCGCGGCGCAATTCCTTCAACGCTTCGTCGATCCGCAGCGTGAACACCATTTCGAGCACGTCGTTGCGATCGACATCGTTGGCCCGGCTGAAAACCGGAATCGCGACCGCGCGCAGGAACATGTGCTGCAACAAGGCGAGGCGCAGCGCCTGAAGTGCGCCGATGATCCGCCGCACATCCTCACGGTCCTCCAGCGGGTTTTCGTCGGGCAGCATGGCGAGCAGCCGGTGCAGCTTCAATCCATCGACGCGCAGGCGCGAGACGAGACGGCGGAACACACCGTTGCGATCGTCCTTCGTCAGATATTCGGCCAGATCCTCGCAGGCGGCGGCCAGATGCGGTTCGGTCCCGCGATAGGGGCGGCTCGCCCAATAGGCGGAATTGAACAGCTCGCCATAGGCCGCCATGGTCTTTATGCTCGCGAGCGCGTTCGAGGCACGCACAAGCCTGACGATCTGGCGCCCGCGCGCGCTCGAGGTCAGCAATTCGGCGATGGCTTCGTAATTCCCCTCCGCCGCGCTGCCGATCCCGGCGATGATGTTCACCGGATAGCCCAGCTGCTGAAGGATCGCGTTGTGCGGGATGGCGCGGATCTGCCTGAGGCTCATCTCGCGATCGCGTGACAGGTCGCCCTGGCGGCGCGAGACGCGGCTGCCGGTGCTGTTCAGCAGGCCGAGGCCGAATGCCGTCACCGCGCGGGCATAGGTCCGGCTTTCGAGATGGTCGCGCTGGTGGCTGCGGATCGCGCGGTAGAAATCGAGGCTGAGATCGGTGCGGCGGTAGAACGGATCGGCGGGCACGTCCGGATCGGTTTCCGACGGGCGCAGTTCCGCGATGCGCGTCAAGGTCGCGAGCGCGAGTTCGGGCGTCGCGAAGAACAGGTAGCCGTCGCCACCCTGGAAGCTCGCTTCGGGCTCGAGCCTGATGCCCGCGCGCACGAACCGGCGGCGCGCCCACTCGCTGAGCGGCCAGGCCAGCCGGTCTTCGTAAGAGGTTGGATGCGCCCCGCGCCCCATGCCCTCGCCATGCGTGTTGAAGATCAGCGCGGCGGTGTCGGTCAATCCGTTGGCCGCCATCGAATCGGCGAGCCGCCCCTGCAACCGCTCGATCGCGAGGCTCGCGGGCACTTGCCCGACGAAGCGGCCCGCATCGGAAAACCCCGTCTGAATGCACACCCGCCCCCGCGCCCGCGCGTAGTCGCGATAGGCGTCTTCGGCGAGCAGGGCGTCGAGGAAGCGTCCGCCATGTTCCAGCGCGCTTTCGGTCTCGAACAGGGGGGAGACGTCGACTTTGTCCGCGATCCCGAACAGTTTCGCGAAATAGAGCGCGGCCAAGACCGTGGCGGGCTGTTCGCACTCGGCCACCAACATACGGATCGGCGCATCCGAATCCACATGGTCGAGGATCTGCGCCATCGCCAGGAATTGGCGGATCGCCGTACTGCTCTCGATCGCGAGGGCGCCGAAATTGCTCTTGAGCGGCTCGACCTTGGCGAGGATGTCGCGCAGCACCGCCATCGCGCCCTGGCTGGCGAGATCGAGCGTGTTGTCCGGGTCCATCCGGCGGCGGATGGCGTTGTGAAGCTGGCTGGCATTCACGCGGAAGTGGATCCAGCCCATGCCGAGCCCGTCCGCGCGCATCGCGGCGGCAAGGGTCTTGAGCGCGATGGCGCGGTCCCGATCGGCGTCCTGCGCCTCGGCCTCAAGGCGCGCGATGATCGGCACGAGGCTGGTCAGCTTGTCGGGGTGATCCGCCGTCAGCCGGTTCGCAGCGGCAGAGAGCGCTTCGGGCTCGGTCAGGTCGCTGGCGAAATCCGCGGCACGCGCGCGCGCCTCGCTTGCCGCGCGGTCGAGCGTGGCGACGAGTTCGTGCGCGCTATCGAAGGCGCGCAGCGAACCGGCATAGCGTTCCAGCCGCTCGGCCTTTTCCGCCAGCCGGAAACCGATCGAATGATACCATTTGATGTCAGTCCGCCCGTCCATGTCGTAGCCGACCCAGCTGGCGAAACGGAACGGCATCGGCTTAAGCGCGCGCCATTCGTCGCTCCAGCGGTCCGCCGCTTCGCCCAGCACGGTCCCGACGATCCGGTCGCGCGCATCCTGGGCCCGCGCGATCGCGGCCATGGCTTCGGAATGTTCGTAAGGTAGCGTTATCGCGCGCCGCTCGGTCGAGGCTGCACAGGGCGCGTCGGAGATCGGCGCATTGCTGCTAGCGGCCTGCGCGACCGCATGGGTCTGGGCTGGAGGAAGCAGAAAGGTGGGGTGGGCGGTGAAGACCGCATGGAGGGCGGGGTTTTCCCACCGATCGCGAAAAGCGGCAAAATCCGCGCTGTCGCCCTTCAGAGCGTCATCATTCGCTTGGACCGCTACGGGAGCTATCAGCGAACGCAGCCGCCCAGCACGGCTTTTGATCGATTCGCATTCCAGCTCGCCCAGCAGCGTCTCGCAATCATCGAGCGAGAGATCCCCCGATTCGATCGCGCGCGACAGGTCGAGCGAGAGCTGGAAGACCGGATTGAAGAGCGGGGTTTCCTGTGTGCGCTGGTGCAGTTCGCGCAGGCGCGCGGCGAGGTCGGCGACGGTTTTCAGCTTCAGACTCATGCCGCCAGCCCCGCCGCCTCGCGCGCCATCGCTTCGATCTTGGTCCTATCCGGTTCGCCGCGCGGGGCGACCCAGCTGCCGCCCACGCACAGCACGGGGTCGAAGGCGAGCCATTCGGCGGCGTTGTTCAGCCCGATCCCCCCCGTCGGGCAGAACCGGCACTGGTGGAACGGCGCGGCGAGCGCCTTCAGCGCGGGCAAGCCGCCGGAAGCTTCCGCCGGGAAGAATTTGAAATGGTCGAGGCCCAGATCGAGCCCGCGCATGATGTCGCCCGCATTGGCGATGCCGGGCAGGAACGGGATGCGTTCGCGCGCCGCCGCCTTGGCCAAAGGTTCGGTGAGGCCGGGCGAAACCACGAATTCGGCCCCCGCTTCGATCACCGCCGCCAGGTCTTCCTGGCTGGTGACCGTGCCCGCGCCGACCACCGCGCCATCGACCTGCTTCATCGCCCGGATCGCGTCGAGCGCGGCGGGCGTGCGCAAAGTCACTTCGAGCGCGCGTAATCCGCCCGCAACCAGCGCTTCGGCGAGGGGAACGGCGTGCTCCACCTCGTCCACCACGATCACGGGAACAACCGGGGCGAGGCGCATGATATCGGCGATAGTGCAGAAGGCGGGGGTCACGAAACGGTCTCCAGATGCTGTTTGGCGAAGGCGGCGGCGGCGCCGAACAGGCCGGGTTGGGGATGGACGATCAGCTTGACCGGGATGTCCGCCATCAATTCGGAAAAGCGCCCCTTCGCGCGGAAGCGCTCGGCGAAGCCCGAATGGGGCAGATGGTCGCGCAGACGGTAACCGAGCCCGCCCGCGATCACCACGCCGCCGAACCCACCCTGCGCCAGAGCGATGTCGCCCGCCACGCTGCCGAGAGAGAGGCAGAAGCGATCCACGGCGGCGGCGGCCAAGCTGTCCCTGTCCTCCATCCCGCGGGTCCACAGCGTCACGTCGTCCTCTTCGGTCACCGGGCGGCCCTCCATCGCGGCGAGGGTCTGGCGGATCGGGCCGATGGCGGGGCCGGAGACGACACGCTCGATCGAGACGCGGTTGTGCGATTTGCGCAGGCGGGCGAGGATCGCGTCCTCGATCGAATCGAGCGGGGCGAAATCGATATGCCCGCCCTCGGTGGCGGTGACGCGATATTCATTACCCGAGCGCCACAGGTGCGCGACGCCCAATCCGGTGCCGGGGCCGATCAGGCTGATCGTGCCGTCGCTCGCTAGCGGGCGATCGGGGCCGGTGATGTGGAGGAACTGATCGTCGGGCGCGCGTGCCACCGCATGGGCTACCGCGGCGAAATCGTTGACGATTGTGAACTGGTCGACGCCCAATTTGGACTGCATCAGCGACGGGCGGATGATCCAGGGATTGTTGGTGAAGCGGATGACCTCTCCGCCGACCGGCCCCGCGACCGACAAAGCCGCGCGCGGCGGCAGAGTGCCGCCCCGACGCTCGCGGAAATCCTCCCACGCGGTCTGGAAGCTCGCATGGTCCTTGGTATGGAGCGTCTCAGGCTCGCCAAGCGAAATCGAGCCGTCTTCGGCCACGCTGGCGATTACGAAGCGGGCATGGGTCCCGCCGATATCCACGGCTACGAGATCGGTCATAATCCAGCCATCGCCAGCATCGACGATCCTCCCTGTTCGGCTCCGTCGGCGTTCATACGGAACATGGCGAAGAGTTCGCGGCCCACGCCGGTCTGATCGTCCGTATGCGGCGCGGGTTCGCGCGCCGAGAGATCGGCGGTGGTCGAAAGCTCGCCCGCCTCGGCGCAGACGCGCACCACGTCCCCATCGCGCAAAAGCGACAGCGGCCCGCCGCCGAGCGCTTCGGGCGTGCAGTGGATCGCCGCGGGCACCTTGCCGCTCGCGCCCGACATGCGGCCGTCAGTGACCAGTGCCACGCGGTAGCCGCGATCCTGCAGGACACCCAGAGGCGGGGTCAGCTTGTGCAGTTCGGGCATCCCGTTGGCGCGCGGACCCTGGAAGCGGACGACGACCACGACATCGCGGTCCAGCTCGCCCTTCGAAAACGCTTCGGAAACGGCGTGCTGGGTTTCGAAAACGCGGCAAGGCGCCTCGACGGTCCAGCGTTCTCGCTCCACGGCGGAAGATTTGAAGCAGGCGCGGCCGAGATTGCCCTCGACCAGACGCATCCCGCCATCGGCCTGGAACGGATCGCCGGCGGGGCGGAGCATGTCCGCATCGCCGCTTGTCCCCGGATCGCGCCACTCGACTGCGTCTTCGGCCTCCACCGGTTCCTTCGCATAGGCTTCGAACCCGCCGTCCCACACGGTCAGGATGTCGCCATGCGCCAGCCCTTCATCGAGCAGCGTACCGATGACATAGGCCATGCCGCCCGCAGCGTGGAAATGGTTCACGTCGCCCGATCCGTTGGGATAGACCCGCGCGACGAGCGGGACGGCGCGGCTCAACTCGGCGAGGTCGTTCCAGTCGAAGGCGATCCCCGCCGCCCGCGCCATCGCCGGGATGTGGATCGCGTGATTGGTCGATCCCCCGGTCGCGAGGAGGCCGATCGCGGCGTTGACGATTGCCTTTTCGTCGACGACCCGCGCCATCGGGCGGTAATCGGCTCCTTCGCGCTCCATTGCCACCAGGCGGTGCACCGCAGCGCGCGTAACCTGCTGGCGCAGAGAGACGCCCGGCGGCACGAAGGCCGCGCCGGGCACGTGGAGACCCATCATCTCCATCATCATCTGATTGGAATTGGCCGTGCCGTAGAAGGTGCAGGTGCCGGGCGAATGATAGCTCGCGATCTCGCTTTCGAGCAATTGCGCGCGGTCCGCCTTGCCCTCGGCATAGAGCTGGCGCACGGCCTGTTTCTGTTTGTTCGGGATGCCGCTCGGCATCGGGCCGCTGGGCACGAAGATCGCGGGCAGATGGCCGAAGCGCAGCGCGCCGATCATCAGGCCGGGCACGATCTTGTCGCAAATGCCGAGCAGGGCCATGCCGTCATACATCTGGTGGCTGAGAGCGACGCCGGTGCTCAGCGCGATCACGTCCCGGCTGAACAGCGACAGCTCCATCCCGTCCTCGCCCTGCGTCACCCCGTCGCACATCGCCGGCGTCCCGCCCGCGACCTGCGCGGTGGCGCCGACCTCGCGCGCCCAGATCTTCATCCGCTCGGGATAGCGGCCATAGGGCTGATGGGCGCTCAGCATGTCGTTATAAGCGGTGACGATGCCGAGATTGGGGCCCTTGGCCGCCGTCAGGGCGCTCTGGTCCTCAGGCACGCCGGCATAGGCGTGGGCGAGGTTGGAACACGAAACCTGCGTGCGATCGGGCTGGCGATCCGCCTCGCGCTCCATCAGGGCGAGATAGCGCCCCCGGCTATCGCGCGAATTGTCGATCACGCGCTGGGTCACGCGGTGGATGGTGTCGTTCAGCGGCTTATTCGTCATGCCAGCTCACTCCGTCGCGTTCGGCAAGGGCGATCGCGGCGCTGGGGCCCCATGTGCCGGCGGTGTAGGTCTTGGGCGGTTCGTCGCTTTCTTCCCAGCGCGCGCGGATCGCGTCGATCCATTCCCACTGCGCTTCCACCTCGTCGCGGCGGACGAACAGGGTCTGGTCGCCTTCGATGAGGTCCAGCAGCAGGCGTTCGTAGGCAATCCGCCGGACCTTGTCGGAAAAAGCGTGCGGCATCGTCACGTCGAGCGGCACCTGGCGCAGCCGCAGCCCCTCGCGATCGAGGCCGGGGACCTTGGCCATGAGCGAGAACTGGATGTTCTCTTCCGGCTGAATGCCGATGACGAGCCGGTTGGGCATGGTCTTCGCCCCGCGTCCGGCGAAGATCGAGTGCGGGATGCAACGGAACTGGACCACGATCTCGGTCACGCGCTCGGGCAGTCGCTTGCCCGTGCGCAGATAGAAGGGCACGCCTTTCCAGCGCCAATTGTCGACATGGGCCTTGATGGCGACGAAGGTTTCCGTATCGGACGGCTTGCCCAGTTCGTCGTCGTAGCCGGGCACCGCCGCGCCTCCCACGGCTCCCGCGCGGTACTGGCCTGTGACCGTGTCACCCGCCCCGACCGGGCGCAGGGCGCGCAGGACCTTGACCTTCTCGTCGCGCACCGCAGTCGCATCGAAGCTGGTCGGCGGCTCCATCGCGACGAGGGCCAAGAGTTGCAGCATGTGGTTCTGCACCATGTCGCGCAGCGCGCCGCTGTCGTCGTAATAAGCGACCCGCGATTCCAGCCCGACCGTTTCCGCCACGGTGATCTGCACGTGGTCGATATAGTTGGAATTCCACACCGGCTCGAACAGGATATTGCCGAAACGCAGGGCGAGGAGGTTCTGCACCGTCTCCCTGCCAAGATAATGATCGATGCGGAAGATGCGGTCCTCGCTGAATTCCGCCGCCACGGCATCGTTGATTTCCTGGCTCGAGGCGAGATCGGTGCCGAGCGGCTTTTCCAGCCCGATGCGCGTCCGTTTGCCTGTCAGGCCCGCCTGGGAGAGGCCCGAAATGGTCGGTTCGAACAGGCTGGGTGCGGTGGACAGGAAGATGGCGAGCCCTTCGCTTCGGCCTTCGACCTGCTTCGCCAGCCGGTCGTAACCTTCCTGCGTGGTCGCATCGACCGCTTCGTAGCTCAGGCGGTTGAGGAAGGTACCGACTCCGCCGCGCCTACCGGCGGGGAGATGCTTTTCCAGCGCCTCGCGTGCGAAATTGCGGAATTCGGACGTGCTCAGTTCCGAACGGGCCGTGCCGACGATCTTGAGATCGGGCGCCAGCAGGTCGTCGGCATGGAGCGCACATAGCGACGGGAGGAGCATACGCTGCGACAGGTCTCCGGTCGCGCCGAACAGAAGCAGCCGGTCCGCTGTGAAGCCCATGTCGTATCTTCCCCTTCCTTACCGCCCTTTATCGTCAAGTGGGCTATCAAACCCGCCCTGGAGAGGCCAGCGCGCCGCATACATATTCATCGCCCCACCCGGAGGAACGGCCGTCAGTCCTCCCGCGATACGCTCACGGAGCTGCGCCGAAAATCGTTCGGCCCGAAACTGGTGAGGAAGCTGACATCGGCGGCATCGCGCCCGACGCCGATCTTCACCGTCTCCGCCGGATCGGCCATTCCGGTGGCATCGACCAATTGCCATGTCCCGCCGCCTTCGGTCTCGGGATCGCTCAAAAACACTTCGGCGATGGCGTGAAAATCCGGCGGTTCCACGCCCGGCGCATAGCAGGCGACATAGCGCGCCGGGATGGTGCTGGCGCGCGCCAGCGTCACCAGCACATGCGCGTAGTCGCGACATATCCCACGCCGCTCCACGAAGCTGTCGAGCGCATCGGTGCGTGCGTCGCTGACGCCGGATTGATAAGTGAAATGGCTTTCGATCCACTCCTTGATCGCCGCGATCCGCGCGCCCCCGGTCGTTCCGCCGAATTCCGCCTCGACAAAGGGCTGGAACTTGTCGGCGGGGCAATAGCGGGAATCGAACAGATACTGGACCGCTTCGCCCGGCATGTCGTGGGGCAGGATCGGCTGGAGCGTTTCGAGCGCGGCCAATTGGCGGATCGGGCGGACCCTGGCGCGATAATCGACCTCGAAATCCCCTTGGGCGCGCAGCCATATCCGGGTGCCGATATCGTCCTGTGCGGGGACATGCGCGCAATGCTCGGCCTCGGTCATGTCGAGCGAACTCGAGAGGATTTCGTGCTCGGGAATATCCGCCGCTTCGAACTGCAGGAGGACATCTGTCGGCTTGTCGAGCGAGAAGGCGAAGCGGGTGTGGATGGAAATGGTCACGCTTGGGTTACGCGTGAGGAAGCAGGCGGTTTCGTTATGCGCCCGAAAGATCGCCTGAAAGATGAAGGACGATTTCGCGAGAGTGGGGACGCGCGCGGTGTTCGACCAGGAAAACGCCCTGCCACGTGCCAAGCGCGGGGGTGCCGGCGATCACCGGAATGGCGAGCGAAACGCCCGTCAGCGCTGCCTTCAGATGGGCGGGCATATCGTCCGGGCCCTCCTCGTCGTGCTCGTAATCGCCCCCTTCGGGCGCGATCCTGTCGAGCCACGCCAGAAGATCGCGCTGGACCGCCTCGGCGGCGTTTTCGTTTATCGTCAGGCTGGCGGAGGTATGGCGGCAGAATACTGTCAGCAGCCCGGTCGAAATCCCCGTTCGGCCGACCCAGCCGGTGATGCGGCGGGTCAGGTCGATCATCCCGCGACCGGTGGTTTCGACGGTGAGCGTGTGGGTGTGGTGGGGCATCCTCGATCCTCTCCGTCTAACTTTGCGCAAACGCGCCACCCGCGGCAGCGGCGGGGATGATGTGCTCGGCGAGAAGCGCGCGCAGGGCCCCGATATGATCGCTCCCCCGCTCGACATCGATGTCCGACGTCATGACGACCGTCAGCGCCAGATCGGGGACCACGAACACCATCTGTCCGCCATAACCCCAACCGTAATTGACGGTATAGCCACCCGCCTGGCTCAGGAACCAATTGTAGCCATAGGCCTCTCCGCTCCACGGCGAGCGGGTGCGCGGGGTCCAGCTTTGCTCGACCCAGGCGGCGGGCACGATCTGCTCGCCGTCGATCCTGCCGCCCAGGCGGTAAAGCTCGCCGAACCGCGCCAGATCGCGCGGGGTAAGGCGCATGTCGTTGCCGCCGAAATAGATGCCCTGCGGGTCTGTAGGCCATTCGGGGATCGCGATGCCCAGCGGCTCGCCTAGCCATTCGCGTGCGAGCTCGAGCGTGGAGCGGCCCGAGGCGCGCGTCAGCATGGCGGAGAGCAGATGGCTGCTTCCGGTCGAATAGAGCATCTGCCCGCCCGGATCGGCGACGAAGGGGCGGGACAGCGCATCGCGCACCCAATTGTCGCTCGACACCCAGGCGCCGTAATTCGCGCCCGACGTCCGCTCCAGCCCGGCCTGCATCGACAGGAGATGTCCGACGGTAAGGTCGTTGATGCGCGGATCGGAATTGGCGGCGGCTTCGGGACCGAGCACGTCCGCGACCCGCTGGTCCACACCTTCGAGCACGCCGCGTTCGATCGCGATGCCGACGAGTGCGGAGAGGACGGATTTGGATGCGGACTTGATATTGACCGCCCGCGTCAAAGGCGGCCCGTCGTTGAACGTGCTTTCATAGAGGATCGCGCCGTCACGCATCACGACCATCGCGTTGAGCGGAGCAAGGCTTCGGGCCTCGGCGATGGCGGCTTCCATCCGGGCGGGATCGAGGCCGGTGGTCGCGGGGCTCGTCTGGACGCTCGCGCTATCGTCCTGGCGGGCAGGCGCAGAAGCGGTCCCGCAGGCGGCGAGGACAGCGAGGAACAGGGCGGAAAAAGGCTTCATCATGGCGCGCATTAGGCGAGGAACGCCTGACCGCGCCTGAACGGTCCCGCCGGGTCTAGCGCGCGGCGGAGTTAGGCACGCCGAACAGATCGTGGGCGTCGGCATCCTCGATCGTTGCATCGAGGATGTCGCCGGGCGCGACATCCGGTCCAACATCGCGCAGGAAGACCTGCCCGTCGATCTCGGGCGCATCGGCCTGGCTGCGGCCGGTGGCGCCGATATCGCCATCCTCGTCCGGCGCGCCGACTTCGTCGATGATCACCTTGAGATTTCTGCCGATTTTCGCCTGAAGCTTGGCGGTCGAGATGCGCTCGGTCACTTCCATCAGGCGGGCGTAGCGCTCTTCCTTGATCGCTTCGGGCACCTGATCGGGCAAGGCGTTCGCCTGCGCGCCTTCGACCGGTTCGAAGCGGAAGCCGCCGACTCGGTCGAGCTGCGCTTCTTCGAGCCAGTCGAGCAGGTAGCGGAAATCGTCCTCGGTCTCGCCGGGGAAACCGACCACGAAGCTCGACCGGATCGCGATGTCGGGGCGGATCTCGCGCCAGTTCTTCAATCTTTCCAGCACCTTAGCCTCGTTCGCCGGGCGCTTCATGCGCTTGAGGACGGAGGGTGCGGCATGCTGAAACGGAATGTCGAGATAGGGGGTCAGCAATCCCTCGGCCATCAGCGGGATGACCTGATCGACATGGGGGTAGGGGTAGACGTAATGCAGCCGCACCCAGGGCGGAGCGCCGTCTGCAGTGCGCAAGCCGCCCAGTTCGCGGGCGAGATCGGTCATGTGGGCGCGGACCTCGCGGCCTTTCCAGTCGCGCGCCTCGTGCCGCGTATCGACGCCGTAGGCGCTGGTGTCCTGGCTGATCACCAGCAGCTCTTTCGTCCCCGCCGCGACCAGCTTTTCCGCCTCGCGCAGCACCGCGTCCACGCGCCGGCTGGCGAGCTTCCCACGCAGATCGGGGATGATGCAGAAGGCGCAGGAGTGATTGCAACCCTCTGAAATCTTGAGGTAACTATAGTGGCGCGGCGTTAATTTCACGTCCGGTTGGGGGATCAGGTCGACGAAAGGCCCCTGCGATGGCGGTGCAAAGGTGTGCACCGCGTCCACAACCTGCTCGTATTGATGCGCGCCCGTCACCGCGAGGACCTGCGGATGCGCGGCGCGGATGGCGTCGGCCTCTTCGCCCATGCATCCGGTCACGATCACCCGGCCGTTTTCCGCGATCGCCTCGCCGATGGCTTGGAGGCTTTCCTCCTTCGCGCTGTCGAGGAAACCGCAGGTGTTGACGAGCACCACGTCGGCGCCCGCGTAATCCGGGCTCATCGCATAGCCGTCGGCGCGCAGGCGGGTGAGGATGCGTTCGCTGTCGACCAGCGCTTTGGGGCAGCCGAGCGAGACCATGCCGACCTTCTTCTGGTCGGGAATCGATGACGGGGATGTGGTGGTCATAGAGAAATCCGGGGGGTGTTCGGCGCGCCCCTACACGCAAAACCCCTGCTGCGCCACCATGCGCCGGTCAGTCGGCGCCGTCGCCTTTCTCTTCCCCGCTCACGGTCGGGACGATCTCGACGATGACGTCGCCGGTCTGGAGCGCCTGGCATTCGGTTTCCCAGAAGCCCAACGCCTCGCCGTTGCGATAGACGCGTAGGCCGCGCCCCCCGCTCGACAATTCGCCGATCGACTTGCCGCATTCCGCCTCGGTGACCTCGCGCTCGATCAGCTGGACCCGGCCCGACACACTGGCGAGGTCGGCGAGATATTCCGCGATATGCGCGCCCTTGGCGCTGCCCGCCAACAGGAGCCCGGTGAACTTGACCGGATTGATGACGTTGTTCGCCCCGGCCTGCCGCGCGAGCGATTCGTTGTCGTCGGCGCGCACCACCACGCTGATGGGGACATGCGGGGCGAGGGCGCGCACGGTCAGGACGATCAGGATCGAGGTGTCGTCGCGTCCGGCCGACACGAGCACGTTCTGCGCCTGGTCGATATGGACCGCCTTCAGAGTCTCGTCGCGCGTCGCGTCCGCCGCCATGACGTTGCAGCCGAGCCGTTCGGCATCGTGCAGCCGTTCCTCGCTGGGGTCGATCACGACGATGCAACTGGGGTCGGTCCCGCGTTCGATCAGTTCGTCGACCGATTGCGAGCCTGAAATGCCGAAGCCCAGCACCACGATATGTTGCGACAATTGCTCCTGGATGCGGGCCATGCGCCATTTCTCCCAGCTGCGCTTGATGATGAAATTGTAGGCGGTGCCCACGAAGATGAAGAACACGGCGAAGCGGATCGGGGTCACGATCACCGCTTCGACCAGCCGCGCCCGGTCCGAAATCGGCGCGATATCGCCGAAGCCGGTGGTGGTGATCGAGATCATGGTGAAATAGATCACGTCGAGGAAGCTGACCTCGCCGTCGAGATTGTCGACCAGCCCTTCCCGGTCCCACCAGTGGATCATGACCACGATAAAGATGAGAAACAGCGCCAGGCCGAGGCGGATGCCGAGATCGCCCCAGACCGGGATCTTCACCGCCCGCCGCAGCGGCTGGTGGCGCGGGCCGCGATAGGACCGCGACTTCGCCTGCGGCGCGATGGTGTCGACCTGCTTCTCGCGGCTCATTACGCGAACCGATCCGCCAGTGCGCCGAGCGAGGCGTGGTGCGTCAGATCGAGCTGGAGCGGGGTGACGGCGATATAGCCCTCGTCGATTGCTTCGAGATCGGTCCCGTGGTCGAGCGTGTGTTCGATCGCCTCGAGGCCGAACCAGTAATACTGGAACCCACGCGGATCGCGCCCTTCGACCACGGTGCCGCGCGAATAATCGTGAAAGCCCTGCCGCACCGCGCGGATGCCCTTGATCCGGTCCGGGGCGAGGGCGGGGAAATTGACATTGACCAGCGTGCGGTCGGGCAGGGGCGTGTCGAGCAGGGGGGCGAGCACCTTGGTCCCCCAGGCGCGCGCGGCGGCGAAGTAGTCTTCGCGCGATCCGTCCTCGCGCCCCCTGACCGGGCCCATGACCTGGCTCATCGCGATCGAGCGCACGCCAGCCAACGCCCCTTCGATGGCGGCGGAGACGGTGCCCGAATAGGTGATGTCGTCGCCCAGATTGGCCCCGCGATTGACACCGGACAGGATCAGGTCGGGCGTCCCGTCGATCACCTTGCGCAACCCCATCGTGACCGAATCGGTGGGCGTTCCCGTGACGGAGAAGCGCCGCTCGCCATATTGGCGCAGGCGCACGGGCCGCGTCAGCGTGAGCGCATGGCCCATGCCGGACTGTTCCTCGTCCGGGGCGCAGATCCAGATATCGTCGCTGAACTCGCGCGCGATCGCTTCCAGCACTTCGAGGCCGGGGGCGTGGATGCCGTCATCATTGGTGAGGAGGATCTTCATTATGTCCGCGCCTCCAATCGCGATACCCCGCCCATATAGGACAGCAGCGCTTCTGGGACGACCACGCTGCCATCTTCTTCCTGACAATTTTCCAAGACCGCCACCAGCGTGCGCCCGACCGCGAGGCCCGATCCGTTGAGCGTGTGGACGAATTCGGTCTTCTTCGATCCTTCCGGACGGTAGCGGGTGTTCATCCGGCGCGCCTGGAAATCGCCGGTGTTGGAGCACGAGCTGATTTCGCGCCAGGCGTTCTGGCCGGGCAGCCACACTTCGAGATCGAAGGTCTTCTTCGCGCCGAAGCCCATATCTCCGGTGCAGAGCAACATGCGTCGATAGGGGAGGCCCAGCGCTTCAAGAATCCCTTCGGCACAGCGCGTCATCCGCTCGTGTTCGGCCTCGCTGTCTTCCGGGCGGCAGATGCTGACCAGCTCGACCTTTTCGAACTGGTGCTGGCGGATGAAACCGCGCGTATCGCGCCCCGCCGATCCGGCTTCGGACCGGAAACAGAGCGTATGGGCCGTCATGCGGATCGGCTCCGCAAGATCGTCGAGGATTTCGCCTGCGACCGAATAGGTAAGGGGGACCTCGGAAGTCGGGACGAGCCAGCGATCGTCCGTCGTGCGGAAACTGTCCTCGGCAAACTTGGGCAGCTTGTCGGTCCCGTACATCGCATCGTCGTTGACCAGCACCGGCGGATTGCATTCGGTGTAGCCGTTCTCGCGCGTCTGCCGGTCGAGCATGAACTGCGCCAGCGCGCGGTGGAGCCGCGCCATGTCGCCGCGCAGGAAGGTGAAGCGCGCGCCGGACAGCTTTGTGCCGGTCTCGAAATCCATGCCGAGCGCCGGGCCGAGATCGGCGTGCTCCTTGGGCTCGAAGGTGAATTCGCGCCGGTCGCCCCATTGCGACACTTCGACATTTCCGTCCTCGTCCTCGCCATCCGGCACGTCATCGGCGGGAAGGTTGGGGAGGCGCGCGAGCAGGTCGGTCAGCTCGCTCGCGAGCGAGCGGTCCTGCTCCTCCATTTCCGGCATGCGCTGCTTGATTTCGGCGACTTCGGCCTTGAGCGCTTCGGCCTTTGCCGTATCGCCCTGACCCATCGCCTGGCCGATCGCTTTCGAGGCATCGTTGCGGCGGCTCTGCGCCTGCTGAAGCGCGGTCGTCACCTCGCGGCGGCGCGCGTCGAGAGCGAGGATCGTGTCGGCCTGCGGTTCCGCTCCGCGACGGGCCAGCCCCGCGTCGAAAGCGCCGGGGTTCTTACGGATAAAGGCGATATCGTGCATGGCGTTTGCCTATGCCCGCTCGCTTTTGCCTTGGCCAGTCCCCAGGGTGAGAGGGCGCGCGAGAGGGGCGCTCAAGGGGATGGGGCACCACGGCTCGCCCCAAGCATTGACCCCCCGATACGACAGGCGGCGACAGGGTCGCGGTCGCCAGATTGGATAGGACGGACTTGCAAGCCACATCGAAACCGGTTCCCGCCACGCCGCCGCGGCGGACGCGCTTCATCGACGGGCTGAATGTGGCAGTGAGGCTGGGGCACCGGACCGGCCTACTGGACAAGCCCAAGCTCGAAAAAACCGCGCTGCTCGATCACGCCCGCCATGCCACGGGGCTCGAGGATTTCGGCGATCCGTGGTTCGAACGGCCGCTGGAGGTTCTGCTCGAATCGGTCGCGAGAGAAGCGCGGCTCAATCCGGCGGGCGAGCTGGCGGCGGAAAAGCAATTCCACCACGTCCTGCGCGATCGGCTGCTGACCCAGTGGTGGTTCGCGCGTCACCCTGAAATTCTCGCCCGGCCCTTGCGGCGCCCGGTCGTCATCGTCGGCCCGATGCGCTCGGGCACCACGCGCCTCCACCGCCTGCTCGCCGCCGACCAGCGCTTTTCGCATATGCGCAGTTTCGAAACGATCAGCCCGGTGCCGCGCCCTGAATTCGAGGAGGTGCTGAGGGGCGAAAAGGAGGATTTCCGTCCCGTTCTCGCCAGCCGCATCATGAAGGTGGCGCGCCTCGCCAATCCGCGGACCCTGTCGATCCATCCGACCGGCCCGTACGAGCCCGAAGAGGAACTCGGCCTGCTGGTCGCCAGCTTCTGGGGCATGAAGCACGAGGCGCAGTGGCACGTGCCGAGCTATGGCCGCTGGTGCGAGAGCGAGGATGCAACGCCCGCCTATCGCCACATGGCGGACCTCCTCAGGCTGATCGGCTGGTCGCAGCAGGTCTCCAGCATCCGGCCCTGGATCCTCAAGACCCCTCAGCACATGCTCGATCTGCCCGCGCTGCTCAGAGTGTTCCCGGATGCGCGCCTGATCTTCACGCACCGCGATCCGCAGGCGATCGTCGGCAGCGCCGCCTCGCTGGCGTGGAACCAGACCATCATCTATTCCGACCACGTCGATCCGAAGACGATCGGCGAGGAATGGCTGCGCAAGACGCGGCTCGAGATCGAGCGGATGCAGGCCGCCCGCGCCATGATCCCGGCCCATCGCATGATCGACGTCCAGTACGAGGAGATGGATGCCGACTGGCGCGGCACGATGGAGCGGATTTACCGCTTCCTCGATCTCGACATGGCGCCTGCAATTGCGGGAATGGAGGATTTCGTCGAGCGGTCGCAGCGGCTGAAGCGTCGCCCGCATCGCTACAGCCTGGAACAGTTCGGCCTCACCGAAGAGCGGGTGCACGAAGAGTTGGGCGATTACGTGCGCCGCTTCGCAGTGCCGCGCGAAGGCCGGGCGGCGGTGGGCTGATCCTCGCCCGCTGGGAAAGGATCGAACGCGGCCTCGCTCCCGTCCCGGGCGGCTTGCCACAGGAACCCGACTGCCGATCCCCCGTTCGTCCTTCGAAGGAGATTTGATATGATCGGCAAGATTATCGGTGCATTCGTCGGCGACAAGCTGGCCAAGCAAACGAGCGGCATGGGCGGAGCCACCGGCGCCGCACTCGGCGTGGCGGCGACCTCGCTCATCGCGCGGCTGAGCCTCCCAAGCATGCTGGCGATCCTGGCCGGAGGCTATGCTGCCAAGCGCTTTTCCGAGCGGAGTGATGCAACGCCCAATCGCGCGAAAATGCCCTGAATGCCAACGGGCTAGGTCCGGCGCTGTAACCAGCGATGGAATGACAAAGGCGCGGCCCCAATTGCGGGCCGCGCCTTTTTCGTTTCCGTTCCGCAATCGAGAAGGCGGATCGGTTCCCGCCCGGTTCCCATGCGACCAACCACCAGTCGGCGCTAGGCCAGCGATGGCGGACGGCCGCGCTCTGGCTCGAGCTGCTGGAGACTGACGGTGTGATATTAAAACCCTCGCGCGCCTGCGTTGGTGGCGAACGCGTCATTCCAGCCAGTCATCCACCGCGCCAAGCCGTGAAGTCGTTACCTTGAACGGAGATTAGCTGAGACGGTGGTGGTGCCGCTTACGTGACTCGAACACGTGACCCCATCATTACGAATGATGTGCTCTACCAACTGAGCTAAAGCGGCATTCCGGTCCGGCGTCTGCCGGGAAAATCTGTCAGAATGCAGGAAGACCCGCGCAATCGACCGTTGAAAACAAACGATATTTGCTTATACGCGGTATCGCTTGTTGCAGCAACGCCCGCGCAAATCAACGGTTTTTGCATCATAGACCGCGCAATAGGAAATAATTGTTATTATTCAGTGACCTGTAAAGGGGCATCGTAGGTATTTGATCGTCTTCCTAATGCCTGTTGCAACAAGACAAAACCCGTCTTTGAGATTGGCCGTGCGTTTCAGATCAGCGCTTCGTAATCACCCGTGATAGCAAGCGGGCATCCACGATATCCCTGTCGTTTAAGTGATGCCGAACCTTGCGAAGATACTCGCTCGTTTGGCGGAGGCGCTTTTCCTTCGCCTCGAAGTTTCGCGCGGGCAGCGGTGCGAAGCCATGTTTTTGCGGCAGGACAATCGCGAGGTTCTCGAACGCTTTATTCAAGGCAGCGCCCCCGATTTTTGCAATCCAACGGTGTCGGATGCCTAGGCGCACAAATGCTGCTTGTAGTTTCAGGTAACGGAAAGAAGGACCATCTTTCCGTTCTCGTTGCGATGCCTCGGCTTTTTCTCCCCATGTGGAAAGTAACTGACCGATGATGACGCCTACCGCCAACCAGAATGGCCAGAGAAAGAATGGGTCGAACAGCCGATCGATCAGCAGGGCCAGCCGTTGGTGTATGATCCATAGGAGCTGGTCGGCTCCCGTCTTCTCGGCGACTGTTTCGACGTTCGATGATGTGAGGGCAGTCAGCAGAGTGGTCACGATGACAGCCCCTGACGCTGTATAACCAGCGGTCTTCTTTTTATTCGACATGCCTGTACCATGGCAGTTTCTCCTTGCGTTTGAGTTGATGATGTCGAGCCGGTGATCGGGCGACCGCCTGCCTATTGGCGGAAGGCTGTTCGAGGCTGGCTGACGGATGTTGAGGTATGCTCGCGTCGTCGCGAAAGTCGCCGTTTAAGGGACGATGTTTCGCATTGGTTCGCGGATAACCGGATCTCAGCGACTACGAGAGCGGTTACCAGCGATGACGCCAGGTCAAGCCAGCGTCTTAAGAATGCTTTTTTTGGATTGGCGGCTGAATCTGTTAGCGGTCAGCTTCGCTTCAACGATATGTTTGGCGCTCAGATGTGGTAGGATGCGCCGGAGGTATTCCCTGGTCTGCAGAAGTTCCTCGCTACCCCGGTTAAAGTTTTCGGCGGGCAATCTCGGGAACCCGTGCACTTCCGGTAGTGTTTGGCCAAGGCTTTCGAGGCTCGCGGAAATATCCGCGAAGAGCCGCTCGAACCTGGGATACTTGATTCCGAACCTTACGATGCGCGCTTGCATGCGAAGATACCAGAACGGGGGACCTCCGACCTTTCCCCGCGCCCTGTCTTCGAGCTTGCGTCCATAGCCGTAGAGGATCCCACCGACGATTCCGCCGAGCGAGAACCAGAACAGCCATGCGCCAGCTGGATCGAATGCGACGTTGGCGAGACGTCCGAGGAAGGCCAGTATCGAAGACAGTATGCCATAGAGGCCAGTCTCCTTGGCAGTTTGGCTCACATTCGCGGCGGCCAACAATGACAACCGGCCGGTCACGATACCAGCTCCGAATACAGGCGATAGAAGGCGGATTCGTATTTGAATTGCATGATGTGTTCTCCTTAATATCACGTGGTCGATTACTTTGACGTCTTCGCTTGGCTCTGCTCACGCGGAGATGTCCGGTTCCCGCTCGCGGCCCATGTTCTGCTGGGATTTTCAGAGCGGATCATCGGGTGCTTTAAGAAGGTGAGCTGCCATCATCGCTGTTCGCGAAAGGCAGTGTCGTCTGCGACGCCTGCATCTCGTGAACACGCACAACGAAGCGCATTGTCCGATTGCGCGGCCAGCCGCCCCGCACCGCCTCGTGGATGTTGGCGCTGCGCATGATGCGTGCCACCCGTGCGGGGTGAACCCCGAGATGCTCGGCGACTTCGGCTGTCGCGACGATCTTGGCGGCAAGGTCCAGAATGGAGCTTCGATCGAAGAAACGCGGGTTCCTGCCTTTGCTTTCCAGGTGACTCAGGATCGACAAGCTTGACGCTGCGCAGTTCAGGATTTCGAGCGCGTCGGTCTGACACAGCCGCTTTGACGCGAACTTCCGCTTACCGTCATTATTGATGAACCTGGGTAGTGTCCTAACATCGAAGTCCTCGCCGAGCACCACCCGATCAAAAATGGGATCTTCACCCTTGAGCACGCCAAATTTAACCTTACCGCCGAGCATGGCGCTGACCAATTCGCTCCAGGGCTTAGCCCTTCCCGAAACCTTTCGCATGGCCTGATTGATGGAGACACCATCCGTCATTCTATCGTCGGCCGCATCGGCGAGTTCCTCTTCGAACTCCGTAACATCCTTTTGTAGGAAGGCGGGTTCGAAGCCGCCAGCGGAGATCGCACTGACAGGGACCGTTCCCTGGTCACACAGCTGCTCCATGCCGTAGCGCGGAATGCCTAGACGGTAGGCGACGGCACCAAGTTCGAGCCGCTCACGCCACTTCGCCGCGATGGTTTGAAGTTCTGACACGTCGAATGCTGGAAGGACACGCCCGCCATGTGGCCGCACATATCGCGTAACCAGTCCGGCGGACCAGATCGCCTCGAGTGTCTCCACCGACAGGCGCGCTAATGCGGTGGCTTCCCGTATGCCTATCGCAGCGCCGGAATTCATTCTTGGACGCTGCTGGAAACCAGCCCATTTTCCAGCTCCCAAACCCTTCCCCTCGCGCACCACTCCCAAAGCGCAGTAATCCTTCTGCAGTTTCACCAGCAGGGCGCTATCCTCCGCGAGGTCGAACTCCGCCCTCTCGATTGCGTATGGCCACTGCGTCAAAATCGTGCAGGCGGCGACGAGCCGGTCGATCGAAGCATCGGTCCACACATCTTGGCCGCAATCATGTTCGGTCCTAGCCGGAACGCGGATGTTGTCCGCCAGCATATGTAGGACCCGGAAGAGGTCGGTCGTGTTGGCGTCCGTCAGGTTCGCCGGCAGGCATTCACGCCAATCATCGCGCCCATGCGTCTTGTCCGTCACCAGCCGGGAGATCAATTCGAGCTTTTGCCGGAGGGCGTCCGGAACACTGCCCGTCGTGATGCGGCTGAGCGGACGGCCGCATTCGTCGCATTGATCGGGATGGGAGCCGGTTCGGGTCCATCCCTGTGTGGTGACCTTGCCGGGCCGGCATGGGCACCTGCTGACAAGGATGTCCCAGCTCACCGGGCAGAATGGCAGCAACCTTAATTCCCAAGCTGCGAGATGGTGCCGGTCATGTTTGAAGAACGCCGGAGCGAAGCGGCGTTCGCGGGTCTCGATCCCGGTAAGGGGCACAGGCAGTCCGAAGAACGATCTCTCGCCCTTTCCAATCAGCGGATACATTCGCGCGCGAACGAGCCCCTCATCGACCCTGAGCGCTGCCGCCAGCCGCGCTGCGCTGACGTCGGGATGTTCGCTGAGCAGCGGCCGGTTGCGTGCAGGCGCGCCCACACTCTTCAGGACACGCCATGCGGTCTTGATACCGTTGCGCCGCAAGGTGTCAGCGGTCAGGCCTCTCAGCGATTCTCCACTCGCCGGTAGCGCTGAGCGCCTGAGGGACGGAAGCGCGTCCCCAGCCCCGCCCCCGGCCGTCTTCCTGACCGGCAGGTTCTCGTTGATCGTCGCGAGCGAGACCATGGGATCAGCCGTCCAACAGCGCCCAGATCGGATTGTCCGATGTGAAATCCAGTGCGATGGACCAGTCATCGACCGCCACCGCGATGTCGGTGAGGTCGATTTGGTCCCGATCGTCGTAGATGGCGACTTTCAGCGCGTGCTGGATAACGCACATCAGCTGGCCGATGGTCCCGCTGCAAGCCGTGCACAGGGCTTCTGCAACCTCTTCATCGCAAAGGCCGACTTCGCCGGTCGTTAGTTCGAGGCGCAGCATTTCGGCTTCGAGCTGACTTAGCATGTCGATCCAGGTCTCCCTGTCGTCGTCCTCATGCCAGACGAGCGGATCGAGGCTGCAAGGGGCTATGAGGCGGCTCACGAGTTCGCGGTCGCGCATTACGATGGCTTTCGCCTTTTCGGTGCCGAGCAGTGCGATTGAAAAACCGCCGGTGTCGACGAGCAGTTTGAGTTCGGCGGTGATAGCGGAACCGAAGCCGGATCCTTTCTCCGAATGCTGGGTCTCGTCCAGGATCACCAGGACGGTGCCCACATCGCTCAGTGTTTCGATCGTGCGGTGGCGCAGCGTCGTCGTGTCCTTGCTCGTCGGGAAGTCTTCGCCCGCGCCGGTCAGCATTGCTTCGTAGAATTGCAACGCACTGCCGCTGGAACCCAGCCGGACATTGAGCACCGGGATGGTGCCTTCCTCCGCATCCGCCATCATGAGCGCCTCGAGTTGCCCGGCCATGGTGCTTTTTCCGACGCCGGTCGGGCTGAACAACATGGTGATCGGCTTGCGCTTGACCTTGGGATCCTGCCCCATGACGAACATCTCGTGCAGGGTCAGCATGGCCTCGATCTGCGGCGCGATCGTCAAGCGGATCGTCTGGAAGGCGGCCTGCGCTCTTGCAGCCTTGGTCGCCTTCGACAGGATGCCGTTTTCGCGCATCTTGGTGAAGGCGTTCGCAATCGCGGGTGCGATGGTCACCTCCTCGGACTGGTCGCGGATTTCGCCAGTTTCCGCGTCGCCATTGCCCGCACCCCGCCTGAGCTTGAGGGCGGTGCCGATAGCCTTGTCCGCCGCCTCGTCGCCCGTTTTGGACTGCATGGCGACGGATTTGCCAGGCGCCGGCTTGGTTGACGCTTGTGCGGGTTTAGTTTCGTTGGTCATGCTCACTTGATGTCTCCGATCTTCAGCCTGTTGTATTTGCGCCTGGGGTTCTGTGTTGCGACCTTGCGCGGCTTCAAAGTGCGCGTGTGCGGGTCAGACCCATGTTTGCGGCCGGTGTCCTTCCTGACCTTCGCACGGTGCCTCTCGCCGTAGGAACGTGGTTTCGTCGGTTTCGTGGACGGCCGTGGTGTCCGAATGTGGGCATCCTTGCGGTGCCTCGTGGCCATGGAGCTGCTGGCGGTCGGCACGGTCTCGGCGAAGGGATGCTCATCCTCGTTCACCCCGGCGGCAGTATCAGGCCCACCGGTTTCGCTGTCCCCCCCATCGATTTCGTTGACCGCCCCTTTGGCTTCAGCATCCTCGCTTGCGGCCTCGATGGCGTCGTCATTGTCATTGAGCGATTCAGGTCCGTATTCGACGAAGCGCTTGAAGGACTTAGCGGTATGGTCGTGATCGAGCGCACGACCGAGCAGCTTGCGCCGTTTCATCGAAGATACTTCGGTGGTGTCCTCCATACTCTTGAAGAGGCGGCCCCTGACCGCTTTCTGCTGTTCATCGGTGATGAAATCCAAGCCTTCCTTTTTAGCCAGAACGGCACACTGGGTGTGGACGAACTCGGCCATGCCGTGCTTGTCGGGATTGCTGTTGATGAGCTTTTCCCACCGCTCATTGCCCTTTTCCGGAACCCACAGATTTGCGACGCCGATATTGTCGGGGTCGTATTTGACCCGGCCCAGCGCCTTCAGTTTCCTTTTGGGATTGCTGTCGCGACGTTCCTGTTTGGGTGAGACATCACCGGCAGACAGTTCGTGCATCCGCTCGAAAGCGGCTGCGATTTCACCCATCTTCTCGCATGTGTAGTGGCCGAACTTGAGGTCGATACCGGTGGCATAGACCGCTACATCCTGCTCTTCGTTGCCCAAGGCGATATCGAATTCGTCGATGTCTTCGATGACGTTGGGCGGGTTCTCCAGCGCGTGTTTGCGGAACATCTGCGCTGGTGCGCGTTTACCAAGGCTGTCACGCTTCTCCAGGTTGCGGGTGTGGCAGTAGCGGTCGAGGTGCTCGCGCGCCTCGCGAATGCCGATCATCTGCTGCGTGGTAGGATCGAAACCCCACCTGCGCATGAGCTCGATGTCGAACGTGCGTGCCGGAAGCATGCCGAAAAAAGTTGTCGCCGCCGTCCCCAGCTCGCGTTCTACTTTGCTTTTGTCGGTTGGTGTCTTGGACCCCATGTATTTGAGCGAGATGTAGGCGTCCGCGCATGCCGCTTCGACGTCGAAGGAATGCGCGAAGGCCGCATTGTCCGTATGCAGCCAAGTCGGCCGCATTCGGATGTCGCCAAGATATGGGCATATATCCAGCAAGTCTTCGGGAACCTCCTTGCCGAAGTTCGCATGGCGCACGGTCCGCAGGAACGAGTTCGACGAGGCGTGCTCGCCGGTTAGATCCCAGCCGACGTAGGCGGTGGTGGTTTTCTCGATCATTAGCGTAAAAACTGCCGTGCCAAGCCCGATGCCCGTCTCCTCATCTACGAGGAACCAAGCATTGCCAGGTGTGTCATCGATTTCGCACACCGCACCGAAAGGCGGACGTTCACCGAAGCCGCCGCCCCCGTATTTGGCCCGCTTGGCGCCCTGATTGACCGCCACACCGAACAGGTTCGCCGTCTTCTCGGAATTGTGATGCCGCCAGAAGGTGGTTGCATGGACCGCCCTGTAAGGTGTCGCTGGAACGTCGTATTTGGCGTCTTTCTCCGATGGGAACCACCGCCCGTCCGCGTCTTGCTCCAGGCGCTTTCGACCCAGCGGCCTGCCCGTATTTATGGCGTCGATGTCGTCGACGTATTTGTCGTGAATGGCCAAGATGTTCGGCTGTCCGCTGGTCGTCAGGGATTCCAGAAGCCGGTAGAGGTAGATCTCGGGCGGGTGCGGCAGCTTGTTCATGCGCGGCATCCTTCCGGTCATTGACATGAAATCGCGCGCCTTGCGTTTGCCTGGCGACCCGCGATCGTTGATCCAGTCGAGGACGGTCCGGCCCTTTGGGAGCCAGCCGTTCGCCGGTTGCAGTTTTTTGATCTTGGGATCCTTGATCGCCTGCCCGACCATGCGGTTCAGATCGGCTTCGGAATGGCTGTAATGGTGCTGGTGTTCGTCGTAATACCGCGTGATGGCCTCACGGAAGGGCGCCACTTTGTCCTTTTTTTTGACTTGGGCGGCCTGCAGCTGCATCTCGCGAGCGATGCGCCGTTGCTCCGACTGCCTGTTTGCCGACCTGATCCTGATTTGGTTCTTCGCGTGGAGCTTGTTCATCTCCTCGACTGTTGGCCGGCGGAAATGACCGTTCTCGCCTTTGACCATGAAGTCGCCGTAATTTGCGCCTGACGGGGCTCGGTAGAATACCTGCATGTCGGGATCGACCCGGCCGAAGATGTAATTGATGTGGTGGATACTGGTCTGATCACCAGATTGGGTGGCGTAGGAAAGTGCTCTACTCATTTGATCTTCTCCATGAGGCGGATTTGTGACCGCCCATCGTGTTGTGGGGTGGGGGTCAGGATCGCAGCCTCCCCGATCTGCGCGCCGAGATCAGCGAGGAGGTGCCCGTGGGCGATCATCGTCTGAACGATGACCTTGCCCGCGAGCGGGGCGTCAGGCGAAACCTTCGCCGTCAGATCTTGGAATGAGATGGCTTCGCGGGATTTGCGCAGTGACCGTGCGATGTCTAAGGCCGCGTCGGAGAGATCCTTTCCACGCCGCCCATAGATATTCATGATGTTGTGCTGTTTAGTGCGCGAGCCCATGATGTCGGGTGTGAACATCACATCGAACTCCCAGCCGATGCGGCGCGAGAACTCGTGCATTGCGGCGAATTTCTCGGCGAGCTCGACATCGATGTCCGCTAGCGAGCGCTTCACCTCGATCACCTTGATGGTGCCATCGAGGTATTGGACTAGGAAGTCGGGACGGTAGCTGAAGGCACTGGTGCCCATGTCGATGTGGAACTTGCCCGGATGCGCGATGAAGTCGATGACGTTGCCGGCGATCTCGTTCGTCATTTCGAGCCATTGCTCGCCCGTGCCCTCCCCAAAATGCGTCATGCCCGTCTTTTTGGAGATGGACTTGGTGCGCGAATGGGACTGCGCGCGGTTGATGACGGGATTCGATTTGCCGCCGTGGTTGTAGACCTCGATCCTACCAAGCAGGGGTGCATTGGCGAGCGGCCCGCCCGGCAGCGATCCTACCACGGGTTCCGCCGGAATAAGGCGGGACCGGCTCGCGCGTTGTCCGGGGTCGCTGCGCTCGGGCATGAGGAAGCGATCGGCCAGGCTGCCTGTGATGGCGGCCATCAGCCCAATGCCTTTTTCGTATTGACGCGCCATCTGCTCGTGCGATGATGCGGGGAACCATGACGGACTTGCCGAACATTATTCGACCACGTGTCATTCCGCCTGCGAGGCATTGATCCAAAAGTTTTCATTATTTGCTCGTATTTTGCATTTAAGATTGGACTTAACTAGACCCACAGCGGCAGTTCGCAAGCAGAAAAGTCCAATCTTAAATAAAATATCCGAACCGTTTGAAATTGTGTGTCTTCCGTGTCACAGGCACCTTCGATGAACGATGAGGCCATTCCTGCGGTTCTTACCCGTGCGTTGGGTGATCCCCTTCCAGAGGGGGATGCGGTTGCGTGGGCTGCGTTGAGCCCAGCGCAGAAACTCCGCGCGACCAACCGCCTTACCGCGCTCGAGCGATGGCATGGCGACCGTAAGGGTTGGACGGTCGACGATGCGGCGAACGCTGCGTCGATGGGGAAGAACCACTTCTATTCCCTGGCTGCCAAGTGGGAGGATGTGGAATCACGTTCGCTCGGCGTGCTGGGTGTGCAGGCGCGGGCGCCCCGCCGCAGGAAGAGCAGGCACGATAAGGTTCTGGACCGCGTGAGGTCGCTCGCCGACCAGATCGTCGGGAAGGAACCGGAGGAGCAGGCCGATCGGCCGCCAGTCAGTTCGGTCATGCAGGAGATCGAGGCATCATGGACAAAAGCGGATGGCAAGCTGCCCGGCGCGGCTACTTTGAGGGGCGTGGTCACCGAAGCCCGGCGCCGCCGCGATATGAAAAGTCGCATCGGCGGCGATCTGGGTTTTGACATCTGTGCGCTCGACATTCCCGATGCTGGTGGGCAGCCGCACGTCGCCTATTTCTGCGTGGATCGCGGCACGGGTTACGTCCATGGCTTCCGGATCGACAGCGTTGCCGACAGTGTGAGCGGCCATGAGCTGTTAGCCGCGCGTATCCTGGCATCCTACACTGAAAGCGAAGGTGCTAAGCTTCCTTGGGTAGATAGGACCCGGAATGTGGAGATCGTGCTAGGCGAGGACCGAGTTGAAGCTCGCGCCTGGGAAACGCGATTGAAGTCGGTGGTGTCGAAAGCGGGCAAGGCAGGCCCCCAAAAGGTCCATGTGCAAGCAACGCATAAGCCGCGCCGTTTCGGCGGCTACCTGCGCGAAAGCGTGGGGACCCGAATTGGGCGCATAAACCTCCTGCCGGCGCGCACAGTCCTTAAGCCCGGCGCTCCTCCGCCGACGCCGATGGCGGGAGCTGGGTATTCTGTGGCGGAAGCCGAGATGCGCGTCGAGTTGGAGGTTGCCGATCATAACGAGGCCATACTGGGCCAACTGCCGGGGGACGCTGCGCGCATCGTCGTTCCAGCACATGTCCGTGCCGTTTTTTCGATGATCGCGACCACCAAGTGAACTTGCAATCGTCCTTGGTAATGCTTCAAGCGAGAGGCTAGGTTTGGTCCGCCCTTTCGACGAACCGATTGTGCGCCGTGACGGCGTATTCAATGGCGGTCATCGCGTCCTCTTTGTCGAGGGGTTCGTCGAGCTGGCTGGTGAGCAACCGTGACGCATCAATTCGGGGCATACGAAAGGTGAGCCCGATGGTGTCGATGGTTGGCCCGATCATCCGGATGAAACGGGCGTTCGCATCGTCTGATATGACGATATCGTCGTGATGTGTGCGCTTATTTGGATCGCCAGCGTCGTCACGGGTGATCGTGATTGGTCGGTCATCGGGACGCAGGTCGCCAAGATCGGTGAGCAATGGCGGCCTGCCTAGTCGCAGATCGCTGTTCCAGTCGATTATCCGCCGCTCAGGGAGCTCAAGCGCAATCAGCAGTTCCGGCCGGAACATCGTCGAAGTATCATCGCCGTTCTGGATGGGCAGATCCGCCCATGCCCTGCCGATAATGATCTCCTGATCGGCTCCGGGCACGCAGCGCTGGAACCGCCTAGCTTCACCTACGGCCTTCCAGATCGTGCTGTTGGAGGGGCGGTCCAGCGACTTGCGATCGCATTCGGTCCAGACCGTATTGGTTATGACGGCGGGGACTTCGCTGGGACCGTGCAACCGTATGGCGTTTCCAATGATGTCGAGCACGTCCTGCGCGAGACCATCGCTGCGATGGGAGCGGGTCTTCTCTGGCGCGCCTGCGCCATTGAGCAGTGCGGGTTTCTTGTGGAGCCGCCATGAGCGCACCAGACGTTTGAACTGGTTGACGCTGAGCCCGAGCTCGTCGGCGGCGTCTTCGCGGTCCTTGGCGGTCGGTCTGCCAAGCGCGCCGTATCGCTGCAGCGTAGCAACGCGCTTGCGCATTTCCTTCCATCGCATGGGCGCGACGCCGCGCATCGTTATGTCTTCCATCATCATCTCCTTTGGTTTGAATGTTTGAGGTAGGTTCGTTGAACCTGAGGATTGCTCATGCTCTCAGCGCTTGCTGGCGGTCAGCGTGATCGAAATTGCCGTTACGAAGCCATCCATTGCCTTGGGTGAAATGATCGCCCGCAATACGTCGTCATCCAGACCGGGGAGGCTCAACTGTTCCGGTAGGTGATCGGTTCAATAATGGTCGCTGTGGTTACGGTCAGGCGTTGCTGCCGACCGGAAAGGCTTTTTTTATTGCCTCGGGTTACCGTCCGAGCCTCTCGACAATTCTAATTTAACCCGAACGGGTTATTCGGAAGCTATGGAAATGGGGCGAGAAGATTTGGACACCATCGGAACCTGCCGGGCCAGCGGCATCGTGCGCGGCACGACAACATCCGGCGCTCCTCTTGATCGGATCTATTTCTGCGACGCGGGTTGCCGTCCGAATCCGGGCACCCAGTTGCCCATAGCCTGGTCCGGAAGCCAATTTTTGCGCACCTTCGCCCGTAAGGGCACGAACCACCTAGCCGTCTATTCGGCGCTGGAACTGATCTTCAGGAATGCGCTCGCCGCGAACCATCGGAACATCGCCATTTGTCTGACTTCCCCGATGGTATTCGAACAATTAAGGAGTGGTGGCCATTGTGAAGAACGGACACTCAAACGACTGCTGAATAGGGCGCTACTGCATGCGAACATGGTGGGCTCGGTGCACTTGGCATTGGTTGAAGCGCCATTCCACTTAGGCGCCGGTTCCTTCGAAACGAAGCAGGATCTTCGTGATCATGCTGCTACATTGTTCGGGTATGCTCAGCGGTCCCGATGATCCAGTCGTTGGTTCCTCGCGGAACCAATACCAATCCGAGCTCAAGTGTGCCTTCGTCGATTATTGGTAACGCGACCGTTTCCACCCATTCACCCTGACCGTTTGAAGTGCAATTTTCTTCGCCAGAGATGACAAGAGCGTGAGCGATGATGTCCGCCATTGTGAGGGGCGCTTGTGATGGGCAAACGATTTCGCCGCCATAGAGACCCTCACCTAGAACCAGTTGGCCATTAGAGCCGCGCGCCACGACTTCAAATCGCGTGTATCGCGCGTGACGGAAGTCTCCGGGCACACGAAGCCCTGGAACGAGCGTCAGTGCTTCGGCGACCTTCATATTGCCCATACCTCGCAGATTTGGTGCGAAAACCGCGACGCGTGCCGGGTCATGCCGTTCGGCGACTAAAGCGGCTTCTGCTATGGCATTCTCACACATTGTCAGCATGGCGTTACCAATCTTACTCATTTCTATTTTCCTTCAGTCTGTTGCATTCGCACATCCAATTTCATTCAGAGTATCATTCCCGTTATAATCCTCAGGAGAATGCCCACGGGGCTCCTGAACCGCACTGATCGGCAGACGTTGCGGAATTTCTGCTAGATGCGGGCGATCGCATGAGTCGCGGCCAGGCTAAGCGCGCGGCGGACACTGTAAGTTTCGAAGCACCGCCTTATTCTACGCGCCCCCATCCGGTCGCATCGCCAGTTCGTGGCCGCCAAGGCGGGCATTTTTTCCACGTTAGTCGAGACAAGCCTTCCGATTGTCTCTCCTTTGTCATTGGGTTAGCCCAGCATGCAAAAAAGGGGTGGGGGAGATTGATGGAATGCTGAATGGAATGGTCGTAGCGGGCACCGCCACTTACTCTTCGGAGGGTGAGCGATTTGATGGGCTCAAGCAGGTGAATTTCGTTTACGGTTCCAACGGGTCCGGCAAGACGACCATCAGTCGTGCATTGGCCAGCCCTCCAGCACATCCGTCGTGCCGTTTCGAATGGCGAGGTGGCCAGAATCTCGAGCCACTGGTCTACAACAGTGATTTCACGGCCGGGAATTTCGCTGAAGCGACTACACCCGGCATCTTCACACTTGGTCAGGACAGCGTCGAAGCGCGAGAGCGGATCGCGGAGTTGAAGACCGACATCGATGCGATGAAGACCGCAATAAGCCGGCTGCAATTCACACGTAGTGGTGAAGACAACAACGGTGGCAAGATTGGAGACCGGAAAAGCCTCCGCCAAGCGTTCGAAGAGACCTGCTGGGCGTTCAAGGTCACGCATGACGAACATTTCGTCGATGCGTTTGAGGGCGTGCGTTCGAACAAGGTGAAATTCTGCGACCGTATCCTGGCCGAGAATGAAAAGAACACCGAGACTCTGCATCCCATAGAGACGCTCAAAGAACGCGCCGCGACGGTGTTCGACAAGTCGGCGGAGACCATCGCATCACTGCCATCAATCGAATTTGTTGATCTGATTACAGTGGAGTCTGCGCCGGTCCTTGGCGCGAAAATCGTCGGAAGCACCGATATTGATATCGGCGGGTTAATAGAAAGACTTGGTGCCAGCGATTGGGTCAAAAAAGGATTGGACTATCTGCCCAGCGAAGATGGCCCGTGTCCGTTCTGCCAGCAAGACGTGCCGCCCGGTCTCGTTGCTGAATTGAACGCATATTTCGATGACACCTACATGGCCCAGATTGCCGAAATCGACCGATTGATAGTGCGCTATCGTGATACCACTTTCGCCGTCACTGCGCGTCTTGATGAGTTACTGGAACACGGGTGCACTTTTCTCGATGCCGGCCTGCTCCGAACCGAGATAGAACGCCTGGCAGAGCGACTTCGCTCAAATTCGCTTCTGTTGGAAGGGAAGCGCGCGGAGCCGAGTGCGCCCGTGTCTCTGGAGTCGGTGGTCAAGATCACTGGCGCGATCGCAGCCATGATCGAGCGCGCTAACGAGAAGATCGCCGCGCATAACGCGATGGTTAAAAATCTGGATGCCGAACGCACTCGATTGAAGTCCCAGATCTGGAATTCGCTGGTTCATGAGGGATCGACCTCCATCGCCCTTTATCTTCAGCAGAAGAACGATCTTGATGCGGCAGTGAGCGGTCTCGACAACGGCATTGCGCGAAAGAGCCAGCAATTGCGGGAGGCAAGGAATGAGCTGGCTGATCTCGAAAGCCAGATTACCAGTGTTGAACCGACTGTCACCAAGATAAATGATACGCTTGCTTCGTTTGGCTTTACCAACTTCCGACTGGCGACCGTCCTTGGAGACGAGGGATTATACCGATGCGTCCGCGATGACGGTAGCGACGTGGGACGAACGTTAAGTGAAGGCGAGAAGGGCTTCGTCACCTTCCTATATTTCTACAGTAGCATCAGGGGCAGCACTACGCAGACCGGTATGAACCGGGATCGTTTGATCGTGCTGGACGATCCCGTGTCGAGCTTTGATAGCGATGTCCTGTTCGTCGTCAGCGCAATGATCCGCAGCCTGATCGACGAGGCCTGCGCAGGCAATGGGCAAGTCAAGCAGGTCGTCGTGCTGACACATAACATATATTTTCATAAGGAAGTTTCATTCGATCACAAACGGGCTCGGGATGCAAAGCAGACATTCTGGGTAGTGAGGAAGATTGATGGCGTGTCCACCATCAAGGGTTTCGACCGAAATCCTATCCGCAGCTCCTACGAACTGCTTTGGGACGAGGTGCGTTCCTCTACTCCGAACATGGCGACGATACCCAACACTCTGCGGCGTATCCTCGAAAACTATTTCACCATTTTTGGAGGCGTGGACCGAAGCGAAATCGTGGAGCTGTTCGATGACGACGAAAAATTGATATGCGCCTCCTTGTTCTCATGGATCAATGCCGGTTCGCATTCCATCATGGACGACTTGTCGGTCGCGACGGACGAAGGTCTTGCTGCCCGATACCTGAAAGTGTTCGAGAAGATTTTCACGAAGACCAACCACGAAGCCCACTACAGAATGATGTTCGATCGCTCCGGGTGAACCTTCGTTTTCAGCTGATGGGCGTCAATTTTGATGTATGACTGCTCTGGAGTTGGTGTGGGCTCCAACGCATAGCGCAGCAATTGATGCTAGTTTCGTCAGTTCCCTTGTTCGATCGATTTTTCATTGACCGGACGCCAACGGTCTAACTTCATTCGGGATCGATTGCATGCTTGCGATCTAGCCATACCAGGTAGAACACTGAGCCGTCGATCACGCCGTGCATCCGCGCAGCGTTACTGCGATCGACCCGTATCTTATGCATGCGGTGATCATTGCCGATTCCAGCCGGTCGGGTGAACCGTTCGGGCAACGGATCATTGCCGTGGGGCGAGCACAAGCTGGAGACCCGCAACTGTGAGACATCCATGTTTCGCATCTTCTCCATAGCGCCGACGAAGCATTTGAGATCCACCCGGCTCCAGGTCGAGAGGCATTCGGTCTCAGGGCGATAGTGCGCTAAACTCAGCGTCACCCCCTGCTCGCCGGACTTTGCCTTCCGCGACTGTAGTTTGGGTTTCGGTGTCTCTACGCTCGTGCGCATCATCCTGCTCGTTCCGTTACGCGGCATTGCTGATCTTCGCCCTGTAGAATTTCTTCATCGCATCCTTCGCGATTATGGTATTGCTGGGTGCGAGCGGTTGCGTCCCGCGTCGTGCGACATCCCACGGACCGCCGGGTTCCTTGGCGAGCTCGTCGAGCTTGAATGGCTGGTAGCAGCCGTAGTCCTGCTGGATCAGTTCGAGCATTTCCAATTTGCTACCCTTTACCGTGCGGCTGTTTTCGATGTCCGGCAGGCTCGCCGCGTCGAGGTTCTTAAAGCGTTCGTAGACCGCCGGGACAACTGGTCCTGTTCCCCAAGCTTCGAATTCCTCTTCGAACAGCTCATGTCCGGTGTTCGCCAGATACCATGCCTGCGCGAAATAGAGCATGCGCTGAATCATGTCGGTCGTTGTGATTTGCCCCATGCTGCGATCGATCCGGTTAATGAACCAGTCTGCTACATCATGCGCGTCCGTTTTACGTGCCATGTCTTCCATCTCTCTGATTTTCCTTTCTCAGATGAACTTCAAACCCGAAATTTTCGTAAAAATTCCTCTTCTAAATAATCATTCCGGCTGCGATCATAGTTGCAAGCTGACGACACCCATCTAATCAGTTGCTTGCAGCACGCACCGCGATAAAAGGTCTGCATGCTTCTTCTCTTTGCAGCGACTATTGTAATACCAGTTGGCCAGGCATTTCCCTGCACGCCCGTCGCGGTTTGGGATGGCGATGGTCCAGTCTGGTGTGAAGAGGGGCCACGCATCCGCTTATCTGGAATTGCGGCGCGTGAATTGGACGGTTCCTGCCGACCAGACCATCCCTGCCCACGCGCTGATGCAGTTGAAGCGCGCGATGCGCTGGTAGCGCTGGTCGGAAGACCCATTGGTAGCGGTAGTCACGGTCATATAATGGTCGATGGTCCAACTATGCGATGCGTGTCGACAGGTTCGGCAGGTGGCAATAGGACAGGGGCATGGTGTGTTTCACCTCGCGGCAGCGATCTGTCCTGCGCGATGGTCCGTGGCGGTTGGGCCGCGAGATGGGAACGCTATTGGAAGGAGCACGAGTGCCCGTGAAGGACTGGCCCAGATCCGACGACGAGCCCGGTTGGAAGATCCGGCTGGAATTCCGTGTCATCGCCACATTCATGCTGCTAGCAGCGTTCGTGTTCGTCTTGTCACTGATCGCACCGGAACCAGCTTCCGCTCATCCCGGCGGTCTGGCCGCAGATGGTTGTCACAACGATCATAAAAACGGTGGTCGGCATTGCCATCGATCATCCAGCCGGGCTTTGACTGGAACTCCAGCTCCGGATGGTCGAGGCCGTAATGGTAGGGTTTATTATTCCAACTGCGCTGCCGCCAGAGCTGCCGGGGCAGCCCCGGTTCGTAGAGGTGATCCAGGATACGGATCACATCTGGACCGGGACAATGACGGTATTGGCTGCGAATGACCGCTGTGTTTCTTTTTTCGAAAAATCGTGGAAGCTCGTTGAGGCTTGTTCCTAGAAATGCTGACCGGTCCGCAAATTGGTCACGGTATCGGCTAATTGACCACAGCGCCGCCGCGCTGTTTGCAAAGTGTTCACTTTTTGTTCCACGTATGCTAGCAAGTCGCGATTTGGAACGGAAAGCACGAGGACCGGATGGCTGAAACGCAGATCGAATGGACCGATGCGACTTGGAATCCGGTCGCTGGCTGCACGATCATGAGTGCTGGTTGCACGAACTGTTATGCAATGCAGCTTGCCTCGCGGCTGGAGGCGATGGGCGTTGATAAATACGCGGATCTTACGCGTAAATCTGGCGGACGGATCGTCTGGAACGGCAAGGTGCATGAGGAGGACGCCGCACTTTCTATTCCTCTGCGCTGGCGTAAACCGCGGAAGATTTTCGTCAATTCTATGAGCGATTTGTTTCATGAAAAGGTCAGCGATGAATTCATCTCGCGTGTTTGGGGGGTAATGCGAGACACCCCTCGACATCACTACCAGATACTAACCAAGCGCCCTGAGCGTATGGCGGATTATACCAAAAAGAACGCTCCGGACGTTTTACCGAACGTTTGGTTGGGGACGAGCGTGGAGGATGCGGCTGTCGTCGAGCGCATTGACCATCTACGAGAAGTCCCAGCCGCCATCCGTTTCATATCTTTCGAACCTTTGATTGGCTCTGTCGGGCCAGTCAATCTGACCGATATCGCTTGGGCGATTGTGGGTGGTGAGAGCGGAGGCGTTGCACGGCCCATCAAAGAACATTGGATCGACGAAATTCATGAACAGTGCAAAGAGTTCGGAACAGCGTTCTTCTTCAAGCAGTGGGGCACTTGGGGCAAGGACAACAAGCGCCGCTCGAAGAAGGCTAATGGCCGTGAATATCGCGGCCGCACATGGAACGAGATGCCAGCCATAGTGGAAATGGCCTGATAGGCCCGCCCGAAGGGATATAATGGTAGAAAAAAGATATGAATGGCGTGACGGTGCTGTTCTGGAAGACCATTCGCGGCGCAAGCATCAGATATTGCGTAACTACTTCTTCGACTACATCACGGTGCGCTGTCAGATTCCGCAGATGGAACGCTTCCGGCTTGCCGTCGTGGACGGTTTCGCAGGAGGTGGTCGATATGTTTGCGGAACTGCCGGTTCTCCGGTCATCTTCGTTGAGGAACTGAAGAATGCCATCACCGCAGTGAATGCGCATAGGGTCGGGCAGGGACTCAAACCCATCGAGATCGAATGTCTGCTCGTGCTTAACGATTCTTGTAGCGATGCGACCGAACAACTGCGTGCCAATCTGGCTCCCTTGCTCGGCGATATCGTGGATACGACACCTCAGCTGCATGTGAAGGTTGAATACCTTACGGAGAAGTTCGAAGCCGCCTATCCGAAAATGAAGCTGCTTCTCGCGAGTGGACGCTATCGCAATGTCCTTTTCAACCTGGATCAGTGCGGGCACAGCAAGGTTGAACGCCATACGATCATGGACATCATGGGTTCGTATGCGTCCGTCGAGATATTCTACACGTTCGCCATCCAAACGCTGCTGACTTTTCTTCGGGGAACGGACCCACAAAGGCTTGCAAGACAGTTGCGGCCCTTCGACATTTCAATCGATGACCTTCAGGATCAGACCAAGGGTATGACGAAGCCGGCATGGATGGGCGCAGCGGAAAGGCTGGTTTTCGATTCATTCAATCGATGCGCCAAGTTCGTCAGCCCCTTCTCAATCAACAATCCGGACGGCTGGCGCTATTGGTTGATCCATTTTGCGAACTCCCATCGTGCACGGCAGGTCTACAATAATCTCCTCCATGCCAACAGCTCGCAGCAGGCGCATTTCGGACGGTCCGGTTTGAACATGCTGTCCTATGACCCTGCTGATGAAGGTGGGTCGTTATATCTGTTCGATATGTCGGGGCGGAGGAACGCGCACGACAAGCTGGTCACGGACATACCCAGGCTCATATCGGAATCCGGTGACGTTATCGAAGTCAGTGAATTCTACGAGGGTATCTACAACACCACCCCAGCCCATAGCGAAGATATACATAAGGCGATGATCGATTGTCCCGATCTGGAAATACTGACACCGTCGGGCGGTGAACGCCGCAAGTTTAACACAATTGCCGTAGGGGACGTGATCAAACTGAAGACGCAGCGCAGTTTCTTTCCGATGTTCTTGGGCCCAACAGCGAAGAAGGACACGGATTGATCAACGATTGCGACATGGTCACATGGCAGTTCGCATTTTTGTCGGACTGAACGATTGCTCGGATAGTTTGACGTATGGTCGGGTTTATTCCGGTAAGATCTCGCGAACCTGCGCGGCTGACTTACATCCGGGTATTGCGACGACGTGAGAAGCCTGATCGAGAACCCAGCGGATTGCTGCGATCGGCTCCAGTGTAGGAAGCCGCTCCTTTTCGTGCAGGTTCGGCAGTTCGTGCTCTGGGCGGGTGATATGACAAGAGCGAAAGGCTGCCATCTGCCTGCGCAGATCGTCGGTAGCTTTTCCTTGTGATCCTACCAGGAGACCGCGTCCCAGCGGCGAATGGGCGATGAAGGGAATTCCGAGCTCAGCGGATGTTTGCAATTCTTGGCTTCGGATACCTGTCAGCATCGACATTTCGTTTTGCACGGCATCGATCCTAGTGCTTCCGGTCCAGTCACTAATCCGTTCGGTGGTTACGCTGGACAGTCCGAACGCCTTCACTTTTCCTTCCCCAATCAGATCCCGGATACACCCCGCGACATCATGCATGGGGATTTTGGCATCATGTCGATGCTGGAGGAGCAGATCGATGCGTTCTCGGCGTAATCGTCGCAGCGATCTTTCGACCGATTGCCTTATGCTGATGGGCGAACTGTCGCGAACGAGGTTGCCAGCCTGATCGGTTGCCAGCCCGAACTTGGTGACGATGGTGGTGCCATTTCTGGCGCCCACCACTTCGCCGACCAGCTTTTCATTCTCCCCGTCACCGTAGAGGGGAGCTGTATCGAACATGGTGATGCCTGCATCCAGCGCTGCCGAGATCGTGCATCGAGCTTGCTGAGACGGAACGTGACCGTAGATTCCTGTTAGGGCCATGCAACCAAGACCAATGCGCCGGACACCAGCGAGTGCAATTGCGGCGGACGCCGCGTGACCGTTCGATGTCAATGTAGCCATCATCGACGTCAGCCAGAAGCACGTGCTTCGAATTCAGCAAGGCATCTGAGGACAGCTTCGTGGCGTTCGCCATTCTTCAACAAGAGCCGATTTGGTAGGAACCGGTTCACGACCTCAGCGACCTTTTGTCCTGCCAGCGCTCGGAACACCGCATTGTCGTCGCGTCCTTCCCCGACAGGAACAGCCGGATCCATGACAGTCATGAAAACGAGGTCGTATTCCCCCTTCCAGGCATCACAGACGCCGTCCAGGCGCGCCATCTTCTCTTCGGTTATGTCGCGATCGGTATGTGCGAGTGCTGCCAATAGATATCCCAGCGCATCATGGACTGGACGGTCCACGAGTATGATCTGCGACTTCAGCGTTGCTTCCATTTCAAGCTGCATCGCTCTTGCCATGAGCCACGCGGTGCTTTCGAATGTATGCCCTGAGAGGATCGGGAAGCCGGTGTCGCGCGCTTCCGCGGCGCTGTCATGGACATATTCAACTGTAAGACCGCGTTTTTCGAACTCTTCACGCAGAGCGTTCATAAAGGTGGTCTTGCCGGTCGAATGGGTTCCCGCGACGGCAATACGGAAAGCCTTAATGAATCTGGGGTGGCTCATAGCAATGACCCTTGGGTATTGCGGGTGGTATCACAGGCCTCTAGCTCGGCTTTGCGATCAGCATCTGTAAGATTATCGAGCAGATGTTTAAGCAGGAGGGCAGACAGGACCGCATCGTATTCTGCGTTGTGCGATTGTCCGCCCGTGATATCTGCAGCGATAATGTCGATTTTCAGGGCCTTTCCTAAAGGCCCCAGCCCATGCTTCTCCTGTTCTGGTAGCAGTCTGCGAGCGAGTTTCAGTGTGTCGTAAGCAGCTGATGGGCTCCATTCGGTCATCGCTTGGGATATTGTGTCCAATTCGACACGGACGTTGTGGCCAATGATCGGGTCATTCCCGAGCCATTCAAGGATGTCGTCTGCGACGTCTTCCATGCTTGGTGCGTCTTCGACATCCCGTTCATGGATGCCGTGTATGCGTGCAGCGATTGGTGATATACCGTGCTCAGGACGCACGCGCCATGTCTTGCGTTTGCCGGTCAGTTTGAAGTCGTCCACCTCGGCGATCGATAGTTCGACGATTTCCGGAGGAGAATTGCCGCTTCCTTCGACATCAACGGCCCATGCACGATTGATCATTCCCATCCCTCCTCGGCTCGTCCGTGTCTGTTCGGGTGGTGCGGCAACGCCCGGTCATGCACTTGATAACACATACTATGCTGGATGTAGTAACGCTGTTGTTCCTCGCTGTTTTGGACACTGATATATCCATCCGACATAATAGCGTTCTGCCGTTCCAGGCCTGCGATCTTCAAAACCTCGTCCATCCTATTTTTATCTGGTTGTTCATGCTGGTTTGCGCAAATTTCCAGCTGGCTTGCTGGACAGATGTCGCAAATTTCGCGGATGCCATAATGGCCGTTGTAGTCGGCTACCCCGTGCGCAAACGCGACGCCGCAAGACGTTTTTCTAAACAACGCACTTCCCGAGAAGCGGTTAATCACGCGGCGTTCCAGTTCTTGGGGCAATATCTTGCGCCTGGGTGTTTGCACATAGGATGTCTCGGCACCTATCGAGGCAAGGTGATCCCTGATCTCCGCCCTGTGGAAGAGGCCGGTAAATACGGTCGCATCCGCCATCGCGGCGAGCCTGTTGGCTCGTTCGATATGGTGGTCGCTATCATTGATTCCGCCGATGAGCGGGCGCCAATACAGTATTCGTTTGGTTCTTTTGGCATGCACAGCCAATGTCGCCAGCGATTGTTCCGCGATTGTGCTATCGACAGGTTCCAACCGTTTATCGGTTATTCCGGACCATGTGACCAGAATCGTCACCCGGATGTGCCCAAGTCGCTCCAGCCTCTCGACGTCGGCAGGCAGCACCTTCCAGCGTGTGATCACCAGAACATGGTTGGTAAGCTTGCGTGCGTCGAGCAATTCCAGAGTGCGCATTAGGTGATCCTTCACCCCTGGCAGGAAAGGATCGGTGGCACGGTTGAATACCTGTATGGGCGTGATGTTGGGTTGAAAGGCCCAGTGGCTCACCAGCCGTTTCACAGCATCCTCGTCATTCATGACGAGATGCGGCCTCTTCATGTTGTAATTGGCGAACAGATGTCGGACGCAATATGCGCAGTCGAGCGGGCAGCCGATCACGTGGTTCAGGCTCAATCCCGATTTGCGGTATTCGATGATGTCGGCGAGTTCATCTGGAATATTGTCTGGAGCGTGTCGCAGCGATTTTCCGGTTGCCGGTTGTATCTCCATAGACTCTATGCCGTTCCGCGCCTGTTTATCCATATCGGCAACGCGGCAAGCGCTCCCGATGACTACGGCGAGCCGTAAAAGTCATTTAGGAAGCATATACGCTCTTTCTGCAAGCACATTGTAATTGATGATGCCGGGTTGATCTGTGATGACTGGGAAACGGCTCACGACGTAATGGTGGATTTGCTGGATACCGAACTTGGCTTGGAGCAGATGTTCCCGATTCTTCTCCTTCACGAGCGCTCGCCGATAGGAACTCACCAGTCGCCGGTTGTATCGCGCATAGAGATGCGGATCAGCTTCCACTTTGGTGATGTCGATCCAGTTATTCTTGCATTGGAAATTGTGAATCACGCCGTCTTTGACCGTGACCACATCGAATTCCTTACGGTTGATCCGAGTGACTTTCATGTCGGTGAATCCCGCTTCTTGAAGCACGGCCGTGACCATGTCCTCAAATATGAAGCCGGCATGGATCTGGAATCTGCGACGGCTTTCCAGATGGCGGTTCTTGAATTCGTAGGCGAAACGCAGAAGCAAGGTGACGGTGCTGAGCACCTTCCCCCCGCTCTCGATGAACGGTTCGTAGCCATTGATTGCCTCGGCGAAAGTGGTTGATCGATTGACCATCTTCGCTTGGAGCCAGTCGACATCGAACACTGTCTGGCAGTGCAACATACTGGCAAATAGATCGGTCGACATTTCGATGTAGTAGTTGTCACGGCAATGTCTTGAGAACACCGATATCATCAAGCAGATCATCTGATATTCGCGGTCGGCCAGATCGAAGCTGGAGTAGGCAAAGCGGATTTGCCGCAGCTGGTTCCTCAATTCTGGTGCTGACAGGACCAAGCGGGGATCGACCGGTTCCTGCTTTGGGGAACCCTGTGTATTTGGTCGATGCTCCGTCATGTCGATTACCGACGCCCGTTCCGGCTCCAGATGCATAGCGTCGAGCGGTTGGTAATCGTGACCGACACGTGCCCCTTTAGAGGTTAGTTCGATGGCCTGATTCGGAAGGCACAGTTTGTGTATCTTCTGCCAGTGCCAGCTGGTGAAATTGGTGCAGCAATGCTCAATCAAGGGCCCCAGTGCCGTTAGTGCTCCTCCGCCATCTCCCCCGATACGCCTGTTGCCTTCGCTCGCGCTGTTCATCAGGTATAAGATGGCAACAAAGTGCCGTCGCCGCGACTGCAGATATCGAATGCCATCGGCGACCGTTAACATTTGGAAGCCATCGGATAGTGAGCGACCGCTATCCGCCATACCCACAGCGAACGTGGTGAGCTCGAATACCATGCTTTGGAATCGGCGTGCGACGCCTACAGTGAAGGACCGTTCCAGCTCTCTTCGCGCATCAATACCGAGTTGCGGATTATCGGCCATGCGCTCATCGAGGGGAAGTGTTTGGATGTGCTGAGCTAGGGATGGGTCGCTTATTTCGAATGCGACGAGATTTATGAGCTCTTCCGCTTTCCGGATGAGATCGCGCCACGCAGCGATCGATGTTTCCGGTTCGAAGCTGGCCAGAAAGCTAACGATGCCATCGCTATAAGAGCTAATTTGCTCGTCGATCATTGCCTGCGTTACAATCATCGAATTCTGATCTGCGTGGTTTGATGCCATTATCTCTTTTCATGTGTGCGCCCAATACACGCAATATCTTTGTCTGGATTTGAAGAGTATTTCTGACTTTGTAAGCCTATCGCACAAATGGAATATCGGACAATCTCGTCGTCCAGGCCGGACTCTTCATCGTCCGTTAGGTGTCGTGTGCCCGCGCCCCATGCCCAGCCGACGCGATCGTGATGGCACTGCGCCCGAAGCGGGCATTTATGGCGTCCATGGCGCCCAGCAGGTCTTTACCGCGCGGATCGGCTGCCGCGAACAGATCGCCTTGGCTTTGCTCAGCGTCATGCAGCCCCTCCAGCATCGCCCCGCATTTAGTGTAGACGTCACCCCACCGGAACATCCGGTCCGCCACCCTTTCTGACGAAACGTAGAAGTCGGTGATGTCGATTATCGCCCACATGACCTTTAGCCAGTTATGTCGCGGATACTGGCGCGCGCGACGCCCCAGACTTCCACGTTTTCGTCGGCGATGACCGCCTGCACATTCATCAGGGAATTACGAGCCAACAGGTGCGGTATGGCGCTGCGAAACTCCAGCTGCCGGATCACGAACCCGCCATCAACGACGGCGATCACGATCGAGCCTTTCGTCGCCATTCCATCACGGTCCACGATTACAACATCGCGGTCATGGAAGCCCGCATCCCGCATGGGATCGCCAGAAACCCTGAACACGAAGCTGCCGGCCCGGTCGATTCGAAGCAGCTCCATCAGGTCGAGCGTCGGATCTTCCCAATCTTGCGCTGGGCTGGGAAACCCGGCCCCTGCCGCGTCGATAATGCGCAGCTGGACGATATCCGGAAAGGATGAGATCGGTATTGGGCGGACGAAGGCAAGCGATGACAAAAGCATTACCGCATTATGAGACGATTTGGAACAAAAAAGGAACATAGATTTGGCGATCTTTAAGGAAAACTACTTTGACAAGTGGTTTTCCAACGCTTTCGATGGCGATCGCGGCCATGGACAGATATTTGCGCCTGTCCGTCGAAAAACCGGCCAGGGTCGTTCTCCCGCTGGATTTCAGTCATCATGTGGACTGCCTTCGCGATCCAGTCGCGCGTATTGTCGTTCTTGATGGAACGCTGGCTTTATGGGCCGAAGCGAGCTGGTGTGTTCACAGGGCGAACCGGCTGACAGTTCTGACAGGATAAGATCTTGTCCTTGAAAGCTAGAAAAAATGCATTGAAACAGCGCGTAAATCCCTGAATAAACTACGTAACAGTATAACAACGCGTTAGTTTTCACTGGAATAACTTAGAACTGCTGCTATCTGCTCGCCTGAATGCTCCGTATGACAGCCTCCAAGCCAATGCGTCCTATCGCGCTATTGCTCGTCCTTGTGGGCTTGCTGTTCGCGAGCGCGGTCGACGCAGCGGTATGCGAACCGGAAGGTGTCGGCGCGGAGAATGTGGCGGCTGTCCAGTTGCTTGGCGGCGATGAACAGCAAGGCGAGACGCAACCTGACGATCCGCACGGCGTCTGTTCTCACGGTCACTGTCATCATAGTGCTCAAGTAATGGCCGCATCGGACCATGCCGGTTATGATGCCCTGTTTTCCCGTTCATTCAATGGTCTGAGAAACGCCGATCTCTCCTCGATAACTCGAGCACTACCCAAGCCCCCTCCTCGGGTCTGACATCCACGCGGTCGGCGCTGTCTGCGCCGTCTCTTGGTATGTCAGTAGAGGAATTCCCAGATCATGTTTGCCATTCATTGGCGTGCCCCCCTTCTTTCGGGGTTGGCACTTGCCGCGTTCGCTGCTCCTGCAGCGGCGCAGGACTACGAAGTTCTGCGTCTTGAAGATGCTCTAACACGAGCAGGGGTCTCGGACGCGCCCGAAACCACAGATACCAACCCGCGCATTGTCGGCCCATTAGCCGACGTGGAGGCGTCACAGGCGCTGGTGGGTCAGGCACGTCTGAACCCCAACCCGGAAATTTCGTTTGAGGTCGAAAATCTGGCTGGCTCCGGGGCTTTTTCCGGGCTGCGTGCAACAGAGTATACGCTCGCTGTCGGTCAGCGTATCGAGTTGGGCGGCAAGCGGGGGAGCCGCATTCGCGCTGCGGAAGCCCAAGTCGATTTGGCATCGGTTCGCAGCGACCTGTCGCGCGCGGAACTCGGCTTGCTCGTTCGGGAGCGCTACGTAGATGCTGTAGCAGCAGCATCGCGCGTAGACCTCGCACGCGATATCGTCGAACGAAACGAAGAGTTGGCTCGGATAGCGGGTGTTCTCGTCGAGGTGGGCCGCGAGCCACCGCTCAGGGCGCTTCGCGCTGAAGCGGCACTTGCCGAAGCGCGTGCCGAGTTGCAGGCAGCGGAAGCGACCAGCTTGGCGGCACGCTCGGCTCTTGCAACGCTGTGGGGAGAACAGGACGCACTACCAGTTATTCCAAGCTCTTTTCCCAATATTGAGCCGCCGAATCTCCCCTCCGCATTTCCAAACGCACTGGCACTTCGCGTCGCGCAGGCCGAAAGTTCTGTTGCGGAGGCCGAGATCGACAGGGAACGCAGCCTGCGTATCCCCGATCCGGTCGTCTCGGCAGGCGTGCGCCGCTTCGAAGAAAGCAACGACACTGCTTTTCTTGTTGGCGTTTCGATCCCGCTTCCTTTCCGTAATCGCAACCAAGGCAACATTGCCGCAGCGCAAGCCAGGCTTCGCGCCGCGAATGCTCGCGCGGCGGTAGCGCTGGCGGATTACGAACAATCGGTATCGCGCGCGCGCGGGCAGTATCTTGCCGCAGAAGCGCGTGTCACGACCCTTGCCGCGACATCGCTGCCCCAGGCCGAAGAGGCACTCCGGCTGGTTCGTATCGGCTACCGCGCCGGTCGCTTCCCGCTGATCGAGGTGCTGAGTGCTGCGGAAGCGCGTGATGCAATCCGCGAGGCGCTCATCGCTGCCCAGGAAGACCGCGGACAGGCCGCCGCCGAATTGATCCGGCTGGCCGCACAATGAGGAATATCCAAATGAACCGCAGAAAACTGGCGATCATCGCCGGGATCGTGATCTTGGCAGCAGCGCTGCTGATAATGTTCTGGCCCGAAGGACAGGTGGAAAAAACACCCCAAGACGAGGCGACTGAAATCCAGTTGCCCGAGGGGCTTGTTCTGATTGAAGAAGGACAGATACGTGCCGCCGAAATCGAAGTAGGCACTGTTCAGACGGGTTCGTCGGTTGAACTGGTTTTCCCGGCCACGGTTGCCGCCAGCCCTACCTCCAGCGCCAGGATCGATGCCCGCGCCGGCGGGGTCGTCCGCAGCGTAGGCAAGACCCTGGGCGATTATGTTCGCAAGGGTGAAACCGTCGCCCGGATCGAAAGCGCGGACGCTTCAGCGCTCGCGTCTCAGCTCAGTTCCGCTCGTGCTCGCGTGACTGAATTGTCTTCGGCATACGACCGGGAACGTCGTCTCTTCGAGGCCAACGTAACCGCACGGCAGGATCTTGAGGCGGCGCGCGCCAATCTCGATGTTGCGCGGGCCGAATTTAGTCGTGCCCAAGCTGCGGTTGCTGCAGCCGGTGTGAGCGGCGATGGCCGTTCGCTCGCTGTGACAAGCCCCCTTTCCGGACGCGTGACTGCCGCTCCTATCGTTCTCGGCTCCTTCGTCGATGCCGGCGAGGAACTTTACCGGATCGTCAATCCTGACGGCCTTCAGGTCGAGGTCGCGCTGCCTTCGGAAGACGCTTCGCGTATCCAGCCTGGCGACGAAGCATCGCTGATTGTTGGCGATGGCCGCGAAATTGGTGCGCGCGTCCGCTCGGTTACGCCGTCGCTCGATCCTGAAAGCCGTAGCGCAACGGCGGTTCTGACCCTGACGCGCGCAATCCCCGGCCTCCAACCCGGATCATTCCTTCAGGCGCGCATCCGACCTTCGGGCGAGGTGGACCAGAGCCGGATCGCCGTGCCCGAAGATGCCGTGCAGGTGCTCGATGGCCGCGATGTGGTGTTCGTCCGGACCCGCCGCGGGTTTCAGGCGCGCGAGGTGGAAACGGGCAGCCGTTCCGCCGGGATGGTGACGATCCTGTCCGGTCTTGAGCCCGGTCAACAGATCGCAACCGACAATGCCTTCTTGCTGAAGGCCGAACTCGAGAAGGAGGGCGCCGAACATGGCCATTGATCATACCGAGGCTACCGCTGACGAGGGTAGTCATCGCCATGGACTGATCGGGATGGTTCTCGATATCGCCGTGCGCTTTCGCTGGGCGATCATCGTCCTGACCGTATTCGCGGCGATTTACGGCGCGTTCAACCTTCTGCGCCTGCCGATCGACGCAGTGCCGGACATCACCAACACCCAGGTTCAGATCAACACCAGCGCGCCGGCTCTTTCGCCTGCGCAGGTCGAGACACAGGTAACCTTTCCGATTGAGACTGGGCTTGCCGGGATCGAGGGGTTGGAGATGACCCGCTCGATCTCACGTAACGGTTTCAGCCAGGTCACAGCGATATTTGAAGAAGGGACCGATCTTTATTTCGCACGCCAGCAAGTAAATGAGCGGCTCTCACCGATCGGAGCATCTCTACCAGAGGGAGCGGAGCCCACCATGGGGCCGATCTCCACCGGTCTTGGCGAAGTGCTAATGTATACGATCGAGTATGAGCATCCCGGGGGTCGCGGCGCGTCCAAGGGCGAGCGGACTGGCTGGCAAACCAACGGCAGTTTCATAACCGAACGCGGCGACCGTTTGGACAGCGAGGTAGCCAAGGCAGCCTATCTGCGAACGGTGCAGGACTGGGTCGTGGCGCCTCTTATGCGCTCCATCGATGGCGTAGCCGGTGTTGATTCGATCGGAGGTTTTGAGAAGCAGTTCCTCGTTCAGCCCGATCCGGCACGCCTCACCGGTTACGGCCTTTCCTTTGATACGTTGATCGATGCGCTTGAGGCTGCCAATCTCGCAGCGGGTGCCAATTTCGTTGATCGTGCCGACGAGGCTCTGCTCGTTCGGGTAGATGCCAGGCTCGGCAGCATCGCGGATATTGAGGAAGCGGTCGTCGCGACCCGCGAGGGTGTGCCCATCCGAATTGGTGATGTGGCCGATGTCGAGATCGGCGGCGACCTGCGAACCGGCGCTGCTTCACTGAACGGCGAAGAGGCTGTTGTCGGCACTGTGCTGATGCGCGCTGGCGAGAACAGCCGCACCGTCGCTGCAGGTGCTGCCGAAAGGCTGGAAGAGGTGCGTGCATCGCTCCCGGACGGGGTGAAGGCCGAAATCGTCTACAACCGTTCCTCACTTGTCGATGCTACGATCGCGACGGTTGAGAAAAACCTGCTCGAAGGCGCATTGCTCGTAATCGCGGTGCTGTTTCTGCTGCTCGGCAATATCCGGGCAGCGATCATTACAGCTCTGGTAATTCCCGTTTCGATGCTGATGGCAGCGGTTGGCATGAACCGGCTTGGCGTCTCGGGCAATCTGATGAGCCTCGGGGCGCTGGACTTTGGCCTGATCGTCGATGGTGCAGTCATCATCGTTGAGAACAGCGTCGCCCGGCTTGCTGCGCGACAGCATGGAGAAGGCCGATTGCTCACTTTGGGCGAGCGGCTGACTGAAACACGCCTCGCGGCCCAGGAAATGATCAAGCCTACCGTTTATGGGCAGGCAATCATTTTCCTCGTTTTTGCTCCATTGCTCACCTTCACTGGTGTCGAAGGCAAAACGTTTTCGCCAATGGCCATTACAATGATGCTCGCTTTAGCTTCTGCTTTTGTGCTGTCACTGACCTTCGTTCCGGCGATGATCGCTGTGCTGCTAAACAAGAAGCTGACCGAAAAGGAAGTCAGACCTGTTCGTTGGGCGAAGGATCGTTATGGTCCTGCCCTGCGAAAGGTCATCGCGAAACCGTGGCCAATGATCGGGACTGGCGTCGGCATATTCGCTGTGGCCGCATTCGTGTTCGGTTTTCTTGGTAGCGAATTTACCCCCCAGCTCGACGAACGCGATCTTGCGGTGCAATCCCTGCGGATACCCTCGACCTCACTTGAACGTTCGCTAGCAATGCAACGCCGAGTGGAAGACAGGCTTGAAGAGTTCCCGCAAGTCGAACTGGTGTTTTCGCGAACTGGCACGGCCGAGGTTGCAAGTGACCCAATGCCACCTAACGCGTCGGATGCCTATGTCATCTTGAAGCCCCGCGAAGAATGGCCCGATCCGGATCTGCCCAAAGATGACCTAGTTGGCGAAATGGAAAGCGCGCTCGGCGGTCTCGTCGGCAACCTTTACGAATTCAGCCAGCCGATCGAACTTCGCTTCAATGAATTGATTGCCGGTGTCCGAGGCGACGTTGCGGTCAAGCTCTATGGCGACGACCTGACCGCTTTAACCGAGGCCGCTGGTGAGGTGGCAGGGGTCCTTCGCGAAGTCGAAGGGGCTGCTGATGTCAAGGTGCAACAAGTGACGGGCTTCCCCACACTCGACATCGCTTTCGATCGTCCGACCATCGCGCGATATGGACTGACCGTCGAAGACGTGGCCCAGTCGGTCGCCATCGCACTTGGTGGACGTCCGGCAGGCCTCGTGTTCGAAGGCGATCGCCGGTTCGATGTCGTGGTGCGTCTCGAAGATGCGACGCGTGACGATTTCGACCAGCTCGGTGCGCTCCCGATCGTGCTTGAAAACGGTGTCACGGTTCCCCTGCGGACATTGGCTGATTTCCAAGTGGTCGATGGTCTCGCCGAGGTCCGACGTGAACAGGGACGCCGGCTCGTTATCGTGTCGGCAAATGTGCGCGAACGCGATCTCGGCTCCTTTGTCGAGGAAGCGCAGGAAGGAGTCTCGGCTCAGGTCGATATGCCGCCGGCATCCTTCATCGAATGGGGAGGGCAGTATCAGAACTTGCAAGCAGCTCAGGCACGACTGGCAATTGTCGTTCCCGTTTGTTTTGCGCTCGTTTTGCTATTGCTGTTCATGGCACTTGGCGGTTGGGTTCCGGCTCTGGCCGTGTTCAGCGCTATACCTATGGCGCTGGCGGGCGGCGTCTTTGCACTGGCGCTGAGAGGGTTGCCCTTCTCGGTTTCCGCTGCCGTCGGCTTTATCGCCCTGTCCGGTGTAGCGGTGCTTAACGGTCTCGTCATGATGACTGCGATCCGTCAACGCCTCGACAACGGAATGCCACTTGATGAAGCCATTGCCGACGGCGCGCTCGCCCGTCTTCGGCCGGTGCTGATGACGGCTCTCGTGGCTTCGCTTGGCTTCGTGCCGATGGCACTCGCGACCGGAACGGGGGCAGAGGTGCAACGTCCTTTGGCTACGGTCGTCATTGGCGGATTGATCACGGCAACTGCGCTGACATTGTTCGTCTTGCCCGCGATCGCGCGTCTTGTCCTGAACCGCTCCACTGATGAACGCAGCTGGCGAGAGAAGTGGTGGGACCGCCTCCGTCGCAACGTGACCAGTGATGAGCAGCGTGAACTCACGGATATCGCTTGATGAAGACTGAAAGGAGAACATCATGTTGGAAATGACTGAAAAAGATGGGCTGGTCCGGATCCGGGTCCAAGGAACGCTCGAAGCATCCGATTACCATCGCTTTGTGCCGCAGTTTGAACGAATAGCGTCGCGCGAAACCGGCACGGTCCCAATGGTGATCGAGCTTGCGCCCGATTTTTCCGGCTGGGATGTCGGCGGATTGTGGCGCGACTTGAAGTTCGACGTGAAGCACAAGGATAGCTTCGACCGCAACGCGATCGTCGGCGACAGCAAATGGGAGGAATGTGGGACCAAAGCGTTTGACCCGCTCTTCACCGCGGACATGAAGTTCTTCCAACCTGCTGAGCGAGACGCTGCAGAAAGCTGGGCGCGAGCTGATGGGAGCGCGGCATGAGCGGCGGGCATGAGGTCGATGTCGGCTCACCCGAAAAGCGTAAGACCCTGTGGGTGGTGCTGTGGCTTAACGTGGCCATTGCAATCGGCTTCTTCGCGGTCGGTTATTTCGCCGATTCTAATGCTCTTTTGGCAAACGGACTCGATAATTCATCGGACGCAATCGTCTATGCGCTCAGCCTGCTCGCGCTAAGTCGCTCCCGGACCTGGAAGCGCGGAGCCGCGCGCTTTTCCGGTATCATGCTGCTGGTTTTCTCCGCTGGCGTCATTTTCGATGCTTACCGCCGGTTCGTGGAAGGTTCCGATCCGGGCGGCATGTTGATGATGGCCATGGCGTTCGTCGCGGGACTGGTGAATCTCTATTGCCTGCGCCTGTTGCAAAAGATGGAAAACAAAGACGTCAACATGCGTGCGGCGACCACCTTCAGCTTCAACGACTTTATTTCTAATGGCGGGATCATCATCGCCGGTATCGTCGTGCTGATAACAGGTGCCAACTGGCCCGATTTGGTCGTCGGAATAGCGGTTGCCTGCATTGCCCTTTATGGCGGTATCCAGATCCTTCGCGATACGCATATGGATGTGCACGACGAACGTGGCACCGTCCATGGCGAGAAACGGGATTGACCCTGATCGACACCTTGTTCGCCGCACAGGACCTGTCGCATGTTCTGATGCTGGCGATGGCCGCTAGTGCTGGACTTTTCGCCGGTATCCGATTGGCTCGGGATCGCTACCAACCGTTCCAGAATTTGCTCGGATCAGGTGTCCTTCCGGGGATGCTTGCCGCCCTTGCTGTTCTGGAATTTCTTCCGCTAGGACAACCTACCCTAACGGTCTGGTCGGTAACGGGTTTGATGCTGACGGGCGGCATGCTTTTTGTGCTTTTCAGCGAGACTAGTCGGAATTCTGAAAACGGTCCGATTCAGGGAGCAGGCAGCTCAAGCTCCGATAAATCAGCGACAGCTCTTGGCGTGTTAGTGTCAATGATGCTGGAAATCCTGCCTTACGGAATTTTGCTGGGCGTTGCCGCTGCGACATCTGCATCTACAGCATTGATAGTGACTGCTGTGCTCGTCACCATGAATATGGTTATAGGATCCGAGGCAGTCGATAAATACCGGGTCGCTCACATGAAGCGTATGGATCAGACGGTTTCGATGGTCATTCTGGCCCTCGTTTTCATTATATTGGCACTCGTGACCTTTTGGTCCCTGCATGAGCTAGGTGAAAAGAGCCTTCTTTGGATCGTAACTGCAGGTGCAGGCTTTCTCCTTGCCCTTTCGGCCCGGGCGCTGCTCCGTGAGAGGAGACAACGAAATCTCTCTATTCGCTTGGCTCTTTCAGCCTTCGTCGGTGGGTTTGCCGTTTGCGGCCTTGTAATCGGAGGCATTGAAGGTTTGTCGCGGCAAGTGGGAGTTTCGGACAAATCGTTTGAGCATGCCTCATCGCAGATCATTACGGAAACCGATCAACCCGCAAAAGGAACTGGCTAATGGGAACACCGCATACTCACGGCGGACATAGCCACGGCGAAGAAAACATGAGCGATGGCCGGCTTGTTCTGGCAGTCGCCCTGAACGTTTTGCTGACAGTAGCACAGATCATCGGCGGAATTCTTTCGGGCTCCCTCGCACTGATTGCCGACGCCTTGCACAATTTCAGCGATGCGGCATCACTTGGTCTGGCGCTGTTTGCGAGGCGGATTGGGCGCCGACCGGCGGACAAGCTCATGACCTTCGGTTATGCCCGAGCCGAAGTCGTGGCCGCGCTGATCAATCTCACGACTTTGCTCATTATCGGCTTCTACCTGCTGGTCGAGGCGATCAACCGTTTCGCTGACCCGCAACCGGTTGCGGGCTGGACCGTAATCTGGGTCGCCGGAATAGCGCTGGTGATCGATGTGGTGACGGCGGTTATGGTCTATGCCGGTTCGAAGAACAGTCTGAATATGAAGGCGGCCTTCCTGCACAACGTTTCCGACGCGCTTGCCTCGGTCGGTGTGATCGTGGCTGGCGCGCTTATCCTGCTATACGAACTCTACATCGCCGATCTGATCATCACCGTGATCATCGCTGTCTATGTGATATGGCAGGGTGTCACTCTGTTGCCTCGCACGGTGCGGCTCTTGATGGGCGCTGTGCCGGATGAGAGCGAGTTCGACCGCATCGTAAGCGACCTTCGCGATACCCATGGCGTAGCGGACATCCATCATGTCCATGTCTGGAGCATAAGCGAGCATCATCGTGCGCTTGAGGCGCACATTGTTCCTTCCGGGCATTCCCTTGAGGCTTTCGAAGATGTGAAGACAAAGGCACGCGTCATGCTCGAGACTCAGCACGCCATCGCCCATGCGACGTTCGAAGCCTGTCTAGCAACGGACTGTGATCCGGATGTTATTCCGGACCATCATGTCGAGGATAATCCCGACCATGCCGACGGTCACAACCATTGAATAGCTAATGCAGCACATCCACCGCCGAAAGCAGGCAAGGTAATCGCAGTTGCAGCGCCCGTAACTATAGAATTGAGGGAAGTCAGAATGAAAGCATCCGATCTCATGGTCGCCGCACTCGAGGCCGAGGGCGTCGAACATATTTTCGCGGTTCCAGGCGAAGAAAATCTGGATCTACTGGAATCGCTTCGAACCTCTTCCATTAATTTGGTTCTCGCCCGGCACGAACAAGGCGCGGGCTTCATGGCGGCGACCTATGGCCGCCTAACCGGCAAGGCAGGCGTTTGCCTAGCGACCCTTGGGCCTGGTGCGACCAATCTGACCACTCCTGCGGCATATGCCGCTCTTGGTGCTTTTCCACTTATCATGATCACAGGTCAGAAACCGATCAAGACATCGAAACAGGCCCAATTCCAGATCGTGGATGTGGTTTCTCTGTTCAGGCCGTTGTGCAAATCATCAACACAAATCGTGAACGGCAACCGCATTCCCTCGCTCGTTCGTGAAGGATTTCGTCTCGCGCAGGAAGAAAGGCCCGGTGCCGTTCTGCTCGAACTACCCGAAGATATCGCAGAAGAAGAAACGGTAGAGCCAGTCATACCGCCTCATGACAGGCGCTATGCCGTTGCCGGCGACGCAGCCCTGGATGAAGCGGCCCGGCGTATTCTTGCTGCACAGCGGCCCTTGCTATTGATCGGAGCGGGAGCGAACCGCCGTCGCGCTTCGAAGGCGTTGCGAAAATTTGTGGCCGATACCGGCTTTCCTTTTTTCGACACACAGATGGGTAAAGGCGTGGTTGATGAAGATAGCGACCTTTACTTGGGCACCGCGGCGCTATCGTCGGGCGATTATGTTCACTGCGCGATCGAAAAGGCCGATCTGATCGTCAATATCGGTCACGACGTGGTTGAAAAGCCTCCCTTCTTCATGGAGCCGAGCGGGCAGACGGTCATCCATATCAATTACAAGGCGGCCGAGGTCGATCAGGTCTACTTCCCGCAGCTCGAGGTCATCGGCGACATCGCCGGATCGGTCGAGCGGCTTGGAAACCGCCTGGATGGCAAGCTGCAGTGCGACCGCAGCTATTACACCGCCCTGCATCACGAGATTGCATCGCACATCTCCGAAACCAGCGACGACGAGCGTTTTCCGATGGTCCCCCAACGCGTCGTTTCCGACGTTCGCAGTGTAATGGCACGCGATGATATCGTCGCGCTCGACAACGGCATCTACAAAATTTGGTTTGCTCGAAACTACATCGCGCACGAGCCTGGCACCATCCTGCTGGACAATGCGTTGGCGACGATGGGCGCGGGCCTTCCGTCCGCCATGATGGCGGCAATGTTATCGCCCGGGCGCAGGGTCCTTGCTGTGTGTGGCGATGGCGGCTTCATGATGAACTCGCAGGAACTGGAAACTGCTGTCAGGCTCGGACTGAATCTCGTCGTTCTCGTTCTGAACGATGCAGCCTACGGGATGATCCGCTGGAAGCAGGACCAACTTGGCTTTCCGGACTACGGCTTGACCTTTTCCAATCCCGACTTTGTCACTTACGCACAAAGCTATGGAGCCACCGGTCACCGGGTCGAGCGGAGCCGGGATCTTGTATCGGTCCTGAACGCTGCATTCGACGCCGGCGGTGTGCATCTCGTCGACCTGCCCGTCGACTATTCCGAGAACAAGAAAGTGCTGATTGATGAACTCGGCGCAAAGGTGTGTGAGCTATGAAGACGATCGTTCACAATCCGTTCGACGGCGAGCCCATTGCAGAAGTGCCGCTAATCGACTGGCTTGAAATCGATAAATGGTTGAACGAAGCGCAGTCGCTCCATCGTGACCGGAGTGCTTGGCTTCCGGTGCCCGAGCGTATTGCCATCCTTCAGCGCGCTACCGATCTCATGCGCGAACGAGCGGAAGATTTGGCGGTTCAGATCGTCAGGGAGGGCGGCAAACCCCTGACGGATGCGCGTGTTGAAACACAGCGTGCGATCAACGGCGTCGAACTCTGCGTCCACGAGCTGTTCGGTGATGGCGGCAAGGAAGTTCCCATGGACCTAACAGACGCTGGCGCAGGAAGGACAGCGTATACGTTCCGCGAACCAATTGGACCTGTCGTGGCGATCTCGGCCTTCAATCATCCCCTAAACCTGATTGTCCATCAAGTCGGCCCGGCGGTGGCAGTCGGCTGCCCCGTTCTCATCAAGCCGGCGCTGGAAACGCCATTGTCTTGTCAGAGCTTCGTGAATATCCTCTACGAAGCGGGACTGCCCGAGCCATGGTGCCGGTTCGCCCCCTGTAGCAACGATGTTGCGCAAAAGATGGTGACCGATCCACGCACGGCGTTCTTTTCGTTCATCGGGTCGGCGAAGATCGGCTGGATGCTCCGTTCCCAACTGGCACCTGGCACCCGTGTCGCCCTTGAGCATGGCGGTGCTGCGCCGGTGATCGTGGACCGTGAGGTCGAACGTAAGCCGCTGATCGCCTCATTATTGAAAGGCGGTTTCTACCATTCGGGACAAGTCTGTGTATCTGTGCAGCGCGTGTTCGTCCCTACTGACGAGCTTCAGGACTTCGCTGACGAACTGGGCGTGGATGCTGAGGGACTGGTCGTGGGCGATCCGGCCGATCCCGATACCGAATGCGGCCCGTTAATCAGGTCTGCCGAAGTCGGGCGTGTCGAGCGTTGGGTCGACGAAGCCGTAAAGGGCGGCGGGACGCTTGTAGCGGGAGGGCAACGGATCGGCGATACGATTTTCGAGCCAACTGTGATCGTGAATCCTCCTGTTGATGCGAAGGTGTCCAACCAAGAGATATTCGGCCCGGTTATCTGCGTGTATGGCTATGACGAGATCGACGAAGCGATCAAGCAAGCGAATGCTCTGCCCTATGCCTTCCAGGCAGCAGTTTTCACCGATCGCCTGTCTGTCGCCAATCATTGCATCGAAACGCTGGCAGGTTCGACGATACTGGTGAACGATCACACCGCATTTCGCGTGGATTGGATGCCGTTCGCAGGTCTGAAGCAGTCCGGATTAGGGACTGGCGGGATTGGTTATACGATGGCGGATATGTCGATCCGCAAGATGGCGGTTCTGAACTGGACCGACCAACGATGACTAACTACGTGATCGCTACCGCATGGATTAAGGCCCGCGCCTACTCGAAGTTTTTGAGTAGCGTCTGCGCTCGCGTTTCGGATGCTGGAGTGGGAACAGCACAGGCAATGCTAATATGAGCGTGCTGTCGAAATCGGAAGCGCGTGCGCTCTATGATAGGATCGCATCCCGATACGATCTGATGCTTGTTCAATTCAAACTTTTGGGTTTGGAGCGACATCGCCGTCGGCTTATCCGGCAACTCGATCTGCGCTGTGGCGATACGGTTGTTGATCTGTGCTGCGGCACGGGTGTCAACTTCGAATATCTACAAAACGCTGTCGGAAGCAAAGGCAGAATTATCGGCGTGGATCTCTCCTCGGCTATGTTGGAACAAGCTCAGGCGAAGATCTACGAAGCCGGATGGAAGAACATCGAAGTGATTTGCGCCGACGTCGAGAAGTGGCCGTTGCCCGAAAGGACCGACGTGGTGCTCTCCACCTTCGGTCTGGAAATGGTGCCGGGATACGCAGACGTGATCAAGCAGATCTCGTCATCCCTTGAGCCCGGGGCTCGGTTCGGCCTCATGGGTCTGAAGAAACCGGATCGTTGGCCTGATTGGCTGGTCCGTGCGGCCATTTGGCTGAGCAGTCCATTCGGGGTGAGCAGAGAGTATGAGGACTTCCAGCCTTGGAAAGCTGCTCGGCGATATTTGCGTGTGCGGAATTATCGCACGATGTTGATGGGCGCGGCATACAGCTGCGTTGCTGTGAAAAACCATTAAGCTGCAAGAGCGGTATGTGCCTCTGCGATGTGCTTGGCATTTACCGATGAACTATCCATCGTTCATGCCAAGGCCTTTCAGGGTGCTGCATGAAGTGGCGACCATGCGAGCCCACTGCACCTTCTAAGAGTGTTCAAGCTACCAAGACCGCAAAGGTCATGGCGCAACCTCTTTCGGCTGCTGGGCAAGTGCTTCGACGATCAGGCAATCGCCGATGGCGCCCTGCTCGCAGTTTTCAAGCATTCGGCTCAATTCAGTCCTGAGCGATTTCAGTTCGGCAATCTTGCGATCAACTTCGAACAGATGCGTGCGGGTCAGGACGTCTACTTCAGCACAGGACTGTGATTTGTCGCCTGCCAGATCGAGGAGCTCGCGAACCTGCGCCATTGAGAAGCCGAGATTTCTCGCGCGTCGTATGAAATGCAGCCGGGAAGTCTCGTTGGGTCCGTAATCGCGATAGTTGGCCTGCGTGCGCGGTGGAGCCGCAAGAATGCCCTCGCGCTCATAATAGCGAATAGTTTCCGTTTTTACGCCGGTCGCCCGAGCAAGTTCACCGATCCGCATGACTGTTCTCCTTAGAGCGCTTGACCTTGTAGTGGCTACAGGGTGCATAAGCTACTCTCGCACAAGGAGTCGAGTGAATGGCAAAAAACTGTTGCGGTCCTGACGACGTTGGAAACGCTCACAACGATCCGACCTGGCGCCGCGTCCTTTGGCTCGCTTTAGCTCTTAACGGGACCATGTTCGCGGTAGAGATCGTAGCAGGACTCGCTGCGGATTCCCGCGCTCTCCAAGCCGACGCGCTCGACTTTCTTGGCGATTCGGCGAACTACGCCATCAGCCTCGGTGTCGCAGGGATGGCTATCGTATGGCGGGCTCGCGCAGCCCTGGCGAAGGCAGCAACCATGCTGGCTTTCGGTATCTGGGTGCTCGGTTCTGCGATCTGGGGCTTCTTTGCAGGTGCGTCGCCAGATGCAGGCACGATGGGCATTGTCGGATCCCTGGCACTAGCGATAAATCTAGCCGTCGCCGCCATGTTGTTCCGCTATCGTTCGGGCGATGCGAATATGCGGTCGGTCTGGATCTGTTCGCGCAATGACGCGATCGGCAACATCGCAGTCCTCGCGGCGGCAGTAGGTGTCTTTGGCACAGGCAGTGCGTGGCCAGACCTAGTTGTCGCCGGTATTATGGCCGGGCTCGCAATATGGGGAAGCTTTGAGGTTTTCAGGCAGGCACGTGGAGAACTTCGGCCAGCGTAGTTACTGAAATTCGTGCGTGTCCATGGATTGATGTGAGCAACACGCCGCGCTTGGCCTTTGCTACCACAGTCAGCCACATCTTTGCTATTGCGAATTAGTTGCAATTTAGATACCAGCTTCATTATGCATCGCATCGCCGCCGCCACTGTCCTTTCCGCAGTCAAGCTCATTGTGTTGACGCTTGTGCTAATTCTGTCTGCAACCGCGCAGGCGGAAGAACCCGATGTTCGGACCACATGGCGTTTGCTCGATTATATCGCGGTTGACTATGCTTCTGCGGTTTCCGACGGACGTGTCGTCGACGAATTCGAATATCGCGAAATGGTGGAGTTTTCCGATGTCGTGGTGCGGCAGGTCGCAGCGCTTCCGGACACCGAGAGCAATCGAACACTCAAGCGTCAATCGGAGCAGCTTCGTGCTCTGATCACAAAAAAAGAACCCGCCGCGCGCGTATCGCGCTTTTCGCGCGCGCTGGCAGGCTCGTTGCTGACAGCCTACCCCGTGCCGCTCGCGCCTTCGCAGGTCCCAGATCTTGACCGTGCCCGCACTCTCTTCGCGCAGAACTGTGCTTCGTGCCACGGCGCGGCAGGAAACTCTCCGCCATCCGCAATACAGGCGCTCGATCCGCCGCCGATCGACTTTACCAACATCGACAGGGCGCGGCAGCGTAGTGCGTTTGGTCTTTACCAGGTCATCACACAGGGCCTGGAAGGAACGTCTATGGCCAGCTTCGCATCGCTGCCCGACGACGATCGCTGGGCGCTTGCATTCTATGCGGGCAGCATTGCTTTTGAAGACGTGGCTAAAGGCGAGCGTATCTGGCGTGAGGATGATGACTTACGCCAGCTCGTCCCCGATCTCGAGACGCTTGCTAGCCTTACATCGGAGAGCCTGGCCGAGCAGATCGGCGAAGACCGTGCATTCGCCGTCATGTCCTATCTCCGCGCCAATCCCGATGCGGTAGGGCAGGTAAATGGCGTCGGTTCACTCGACTTCGTTCGCGAGACGCTTGATCGCAGCCTTTCAATCTATCAGACAGGCAACCGTGAGGAAGCGCGGCAGCTTGCCCTGTCTGCCTATCTCGATGGGTTCGAGCCTATAGAGGCCCTTCTTGCGACACGCGATGGCGGTTTGATGCGAGAGGTCGAACAGGCACTCGGAGAATTTCGGGCCGGAATAGAGTCCGGGGCGAATCCGGACGAATTGCGGCAGCAGCTGGCAAGCATCGATGCTCTGCTTGCAAGAGCCGAGGCGGCTCTTGCCCCCGAAGCTGCTAGCAAGATATCAACTTTTCTCGGTGCGTTCACCATACTGCTGCGCGAGGGGATTGAGGCGCTTCTCGTGATTATTGCGATGATCGCCTTTGTGAAAAAGTCGCAGCGCAACGAGGTGCTGCCTTATGTTCACGGCGGTTGGATCGCCGCCCTCTTGGCAGGGGTCGCGACATGGATCGTGGCGACCTATTTTGTCAGCATCAGCGGCGCGAGCCGTGAGATGACCGAAGGGATCGGCGCGCTGCTTGCGGCTGTCATTCTCGTATCGGTCGGTATCTGGATGCACGGCAAATCCCAGGCCGAGGAATGGCGGCGCTATATTCAAGAAAAAATGGGCAAGGCGCTTTCTCGAGGGTCAGCTTGGTTTCTATTCACGCTTTCTTTCGTAGTCGTCTACCGCGAAGCATTCGAGACTATCATTTTCTACGCTGCGCTTTGGAACCCACAGAGTAGCGGGCCAATCTTTGCAGGCGCCTCGACTGCGGTTGTCTTGCTCGGGTTTATCGCCTGGGCGATGCTGCGCTACAGCCGTAAACTGCCGATTACCAAGTTCTTCAAATACAGTGCTGTTTTGATCGCAATCTTGGCCGTGATCCTCGCCGGAAAGGGCATAGGCGCGTTTCAGGAAGCTGGCATGCTTCCAGCCACCCTTGTTGCCGGCTTACCGCGTTTCGTTGAAGTCGGCTTCTTCCCAACTATGGAAACTATTGGGGTTCAACTGATGGTATTGTTCGCGCTGATGGTCGGTTTTCGCCTCAGCCAGCGTTCGTCCGACATGCGGCCCGCTATCGCTGAAAGCTGATTATGGGGTTTTGACCTCGATGGCGCGACACACTCCCGAGACTTCGCGTTAATCACATGATCGTTTGAGGAACTTTACTTCTCGTGCTGATTGGCACTGGCGTGACCCCAGTTTCCAGCAACAGAGGTCGCCGGAGAAAACTTTCTCGCTGAAGGTAAGGTTTTATTGAAGGAGAGAAGTGTCGGTGGATCAGCGCGACCGACTTGCACATAGAAGGACGCTAGACTACTGCGGCGAAGTGAAGTTTGTTCGCGCCTTGACCTTGCTCTGTTTCAGCTTCGGACTTTTCGTCCAGGTCGCGGCGCAGGCCGCTGTGCCGCAGACCGAATCCACCGAGATGGCCGACTGCGCGGAAATGGCGGAAATGATGCCTGAGCAGATGGATGCGGCGAAAGAACCTTCAGATACGAAGGGATCGTGTTCGGGCATGACACTTGAGTGTCTCGTCGCGATGAACTGCGTGCCCCCGCTCGCTCTCTCTGGCGATCAAGCGTCCGCTATTGTGCACCTTCCTTTTCCACCTCTCTATCTCTCCGCTACCGTCGTTCGTCTGGAAAGCGAACCTCTCCTTCCGGAATCTCCTCCTCCACAAATCATTCTCTCCGTTTAGTTTTTTCGGACAGCGCGCTGCGCTGTTCACAGGCTTGACGGTCGAACAGGCGAAGGTCGCGGTTGAATGACTGCGGTTGCTTCTGCCGTGTCTGGTCGGCTCGCTTAGAACGAGTGAGAATTATGGATTGGCGAATTGGTTTGGTGCCGGTTTCGGCGCTGCTGGTCGCATCTACTGCGCACGCGCAGTCGGTCGGTTACGAGGAAACGCTTGCAGCAGCACGGGCAGAGCAACCTCTTTTGAAGGCTGGGGCTTTACGGATTGAAGGTAGACGTGATGCGGCAGGCGCCGCCGACGAGCTGCCCGATCCGCGCATTCGCGCGGGCATCGTGAACCTCCCGGTGACGGGTCCTGCCGCGTTCAATATCGATCGGCAGCTCCCATCGCAGATTGCAGTTGGGGTCGAACAAGAGATCCCCAATCTTGCCCGGCGTCGGGCCCGGTTCGGCGTCGCTAATTCCGAAGTTCGTCTGGCCGAGGCACGCCTTGGTATGGCGCAGCGGGAACTTCTCGCCGGAGCTGGAACGGCTTGGGTCAATCTGTATTATGCGCAGGAGCGTCATGATCTTGCCCGCGCTGCGCTAGCTGATTTGAGCAATTATGTTCCGGTAGCCACCAGCGCCGTTGCCTCGGGTTCGGCACGCCCGGCCGAAAGCTTGGCAATCCGTCGTGAGCTACTTGGTATCGAGGATACAATCACTGCGATCGAGGCAGAACGCGAAGCTGCGCAGGCGATGATTGCACGCTATATGCCAATTGAAGAGCCGGTTGCACGGGGCCAGGCTCCGACAGCCGAGCTGAATGCGGAGCAACTACGGTTCCAGCTGGACACAAACCCTGAACTTTTATTGGCGGATGCCGAGCGGGGTCGCGCCGAAGCTGAGATCGAACTCGCCCGAGCGGGAAAACGGCCAGATTTTGGAGTGAGCGTTACCTATGGTCGCCGCAATCCCGATTTTGGTGACACTGTCTCGGTAATGGGATCGATTACTTTGCCGATCTTTACCGACCGGCGGCAAAATCCACGCATCGCGGCTGCCGAATCCGAAGCCACCGCTATTTCGGCCGAACGCGAAGACCGTCGGCGCGCGCTGGTTGCAGAATTCGAAGCCGACCTGGCCAAATGGCGCAGCGCAGTGCGGCAATGGGAACGTGCACGTGCGCAGCTACTCCCGCTGGCGCGCAACCGGGCCGATCTTGAAATAGCCAGCTTCGCCGCCGGCCGCGCGGATCTCGTTGATGTGATCGCAGCCAAATCCGCGCTTGCGCTTCTGGAATTAGAAATCCTCGATCGAGAACAGAATGCCGTTGAGGCAGCAGTGACACTGCGACTTACCTATGGGGAGGATCGGCCATGAAAGCCGCTCTCGAACGCCTGACACCGCGCCAGCGCTCCTATCTAGCGGCGGCTGCCATTGCTATTGTAAGCTTGGCGGCCGGTTATGGACTGTCGACGCTCGGCGAGAACGGCGACGGCAACGCTGGCTCCGACTCCGAGTGCGAGGAAGTGCTCTACTGGTATGATCCCATGGTGCCTGACCAGCGCTTCGATGAACCGGGCAAATCTCCGTTCATGGACATGCAGCTGGTGCCAAAATGCGCTGGCGGCGAAGGTAAGGGTGGGGAAGGAGTTGCCATCGATTCCACGCTTGTCCAGAATTTTGGTATCCGGACCGTCGAGGCCGAATACGGCGTTCTTGAGCCCGAAACGAGCGTAACCGGAACGCTAGCCTACAACGGCAGCGAGATGGCGATCGTCCAGCCTCGTGCCGGCGGCTATATCCAGCGAACTTACGGCCATGCGCCGCAGGACCTCATTTCCAGGGGTGCTCCGATCGTCGACATCCTGGTGCCTGAGTGGGGCGGGGCACAGCGCGAATATCTCGCTGTTGCCGCGACTGGCGACGCAGCACTGACCCGCGCCGCACGCGAGCGTTTGCGGCTTCTTGGTATGCCGGAATCAACCATTACATCGGTCGCGAGAAGCGGTCGGCCGCAATCGACGATTACCGTTACTGCGCCCCAATCAGGCGCGATCACCATGCTTGGTGTGCGGCAAGGCATGACGGTTTCGGCGGGACAGACCCTTGCCGAAATCAGCGGATATAGCCCGATCTGGCTGGAGGCTGCAGTGCCTGAGTCTTTGGCTGGAAGCGCCCGCGTCGGACAGCCGGTCAGTGCGACTCTTACTGCTTTTCCTGGCGATCGCTTCGCAGGTCGTATCATAGCCATCCTTCCAAGCGCGCAGGATGCCAGCCGCACGATCACGGTTCGTGCGGCCATGCCCAATCCTGGACTCCGGCTCAAACCGGGGATGTTCGCGCAGGTAACACTCGCACCCGAGCGGCGCGAAGCACTTCTCATTCCTTCTGAAGCGGTCATCCGCACCGGCTCGCGGGTTCTTGTGATGATAGCGCAGAAGAACGGTGGTTATCGGCCTGCGGAAATCCGGATCGGCCGGGAAGCGAACGGGCAAACCGAAGTGCTTGCCGGTCTGGCAGCGGGAGAGAAGGTGGTCACGTCGGGCCAGTTCCTGCTCGATTCCGAAGCCAGCCTGGCCGGGATCGATATACGGTCCGTCGACGAAGCACCAGCAACTGCACGCAGCGGCGAACCGCCGGAGGAGCGTGGCCGCGAGACCTACCGTGCCACTGGCTCAATCGAGAGCATAACCGCGCGCGGCGTCACTCTGCGACACGGACCGGTTCCTGCCCTCGAATGGCCTGCAATGACGATGACTTTTGCTAGTAACGGCCCAACTCAGATGCGCGGTTTCAAACGTGGTGACAGGGTCACCTTCACATTCGAGCAGGCAGACAGCGGACCGCGACTTGTCTCCATCTCGAAGGCCAGCCAATGATCGCACGGATCATTGATGCGTCCATTGCCAACCGCCTCTTCGTTGTGCTGGCGGCGATCGGGCTCACATTAGCGGGACTCTGGGCGGTGCGCACGACGCCTGTCGATGCATTACCGGATCTGTCGGACGTGCAAGTCGTCATCCGCTCGAACTATGCCGGACAGGCGCCCCGGATCGTTGAGGATCAGGTGACCTATCCGATGGCGACAACCATGTTGTCGGTTCCCGGCGCAAAGACTGTGCGCGGTTATTCCTTCTTCGGCGATAGCTATGTTTACGTTATCTTCGAGGACGGCACCGACCTTTACTGGGCACGCTCGCGCGTTCTGGAGTATCTTAATCAGGTGCAAAATCGTCTCCCAGAGGGAGTCCAGAGCACGCTCGGGCCCGACGCCACCGGGGTCGGCTGGATCTACGAATATGCGCTGGTTGATCGCAGTGGCGGTCATGATCTTGCTGGCCTGAGGAGCTTGCAGGACTGGTTCCTGCGCTACGAGCTGAAAACCATTCCTGGCATCGCCGAAGTCGCCAGTGTGGGCGGAATGGTGAAGCAATACCAGATCGTGCTCGATCCCTATCGCATGGCATCGCTTGGTGTAACTCATGCCGAAGTGGTCAGTGCGGTGCAGGCGGGCAACCAGGAAACTGGAGGCTCCATCATCGAGATGGGCGAGGCAGAATACATGGTCCGCGCGTCGGGCTATCTCGGCGATCTGACTGATTTCAGGAGTTTGCCGCTGCGCACAGAAACGGGGGGTGTGCCGGTCACGCTGGGCGATGTAGCCAACATCCAGATCGGCCCCGAACTTCGTCGTGGCATCGCCGAGCTGAACGGTGAAGGCGAAGTGGCTGGCGGTATCATCATTCTGCGCCAGGGCGCCGATGCGCGCGGCGCAATCGAGGCCGTGGAGGCCAAGCTCGATCAATTGCAGGCGAGCCTGCCTGAAGGGGTGGAGATCGTGACCACCTATGATCGTTCGCAACTGATCGATGCCTCAGTCGAAAACCTCACCAGCAAGCTCATCGAGGAATTCGTCGTTGTTGCGCTCGTCTGCCTGCTATTCCTGTGGCACGCGCGCTCGGCATTGGTCGCGGTCGTCACGCTGCCGCTGGGCGTGCTGGCTGCATTTGTGGTGATGCGTTTCCAAGGAGTGAACGCCAACATCATGTCATTGGGTGGGATCGCCATCGCCATCGGGGCGATGGTCGATGCGGCGGTGGTAATGATCGAGAACGCCCACAAGCACATCGAGCGCTGGACCGAGGAGAACCCCGACACGGTGCTGGCCGCCAACGAGCGATGGCGGATCGTGGCCGATGCCTCGAAAGAAGTCGGACCGGCACTGTTCTTCAGCCTGTTAATCATCACCCTGTCGTTTCTTCCGGTGTTCACCCTGCAAGCGCAGGAGGGGCGGTTGTTCGCTCCGCTCGCCTTCACCAAAACATATGCGATGGCCGGGGCAGCGATTTTGTCCATCACGCTGGTGCCGGTGCTGATGGGCTGGCTCATTCGTGGGAATATCCCACGGGAAGACCGCAATCCGGTCAACCGCGTGCTGACCCGCGCTTATCGCCCCGGCCTCGACTGGGTAATGCGTCGCCCGAAAACCACCCTGGCGATTGCCGGACTTATATTCCTGACTACGCTCATCCCGTTCTCACGGCTCGGCGGCGAGTTCCTGCCTCCGCTGGACGAAGGCGACCTCCTATACATGCCGAGCGCACTGCCCGGCTTGTCTCCAGGCGAAGCTTCCGCACTTCTCCAGCGGACAGACCGGCTGATCAAGACTGTGCCCGAAGTGGAGACTGTGTTCGGCAAGGCCGGACGTGCCGATACGGCCACCGATCCTGCCCCGCTAACGATGTTTGAGACGACCATCCGCTTCAAGCCGCGCAACGAATGGCGCGATGGGATGACCCCTGACAAGCTCGTCAATGAGCTCGACCGTGCCGTGCAGGTGCCGGGCCTTGCCAATGTCTGGGTGCCGCCGATCCGAAACAGGATCGATATGCTTGCAACCGGGATCAAGAGCCCGATCGGGGTCAAGGTTTCTGGCGAAGATCTGGCAGAAATCGAGCGTGTCGCCTTGCAGGTTGAACGGGCTGCAAAGGACGTGTCCGGGGTCAGTTCCGCGCTCGCCGAACGGTTATCGGGCGGGCGCTACGTCGACGTTGATATAAATAGACTGTAGGCTGCGAGATACGGTCTCAATATCGCTGACATTCAACAGATCGTGTCCGGCTCGATTGGAGGCGCAAACGTTGCCCGCAGTGTCGAGGGTCTCGCGCGGTATCCGATCAATGTCCGCTACCCGCGTGAAATCCGCGACAGCGTCGGTAAGATCCGCAATTTGCCGGTGCTTACGCCCTCAGGCCAGCAAATCACTCTCGGCACGGTGGCACAAATCCGGGTAAGCGACGGTCCGCCCATGCTGAAAAGCGAGCAGGGCAGACCCACCAGCTACGTGTATATAGATGTTCGGGGACGCGACCTGTCATCGGTGGTCGGTGAACTGCAGGAGGCTATTGCTGCGCAAGTTGATCTGCCTGCCGGCATCAGTCTGTCTTACGCCGGACAGTTCGAATATCTGACGCGCGCCTATGAACGTTTGCAGATTGTCGTTCCGGCAACGCTCGCCATCATTTTCCTACTGCTCTATTTGATTTTCCGCCGGTTTGATGAAGCCCTGCTGATTATGGGCACATTGCCCTTCGCTCTCACCGGCGGGTTCTGGCTGCTCTATTTGATGGGATACAACCAGTCGGTGGCAACTGCCGTCGGATTTATCGCGCTGGCCGGAGTGTCTGCAGAATTCGGTGTCATCATGCTGATATACCTGAAGGCGGCGCTGGAGAAACGCGGTGACGATCCAGACGCACATGAGGTGTCCACCGCAATTCGCGAAGGCGCGCTGCTGCGCGTGCGGCCCAAAGCGATGACCGTGGCGGTCATCCTTGCTGGTCTGTTTCCGATACTGATCGGGACCGGAGCGGGCTCCGAAGTGATGAGCCGCATTGCCGCACCGATGATTGGGGGCATGATTACCGCCCCCCTCCTATCCATGTTTTTGCTTCCCGCTGCCTATCTGTTGATGCGGCGACCCCGGGCTCCAAAGCCCACCCAACCCGAAGGAGACGAACGATGCTTACCCGAAACTGCCTGATGGCAATCGCAGCGCCGATGGCGCTTGCTGCCTGTGGAGGTGCGGCCGATGATACGGCTATGACCGACCAGGCGATGACTGCCGACGCCCCCATGGCAGGCGATATGCCGATGTCGGACGACATGCCGATGATGAGTTCGGACGAGGCAGGCACAGAAGCCAGCGCCGAAGGCACCATTACGAACATCGATGAGGAAGCCGGCACGATCACAATCGACCACGGTCCGGTTCCCGAGGTCGAATGGCCTGCCATGACCATGGGCTTTGCAGCGAACGAGACACAGCGATCCACCGTCGCTGTCGGTGATGAAGTGAACTTCACGTTTGAAAATTCCGCAGCTGGCGCAACGATCCTGTCCATAACCAAGAAGTGAGCCCTTGGAGGTGTCGTGACAGACTCCGGCACCTCCCTGATTTCTCAAGGAGATAGTGTGATGATGAACGGTTCGATGATGGACGGGGGAATGATGAGTGGCGGAATGATGATCGCGATGGGCGCGTTCTGTCTGCTGACATTGGCGTTGATGATCCTGGGTGTCGCTGCGCTCGTAAAATACCTTCGTTCGTGAGGGTGTGATGAGCGGTAACGATCTGAAAGGCTGGACCCGGCGACGCCTCATGCACACCCTAGGCGGCGCCGCAGGACTTGTTGCAATGGCACCGCTTAGTGCATGCAGTGGTCGAACTCGTAGCGGTTCCGATGGCACTGCGGATGAGCAGCCGCTGGCGATACCGCCGCTTGAGCAAGGTTTAAAAATCGATGGTGAACGCCAGTTCGATCTTACATTGCAAAGTGGCGAGAAAACTTTTGGCGGCGACCGCCTGTCGTCGACAATCGGGATCAATGCTCCGTATCTTGGTCCGACGCTTCAATTGCGCCGCGGCGAGCGCGTGCGGTTTGACGTCCAAAACGAATTGCAAGAAAGCGCGACAATCCATTGGCACGGGTTCGAACTTCCCGCTGTTGCAGACGGCGGTCCACATCAACTGATCCGTCCCGGTGAGCGCTGGAGCCCATCGTTCGAAGTGCGACAAAGAGCTTCGCTTTATTGGTATCATTCCCACTTGCATCGAGGTGCCGGGCCGCAAGTCTATGCCGGTTTGGCCGCTCCCATCTATATCCGCGATGACGAGGAAGATCGTCTCGATCTGCCTAGCGAATATGGCGTTGATGACATTCCGCTGATTGTGCAGGACCGCATTCTCGGCGGTTCTGGTCAGCTGGTCTATCCTCAGGGTATGCACGCGCGAATGATGGGCGTGCGCGGGGATCGTATCTTCGTCAACGGCACTGAAAACGCTGTCTTCGATGCCCAGACAGGCCAGTTACGGCTGCGCCTGCTCAATGGTTCGAACGCCCGCTTCTACGATTTCGCACTCGACGGAAACCAGTCGATGCAGCTGATTGCCAGCGATGGCGGCCTTCTCGATCGTCCGCATGCAGTCCGCTCCGTCAGGCTGGCCCCTGGAGAACGGGCGCAGATCGTCATCGATCTATCGGAAGGCCGTCCGCTTCGGTTGGTCGCCAGAAGTGCGGAAAACGAAATGGGCATGATGGGTGGTGGGATGATGGGTCGCGGTATGATGGATCGCGGGAATGGCCGCGATCGCTCAAGTCAGATGTTCCGAATTCTCGACATCAGACCTGCAGGATCGACGCGGACTGCGGCGTTACCTGAACGGTTGGCGACGCTCGCAACCCTCGATCCGTCGCTGGCAGTGCGGACACGTCGGTTCGTTCTCGATATGGGAATGATGGGTGGCGGCATGACGATCAATGGTCAAACCATGGATATGGACGTCATCAACGAACGTGTGCCGGTCGGGCAATGGGAAATCTGGGAAATCGCCAACGCCTCAATGATGGCTCACCCGTTTCACATTCATAATGTGCAGTTCCGAGTTATCGACCGCGATGGCCGTTCGCCGCCGCCGATGGAAACCGGCTTCAAGGACACCGTAGTCGTCAACCCGCGCGAACAGGTCCGCGTATTACTGCGTTTCGAAGAAAATACAGATCCTGACTTACCCTACATGTATCATTGCCACATCCTCGAACACGAAGATGCAGGGATGATGGGGCAATTTACGGTCGTCAGAAATTAAGAAGGAAATGTCATGAGCAACAATAAAAACATGTTGGAAGGCATTGCTGTCGATCCCGTTTGCGGCATGAGTGTTACAATCGATAACGCGCAGCACCATGCGTCCCATGACGGCGCAGAGCACTATTTCTGTTCGTCGCGATGCCGCCAGAAATTTCTGACCGACCCAGGATTATATTTGAGTGGCGCACATCTGAATGCGGTGGAGGATGTGCCCTCTGGCACCATTTACACATGTCCGATGCATCCTGAGATTCGTCAGGAGGGTCCGGGATCGTGCCCGATCTGCGGCATGGCGCTCGAGCCTGAAACGTTCAGTCTTGACGATGGCCCAGATCCAGAACTGGTCGATATGAGCCGCCGGTTTTGGGTCAGCTTGGTCTTCACTATCCCACTGTTCATTTATGCGATGGGTGACATGATACCCGGTCAGCCATTTTCGAAGCTGATCGAACCCGCGCTGGCGCAGTGGATCCAGCTGGCGCTTGCCACGCCGGTCGTCCTGTGGGGAGCATGGCCATTCTTCACCCGCGGTATCCAGTCGGTTCGCACGATGAACCTTAACATGTTCACCTTAATCGGGCTGGGCGTGGCGATCGCCTACATCTTCAGCGTGGTCGCCACCATTACGCCTCATCTGTTCCCCGTCGGCTTCCACGATGCTGATGGCCGTGTCGGTGTCTATTTCGAGGCCGCGGCCGTCATCACAACTCTTGTTCTGTTGGGCCAGGTGCTGGAGCTGAAAGCGCGCGGCGCCACATCCAGTGCGCTTCGAGCATTGCTGGAACTTGCCCCGCCGACCGCACTCAAATTAATGCCAGACGGCTTGGAACGCGAAGTTGCGCTCGACGAGGTGGCAACCGGCGACCGGCTGCGTGTCCGCCCGGGCGACAAAATCGCTGTGGACGGGCGGATCGTCGAAGGGTCGAGCAGTATCGACGAATCCATGATCACCGGCGAACCTTTACCGGTGAAGAAGTCCATCGGCGATGGGGTTACCGGTGCTACGGTCAACCAGACCGGCGGGTTTGTCATGGAAGCTGAGCGTGTTGGTAAGGACACAACGCTGTCCAAGATCGTGCAAATGGTTGCCGATGCCCAGCGCAGCCGCGCCCCGATCCAGCGGCTGGCCGATCTGGTCGCAGGCTGGTTCGTTCCCATCGTGATCGGTATCGCGGTCCTGACATTTATCGCCTGGTCGGTATGGGGTCCGGAGCCGGCGCTGGCCTACGGGCTGGTCAACGCTGTCGCAGTGCTGATTATCGCCTGCCCATGCGCACTAGGTTTAGCCACACCCATGTCGATCATGACCGGCACCGGCAAAGGCGCGCAGAATGGCATATTGGTGAAAAACGCCGAAGCTTTGGAGACGTTCGAAAAGGTCGATACCATCGTGGTCGACAAGACCGGAACGCTGACCGAGGGCCGGCCGGACCTCGTCATGGTCGAACCGGCGACCGGCATCGTCGAAGCAGACTTGTTGCGCCTCGTCGGCGCCGCCGAGATGGGTAGCGAACACCCTCTCGCCGAAGCGATCGTTAAGGGCGCTCGTGCGCGCGGTCATGAATTCGAGGCGGCTAGTGATTTCTCCTCCGTCACCGGGGAAGGGATAGAAGCTCAGGTCGAAGGCAAGCGCGTAGCAATCGGCAACACCAAGATGATGCGCCGCGTCGGCGCTTACGATGCGGCCTTGGCAGATGACGCCGAAACCGGGCGCTCTAAGGGACGCACAGTGATGTTCGTGGCTATTGACGGCAAACCTGCCGGGCTGATCGGCGTGGCAGATCCCATCAAGCCCAGCAGTGCACGGGCAATCGGCTTACTGCACGATGCAGGTATCCGTGTCGTGATGCTGACTGGCGACAGCGAAGGCACTGCCAAGGCAGTCGCAGAAGAAGTTGGGATCGACGAGGTCCACGCCGATGTATCGCCCGAAGACAAGCACCGGATAGTCGGTGAGCTGAAGGCTGCAGACAAGACCGTGGCTATGGCAGGCGATGGCATCAACGACGCCCCTGCTCTCGCCGCTGCCGACGTTGGTGTGGCAATGGGCACCGGCACCGATGTTGCCATAGAGAGCGCTGGCATGACGCTGGTGCGCGGTGATCTGGAAGGTTTGGTGCAGGCGCACCGTTTATCCAAAGCGACGATGAGCAATATCCGGCAGAACCTGTTCTTCGCCTTCGCTTATAACAGCCTTGGCGTGCCGGTGGCTGCGGGTGTCCTGTATCCCACCTTCGGCCTGCTGCTCAGCCCGATGATCGCAGCGGCAGCGATGAGTCTATCGTCGGTGTCGGTGATCGGGAATGCACTGCGCCTCCGGACCCTCGATCTTTCATTGGCTAAAGCCCCAGCAGCCAAGTGAAGACGTAATATCAGGCTAACAGCCTGTCCTTGACTCGTGCAGTGGCGATGGGCACCGGCGTCATGATCGGAGCTGGCATTTTTGCTCGGACGGGACAGGTCGCGCAATATACTGGAGCTTTGTTTCCTTGGGCTTTTCTGGTCGCTGCTATCATCAGCGGTTTCAGTGCTTACTCCTACATCAAGATGTCGAATGCTTTCCCGTCGGCGGGCGATATCGCGACCTATCTTCGCAAGGCTTATGGCGGGGGCACGATTACAGGCGCCGCCGCGCTGTTGATGGCCGTTTCAATGGATTATCAACGAAAGCTCGGTGGCGCGGACATTCGGCGCTTACACAATGCGCCTTTTTCCTTTCATCGAAGGTGAGATCTACGTTCCCATTCTGGCGGTTGGCCTGGTCATCCCTTCATGGTGAACATCGCAGGCAAGCGGGCCGTAGGTTCACTACAGAAGGCAATGGCGGTGTTGAAGATCAGCGGTATCCTGATCTTCGCCATCGCGGCTCTCTATATTTCCGATATTCCGCTGGGAACCGTAAAAGGCGGAGTCAACGAGGATCAGGGAGCGGCGGGTTTCCTGGCTGCCATCGCATTGGCGATCCTGGCCTATAAGGGCTTCACAACGATCACGAACAGCGGCGGCGAAGTCAAAGATCCCACCAAGAATGTAGGTTGGGCGATCATCATTTCGCTTGGGATATGTGTGATGATCTACATGGCGGTGGCGTTTGCGGTGTCTCGGATGCTGACCGAGATGAATACGATCCCACAAAGTCATTTTGGCATGCAGGGTCCCATTCAGAAGCACATGCTTGTCTACGCGGCAGTTCCGTTATCGCAAATTTGGCTTTTTAAGCGGCTCTGCCGCTAGATTTCCAAGCGCCCATTGAACCAAGATAGATATCGAGGTTTGCAAATCCGCGGCTGGCAAGCCACCCGGCAGCAACTGTGGCACGCATACCGCTGGCGCACATAAGAGTGTAGTGTTTGTTCTTATCCAGTTCGGCGTGACGCTCGTTTAACTCTCCTACATAGATGTGCCGCGATCCTTCGATGGCAGCCGATGCACGTTCATCGGCATCACGAACATCAAGCAAAGTCCACCCGTCCCTGCCCGCGTCCAGCCATTTAGCAACTTCGTCCGTTCCGATTGTCGGTATGGTTTCCATCATCTTCCCCTGCGCTGCAGCGGGCACCACACCGACATATCCGCCTGCGATATTGTCTATCGCGATACGGGTGAGGTGCGTCTTAGCCATTTCAAGCTGATCTTCGTCAGATCCGACCAAGGCGACCCTTTCACCTTCGCGTATGAACCATCCGGCGAACGACGAGATCATGCCTACGGGAAGGTTCATCGCACCAGACAGATGTCCAGCCGCATAAGCGAGCGGGTCGCGGACGTCGACTAGGTGGTCAAAGTCCAGTTCCATAAGCTCGGCCAGCGCCAATCGGCGTGGTCGCATTACCCGAGGTGCTGCGTCACCGCCGATGAGGTTAAGGCGTTCCATCAAACGAAAATAAGGCGGCTGGTAGTGGTTCTCGTCGGCCTTATATTCGATGAAGGCTTCGCGGCTGTCGAACTGCAAGCGCGGGTTGTTAGCACGTTCGTGTCCAAGCGTAGAAAACTCGCGTTCCGCCATACCCGACCCGCAAACCGAACCGGCTCCGTGTGCGGGATAGAGAATAACCTGATCGCCCAGAGCCAAAATTTTATCGAGTGAATCGTAAAGCAGTCCTGCCACTTCACGTTTGCGATCAGGGTAGAAATCGGTGCGACCGACATCACCAACGAAAAGTGCATCGCCCGTGAACACTCCTACAGGGCCATCTGGATATGCAGTGTCACGCAGAACGAACGCAAGATGGTCGTCAGTGTGACCGGGCGTTTCCAGCACTGAAATACGCAGCTGTCCGATATCGAACTCGTCGCCTTCGCGCGCCGTATCGGCATAGACTACGTTGCCATCCGCATTAGGTCCGTGCAAAACTCGCGCACTGGTAAGCTCCTTCAAAACAGGCGAACCTGATACTAAATCTTCGTTCCGATGGGTTTCAAAAATGTGTGTGATCTCCAGCCCTTCGGCTCGTGCTATTTCGACATAGCATTCACAATCCCGACGCGGATCGATGACAGCAGCTTTGCCGCCTGAGCCAACCAAATAGGATAGGTGCGCCAAGCCCGGTGTTTTAAACTTCTTGAGCAGCATCGTTTTTCCTTTTGTATTCCCATGAGCCGAATGGCGATATTTAGATGATTTGTTGAAGTCGGATCACTGCCGGACAAAATGCCGCTTCTGAGCATTCTATTGACGGTCACTCGCGAGTAAAACGGCTGAGCCAGAGCGTAATAGCCGGAACTATAATCCACATGGCAAGCGGGACGAGCGCGAGCGAAGTGCCTGGGATCATTGGCATGTTCGCACCATACCGCCAGCTGAACATGCTTCGTTCCGGCAGAGTTGTGGCAACTATCTCGACACCAATGGCAACGATTAGTCCGAAACCGAAATATGTCAGGACCGGCTTGACCGCCAGTGTCCGGCTCCAATCAGCATGGGTGGAGATTTTGCTAGCCAACCAAGCTGCAGAACCAAGTATTAGCCCGTCCCCGGCACTCGCTATGGTGCAGCGCCACGTCCGCTCGGTCGGCGATAATCCGCCCGGCTCGAAGAATGGCATCTGAAGTATTTCCCAGACATGAGCCACGAAGAACCCAAGGATTGCGAATTTCAGGAATTGCCTACCGGGCGATTGTTCGATTGTCCGGTCAACCATCAATGGTTCCCGAACATCGTTTCAAGTTCGTCTTTCAAAGCAATCAAGCTTTCGTCCTCGTCAGCCTCCGGCTTACCGATAGCTGGCTTCTGTCCGACCCAGGAGCCATCCCTGATGGCATCGACCAGGAACTCTGCCAGATCAGCGTGACGGCACCGGAAGCAGTCCTGCGGAAGCGTAAACGCTTCGACCTCGGCCTCACCGCTGAATGGCAGATCGATCAGCCAACCGGGACGGGCGGCGGTCCATTTCAAATTGCGTTCCGCCTCCAGCAAACCCTCCATTCTTTTCATGTCTTCGAGGATTTTGTGGATCGCAGGCACCACGGAGAAGCGGAACCAGCTTGGGACGCTTGGCTGATGAACAACGAACGCGGCAGAGATTACTGCAATCCGGTCTACACCGGTCTTTCGCATCGCACGAAGGACGCGAGCAGTGCCATCGACGTAGAGTGGTGGCGGATCGATTGCGGTTCGAGGAGCGAATGCCACTCCCAAAGCGGAAATGACCGCGCCGCACCCATTGAGCATTGGTTCGAGATCGTCGTTAAGAACATCACACTGACGATAGTCGGCACCTTCGATCCTGTCCGCCGCATCGGGTAAATTGTGTTCGAGCGCTCGGACCTGCATGCCTGCAGCGATGGCTCGTTCGACGACGAGTGTTCCGGTTTTCCCTCCGGCTCCCAATATCGCTATCGGACCTTCTTTATCCATCGTAACACCTCGTAATGACTTAAAAATATTGTGCTCCGCGCGAGGGGTTGGGGGCACGCGCGGAGCACTGAGCGGTGTTATCGGCAAATACGTCCTTCAAATCGAACAGACGCTCTCACCGTTTACCGCTCAACTGGAGCAGCTGGATACGCCGCGGAAGCCCAGTTCGTTCGGCGCTCCCGGGATGCGCACAATCATGGTGGCTTCCGCATCACTCCCCACATTCTCCGCCATCTCGACGGTTAATCCGTCGCCGGAGAAGGTGTTTGCTTCGGTAGCAGGCAGCATGACAAGTTTTCCATTGAGCTTGATCGTAGCGTTTGCTTGATCGCCGCCATAGATGAATGACGGAAAGCCTACCTTCGTCATGCGGAATACGCACCGCCCAGATGTGCCGCCCAAACTGCTAACATCTGCTTCGTTGAGAATGCCGGGATAGAGCCCACCGGGCGCCGCATTCGCCAAAGCGGGTCCAGCGGCCATTTGCGGAGCGGCGGTGGGTGCCTTCTCCAGTTCCGCCAGTTTGTCGTTGCCTGGCGCGCTGTTCGAGTTGCAGGCCGCCAAAAGAAGCGTGGCTCCAGCTAAGGTGATTACGTTGCGGATCATTGGCCCTGCTCCTTCATCTTCTCGGTCGGCCGTGGCCCGTTTTCGGAAATATCCTCGATCAAATAACGCATCTCAGCTATCTCGCGGCGCTGCGCGACGATGATGTCTTCGGCCAGCTTGCGGACGCGAGGATCGCGCAGGTTCGCCCGCTCGCTGGTCATGACAGCGATTGAGTGGTGAGGGATCATCGCCTTCATATAATTGATGTCGTAGACCGACGCCTGTCCGCGCACGAGCCAAAGCCCACCTGCGAAGACGACCGCGGCCACGCCGATGATGATCAGGTTCTTACCGACGTTGCTATACATCTTCCACATGAAGGCGAGCATGATGACGGCCATTACGGACCCCATGACAAACGCCATCCAGAACCGGGTTTCGCTGAAGAACACGTGGTCGAGCGAATAGGTATTGAGATACATTAGGCCATACATGACGATCGTCGACGTCGCGATCATGGCCATGAAGATGCCATATCCCATGCCGCCTCCTCCGTCCTTGGAGTGAGATTGATTAGTTTTCATGAATTGTCCCCTTTCTTCATCATGGACCAGAACAGTTGTGCCGAGCAGCTAATCAGTAGGAAGCCAGTCAGCGCCTCAATTCCTGCGATCACGCGGAGGTGCTGCGTCGGATAGATCGCCCCCAGCCCCAGGGTGGTGACATTGACGAGCGAAAAATCGTAATAATCCATCCAGCCCATCCCACCGATATTATCGAAGCCACCAAGACCCCATTTAGCCCCGACCCAGAACCCGATCGCGAACCAGCCAGCGATCAGAAGATGGGAAAGGAACACGATCAGGGACGCCCCAAGCTTGTTCAGCAATGACGGATCGCCACCGACCATACGGTGTGCAGTGCGCAGGAACGTCAGGTGCGATCCAATAGCACCGGCGAACAGAACGGTTGAGAGCAGGAGCGCAATCAGCATCTGCGGCTATTCCGCTTAAGGATTGAACGGTTCCAATTCATCCGAACCATCCAAATGCCCTACCGCCCATCCACAGGCCCATTCCGACCATGAACAGGTTCTCTGTCAGCGAAACGAAGCCTAGGGGCACGTTGCTGCTACCACCGACACAGGCACATTTAAGTTCGCGTTTGTCGATGTAGACGGCTTTGAATACGCTGAATGCGCCGATCCCACCGATTAACAGCGCCACTGGAACCGATATGATGGGTAGCGCGTGCGCCGTCATCAGGACGCCCGCCAAAGCCTCTGCGAACGGATAGACGAAGCCGTAAGGCACCCAGCGTTTTGCTAGCAGGTCGTAATTGAGGAACATTGTCGAAAAACTGCGCACATCCTGCAGTTTCTGGATGGCGAGGAGACACATTGACAGGCTGACAAACCATTCGGCCGCCCGTAGCGTAAACAGTTCGCCATAGGCCGCCCAGCTCACCGCCAGCGCCATCAACAGCGCCATGCCGAAGATAGCGATTACCGGCTGGTAGCTGGTGGCACCCTCTTCCTGCACGCTTTTGCCGAAATGTTCGCGCACATCGTCATACCCGCCTATCCGTTTGCCATCGATGAAAGTCTGTGGGGTCGTTTCGACGTCGTGCTTTTCCTTGAAAGCATCGGTCTGCTCCCGGGTTTCCAGGTGATGATCGTCGATCTCGAATCCCTCGCGCTTGAGCAGATCGAGGGTTTTCAAACCGTAGGGGCAGGTGTGGTCGGGCATTACCATCCGGTAGACCGTCGCTGTTTTAGTCATAACTTATGTCTTTCTGGACTCAATTTTGGGCGATTAAGTCAGCGTTTCGAAGTCCGGCTGAAGAATGCGCGCAAGGGCACGACAAGGACCGAGATATACCAGCCGTAGAGAAAGCTACCAACGGCACCGGCGAAGAAGCCAGTCCATGTCAGCCATTCGAACCCCGGCAGTAGTGGAGCCCAAGCTTCGTGCATGTGCATTGTCCCGGGCACGAGCAAACCGAATGCAATGCACAGTAGGTAGGTCACGAGCAGGAAAATGCTGAGCGTCCAGCCCCATTGCTTGATGCTGCTTGCGATTGGCTTGTTCATGGTATTATCCACCTCTTATCGTGCGTTGCGCATGTCGGTCATCAGCTTGCTGGATAAGCGCTGAAAACCGACTGGCCGGAAGACCCGAATGCTATGACCTGGAACGCCTGCTTGTGGTCACCATGCTCCATCCCGGGCGACCCCATCGGCATGCCCGCGACTGCGAGGCCAGTGACACCATCAGGTTTCGTCGCCAGCAGCCGCTCGATGTCGGCGGCGGGCACATGGCCTTCTATCACGTAGCCTTCGATGATCGCGGTGTGGCAGGATTGTAAATTTGCTGGGACGCCGTGCTCAGCCTTCACTTTATTCATGTCAGGTGAGTCGACGACCGCCATCTCAGAATGCAAACCAGTTTCGGCGTGCATCGCCCACTCTTTGCAACAACCACAATTGGCATCGCGATACATGGTGTATTCTGCAGCTTGCGCAGCGCCCGTGCAGGCCATGAGCAGTGTCATGGTGAAGGCTGCACCAGTAGCCCGGAACTTGGTAGTCAAAGGTCGAACATTCATTGTTTTCATTTTCTTACATCCCACTCATGTCGTGATCAGACATATCATTCATGTCGTGACCGCTATGGTCATCCATTGGCTCTGTGTCCGGGCTGGCCTTCGCCGTTGGGATGGGTCTGGATGAAGGCGAGGAAGCCGGTTTGGTCGGCGGGTTGGATCTTACAGCTGGTCCAACCGGCTCTCCCGGTCGCGCCAGCTTTCCACCGGCCGGAGTTTTCGGCTCTTCGGGAAGAATTTCGTCCGCTGGTTCCAAACCTGCGGCCGATTGGACTTCGTTGTTATTTTCCGTTTCAAGCGCGGTTATCCCTTCATCAGAAACCACGCTGCTTTCATCGGTTGACTGATTGGGGGCTTCGCCGTTGCAGGCTGCAAGAAATAAAGCCAACCCTCCCAAAATTGGGATCGAAAGGAAGTGCGTGTTTGATTTATCGAGCATGTTGATATCCCTTTACAGACCTAAATGGTTGGGCCCGTCAGCGAGTTCGCCGCCGAGATACCCTTGGACGAACAGAGCCGCAGACAAACCGAATAGAATGACGCGCAAAACCGTCCTGCTGTCACCGCCTTTCGAGGCGATAGCGGCCAAGGCTACTCCCACCACGGCTATTGCCGTGCCGTTCCACCGATGGATCTGCATAGGCGCATCACCGCCAAACCACAGGCCGGTATGTATCCAGCCAAACAGCGCAGCGAGCACAGCGCCTGCTGCCCCACCGTAAATCATGATCCGGACTGCGGAATTCAGGTTTTGAGAGGGCCTGGCGATCGCGAATGCTTCTGTGAGGGCAGCCATCAGAAACAATGCGATGGGAAAATGCACCGTAGCTGGGTGCAGTTTCTTCAAAACGCCAAGCAATCCGCCGGGCTCGCTCGCTTCATCTTGGCTCTCCGCGTTGTCATAAGCGTCACCAGTTACATGTGAGGCTGCGCTCCTGACTGAGGGGTTCGCCATATCACCATCGCTTGCTACCTCAGCGGCAGCAGCTGAAGAATTGGAACTAGCCTTTTCTGAAGTTGCAGTAGAGGTATTCTCGTTGCCACCGTGGGCATTATCTCCATGTGCCTGGAGTGGGCTAGCGGAAACGAAAACGGCACCTAACAGTGCTAATAAAGTTTTCCAATTTGACATAAGCACATCACCCTCGCGGGATGAATTTCCCGCCTTAACCCTCTATTTACGAAGCTAAGAGGTTCATCCCTCAAAATTATTTTGTGAGGGGAGAGAATGCTTATCGCGTATAGGTAGTGCAGGAACATGAAGGATGAGCGTAATGAACGCCGATCATAAATTGACTGAAACGCTGAGCATATTAGGTGCCGAGCCGGCGCGCGACGTATCGGATGATTTTATGCACTCCGTTTGGGAGAAGGCCGGACAGCTTCAAAACAGACGCGATCAGCGTCATCGAACAGCATTGTTCGCTGCATTGTTTGTAGTGGGTCTGGGAACCGGGATAGGCACGGTGCAAGTTCCGGCTCAAGCCAGCGAAGCAGTATATATACTTGGCAGTGATGTGAGCCTGTCGCCCGCATCTCTACTACACGTCTCGCGATGAAGATTACAGGGTATCAAATAGCGCTCGCGGTTTTACTCGCTGCGCTGGCCGGATGTTTGGGCGCGTTTGCGACCGATCGCTGGTTCGGCTCTCATCAAAGCGTCGGGTTGCATGATTTCGTTCACGACGAGCTCGATCTGACGTCTCAGCAGACATCGCAGCTTGATCGCCTGGAGGAGCGTTTTGCGATCGAGAACGCCCAGCTCGAGCTTTCTGTCCGCCGGAGCAATGCTGGACTTGCGGCCGCGATTGACAACGAACAGCAATATGGCCCCGAGGTTGGCGCCGCCATTGATCAGGTTCATCAAAGCATGGGAGAGTTGCAGAAGGGCACGATCCGCCATGTCTTCGCGATGCGCGAGATCCTCAATGAGGACCAGCGGCGGCAATTCGATCGCCAGGTTTCAAGGTCGCTGACCGGTCAACCAAAAGACTGATCCTGCGGGGCGCTGAACCGTTGGAAGAATTAGAGACAATCCTCCTTGCCAAAGTGATTGCTGGCGACCGTTCCGCTTTTGCTGAAATGGTGGCGCCTGCCACGCCGCGCTTGATGGCTACCGCAATCCGTATGCTCGGCTCAAGATCAGAAGCAGAAGATGCACTACAGGACAGCTTAGCTTCCCTTTGGGTTACTCGGCACCGGCTGGATCCAAATCGTCCGATCGAACCGATGCTGACGACGATAGTGCTCAACAAGTGCCGCGACCGGATGAGACAACGAAAGGCCGCATTTTTTATTCGGTTCGCAGCGGAACCCGTAACCGAAACTGTTAGTGCAGATACTCCTTCACCTGAAACACAAACAGCCGACAGAGAAACATTGACGAAGACCCGTCAGGCGATCTCCGCACTCCCGGTAAAACTGAAGGAGGCGCTGGTTTTGGTAGCGATCGATGGCCGTAGTCAAAGCGAAGCCGCCACCCTTTTGAACGCTTCGGAGAAAGCGATCGAAACACGCATCTATCGTGCGAGGAAAATACTGAAAGAAAAACTCCAGCTGGAATGAGGGGTAAGATAGTTTGCTTCGTAAGGGGTTGCATAGAGACTGAAAAACAGGACTTCCAAATGCAAGCCATCAATAGACGTAAATTCCTAGGTTCCAGTATCGTGGCCGGCAGCCTTCTTGGCGCTACCGCAGCCATCCCTGCATGGGCGCGCGGCGGCAATATGAACGGTGCAATGATCCGCCAAGGCTTCGATGAAGTCTCGGGCCGCAGCATCGACCTTTCCATCGGCCGCGGCCCGCGCATGGTTCAGGGTCGCCGCGGTATGGGAGTGGCTGTGAACGGCAGTGTTCCGGGGCCTCTGGTCCGGCTGAAGCAGGGCGAAGCAGTGAGCCTCAACGTAACCAACACGCTGGACGAGGACAGCTCGATCCATTGGCACGGCCTTTTGGTTCCGTTCCAGTTTGACGGAGTGCCCGGTGTGAGCTTTCCCGGTATCAAGCCGGGACAGACCTTTACCTACGAAATGCCCGCTTTACGTCAGGCCGGGACTTACTGGTGGCACAGTCACTCGGGCTTGCAGGAGCAGGCTGGTCATTACGGGCCCATCATCGTTGATCCCGCCGGTTCCGATCCGGTGCAGGCTGATTACGATTATGTCATGCTGCTCAGCGAATTCACGCCGATGCATCCGCATGAGATCATGGCCAAGCTGAAGAAGGGCGAGGGATATTTCAATTACCAGCAGCGCACGCTCACCGACGATTATCCGCTGACCGGCGAAGAACGCCGGATGTGGTCGGAAATGCGTATGATGCCGACCGACATTATGGATGTGACAGGTTCAACCTACACTTATCTCGCCAACGGGTTCGGGCCGGAGGAAGGATTGGAATATCTGTTCACACCCGGCAAACGCGTCCGCATTCGGGTGATTAACGGCAGCGCAATGACCTTCTTCAACGTTCGCATTCCGGGCATGAAGTTCTGGGTGGTAGCTGCCGATGGCTTAAACGTGAGGCCGGTCGAGATTGAAGAGTTCCAGATTGGAACGGCGGAAACCTATGATATCGTGGTTGAGCCTACCGGCGAAGCGCACACGATCGTAGCGGAAAGCATGGACCGTTCCGGCATGGCTATCGGCACTCTGGCTAGCCGGCCTGGTGCCCGCGCGTCTGTGCCATCTCTCCGCGATCCGCCGCTATTGACGATGGCTGATATGGGGATGGCCGGAATGGGCGGGATGGCTGGCATGGAAGGCGATATGTCCGGCATGAACCATGGCGCAATGGGGCACGGCCCGATTGAAAGTGGCGCTTCGTCATCTGGCGGTATGGAAATGGGTGGCAACGACAAGGCTGCAGATGGCGCGATGGGCGGTATGGCCGGCATGTCTATGGGCGGGATGGATATGCGAGACACGTCCAAGCTTCCGCCCGACGTCAAGGTGGGGCCGGGCATCGATATGGTGTCCATGAACCCGCAGGACCGTATGGGCGATCCCGGCATTGGGCTCGACAAGGTTCCGCACAAGGTTCTGAACTACAAGGATCTCGTCGCGCTAGAACCGAACGACGATCTGCGCACGCCGTCGCGGCAGATGGAAATCCACCTGACTGGCAACATGGAGCGTTACATGTGGTCGTTCGACGGTGAGAAATTCTCGGCTGTAAGCGACGAACCTATCCGGTTTGCTTTCAACGAGCGGGTTCGTGTTAAGCTCGTCAACAACACCATGATGGCCCATCCGATTCATTTGCATGGGCACTTTTTTGAACTGGTGAATGGTGCTCCTGCTGATCGCCAGCCACAGAAGCACACGGTCATCGTGCAGCCGGGTGGCAGCGCCCAGTTTGATCTGACTGCGGACGAAGCGGGAGACTGGGCGTTCCATTGCCATCTTCTGTATCACATGCATTCGGGAATGTTTCAGATCGTAACCGTCGCTTCGCAGGGAGACGCCTGATGCGCAGTTTCTTTCTACTTTCTACAGCTTGTGGCGTTTTTATCGCTTCTCCTTCTGTCGCTCAAGATCACCTGAATCATGGTCAAGCGGCTCCCAACGTGCAGCCTGCTGCGCAGTCGGAGTGCGAAAAGGAGGCTGCCAGCCATCGAGCGATGGGTCATTCCGTTTCGGCAGATTACTGCGATGCGAAGGATGCGCAGCCTGATCCAAGTGTCAGCACCGAAGTTCGCCCGATGGACGGCCATAGTATGCCCACGGAATGCGAAAAGGAAGCAGAACGGCACCGCGCCATGGGGCATTCCGTCCCAGCGGGCGAATGCGGCCCTATGATGATAGAAGAACCGGCTTCCATGCCGAGAATGGATCAATCGTCCCCATCAGGGCACATGGACCACAGCATGGACGCGCCGGCGGCGGCTGACTGCGAAGCAGAGGCTGACCGGCACCGTGCGATGGGCCATCCCGTTCCTGCAGGTCAGTGTGCTCCCCCGGCTGAAAGTGCGGACATGTCCGGTCATTCTCCCGGCCACCAGATGAGTGGCGCGATGATCCCTATGGCACCACCACCCGCCTCGGCAGGATCGGGTCCGCCGCGCGCGGCCGATGCAATCTGGGGCGCCGAAGCCATGCGCGGAAGTCGCGAATTGCTGCGAATGGAACAGGGTGGTCAAAAATACTCGTGGTTCCAGGGTGACCGGGTAGAATACCGTGCCCGCGACAATGCCGACGGCTATCTGTTTGACCTACAGGGTTATTACGGCGGTGATCTAAACAAATTCTGGTTCAAGTCCGAAGGCGAAGGCAGTTTTGGCGAGGAAATAGAAAGCGTGGAAGTGCAGGCGCTCTACAGCCGCGCTATCGCGCCTTTCTTCGATCTTCAGGCCGGTATCCGACAAGATTTCGCGCCGATGGATCGCACCTATGCCGTGGTCGGCATCCAGGGACTCGCACCTTATCTGTTCGAGGTCGATGCCGCAGCCTTTCTGTCGGACAGGGGCGATCTAACCGCGCGGGTCGAAGCGGAGCTTGACCAGCGGTTGACGCAGCGCCTTGTGCTGCAACCGCGCGCCGAAGTGTCATTCTCTGCGCAAGACGTTCCGGAACTTGGAATTGGCGCCGGAATCGACACGATCGAAGCCGGCCTACGCCTCCGTTATCATTTTGCTCGCGAATTTGCCCCTTACATCGGCATCGACCAGGAATGGAAGGTCGGCCAGAGCGCGGATTATGCTCGATTGGAAGGTGAAGACCCCAGCGTCACCAATTACGTGGTTGGCGTTCGGTTTTGGTTCTGAATTTAAAAGGTAATTTGGAAAATGTTGAAGACAACTTTAATCGCCTTCGGCGCACTACTCGTGCTGGCTGCTCCTGCTCAGGCTGAGAAAATGGATCATGCTAATCACGCTGGACAATCGATGGACGGACAAGCCGATGCAATGCCACACCATATGATGGATGGTATGGAACACCATTCTATCGACGATAACGACGTGGTTGGCGCTGAAACAACGCTGGTTGCCTATCGCGAAGCGCTGGTTGCGCGCGATGCCGGTGCCATGTCGGGTCTTTTCGCTGACAAGTCTTCAGTGTTCGAAAATGGAAAGGATGAAGGCACATTTTCCCACTATATGGAACATCACCTCGGACCTGAACTGGACGGCATCAAAAGCTTCACCTTTTCAGACCCTACACTTGAAGTGATACGAATGGGTCATATGGCATATGGCAAGGAGACTTATGCATACCGCCTGGAGTTGGCCGATGGACGGGTTATCGATCGCGAAGGCATCGCGACATCGGTGCTTGCTCACGATGCGAACGGCTGGAAGATCGTGCAATACCACTCATCGTCCCGTGCCCCGCGCAATAAATGACAGATTTCGCGTTCCGCCTCCCGGATAGGCGGCTAGCGCGCAAACGACTGCTTTAGGTATTCTCCTTCAGGCAGCGTGAGGCCTACGATAGCTGTTCGGGTGGGTGCTGCTGTTTACGAGAGTGCTGCCCGCTGACTCTTTCCCGGCGATCAGGGGAGTTAGTTCTAAAGCCTGCCTGGCCAGCTCGTATGCAGATCATCGATAACAAATTGGTGCGCGTGTGTATCGCTGCCATGTTTGATCAGATGTGGATCATCGGCTGGCAGTTCAGGGTGGGCGTGTTTAATTTCGGAAGGATCAGAACGTGGCCAAACGAAGATAGCCAAGATTGACCCGACCCCAGCCAGAAAAGCGAGCAGCAAAAAGGCGGATGCCATGCCAACTTGCGCGCCGACCTGCCCTGCGACCGGATAAGCGATCAACCAGCAGACATGGCTCAGCGCAAACTGTGCCGCGAACAGGGACGGACGATCTGCCTCGTTCGAAGAACGCTTCAAAAGTCGTCCGCTGGGCGTGACACATATAGAGTAGGCCATTCCCATAAACAGCCAGCCGGACAAAAGCACGAACCATAAAGCTTCGTCTCCAATTCCCGGTAACACCAACCCCAGTCCTGTCAGCGTCAGTGTCAGCACCCCGGCCCCGAAAATCATCAGGTTGCGATCGTTTGTTTTTCCCAGTAATTTCGGCAGCGCCAGTGCGGCTAGCATAGAGCCTCCGCCATAGGCTGCCAGCGCCAGCGCGACATCGCCCTGGGTGCGGCCCATCTCTTTCACGATGACAACGGTATTTACGATGACCATCGCGCTGCCCGCGGCGGCCGCCAGTGTCACCGCCAACATACCCCTGAGGCGCGGCGTTTTGATGTATATCCGCATTCCACGCGTCGTCTTTTCCCACACGCCTTGCACTTTCTTCGCGGCTGCTGTCCGATGCGGTAGGATGGTTGTCATCACCAGGAAAGCTGAAGCAATGAAACCGACCGAGGTGCCCGCGAAGAGCCAGTGAAAGTTGATTATAGCCAGTAAGGCCGCTGCCAACATCGGGCTGAGCAAGCTTTCCAGATCATACGCCAGACGAGAAAGCGACAAGGCTTGGGTGTAGTCCTCTTCCTCAGGGAGGATGTCCGGAATGGTCGCTTGGAAGGTAGGTGTGAACACTGCCGAGGCTGACTGCAGAACGAAGATCAGCAGATAGATTTGCCAGATCGCGTCTACGAACGGTAGCAACAGCGCCACAGCCCCCCGAACGACATCCATGGCCACGAGCAGGCTCTTTCGCGGGAGCCGGTCGGCGTAGGCGCCTGCAATTGGTGCGATGCCGACATATGCCATCATCTTAATCGCCAGAGCCGTGCCGAGCACCGCACCTGCGTCAGCTCCGGCAATGTCGTATGCAAGTAGCCCCAGCGCAACGGTTGCAAGACCTGTTCCGACTAAAGCGATCACCTGAGCGAAGAACAGGTGCCGGTATGTTCTGTTGGCGAGGATGGAAAGCATTCTGGCATTCGTCCTTTTAACTCAGTCAGTTAGTCTGGCCACGGTTATCGCAATAACGGAATATCGCGCGCCCTTCGCCAACGTCACAACCAGAAGGAACGGGATCAGGCGCATCCTTAGGACTCCCGCAATAAGTGTAAGCGGATCACCGACGATCGGTAGCCAGGACAGAAGGAGGACGCCCGATCCGTAACGGGCGAACCAACGCTCCGCACGCTCAAGCGAGCGTTGAGAAGCAGGGAACCAACGCGCTTTGCGGTATTCCGCTAGGAAACGCCCCAAGGCCCAATTGATGAGCGAGCCGAGCACATTCCCGGCAGTCGCAGCGGCGAGCAACCATAATGGTGCAAACTGCCCCGACATCAGGAGACCTACCAAAAGCAGTTCCGACTGCGCAGGAACTATCGTTGCCGCGAGCAATGCCGCGCCAAACAAGCCCGCGTAAGCGGTTATCGGGGCAGCGAAAAACATGGCGTATTAAACGCGCGACTATACCACGCGTTTGATTTCGGCGTAATTGCCCTCGGTTCGCAGCGTGATCGTTACCGCTCCGCCCGAACGGTTGCGCCAGAACCAACCGTGGCTGCCATCGAAGGCTGCAACCAGTTTTCCCTTCTCGCCTCCCGAATTCTTGCCCTTCCCGTAGGCATGATAGGAGATGCCAGGAGCGTCCGCATGGGTGTCGTAATTGACCGCGCCGCCGGACACCGACCAATCGTAATCAATCGCGTTATCCTTCGCCATGACCAGTTTGATTTCGGCCCCTTCGCCCGGGGCGAGAGTGAGGGTGGTGACATCCGAGTTGGTGCCTGATGCGTCACTTTGTGCAGTATCCGATTGGCCCGATACTGCCACCGCCGAAGCTTCAACGGTCGTTGGGATTACTGCTCCATTCTCATCAGCCGCAGCTTCGAGCGCAAGTTGTTGTTTGATTTCACCCATTTGGGTGAGGCCAGCCACGCGCCCAACCCCGGTCGGATCGATACCGTATTCACTGGGTAGGACCACCGTCACGAGAATGGCCCCAGCGGCGACGGCGGCGATCCCAGTCGCCCGCAAGAGCTGGCCATTGCTTGGAAGATCATTGGTCGAAGGGCGTTGAGAATTGAACATGGTTTGTGTCTCCGTAAAACTGAATTAGCTGACAGTCAGGCCGGCAAGCTGGTAACCGACGAGAACGAAGCCTGCGGTCATGAGAAGGACGTTGGCGGCAAAGGCATGACGCATGAAGCTGCCGGTTCGCCGCCAGAAGCCCATGGCGATCAGAATGCCGCCGAGCGCGAGAAGCTGGCCAATCTCGACACCGATGTTGAAAGCGATGAGATTGGGGACCAGCCCGTCTTCCGCGATCTGGAATTCGATGATCTTGGTCGCCAGACCGAAACCATGGAAAAATCCGAAAATAAGCGTTGCGACCTTGGTGTTAGGCTGGAATCCGAACCAACGCTGGAACGCTCCTAGGTTGTCGAGTGCCTTGTAGACGACCGACAGGCCGATGATCGCATCGATCACGTAGGCATTAGCAGAGATGCCTGTGAGCACGCCAAACAGCAGGGTTGTCGAATGGCCGATCGCGAACAGCGTCACATAGATGCCGATGTCCTTCATGCGATAAAGGAAGAAAATCACGCCGAACAGGAACAGCAGGTGATCGTAGCCAGTCACCATGTGTTTCGCGCCGAGGTATATGAAAGGAAAGAACAGCACACCGCTACTCTCCTGGATGTATCCTTTGTCGCCCTCGGCCACGCTGTGTGCCCAGGCTTCGACGCCAGAGCACAACAGCAGGACCATCAACGCAATGGCGACCAGATAGCGTGGTGGAATATCGCCCGGTCTTGAGATTGCAGATAAGTTCATTCTTTCACTCCATTGGATGTGATGCGTGTTCGAAGATCACGCAGTTGTCGGTGCCTCGTTTGGCGTTTGTTCGATTTTGGTTTCGCTGCGGCCCCGCACAACGCGGTAGAGCGCAGGCAGGACGAGCAGCGTGAGGATTGTGGACGACACGATGCCGCCGATAACGACGGTGGCGAGTGGTCTCTGCACTTCCGAGCCAAGACCGACGTTGAGCGCCATTGGAACGAAGCCAAGGCTGGCCACCAGCGCCGTCATCAGCACCGGGCGCAAACGCGCAAGCGCTCCCTCCCTGATCGCATCGTCAAGCGGACGGCCATCTTCCAACAATTGCTTGATGAAGGTCAGCATCACTAGGCCGTTGAGCACCGCCACGCCCGAAAGCGCGATAAAGCCCACGCCCGCGGAGATCGAGAAGGGGATACCGCGAAGCAGCAGGGCCGCGATGCCCCCGGTCAGCGCCAGCGGAACGCCAGAGAATACCACCAGCGCATCCTTTGCAGACCGGAACAGAGCCATCAGAAGGCCGAAGATCAACAGCAGCGCGAGCGGAACAACAATCTGCAACCGCGTGGCCGCCGATTGGAGCTGTTCGAACGTGCCGCCATATTCGATCCAGTAGCCATCGGGCAACTCGACCTGCGTAGCGATACTCTGCTGCGCTTCGCCGATGAACGAGCCCAAATCGCGCTCGCGCACATTGGTAGTCACCACCGCTCGGCGCTTACCCGTTTCCCGGCTGATCTGGTTGGGACCCTGGGTCCGTTCGATCGAAGCAACTTCTGCCAGTGGCACCGATCCGCCTCCTGGAAGCGGGATGGGTAGCCGTTCGAGGACTTGGGGATCCTCTCGCAGTTCTTCGGACAAACGCACGACGATATCGAACCGCCTGTCGCCTTCGAATATCTGCCCCGCTTCGGTGCCGCCGATCGCGGTTGAGACGACCATTTGCACATCGTCGACATTCAGCCCGAGTTGGGTCAGCTTCACGCGGTCCGGCATGACCTGGATAAACGGCAGACCAGTGACCTGTTCGGTCTGTGCGTCGACTGACCCTTCAATAGCCGAT